>Ga0194118_10007501_pt1 | contig 10481 bp, 6 predicted proteins | sample TA2MahsurfametaG_2_FD_148662 | JGI IMG/M metagenome (GOLD analysis project Ga0194118, IMG submission 148662) | Freshwater microbial communities from Lake Tanganyika, Tanzania - TA2015013 Mahale N5 surface | ecosystem: Environmental > Aquatic > Freshwater > Lake | place: Tanzania: Lake Tanganyika... | reverse complement strand
ACGCGCTTTCGGCATCGGCAATCGCACCATGAACCAACAGGACAGGCACGGCATCAGGGCGATTCCAGCCCGGCATCGCATGCAGCAAGACCTGCCGGGAAGCCGGCCGGTCCGTCCCGAAGGCCTCGACGACCGAATCCTCGCGTTGCCGACCGTTGGGGCGGCTCGCTTCGTCGGGGAAGACGGCGGCGCGATGGTCCATGCGTTCGATGAAGGCCCAGTCGCCAAGCTTCGTCTTGCGGGTAATCGCGCATCCGGTGTCGGTGCTGCGCACCGCCGCCGAGACGACGGCGCCCGTCGTCACCCGGCTGGTGGGCACGGAGGCGGGCCCACCGCATCCGGCCAGCAACGGCAGAAGCGCCAGGGCACGAAGCCCCCGCGCCATCCCCGAACCGCGTCCCTGCAACCCTGAACCCCCGTCAGGACGACCCTTGGCATCCCTATGAACACCTTGCTGCCGTCCCGTTACCGGGCCGTTACAGCAAGCTTCACCCGATCATTATCGGGCCTTGACCTTGGGGACTTGCGACCAGAATCCGGATGCTCGGACCTTGTCGAGCTAGCGGCCTGGACGGGCCGGCAGAACGGGGTGGGCGGGGCCATGCAGGGCATGGCTGGCCAGGACGTACTTGGCCATGGCCCAGCCCAGGGGGAAGGCGCTGGGGAAGACCCGACGATTGGCATCGAACACTTCACCGATCTGCAAGCTGCCCGTCGTCCAGGCCCGCTCGGTATTGGTCGCGTGATGGGCCAGCGCTGAGGCACGCTCCCCTCGGGCGGCCCGGCTGATGGCCATCCAGTCCTGAAGCTCGGGCCAGCCTTGGCCGCCGTACCAGCCGTCACCCTCGTACCGGCGAATGCCCCCGCCAGGTACCGTCAGGCGAGTCTCGACGCGCGCCAACGTCGCCGTCATGACGGGGTGGTCGAGCGGCACCAGTCCATAGGGCCAGCCAGCCCCGACGACCGAGGCGTCGATCACGGGGTCAGGAGCAGCGGCACCAGGCTTGAGGCCCTTGCCCAGCCAGCCACCCTCGGCGACGACCATCTTCGCCAGGATATCCCGCCGCAGATCCGCCGCAGAGCGGGCAAAGGAGCGCGTCTCGGCTTGCATGCCAAGGGCCTGTCCCATCCGGGCCGCGTCCTCGAGCCCTCCGACGAACGACGCGTTGGTATAGGTCCAGGACTTGTCCGTGAACGTCTCCCAGAGGTCCTTGCAAGGCACCAGAATGCCGGATGGCGTCATCTGCCGCTCCATGAAAGCCGCAGCCCGCGCCACGGCAGGCCAGATTGCCCGGACGGTCTCGTCGACACCGTAAGTCGCCAAGTAAGCACCCGCGGTGGTCACGAAGTGAGCGCCCATGAATTCGGTGCCGTGTTCCCAGAGCGGGTTGGGTCGTCCATCCGAGAAGTAGGTGACCCACCAATCCCCGTCCGGCTTCTGGACCCGAGCAAGGAAACGCAGGATGGCTGCCGCCTGCTCGCGGTGGCCCGACACCATCAGGGCCCGTGCATCAAAGGCCGCGTCCTGCAGCCAGACATACTTGTACGCCGGACTCAAGGCCGATGGCGATGCAAGCACGCCTCCGGTCGACGATTGCAACTGGTGCAGGACGACGAGAGCCCTGCGGACAACAGCGGCCTCGCGCGGGTCCAGACCTGCGGGCAGGACCGACTGATCCAGCCAGTTCTTCCACCACGCGGCATCAGCGGCCATCAGGGCTGCGTGACCCTCCTGCAGCAGACGATCGACCACGGCTTGGCTGCGCGGAGCATCGGGCGCGGTCGCCATGGCCACCTGCAGATCCCAACGCGCACCGGCCTCGAGTACCGGTACCTGGACCTGCAAGGCACCGTTGGCGCCAACGCCGGCGACTCTGGTCGCCCCCTTGAGGCGCCCGTCGTCGGCATCGAACCACGCATCCTCGCCCGAGCCGACCCTGAGCAGCGACCGACCGGCCTGCCATCCCGTGACGGGTTGGTCGACGCCGATGACAGCAGCCACCTCTTCCGCAGGGTTCGTCTGCACGAGACGACGTCGGTCAGTATCGATGACCAGGGCATCACCCTTCCCCGTACGATCCAGCGTGACGTGTCCGAAGACCGTGAGCCGCAGGCCACCGAGCGGACGGCTGCCCGCATGGATCAGGCGGACACGACGCACCACGCCGGGCATTCGGCGATGGGCCACGTCCGAGATTTCGAGCGCGAGCGGCAACTCAGGGTGCTGCAGTCGCGTCTCGACGATGCCGGTGTCGGACAAAACGCGCTGATCAACCAGCTTCCAAGTTTCAGCCCAGCGATGCCGCGTCCCGTCGTGCAAGCCCACAGTCAGCAGGCGCAGGCGATTCTCCGCAAGGTTGGGCGCGTGCCAGGCGATGAGCCCGCCAAGCGACGACAGCCTGCCGAAATCCCGGGAAACGACGGCCATGACATCCCCGTTGGCGACTTGGGAAAAGTTGGGACAATCGCCGAACATGGCCGACGACGGCCCGGACAGGTCGAGACCTGCACCGCGTATGGCATCCTGCCCTGCTTCACCCGGCGCTAGGGCTGGCAAGCGACCACACGCCACCAAGGACATTAGGACCAGAAGGCGGGCAGCAAAAGAGAACATGACGCTACTTTAACAGAAACAAAATAACTTGTCATCACCCACCCCACTCAGGAGCGGGGCAGATGATGACAACGCTCAGGCCATCGCCTAGTTCAGGACGCGCGACTGATAGAGCCCGTGATAGTTAAAGAAGTAGGCATACTCACCCTTCACATAGAAGCGGTCGGCGTGGTTGTAGGCGTTCGGTGCCGTACTGCCGGACATGTTCTCCCAGCCGCCCAGATCGCCCTGGCCACTGACCGTCGCCCGGCACCACACGCCGTTGTGGTTGGTACCGATGACGTAGACATAGTTCCCGACGAGGGCCGCCGATGCACCGTTGTAGTTGCCGTTCGGCATGCCCCGGTAGTAGGCGAAGTTGCCGACGGTGCCGTCATTGCCGATGGGTGCGCGGGAACATCCCGACGGGTCTCCCTCTCCGCCGAAGCGATACAGGTAGCTGCCCACGCGGATGATGTCGGCATAGCGGTAGTTGCCCCAGTTGTCCCCCTGGTTGACCCAGCCGCTCAGCGATCCGTCATTCTGGACCGTCGCATACCGCTTGGCGGTCCAAGCTGACGACATGTCGTAGACATAGACCCGGCCATCGACCTGAACCGCCAGATTGTAACCTGACGTGGGCATGCGTTGGTAGTAGCTGAACTGGCCCAGATTGTCGTTGGAGCGGTCATAGGCCGCACGGTAGACGGTGGCATAGTCGGTGCCATCATTGAACCAATACATCCAATTACCGAGCAGGATGCCGCCCTTGAAGTAGTGGGCATACGGCATGTTGTTCAGGCTGGGCCACGAATCGACGCCCGCCACCTCGCCACTGTCGCTGAAACGGACCCGGTAGTGGTTGTAGCCGGAACTGTAGCCGCGCAGGAACAAGGCGTTCTCACCCATGAAGCCCGTGTAGTAGGCATTGTAATTCTGGTAGGTCCCGTTGACCAAGCTCCAACCGCTAAGGTTACCGGCCTTGGGGGCAAATTCGGGACCGTTCAGCGTGACGCCGTCGAATTTGACGGTGATGGCGCCACGCGTCACCCCGAAAGGAACGACAACGCGAATTTCCGTATCGCTCCATGAGACCAGCCGACCGTTCGTGCCGTTGAAAGCCACTGCAGACGAGTTGTTGCGCACAGGCGGGAAGACCCCCTTGACCATGACGGTCTGCCCCGCCATGCCGGTCTCGGGAGCCGAGTTGATGCGGTAGGGAATCTCGAACCAGAAGGGATTGCTCGTGACGCCATTGACGCGCACGGCCACATTGCAAGACAGCTGCCCACTGGGAACCTTGACAACCAAGCTGTTGGCACTGGCTTGCAGCGGCGTCACTTTGATGAGTCCGAAGTAGACCTCGTTCGCCGATGCCGTCGTGGCAAAGCCGCGTCCGGTCAGCGTCAGCGTATGACCCGGCAGGCCGACGGGCGGCTGGATACTGTTGAGTTGGATCGGCGCCGGGCCATCTACAAAAACGGGCAAGGCAGCCGAGAGTCCCAGCGCCGAACGAACCTGCAGTTGGAACGTTCCTCGGATGTCGCTGGGGACGATGGCATGCAGAAGGCCGGGCACGACGGTAGCCACGCTGGCCGTGGCGGAACCAAACAGCACGATGTTGGTCGCGGGCGTAGGACCGAAGCCACGGCCGCGGATAGCAACCAGATCACCGGGCGTCAGCCGCGTCGCGCTGAGACTGAGCAGCATGATGCGCGAGGCATCCACGATGGCGATGGGGTCCTTGTCTGCCGCAAGGGCTTGGCGAACAAGCTGGGCCGTAAGCAAGATTTCGGAGTCAGGGTGGTTGGCGAGAGCGGGATTGGCATTCAGGACCGTGCCACCCGAGGTCTGCATCACCTTGGAGAGCGCATCGGCACGCGCGAGATCAGCGGGATACAGAAGGACGATCTGGGTGACGGCGGTCGTCAGGCCGTCGAGGATCAAGTTCGCCCCCGAGACGGAGGCCCAGCCGGAACCCGAGTAGCGGACCAACGTCCGAAGACGCGAGATTTCGCCACCTGGCTGACCCTGGCGGTAGCCCTTGACGCCCTCAAGGATGTAGACCGTGCTGGTCGAAAGCCCGACGGGCACGGGCAGCGTAAAGGTACCGTCAGCCTTCAGGCCGGTCGCGGAAAGCGTGTAGTTCGAATCGGGGTCAACCAAGGCGATGGTGGCTCCGCGCAGGGCATCCGAGGTGTTCTGACCCTGGCGGTCGGGCCAGACCATCCGACCCTCGAGCGCCGGCAGGACTGCTTCGGCATTCGCCGATGTCTCTGCACGACCCAGGGAAACCGGCGGCGCCGTACCGTCCTGACGACACCCACCCAAGGCCGACGCCATCGCGACCAACAGCGCCAACGGCCTGAAGAACTTCACGTTCACGCTCCTGTCAGTCGATGATCTGGTTCTGAGCCAGACCGTAGCGGCTGAGGTAGTAGACATAGTCGCCCTTCACCCAAGACCTGTCGGAGTGGTATTCGGTGTTGGGCATCCCACCGGCTTGCCGGACCCAGCCACCGAGATTGCCATTCCCGTCGATTTCAGACCGGTACCAACTGTTCGCCTGGGACGCCATGGCGTACAGATACTTGCCCACGACGACCGCGGAGGCCCCGTAGAAGTTGTCGGGAAGGGAGCCATAGCTCGAGAAACCGCCCACGGCGCCCCCATTGCCGACCGGTGCCCGCGCGACGCTGCTCGAGTAGTTCTGCCCGCCAATGCGATACATCCAGTTGCCCACCCGCACCAAGGTTCCGTGACGGTAGTCTCCGGCACCCAGATTGACGCCAGACCACCCCCCGTACGTGCCGTCATTGTTGATGGTGGCCCACAGGTCGCGGCCGTAGATTGAGTCGAAGAGATAGATCCGACCATCGACGGCCTCAGCCTGGGTCCAATAGTAGGTAGGCGGTGTCTGGAACTGGCTGAAATTGCCGATGACGCCATTGGATACGGGCGCTCTGTATGCGTAATTGGGATAACTAGATTGACTTGAGTTGAAGAAGTAAGCCCAACTGCCGATGACCACCCCCCCCTTCATATAGTGGTTGCCCGGTAGACCGAGACTGCCTACGTCCGTGACGCCGGCCACTCCTCCGTTCGCATCATAAGCGACGCGTTGAACATTTCCGCTCCAAGTCGGCTTGAGGTACGCAGCCTCATCCAACTGCCAGCTGGTGTGATACGAGCTGAGGTCACGAGAAGTTCCGGGCACCATGGTCCAAGCGCCAAGATTGCCCTGTTTCAACTTGAAGGAGGGTCCGTCGATGACCACGGCGCCCGAAGTAATCTTGATAGGGCCCTCGGTGAAACCATTAGGCACAGACACTGTGATCAGTCCTTTGGCCCACGAAATGAGGGAACCGTTGGTTCCATTGAAGGAAACAGTGCCCCGTGCTGACGGAAATGCACCCCGGATGGATATGACGGTTTTCGGCATGCCCGAGGTTGGGCAGGCATCGATCCTGTAGGGCACCTGAAAATAAAGAGGATTGCTGGTTCCCAGCGGGGACTTGACCAACAGCTGCCCCGTGGCAGCACCATCCGGCACCTTGACAATCAAGAGATTCGGACTGGCCGTGATGGGGACGACCTTGATCAATCCGAAGTAAACCTCATTGAGCGCCTTGTTCTCGTCGAATCCGGACCCAACGATATTAATGATGGTGTCCGGAAGACCGGCAGCCGGGAGTGCGGCGGAAACCACAACGAGGGGATCGTTGTCGACCGTGAACTGGATGGAGTTGGACAGGCCCAGGCGTGTCCTGACAGTCAGGGATACGATGCCCGTAGCTGCAGGAACATCAACCACGATGCGACTGCTGCGCGCAGAGCGCACGGTGGCTCCGACGCTGCCGAAGGCAACGGTCAGATCACTGGGGAAAGGGCTGAACCCTTCACCCTCGATGATCAGTTGTTCCGCCGGCCTGCCCTTGGGGCGCGAGACGCCGGAAATGACGGGCCGCAAGGACCGGATGTTGGCCACGGGATCCAGATCGGCCCCGAGCAGGTTGCGAATCGTCAGGACCAGATTGAGCAGGTCTGCATCGGACACGCCCTCGTAGACGATGCTGCCTTCGAACATGCTGCCTTCGCTGGTGACCAGCACCTTGCCCATGGTGCGGACCCACGGCACGGCATCGGGGTTTTGCTGGCTGGCCAGCGCCACGGCCGTGGTGAAGGGATCGATCCGGATGCCCGAACCCGAGATCGAGGTCCAACGTCCCGAAACGATGCGCAACATCGTCCGCACGCGAAGGTTGGTCTGAACCCCCCCGATGGCACCCACGGCCTTTGACGCCTCGAGGACATAGACGTTGCCCGCAACCAGGCCCACCGGAGGCACCAGATCGAAAGACCCGTCGGCACGTGTCACCGTCGCCGAAAGCGTTCGGTTCGTCTCCGGGTCAATCATGACCAAGGTGGCGGCCCGGATGATTTCACTGGGCAAGGCTGCAACCGCACGCGCAGACGGACCCGCCGACAACGCCTCAAGGTCCACGGACCCGGTGATGCTCGGCAGGGCTTCGCCGACGGCTGCAAGGACCGTCGCCGGGCCCGGGGCACCTGCGCTGCCCGCCACCGGCCCGCCACCCGCACAACCCACGAGCAGGCTGAGCAGCGCGGCCACGACCGGACGACCGAACGACTTCGCGCGCAAGGGATGACCTCCCGGGGGACACAACACGACGGCCACGGACGAAGCCGACCAAGGCCTTCGTACCCGCCAAAGGGCACAGTCATGCGGCCACCACGGAAAATCGCGGAGACGTTCGTTCCGGCCACCACCAATTTCAGCGGCCGCCTGCAGGAACCCAATCCAAGCGGGTATACAAGCGCCATGACGAGCCCGCCTTCCAACAGAAGCAAGAACCTTGCTCGAACAGCCCTGTTGGTCGCTGCGCTGACGCCGTGGGGCTGCGCAACACCCGAGACTGCCCCCGCCCGGGGCGGATTTATTCGTGGCCGGGTGATCTTCGACGACGGCCCTCCCGCTCGTCACACGCAGGCGACGATGACCGAGGTCGCGGTCGCCGCCACCGTATCCCTCATCGATACGGACACGAACGAAACCAAGGCGACGACCCTCACCACCTCCGGTGGCGCCTTTCTGTTGGCGTGGGACAAGAGCTTTGTCCCGGGCAGCACCCCCTACTATCTCGAAGCGGTCAAGGGCCTAAACAACAATGCGGTGGGCCACGATGCCATCCGGGTCCGAACCATGGTGGTGCTGAGTGGCAACACCTTGGCCGACTCGCTGACGGGCCCCACGGGGGCGGACGTCAGCAGGCTGACGACGACGATTGCCATCCTGGCGGACCTGCTGCAACTGAGTGGCAATGCGAGATTGGGCCTGATGAGCCAGGTCGTGACGCTGCCGAACGGGTCCCTTGGCGCGCCTGGCATCAGCGCTGGCGTCATGTCCCAGTCCGACATCAATACGGCCCTCGGGCTCGTGACGACCATCATCGAAAACAATATCGATCCTATCGCGTCCCTCGATTACGACAATGGACCGGTCCTCCGGGCCTCGGCCGGCTTGAAGCCGCCATCCGTGGCAAGTCTCGACCCCAGTCCTGCCACGGCGGGCAGTCGCATCGTCATCAATGGCGCGGATTTCGGCAGCAGTTCCGGCCGGGTCACCGTCGCCCTGAACGGTGTGACCCTGCCCATCCAAAGCTTTGCCAGCAACCGCATCGAGGTCGTGCTGCCCTCGAATGCCGCCTCAGGCCTGCTCAGCGTCACAAACTTACTCGGCAAGGCCGTGGTCAATTGCGACGTCGTCCCCAAGGTTTCGGGCTCGCTGCCCGGCACGTCCTTCTGAATCCCCGTCACCCAGCGAGGTCAATCCGGATGCCCTGGACCACTCCACTCAGGCGGACACGCCTGAGCGCCGTGCTTGCTGCCACCCTTGGAGGCCTTGTCGCTTGCGCCGGCACCGCCACTGTTGCTCCCCTCACCACGGGGACCACGACGCGCAAGGTCGCACCCACGCCAGCCCGTGCGACGACCACGCCGACCAACGCCCCCAACCAGGCCGCGGGCAAGGTCGAAACGGAAGTCACGCCCACGCCCGCGCCCACCAATCCAGGAGGCGGCACCAACACCGGCGGCACCGGAGGCGGCACGGTACCCGAACCGACCGTCACCGAAGCTCCCACACCGACACCCGAACCCTTGCCCACGGCACCGCCGCTGAAGTATGTGGCGCTCACGGTTCGCAACGTGACGCCCATCAAGTTGACGGTGCCCCCCACGTCCGGGACGCCCGCCCCCGGCATCAAGTCTTTCGAAGCCCTTGATTTCGAATGGCTGACGAACCGCGGTTCGATGGTGGTCAACGCCAAGTTCTCGGTGGAACCGGCCAACATCGCCGTGGTCAGTACCTCTGGCACCGTCACGGCCAAGTCCGAGGGAACGGGCAACGTCAAGATTATTGCACCGGACGAGTCGACCTTCTCCTTGGTCCCCATCGCCATCGAAGCTGTCGGATCGCTGAACATGGAGGTGGAGTGATGTCCCGCACCCACTGGCATTCTTTCCTGCTGGGCGGAGTCCTCGCCGTGTCGGCGTGCGCCGTGGTGCAACCGCCCGTCGCGGACAGGCCCGCTGCCGACAGGGTACCCGCCGTTGGCGATGGCCTCGACCTGGCCGTAACCCCTGCCGTCGCCACAACTGCGCAACCCGCCGGCACGGCTGCACTGATGTTTCGAATCAAGTGGCCAGCACGGCAAGTTGCCGCCATCCCCGCCACGACCGCAGCCATCCGTTTCCGCGTGCAGGCCCGTGATGGCTTCGACAAGGAAGTGGAAGCACAGTTCGGCACGAGCGCGCAGATGGACCGGATACCTGCCGGCACCGTGACGGTCACGGCGACCGCCCTGCGCAACGATGGCCTCGTTCTCGCCACGGTGGCCAAGAATGTCTCGCTCGAGTCCGGAACCGTCGGTTCCGTAAGCTTGGTCTTTCCGGTTGCGGCCTCGCCGACCCCCAAGCCCCTCGACCCACCATCAGTCGCCAGTGTCAGCTATTTGGCAGCGGCCCAAGGCCAGCAAATCGAGGTCAAGGGTACCGGTTTCCCGACCGACGACACCGTCACGTTCACGGTCTTCGTGGGCGGCATCGAGATTGCGTCGAGCAAGATTCTCAAGTTCACCAACAACGGCTTCTTCTTCGAGATGCCCAATGAGGCGACGCGCGACAAGATCATCGTTCGCGTGGGCGAACGCCAGGCCCAGTCCTTGACAGACCTGGCCAAGCTGACCCGAATCGAGATCGCGACTGGGCCCATCGAAGTCAAGCAAGGGACATCGGACATCGTCATCCCGCTCCTCGGCTACGACGCGGAGAATCGGTCCTACACGAGCTTCCCGTCCCTCTGGGAGACGGCATCCGGTGCTGGCGGATCGGGCACCGACCACAACAATCACGGCATCAGCCACGGCCCACCGCCGCTCAATGTCGTAAACGGCAATATCCAGAGAGCCTCGACACCGGGCGACTTCCACGTCATGGCCAGGGCAGGAACTTTGTTTGCCACGCAAAGCGTCAAGGTCGTGCCCTGACTTGGGTATGGAACCCAACAGCAGCAAGCAGGAATCGGAGGGCGTCATGGACCGTTCGGGACTCAAGATCGGAGCTTGGTTGAGTGCGACCCTGATTGGGGTTGTGGCCGGCTGTTCGACAAAGGCACCGCAGGCGCTTCAGACTCAGGCCGGTGCCGCATCGACGGTTCGCCTGGCGCCGGGTGACGTCGGCGACCCCGCCGCACACCACGACTTCGTCGTCAAAACCAACGGCGTCGACAACGTCTTCACGTGGATTCCCCGGTTCGAAGCCTACCAGTTGATTCGGCCGAGCCAGGCCGGCTACAAGGAGCGCCCCG
>Ga0194118_10007499_pt1 | contig 10482 bp, 4 predicted proteins | sample TA2MahsurfametaG_2_FD_148662 | JGI IMG/M metagenome (GOLD analysis project Ga0194118, IMG submission 148662) | Freshwater microbial communities from Lake Tanganyika, Tanzania - TA2015013 Mahale N5 surface | ecosystem: Environmental > Aquatic > Freshwater > Lake | place: Tanzania: Lake Tanganyika... | reverse complement strand
GCGGCGCTGCAGGAGATGCATTCAGTTTGCTCAGAAAAAAGGGCGTGAGACTCACGGAGTTCTCATTAGTAAGAAACTTTAGAACCGACGGAAAACTGCTGGACTGGATGCAGGAGCAATTCGATGGCTGGGCAAAAGCCGGTCATCTGGACCTGAAGTTGACCGACAAGCTTCGGGCAGCACATGACCGTAGCTCGGTCGGAATAGAGGCTGAGGTTGTCGATGTGCCTGTGAGGTATGCCGACCGCCGTAAGAAAGCGTTATCAGAAATGACGAAAGTCATTCGTCAGTGGCAGGGAGAGTCGTGGTATCAGGCTCCGACTACGACTAAGGACCCTCCGATTGCAGTGCTTTGCAGAACTAACAGTCAAGCAATCGAGGTCAAGAATCATCTTGCCAGCCAGGATCCAAAGGTTGTTTGTGAGATCTCCAAGGGTGGAGACTTCTTCAGATCCAGAGCCGTTACCGAAATCAGGGCACTGTTCCGTGCGCTGGCATCCCCCGATGACCTCGGTACTGCACTTGAGTTGCTCGAGACAGCATGGGGGAAGGCAATTCTCATTTATGTCGAGCAGGAGGAGCACCGAGAGGCTGGACGAGGATTGTGGCGTTACGTCTTAATAGATGACAACACCGAAGACTGGACTGTAGCAATTCATGATCGAAAGATTCTCTCGTGGGGGGCAAGACTCGCATCATCTCCCGATGGGCGTATTCCCACTGATGATCTGGCTGCGTTTAGATCTCGACTCAAGTCCTTGTCCAATTGTCTCCATACCGTTCCACTGATCGAACTTGTTTCCGAATTCGACACGATATTCGAACCGCATCGCTGTCTGCGGATAACTGGACTGCAAGATGAGGAGATGATTGCATATCAGAGTGATCTCGATCATCTCCTGGTACTCCTCGATGAGGCATTCAAAGAGGGGACCTTCTCCATATGGCAGGCACTCGACTGGCTAGACCTCCAGGCTGCGACGAACTATGACGAGGAGGGGCCAACTATGTCTCGGGCCGCAGATGTGTTGGCGATTACAGTGCACAAATCAAAAGGCCGCGAATTTGATGCTGTTGTGGTGCCCTTCTGTGATTCGAAATTCTGGTCCACTAGGAATACCGAGGCGAAGGTGTTGTCGATTGGTCTGCAGCGACGCGTGGGGTGGCGATGGATGCGCAGCAAGGGTAGGCACGAACAGCTTTTGGACAGCAATATGGACGAATCGTTTGAGAATCTCGATAAGCAAGAGACCGTAAAAGAGGAGACACGGCTACTTTACGTTGCGATGACTCGAGCCAAACTGCGGCTGACGCTGATACGGACAGCCGATAGTACTGGTGGCGTCATTCCCGAGCAATGGGGAGACCTGTTCTGACTTCGGGCGCGCTACCTCCGAAACCACCACGCTTCATTCGGTGTGCATCGGTGGACAGGGAGAGCCTTGCGAGTGTCTTCGAGAAGGACCTTGGTTGGACATTCGCTTCCGTGGGCCATCTGCCCGTCTCGCAGGATATGACTTTTGAGCTCCAGCGAGCGGGTGCTCGAAGAGCTTTACCGCTTGGGGCGATCGTCGACGGAATTGAGTTTTCACTCATGCGAGAGAGCGAACACGAAATGGAACTTGACAAGTTCCCGTCGCCTCCGGAGCCCGGGGTCGAAATCTCAGACATAGGTGTGCCGTATCGAGACTGGCTCGATTCTCTGATGGACTGGTATCGCACGCTCAATGGCTCTCGGCTGCGTCTCGAGATAAAGATTCGCGAAACCATAGACCGAGGTCTTCGTGATGATCAGAATATTGCCGAAGAGCTCCGTAACGTCTTGGATAGCGGCGGAACCATTGCCTCAGCGATTCGTCAACTTGTAGAGCTTGGATTGAGGCCAGATCATATTCGTCCTCAGTCAGCGGAGGGAACGCTCGCAAAAAATCTGTGGATGATGGTTGAGTCCAATCTGACTGACGCCAGGGTCTTGTCGGACTATCTGTTTGTCGAACATGGAAAACTCGAAAATCAAAAAGACAGTGCCAAAGTGCGTGCGAATCTCGAGACTTTAATTCGGAAGGGACTCGGGTTCGAGCAAGATGAGCCGATTCGACTCGCTTATCACGGTCTTTACTTTTATACACCTTTGCAGTGGGCCATCATCGATTTGCTTGCCAAGATGGGGGCGGAGCAAGTTTTCATAGTCCACGATGACGGCGTCGGCCCACAGTTCGAAGTTTGGCGTCGATTCTTCTTCGATTGTGAGCAGATGCAGCGCCTGGACAGCACTGTGACTACGTGGCAGAAGGTCGATCCCCGGGCCGCCTATTTTGCAGCATCGCTGCGAGGAGTCATAAAATCTGCGCCAGAGCACCTCAAGTTGTTTGGGTTCCCTTCGGTTACTGATCTTGCACGACATGTGCGAGAAAATGACGTCATTAAAAACCAAAAAGAGCAGTCCCAGCGGTTGATTTTTGCCGCCGGGACGAGCGACATCAATCGTAAGATTTCGCGATTCAATCGTCTTGCGGGAGAAAACGACGAAAGGAAGTTGCTGAGTCTTCCGGTTGGCCGATTCCTACTGGGCCTCCAGGAAGCTGTTCGACTCTCGCTGGAGGGCGGTGAGTCAGGTCTTGACTTTTCGACGATGATGCACCTAGTCGAGGGTGGTTTTTTCAATGTCGACCGTTCTCTCGGAGACCGGACACTGGTCGAGGTTCTTAATGCGTGCAGCATATTTTTTGGTGGTTGCCGCACAGTGTCAGACTGGCGGGCAAGGCTAGAAAACCTTGCGTGCTACTACGAGCCAGCTCAGGCCGGAACTGGTGGCATTCTCAAAAAGAGTAAGTTCCCCATCCGACAACTCTTTATTGGCGAACAAGCCGTAAGTGATGCACGATTTATTGCTGATGCAAGCAAGAATCACCTGCGTCGGGCTCCTTGGCTCGACCTGACATTAAGCGAATGGAAGTCTTTGGGGGGATCTTTGGCTGAGATTCTTACCGAAGTAGATCACTTGAAACAAGAGGAGATGGTCGATGTGCGAAGGCATATAGACGAACTGATCACTCTCATCTCGGATGAAGAAACAGGGTTGCACATCTTCGGGGAGCGCCGCTGGGAAGCGATGAGAAACGCTATTGACCGATTGCCCGATGCGCCTTCGATGTTGACCAGAGTCACCAGAATAGGGGAGATTCTTCCGTTGGTGCTCGGTGCGCAGCTTAAAGGCGCTGAAAATCAGTTTGGCGATTCTCGTGTCACAGAGGGTCTCGTTAACTCGTTGGCAGCGCCTCTCAGAAGTCTCGAGTCCTGCGGCTTTGTTCGGAAGCCAAGCGTCCATGTCACGAATCTTTCTGACACAGTGTTTCCCTTCCGCCCAAATCTCTTTGCTTGGCCGTTTCGGCGACAGGATGTTGATACTCGTCTGTCGGCTGATGACCAGGGTTTTGCGTGGCGGCTAAGACTGATTGATGAGCTTGACCGATCAGGACCTTTGGGTGACATCTACCTGTTGTGGCTCGCTACGAACGGCTCATTGGGCGAGCTAAAGCTGACCTGGCTGGAGGAGACAGGTGTCGAGAAACTCAACCCGTCACCGATCCTCGCAATGATGCTTGAAGTTCCTAAGGTGCGAAAGGAGGTCAAGCAGTTCGCGGGTGGTATCCTCTACAAATCAGGTGAGCGCGAGCCTCGCAGAGGCGACCAGCACACCGTTCAGCCCGCCATTGAAGAAAATCAACTTGATGATGATCATCGGTTGAGAACGATCCAAAAAATGGCACCTCTGGGTGGACCTAAAGGAGAACGACTTGACGTACCTTTGCGAGAGGCTTTGGCATCAGCCAAGATCTGCGGTCGTCGGGCGGCGCTCCATTGGTTCTCGAGAAGTTCAGTTGGCTATGTCACTCCGTGGCAGCTAGGAATCTTGTACGGCAATCTTCTCGGAATCAAATTGGACTCGCCTGCACTAGAGGACTCATGGAAGGAGCTTCTTGACCGTCTCTTCTGTTGGATGACACCAGCCGAGAGAGAGAAGACTGCCGCTCGAAGTAGTGTCCATAAGCGTTCTGGATCACCCAGAACCGCTCAAGAGGTTTGGCTGCTAACCCTCGAAGGCAATAAAGAAGATGGCGACGATCGACTGTCGGAGGCATACAAACTTGCGATATCGGATACGGAGGTGCCCGAGGCTGTCAAGAAAATCTTGTTTGCTGGTGAGTCCACTGTTCTTCCTCGTCCCCACATCGACAACACCGGATCAATGGATTCTGACGATCCGCAGAAATTAATGTCGTATCTCTGCAGTCGATGCCCAGCTTCTGAACGGTGTGTGGAGAGGGTTTATCCAGCAGAACCCTAAGTGGGTGACTTTACGCCAGTCGCGAATCGGCGATGTTGACGCTCTCGCGGTCTTTCTTTTTGTCGAAGCCCTTAATGAGGTCGCCGACTATTCGCACTCCAATCTGTGGAGGCCACGGCAAGTCGGGGTTCTGGTTCTTAGCGAGGAAGACGTCGCCGTGTCCATCTACAGACACGAATCCAGCATTCTGCTGTTCTCCAATGATTCGCTTCACAGTCCCGGCAACTCCTGATGCGATGACTACCCGCTCTTGTTTGGTTCTAGGAGCGGCACTTCGTACCGTATTAAAGGCTTGACGGTCCGCAAGTTTCGTCAGCGCATCAGAAATCGAGAAATCTGAGGCATCACCTGCGCCAACTTCTTCAGCCATATCTTCGTACTTGTCTTTGATTGGCCAGCCGCCGTCGATCCGAATCTTCCGCAGGGTCTGAACGATGAGAGATTTGAGTTCGACATCGCCAACGATCTCGTACATTTCTTCGAGAATCTTTACACCAAAGATGATGCTCCCGGAATGGATCCCACCAAGTGCCATCTTGAAGGCTTCGAGAGCTTCTTGTTCCTCTGAGGCAGCGAGCTTTGTGGCCAATGACCCACCATTCCGGTTTCTGACGGAAGACAAGGTCAAACTCCTGGAGTGCACGGTCCGGATTCGATTCGACAAGGGCGAGTGCCAGTCGGTAGTGGATCCACAGTGCAGATTCATCATCCGGAAACAGACCATTTGCAAGTGCTTCCTCGCACATCTCCGCGGTGGCTTCCCAGCGTTCGAGGCCGACGAGAATTTTTGTCATGCCTGAGTACCAACGTTGAATCTGGCTCGGGTAGAGCTTTCCTTCGAATGAATTCGGAGTGCGACTAAGAGACTGTTTGTCTAGCGTCTCCATTACGCTAAGCGCCAGTTCGTGTTGTTGAGCCTCCACGAGATGATTCGCTGCCTCAAAAGATGCAGTGACAAATACAGAAACTTCATCGTAAAGTTTGAAGTCGTTAAGTGATTGAATCTCTTTAACTGCTGCAACCAAATCCTGTGGATTTGTATCTCGGTTCTTTGGGTCGAAACTCTTTACTTTGCACTCGCGTACCGTCCAGGCCAAGGAACCTCTCAGACCCCAACTGTCCGAGCACTTCGGAAGGTGTTCATACCCGAGGCGGAGTGCTTCTTCGCAGCGCCCACTTTTTCTGAGTGCCGTGACTTGTCTTCCAATGTCTTTACAATCTACCATGTTGCTGTTAGGTACCTCTAAAGGGAATATACCAGTAACTGGCACGACGAATTCCGATTGGTCTAATCGCGTGCATTTTGAGGGGTGGGCGAGCTCATCCTGTAATCTGGCAGGCTCAAGCCGATGGTGAAAGAGCCATTTTCAGGGGCTGTCTGTCGTCTCGTGTGGTGGTGGCGAGCTGATTTTAACTGCAAAGGGTTTGTGGTTGTTTGATTCTTGCAGAGTAGTTTTACCTCGATGTAACTACGAGTAAGTGCCAAAAGGCGGGTTGTGGCGATGCAAGAAATAAAATGTCCATCATGCGGGCAGGCCTTTACGATCGACGAGAGCGGTTATGCGGATCTAGTCAAACAAGTCCGCGACAGTGAGTTTGAAAAACAGCTAAAGAGAGAGCTAGAAAACTCACAGCTTCGTTTCCAACAGGAACAGCAAAAAGCGGTGTCTCAGAAGGATCTAGAAATTGAAGGCCTGAAATCCGAGATTGCTAAACAGGAGCTGTCCCAAAAGCTCTCAATTGCGGAGGCGTTAGAGCAGGTCACAAGAGAGCGGGATTCGCTGAAAATAGGTGTTGATGCTGCAGCTCGAGAGCGCGAGCTAGCCGAGATGAAGATGAAAGAGCACTACACGGTGCTCTTGAAAGACCGAGAGCAAGAGATAGAACGACTGGTGGCATTTCGCACCGCACTGTCGACAAAAATGGTTGGGGAGTCGCTCGAGCAGCACTGTCAGACCGAGTTCGACAAAATCCGAGCGTCGGCATTTCCGAGAGCCCAATTCGGAAAAGACAATAAGGCCACTGGAGACTCTGAAACCGGCCGCACGAAGGGCGATTTTATTTTTCGTGATTTTAGCGAGAGCGACAATGTCGAGTTTGTTTCGATCATGTTCGAGATGAAGAACGAGAGTGAGACGACGAAGGAAGGCCAGAAGAACACGTCATTTTTGGAGAAGCTTGACGAAGATCGCAACAAGAAGAATTGTGAGTTCGCAGTTCTTGTCTCAGTGCTGGAACCAGATAGCGAACTTTACAACATGGGAATCGTGGATGTTTCACATCTTTATCCGAAGATGTATGTAATTCGTCCCACATTCTTTATTCCGATGATCACATTGTTGCGAAATGCGGCTAGTAGCTCCATTCAGACTCGCGCAGAGCTCGTTCGAATCAAAGAGCAGAATCTCGATATCGAGCGCTTCGAGACCGATCTCGGAAAATTTCGTGCCGATATGGAGAAGTTTCTGGGCTATGCAGATACGAATTTTGTAAAGGCGATCGCCGAAATTGATAAGTCGATCAAAGCCCTTGAATCCACAAAGAAGTTGCTCCAAACGACCTATAACCAGCTAATGACGTCAAATAACAAAGCACAACGTCTCACCATTCGAGAACTGACTAAAGGCAATCCCACTCTCGCTGCTAAGTTTGCCGAGATCGAAAAGGGCAAATCTCACGATTCGGAAGATGACTAGATCTAGTTCGAAATGTGGAAATTTTCGTAAACGGATATCGTATCCGCCCCAATGCGCGGCTTGATCGGACTTGAAGGTTTTGATTTTTGCGTCCCTGACCGACCACGCAAGGGCACCTCGAACGGCCCAGCTCGAGCCGCAGTCTTTCAGTGATTCATAACCGAGCTTCAATGCTTCACTAACTTGCCCCTTGCCCCTTGCGCCGAAGCTCGGTAATTCTTCGAGCTATTTCCTTACAGTCGGTCAAGTCTGTCTACCACCCGACGTCGTCTGAATATACCAGAAAGTCTGATCCGAGGCGACCTCGTTCTGGGGGAGGCAATCTCGTGGAGATGTTAGATTCAGTTGAAAATCAACATGCTCAGATTAGCGCTGTTTCGAAGCTGTCTCCGAAAAGAGTACCGAGATCAAGTGATCAAGATGCTTCGTGCGGTGCCAGGCGAGTACACACGTACCGCATACCGATTCCAATGGATCGAAGAGTCTCTACAGCCGATATTTGACAACGGTGAGCCGTTTGACGTGATTTCCTTCTTGGTGGACCAGACCCTGGAGAACGCACTGCCGTGCCGAAAACTGACAGTGGTGGAGCCACCTATACGCGACGATAGGACCGGGGTCTATCGATTTGTTTTCAAGATGGGGGAGTTCGTGGCGATCCCGAAAGAATTCGATGGCCGACTTACCATGTGGCGCGCAGCCGAAGAACTCTTGCCACCCAACAAGTTCGTTTGCCGTTTTAGCGAAGAATGGCTAAGAACAGTAGAGACTGTGTCTGCCGAGTCGGTAGACACATGGAAGAGTTCCATTGATTTTCTAACGCAATCATGGAGTTCCTTTGATAACACTGTGTTTTTCCGACCTGCTGGTCGATGGTTTTCAGGGCGACCTCACGGCCCGATATGTGATACGCGCCAGTCGTTGGATACGACGTTCAGCTTTGCTTCCTACAACCCACATTTGGATGATCATTCGCTCTCGATGCGGAGCGTCCATGTCTCAATCAGCGGGGTAATCGGGGACGTTCAAAAAATTCCTCCTCTTATGCGTGACGGGCAGTTTGAAATTGCTGCAAGGTTTCTGGAGGCCGGAAATGGGACACTGCAGGTGGAAGTTCGCCCCGATGAACAGTTTTCGACTTATGTTCCTATCTCGCTGGTAGTTTCGTCAAATGACCAACTTGATCCATCCGGTCCTCGTGTTCTGGGACCCGAGTGGCAAAGATTTCTCGCTGAGCTAGTTGAGAAATCTGACAAAGATAGGTCGGGGGCTAGCGATCTTCTGGATCGACTCGCCGTTGTATTTACAGGTGACCCCGAATTAATGATTCAGCGAGGTCGACTTCACATGTTGGTTGGCGAGCATGCCGCAGCTAGAGACGAATTTGCAAAGGCGCTGTCGATCCGAAATGACTCGCGCGCAGTGTGGTGGTCGTTGATTTCTGAGATCAAACTGGGTCATCGCAGTGCAGTGGAAGATCTGCTCAATCGCTTGGATCTTTCGAGCTCTGAGACAAACCTGGCGCTATTTGAACAATTGGTGTCGGCGATGTCAGAGGTGCCAAATCGCACAGTTGATTGGTTTGCAGAGTTGCCCGGATTGGTGCTTGGCGAAGACAAAGCCCTGCGAGTTCTGCTCTCCATGGGTGCTGGGAACCGCGACGAATCTTCTTCGACAGCAATCTTTCAAGCCCTTGCTGTGTTGAATCCTCCTATCGCAATTCAGCAGGCTCGTACCGCACTCCACGCACATCCTGACTGGTACTCACTACGTCGAGATATTGCTCGCCTCGCCGCAATCAGTGGATTCCGCGAACTCGCAGAGGACGAAGTTGAAGTGCTCGTCCACTACATAGGTCAAGATGTAGATGAATACTTGGATCTTGTGATGAACCTTCAGGCGCTCATTCACCCCCAGAGATTACCCTCGCTGTTGATTGCCAATGCAATTCGATTGGCGTCTAACGGAGATGTCGAGAGCCTACGAGTGTCACAGAACCTCGCCTATATTGCTGCTGATCGTGCTGCGGCAAACGGCGACTTCCTCGAAGCTCAGTTCGCTCTTCAATTCTTGGAGATGCAAATCGCAGAATCTGAACACGCCAATCATCAGTATCGAGATCCGATCAACCAGATAGTTCGACGGATGGCTCAAGTTGATCAAGTGAACCCACAGCTGAGCACGCTTGGCGATATGTATCTCTCCGAGATTGCTGCTGAGCTAAAGGAGCACTATGAGGGCACCAGGTTGATCGTCTTCGGAGGAGAGTCTTCGACCGAGCGAACCCAGAGCATCGCAGACGACCTGGGCCTATCAGACATTGTGTGGTTGGGATGGAGTGAAGGAGTGACCCCAAATCCCAATAGTTTGCGCGAGTTTGTCGACGCAGACTCGACATTGCTAATCGTCAGTCTTGATGATGGATTGATATCAGAGAGTGTGAGGCGATGGCTCGCTACTTCAAAGATTTCAAATGCCCGCTGTGTGAATTCTCGACTTTCGATCTATCAGACTCTGAGAGCAATCGCTGTTACTACGCATGATCAGGCAATATTCATTCCCGTTAGTTGTCGTTCTGCTTTCGATTGGGCTGTTGAGAACTGTCCAAATCTGGAGTTTCTTGCTGGAGCTGACTTGGATTTGGCAGACCTTGAACGGCTCCAAAATAGTTCACATGTCGCACTTCGAATCAAGACCGACTTAGAAATGCTTAATCGCTATGCAGAAGAGAGGCTGTCGGGGCGTGCCAACTCTGGACTACATAATTGGGCGAAAGTTGCAGGATTTCAGATGAATCGACTTTCACTTATGGAATCTGAAACCACAAACAACAACCCTCGATTTAGAAGCGCTCGAACCTTTAAAGTGGACAAGTCGATAGATAGCAGCGGATTTGCGTACATGCCTGCGCATACGAAACTTCCAGGCAGTTTCCCAAGCCGACCAAGCATCCACTTCTCAGTCGATTACTTGCCGACGTGCCAAAAAATCCTTATCGGCTATGTGGGGCCGCACCTAGAGAACAGCCAGTCGAACTGATTGCTCTATTTTGATCATTGTCGCTAGCGCCTCTACAGCTGTACAGGTGAATGTGACGTCGACGACTTCGGGGCGTTAGACCGACTTTGCGTATTAGCAACATCGGGTCGTGATACAGGTGTGCTATGAGGGTTTCGGTCGCGTTACGCCACACTTGCGATGCGGTCCATGCACCGCTGATGACAGTGCAGTACCTGATTCTCTTGACACCCAATTCAGAATTCTGGGATCTGTCTTGGGATACTTGGTTTCAATTCAACTCTCACCACTTACCAACCCGAGCAACGTCCGCTTGATAGCCCGACATCCACTGGAGCTTGCAGGCGGCTGTAAAAAGGTCTATCAAGAGACCTGTAAAACTTGGATTCCGCTGACGTCTACCGTGGTCAGACGCACGGG
>Ga0194118_10007496_pt1 | contig 10483 bp, 11 predicted proteins | sample TA2MahsurfametaG_2_FD_148662 | JGI IMG/M metagenome (GOLD analysis project Ga0194118, IMG submission 148662) | Freshwater microbial communities from Lake Tanganyika, Tanzania - TA2015013 Mahale N5 surface | ecosystem: Environmental > Aquatic > Freshwater > Lake | place: Tanzania: Lake... | reverse complement strand
GAATTTTTTCGCTGTACGGCCGGGCCGCGCGCATGCGCTCCTGCGCCTTGCGCATTTTGGAAGCGGCGACCATTTCCATGGCTTTGGTGATCTTCTTAGTGTTCTCCACGCTTTTGATCTTGCCGCGTATCTCTTTACCTGCAGCCATTACGCTCGCTCCTCGCTCGAGATCAGAACGTCTTCTTGAAGTCGGCAATCGCGGACATCAGCTCCGCTTCGTCTTCTTTGGATAGCTGCTTGGTGTCTTCAATGCGCTTGAGTAATGCGGCATGGCTGCTCTGCAGGAACTTATGCAGATCATGCTCGAAGCCCAACACCTCTTTCACTTCGATATCGTCCAGGAAGCCCTTGTTAACTGCAAACAGCGACACCGCCATCAACGACACCGGCAGCGGCGAATACTGCGGCTGCTTCAAGAGTTCGGTCACGCGCGCACCGCGATCGAGCTGTTTACGCGTGGCGTCGTCCAGATCGGAAGCAAACTGCGCAAACGCAGCGAGCTCGCGGTACTGCGCCAAGTCGGTACGAATACCGCCCGAGAGGCCCTTGATTACTTTGGTTTGAGCCGCACCACCCACGCGCGAGACCGAAATACCTGCGTTAATCGCCGGGCGAATACCCGAGTTGAACAGGGAAGTCTCAAGGAAGATCTGACCATCAGTAATCGAGATCACGTTCGTGGGCACGAATGCAGAGACGTCGCCCGCTTGCGTTTCAATGATAGGCAGCGCGGTCAACGAGCCTGTTTTGCCTTTGACTTCACCGTGGGTATAGGCCTCAACGTAATCCGGGTTGACGCGAGCTGCGCGCTCGAGCAAGCGTGAGTGGAGATAGAACACGTCGCCAGGGAATGCTTCGCGACCCGGCGGGCGACGCAGCAACAGTGACACCTGACGGTAAGCCACAGCCTGCTTTGACAAGTCGTCGTAAATAATCAGCGCATCTTGACCACGGTCGCGGAAGTACTCGCCCATCGCGCAACCGGAATAAGCCGCCACATACTGCATGGCTGCGGATTCCGACGCCGACGCAGCCACCACGATGGTGTAATCCAGGGCACCATGCTCGTCGAGCGCTCGCACGACGTTTTTGATCGACGAAGCCTTTTGACCGATCGCTACATAGATACAAGTACAGTCCTGGCCTTTTTGATTGATGATGGTGTCAATTGCAACCGCGGTTTTACCTGTCTGACGGTCGCCAATGATCAGTTCACGCTGGCCACGTCCGATTGGCACCATGGAGTCAATCGCCTTCAAACCGGTTTGCAGCGGCTGCGACACGGATTGACGTGCAATCACCCCCGGGGCGATTTTTTCGATGGGCGCGGTGAGTTTGGTGTTGACCGGGCCTTTGCCATCGATAGGCTGACCTAGCGCGTTAACGACTCGACCACGCAACTCCGGACCAATCGGCACTTCGAGAATGCGGCCGGTGCACTTGACGGTATCGCCTTCGGAAATGTGCTCGTAGTTACCGAGAATAACTGCGCCCACCGAGTCGCGCTCAAGATTAAGCGCCAAACCGAAGGTGTTACCTGGGAACTCGAGCATCTCGCCTTGCATCGCATCCGACAGGCCGTGAATACGACAAATGCCGTCTGTGACCGAAATGACCGTACCTTGGTTACGGATCTCGGCGCCTGCGCCCAAGCCTTGGATCCGGCTCTTGATCAGCTCGCTGATTTCGGACGGGTTGACTTGCATGTTAACTCCTGATTATTGGAGACCAAGCTTGCTTCGGTCTCACCATTACATGAAATAGAGACGTCTTTTTTCAGGCCACCAGCGCTGTGTGCATCCGCTCCAGACGCGCGCTCACCGAGTGATCCAACACCTCATCGCCCACCGTGACGCGAATACCGCCGATTAACTGCGGATCGACGGTCACTGTCGGGATGAGTTTTCTGCCAAACTTTTTTTCCAGCACTGACAACAGCGACGATAACTGGCTGTCGGTCATGGGGAATGCGCTCACCACCTCGGCGTCAGCGGTGCTCTCGTGTGCATTCTTGAGATCGTGAAAATGGTGCTCAATCGCTGGCAACAGTGACAAGCGACCGTTTTCGACCAGCATCTCAACCAGATTTTTCGCTTCAGCACTGATCTCGATCTTCAGTGCGTCGAGGAAGGTTTTGGTGATCACGTCACGTGGCACACGCGGGTCGCGCGCCATTGCGCCCACCTCAGGTACCGCAGCAACTCGCGACATCACCGACAGCGTATCCGCCCAGACGTTGAGATTGGATGCGCACGCAATACGAAACAAGGCCTCTGCGTAAGGACGAGCAATGGTTGCGAGTTCAGCCATGGTTACAGCTCAGCCTTGAGTTGTTCAAGCAAATCAGCGTGAGCTGCTGCGTTGACCTCGCGTCGCAGAATCTGCTCAGCACCTTTCACGGCAAGCGCCGCCACATCGTTGCGCAGCGTGTCGCGCAGACGAATCGCTTCAGCTGCTGCGTCGTGCCGAGCTGCTTCGATAATGCCTGCGGCTTCGACAGACGCGTGCCGTTTCGCTTCCTCGACAATTTCAGCGGCGCGGCGCTCTGCATCCACGATGCGTCTGCTGCTCTCTTCATGGACTTGTTGAAGCTCCACTTGGACGCGCTTTTCAGCGACAGCGAGTTCATGCTTGCCGCGCTCGGCGGCGGCCAGACCTTCGGATATTTTGTTGGCGCGCTCATCGAGTGCCTTCATCAGCGGTGGCCACACATATTTCATGGTGAACAGCGCGAGGATGAAGAAAACAACGAACTGCGCGAACAGCGTTGCGTTCAGATTCACGTGATCTTCTCTCTAACGGTGATTACCGGGGAGGCGCACAGCGCCTCCCGAGTCTCATGATCCGATGTTTCGGAATCAGCCCGAGAACGGGTTAGCGAAGGTAAACATCATCGCCAAGCCGACGCCGATCAAGAAGGCCGCATCGATCAGACCAGCCAGCAGGAACATCTTGGTCTGCAAGCTGTTCATCAGCTCAGGTTGGCGCGCTGCAGCTTCAATAAACTTGCCGCCCATAACGCCAATGCCGATACAGGCACCATTTGCGCCCAAGCCAATGATCAGACCGCAGGCGATGGCAACCAAACCGACGTTACTCATAAAGACTCCTTTAGATAGTCAATGTTGAAAAGTGAATGAAGCGACCAGACCGATCAGTGCCCTTCATGTGCCTGCCCGATATAGACGAGCGTGAGCATCATGAAAATGAACGCCTGAAGAACTACGATAAGAATATGGAAGATGGCCCATACCGAGCCGGCCAGTACATGCAGACCAAAACCCCACCATGTGGCTGTGGAGCCAAGCAGCGCGATCAACAAGAACAGCAACTCGCCCGCATACATATTGCCGAACAGTCGCATACCCAGAGACACGGTTTTTGCGACGAACTCGATCAGGTTCAATCCGAAATTGGCTAGCCAAAGTGCTGGGTGGGGGCCAAATGGTGCACAAAACAGTTCATGAATAAAACCACCCAAGCCTTTGATCTTGAGGTTGTAATAGAGCATCAGGAACAGCACACCGATCGCCATGCCGAGCGAGCAGTTCAGGTCGGCAGTAGGCACGATTCGAAAGTGCGGTTCAGCATCAAACAAGCGGAAAATCGCTGCGAACAAGTCGACCGGCAAAAAGTCGAGCGAGTTCATCAACAGCACCCAGACAAACACAGTCAAGGCCAATGGCGCGATGAAGGTTCGATCGCCATGCACAATATTCTTGGCTTGTTCGTTCACCATCTCGAACACCATCTCAACTGCGGCCTGGAAGCGGCCCGGCACGCCCGAGGTTGCACGTCGCGCTGCAACGACCATTAAGATCAACGAGACGATCCCCATCAGCACCGACCAGAACACGGTGTCGATGTTCAAGACCGTTAAATCGATGATGGATTCCTGGTGCTTGGTCGACAGGTGCCCGAGGTGATGCAGGATGTATTCCGCAGGTGTCGGTGCGTGATTGACGCCCTCAGTGATCATGTCCTTTGCCATTTCAGTGTCTAAGCGACATTACTGCGTAACTCTTGAGTGCGACGATGAAGGCCACCAACATGGCCAACCAATTCAGTTCTTGGTACCAAACAGCTATCGCGGCCATGAATGCGATGGTGATCGCGATTTTCGCAAACTCGCCAAAGAAAAAAGTTCGCGGCGTCATTGTTTCGATATTCTTGGCACGGTGAGACAAGTAGGCCGCAAATAGCCCATTCGGTACAACACAACACAGTCCGCCGAGTAGTGCCGAAACAAGTGCATTGGCCCCGCCCCAGAAGCCTGCCAACAAAGCGACCACGATTGTCGTGGTGACCTGAATTGCGACCAAGCGCAGCATAAGGTGGAGGTTCCGAGAAGGTCCTGCGCAGACGCTTAATCCAATGCGTCCGACGGCGTGGTTCCACTGCCAAAGCCTCTGATTATAAAGGGAACGTCAGACACGCGTCAAACCAGTCGTGTTTGTCGTTGGCAATTAAAAGGTGGACTTTTGCCTTAGGTACGAATGCGCATTCAAGCTTGTCTTTTAAAGAAGATTGCTTGAATGTTGACGATATTCAGATTCCCTGACAAAAAGCTGATAGTTAGGCGCGACTTTGCAGCAGGGAAGTAATTTGATCTAGCTGGTCGAGTCCGTTAAATCTGATGACCAATTCACCTGTATTTTTGCTGTTGACCTTAATACTTACCGAAGTGGCAAGCGCATCGGATAGTGTTTCTTCCAATCTCAGCAAATCGCGTGATTTGTCAGACTTCTTTTTGATAGGGCTATCTTTTCGGGCTACGTTTGCGCGGGTGGCGAGTTTCTCAGCGTCCCTTACCGACAGATTTTGCGCAGAGATCTGATTGGCCAACACAATTTGGGTTGCTGTATCCAAGGCAAGCAATGCCCGCGCATGGCCCATATCAAGGTCGCCGGCCATCAGCATGCTTTGCACCGGTCTGGCGAGATTAAGCAGTCTTAGCAAATTAGATACGGCGCTGCGCGAGCGCCCCACTGCCTCCGCCGCCTGCTCGTGGGTGAATTTGAATTCGTCGATCAGCCGTTGCACGCCTTGCGCCTCTTCGATCGGGTTCAGATCTTCGCGCTGCATGTTCTCGATTAAGGCCATGGCGGCAGCGGCCCGATCATCAACCTCCCTCACCAGCACCGGCACTTCCGACAGACCCGCCAGCTTGGCGGCTCGGAAGCGGCGTTCGCCGGCGATGATTTCATGTGTCGCGCCGGATTGGCTGCCCTCGATCGGTCGCACCAGGATGGCTTGCAGTACGCCCTGGGACCGGATCGAGTCGGCTAATTCACGCAAAGCAGCCTCGTCCATCGTAGTGCGGGGCTGGTACTTACCGGCTTGCAAGGCGGTAACGGGTAGCGATGCGGTGGAATTGCCGCCCTGGCTTGATTCGTCTGTGAAGCTGGCGGACCCGCCCAATAGTGCGTCCAGACCGCGGCCCAGACCTTTAGGTTTTTTGTTGATCATGATGGGGGTATTGGGTGAAGGATAGATCGAACTGTGTATCGCGCCGGGACGTAGTACGAGTCGTTACAGCGCTGCGATTCGATTAACCAACTCTTTACCAAAACTGGTGTAAGCCTGTGCGCCCTTGGACGCAGGATCGAAAATCACGCCAGGTATGCCATACGACGGCGCCTCAGCCAAACGCACATTACGAGGAATAATGGTCTTGAAAACTTTTTCTCCGAAATGTTTTTCCAACTGAATCGAGACTTGCTGCGACAGCATCATGCGTGGGTCAAACATCACGCGCAACAAACCAATGACTTTTAAATTTGGATTCATTTTTGCGTGAACGATTTTGATGGTGTTGACTAAATCCGATAATCCCTCCAGCGCGTAGTACTCGCACTGCATGGGAATAATCACGCCATGTGCTGCACACAACCCGTTCAAGGTCAGCATTGACAAGGCGGGTGGGCAGTCAATCAGCACAAAGTCGTAATCTGCCTCGACGGTGGCGAGTGCGTGACGCAATCGTGTTTCGCGTTGATCGAGCTCGACCATTTCAATCTCGGCGCCGGCCAGGTCTCGATTAGCTGGCAGGACATCAAAATTTCCGCTTTCGGATTTTTGCAGGGCAGATCTCAAATCGGACATACCAAGCAGCACCTGGTACACCGAACTTTCCAGTTTGGATTTGTCGACGCCCGCGCCCATCGTGGCGTTACCTTGCGGGTCGAGATCGACCAGCAACACGCGTTTTTTTAATTCGACCAAGCCTGCTGCCAAATTGACTGCGGTGGTGGTCTTGCCGACACCGCCTTTTTGGTTGGCGATACAAAATGTTTTTGCCAACACGGTGGGTTTGGAATGAGTCAATCTAGTCATTGGCACGCACCAAAGTAATTAGATATCGATCGCCGCTCATTTGCGGAACGCTAAGCGCTTCTGTTTTTTCAAGCCGCCATGGTATCGGTATCGCTTCCAACTCAGACTCGAAAGCGGGGCCTTTCATGGCAACCAGTTTGCCGTTTGCAGCGAGCAGGTGGCCGGACAAATTGATAAAGTCGGCCAACGCTGCAAACGCTCTCGACGTAATCAAGTCGAACGGTTGCTCGACGACGAGTTGCTCGACGCGGCCGGTGTGTACAGTCAGATTGTTCAGTTTCAGCTCGGCCTTTACCTGAGTCAAAAAAGCAGTTTTCTTCTGCACTGTATCAATGAGGTCGACGCGCATGGCGGGCGCATGCCACGCAGCCCAGATCGCGATCACCACACCAGGCAAACCGCCGCCTGAACCCACATCCAGCAAGCGCCGTGCGTGTACGTAAGCATGCAGTGCGGCTAGGCAGTCGAGCAGGTGATGCGTCAGCATGTGCTCCGAATCTCGAACTGCGGTGAGGTTGTAAACCTTGTTCCACTTGTGCAGCAACGCGAGGTAATCGATCAGCTGCTGAACGCACTCGGCTGATAAGTTCAATCCGAGTTGCTGAGCACCGAATTCGAGTTGGGCCTTCAGCCCTTGCGCTTGCATCATGATTCACGCAGCGCCCTTGCCATGGTCGTCAGCTGTCGTGGTTGCAAACCCCCGCTTTTTCAAATGGATAAGGAGCAAAGAGATAGCGGCCGGCGTCACCCCGGCGATGCGCGATGCTTGCCCCAAGGTCTCGGGCTTGAACTGATTCAGCTTTTGCCTGACTTCGAAAGACAGCGCTGGCACCGCGTGGTAATCAATGTCTGCGGGTAATCTGAGATGCTCATAGTGCTCGTGCCGTTCAACCTCTTTAGCTTGTCGGTCAATGTAGCCGGCGTATTTCACTTGGATCTCGACCTGCGCGGCGATGTCTTTTGGCACCGAAGGATCGTCAAAGCGCCGCCCGTCGCTAGCGACCATCGACATCAATTTGGCGTAGGTCACGCTCGGGCGGCGAAGCAGATCAGTGAGCGCATACTCTCGCTCAAGCGATTTGCCAACAACGCGCTCGGCCTCATGAGCCGCAATAATCCGGGGGTTGACCCAAGTTGATTTCAAGCGCTCAAGTTCACGAGCGATAGCTTCCCGGCGTCGCTCGAATGCGGCCCATTGCAAGTCACCCACGCAGCCCAAGCTACGCCCAAGCTCGGTCAGGCGCGAATCAGCGTTGTCTTCACGCAGACTGAGCCGGTATTCGGCGCGACTGGTAAACATCCGATAGGGCTCTTGCACGCCCTGCGTCACCAAATCGTCAACCAGCACGCCAAGGTAGGCCTGGTCTCGGCGCGGCGTCCAGGTTGGTTCGTTATGCGCCAGACGAGCTGCATTGATGCCGGCCAAAATCCCCTGCGCGGCCGCCTCTTCATACCCCGTGGTGCCGTTGATCTGGCCCGCAAAAAATAAGCCGCTGATTGCTTTGGTTTCAAGCGACGCGCTTAGCGCTGTGGGGTCGAAGTAGTCGTACTCGATCGCATAGCCGGTTCGCAAGATGTGTGCTTGTTCCAAGCCGGCAATCGACCGCACCAAGGCCAGTTGGGCGTCAAATGGAAGACTGGTAGAGATGCCATTCGGGTAGAACTCATGGGTTGTCAGACCTTCCGGCTCCAGAAAGATCTGATGCGATGACTTATCGGCAAATCGATGGATCTTGTCTTCGATTGAAGGGCAATAGCGCGGCCCAACGCCCTCGATCACACCAGTGAACATGGGACTACGATCAAGCGACCCGCGAATGATGTCGTGCGTGCGTTGGTTGGTGTGGGTAATCCAGCATGGGACTTGAGGCGGGTGCATGGCCGGCGAGCCCATCACTGAAAATACAGGAACCGGGTCGGAGTCCCCAGCTTGTTCAAGCATTACTGAAAAATCTATAGTGCGGCCATCAATCCGCGGCGGCGTGCCGGTTTTTAGCCTGCCCTGGGGCAGTTTGAGCTCTCTGAGGCGCGCTGCTAACGAATTCGCCGGCGCATCCCCTGCCCGCCCGCCCGCATGATGGCTCAGCCCAACATGAATTTTTCCGTCAAGGAAGGTCCCTGCGGTCAACACCACCGCCCTGCCACTGAAGCGGATGCCGATTTGCGTTTGCACGCCTACCACCCGATCGCCGCTTAATAGCAAATCATCGACCGACTGCTGAAAAAGCCACAGATTCTGCTGGTTTTCCAGCCTGCGCCGGATAGCCGCTCGGTAAAGCGCCCTATCGGCTTGAGCCCGAGTTGCCCTGACCGCCGGACCCTTGGAAGAGTTCAAGATCCTGAACTGTATGCCCGCCTCGTCAGTGGCAATCGCCATGGCGCCGCCGAGCGCATCCACTTCTTTGACCAGGTGCCCTTTGCCTATGCCGCCTATCGATGGGTTGCATGACATCTGGCCCAAGGTCTCGATATTCTGAGTTAGCAGCAAAGTTTTTCGGCCCATGCGGGCGCTGGCGAGCGCCGCCTCCGTACCCGCGTGGCCACCGCCCACGACAATCACGTCAAATTCAGCTGGAAAGTCCATCTCGGACGGCACGACCATGTTCAAACAGAGGCTGGATTATACGGGCATTTAGCGCCAAAAATTTCGGGTCAACGCCAAGCAAGCAACTGCTTGGAATGGCCTGGTGACCTGGTTACCGGTGTTTCACGTGGAACAATGGCGCGCCCTGTTGAGATTACCAACCACAGCGAGGCGGTTTCACGTGAAACATTCCTCTTGGTTCAAAGGACGAAGGCATCCCAAGCTGACTTAGCAATCAGCCCCGCAACAACCAGCAGGAAGACTTTTCGTACAAAGGCGGCGCCTTCCCTAATGGCCAAGCGAGCGCCTAACCAAGCGCCAAACATGTTCGACACAACCATCAGACCTGCGGCCGCCCACAGTGGCTCGGTGGTAGGGACTAACCAAGCTAGCGCAGCAAAGTTGCAGGCGACATTGATTATCTTTGCCGATGCCGAAGCCGCCAAAAAGTCATGGCCAAAAAACCTCACCAGCAAAAAAACCAAAAAGCTGCCAGTTCCGGGACCAAAAAATCCGTCATAAAAACCGATGCCCGCTCCCAATGCAGCGGCAGCGGCCAGCCTCGACCTGCCCTGCATTCTGGCTTCGGCGCGCGAGCCAAAATCCTTATGCCTGAAAACATATACGGCAACCACCGCAAGCGCGACCGGCAGCGCTTTTCGAAACACTTCTGCGGGTACGGTGGATATCGCCCAAGCGCCAACAAATCCGAACACCAGCGCACTGACGGTCGCAGGGACTACAACTGCAAAATCCACTGCTACGGTTTTTCAGTAAGTGCGCGCTGCCAGGCCAGTCCCGAAAATACTTGCCAGCTTATTGGTACCGAACAGCGTAGATGGCGCGGCCGTCGAATAAACGCTAAATAAAGCAGGCACCTGGATTAGCCCGCCACCGCCGACGACCGCATCCAACAAGCCGGCAAGCAGTCCTGCAGCGACAAGCAATAAGTAAGGATCAGCGGCCAGACCGGTCAAGGTACATCGCCCGTTGGGGCTCAGAGTTAGTGTTTACTTTTAGAATAGGCCTAAAATCAAGGGTTAGGGGCTTCGATAACCCCCTATTAATTATGGATGTTTAGTTGCCTGAATCAGCTCTGCGGCACGCTCGGCAATCATGATCACCGGCGAGTTGCAATTTCCCGACGTAATGGTTGGCATCACCGAGGCGTCGATTACGCGCAAAGCTGCGACGCCAAGAACTCGCAATTCACTATCCACGACCGCGGTAGGGTCGTTGCTAACTCCCATCTTGCACGTGCCGACCGGGTGAAAAATCGTTGTGCCAATATCGCCGGCTGCTTTGACCAGCTGCTCGTCCGTCACCAACGCTTCACCCGGCTTGAATTCCTGCGGCGCGAAGCGCTGCAGTGCTGGCGCCTGCGCAATTTTGCGAGTCAGCCGTATAGCATCGGCTGCGACCTTTTGGTCGTCCACGGTAGCCAAATAATTCAAAGAGATGTTCGGGGGCCGATACGGATCGGATGAAGCAATTTCTACCGAACCGCGTGAGCTGGGTCGCAAATTACAAACACTTGCGGTAAAGGCCGGGAATTCATGTAAA
>Ga0194118_10007494_pt1 | contig 10488 bp, 4 predicted proteins | sample TA2MahsurfametaG_2_FD_148662 | JGI IMG/M metagenome (GOLD analysis project Ga0194118, IMG submission 148662) | Freshwater microbial communities from Lake Tanganyika, Tanzania - TA2015013 Mahale N5 surface | ecosystem: Environmental > Aquatic > Freshwater > Lake | place: Tanzania: Lake Tanganyika... | reverse complement strand
CCCCCAAAACCCCAAAACCCCAAAACATTTACTGCACGATAATTGATAAAAATTAATCAGGCCAATTTCTTAGCCAGAGCCATGTCTTACATTTGAAGCCACACGATAAACTTCGATGTGTCGAAACATATAATTTCCTGGCTTTAGGTCTCTTCGCTCTCAAAAAGCAGGTTCATCGACTCTTCCCCCCTTTCCAGCGCAATAGCTCTAATCATCGGAATTCGCTTAAAGTCCTTATTGAAAAGCTTCAAAACATCAGAGTAGCAGAACGATGTAAAATTATATCCCCTACCCAGCGAGAACAGCTTAAATATCGTGATGTTGCCATGGTATGTTTTATCTTTGTACTGTTCGTTCTTAGCGATTATTAAATGATCCTCGCTACTGTTCAGCAACACACTTTCGATCTTGGTGTGGCGCATATTCTTCTGCGCGAGAAGTGTGTCTCCTGACAAGTTGTAGACCAAGCACTTCGCATCTTTTCCCTGGCTGTCGCTTTAGCCTATTACGATAATGTAGCCATGCAGAGAGAGTTTCAACGCGTTGACATGCCTTAATACCTGCGAGAGCCCCACTATCGTTTCGTCTTTTTTGGTTTTGCCTAGCTTTAAGTAGGGTTTAAACAAGTACCAAAGTCTGGATGTTCTTTGGCATCTGAGTGCGATTGTGCCATCTTTGGAGAGAGTGCAGTACATATCCAAGGTCTAATTAGTGTCAATCAACTGGATCTCATCGTTTTAATCTTGAAATTTTCGCATTATTTTGTAAGGAAACAGGTCTTTTGTTTTGAAATGCTGGTAATGGATGATAGTGCCATTAGCATCGCAGGAGAGCAAGTAGCGCGAGTCAGCTGCGAACCTAATACAAGTGACGCGAGCGCAGTGATCTCTGACGACGGCAACCTACTACAGTTTTGGCTCCAAATCGAACACTCTCACTGAGTTATCCAAATAGCCGGCCACATAGAGTTTGTTTACTTTGGAAACTTGTAGCAGGCTACTCCAATTGCTTTAAGACGTGTAGTCCCACTTCAGTTACAAGTCACAGCACTGCTTCTGATCCTTAAAGTTCTCCTTGAGCAGTGTCTCGTGACACAAGTACACAACCAGAGCGCCATCGTGCTGTTTCACCAACACTAGACACTTCTTATCATTAAAAATCATATGCACGATGTTGACTGTCTGGTCGAGCTTCAGGTAGACCGCGATTTGTTGTAGGGTTTCTTTTAGCTTTTTAGGGTTTTCTATAAATGCCTTTATCAGCTTTTTAAACTCATTTCTTGGCAATTCTTAGAAGCTTCTATCGCTAAGTGAATCCCTGACTAGCGACTAGTTAAATAGTCTGGTCGGAGCGATGTAAAAATCAGACAAAGACCTAATCTAGGCTGGAGTGATCAGCTGGCGATTCTTTGATTTTTCATGCCACTCCTCGTAAGCGAAACAGAAGAATAGATTTGTCTTATCTGCGTCTTTTTGATGCACACCGAATACCAAATCGATCCAGTGACTTAACTGCTAGCTGACATGTCTAGACTCGAGCGCCTCTCTGTTGACCCTGACGAAGTCATAGTAGTTGAGCGCCCATTCTGGTAGGAATAGCGAGTCCTACTGCAGTTGCATCTAGTCATGGGGCGACTACTGATTGCCCAAGCTGATGCTATTGAGGTTCATTAAAGCCTCGGGCAGGTAGAACATCTCCGGCGTCAGCTCAGAGCAAGACTACTTGTTATTAAAGAGGCCGCGGTAAGAAATGCCAAAATCGATTGGCAGTCTATCATCTCTGCTCTAGTCGGAGAGGAAATAATTCTGAGAAGTGAATGGCTCCATCCTACACAGCCACTGCGTCACATTCATGCGATTAGATAGTCCATACTGGAGCTAGAAAGGCTCTGATCCGTACTATTGTGCGAGAAAGTCATCTTGACCATCTAGCTTCGACGCTTCATATTACTGAGCGAACTCAGCAGCTTTTTTATCGCTCATGTTACCTGTGTGCCGAGTAAAATCCCTAAACTTGTCTTGATTGGTTTCGAATCGCTGCATATCACTTGAGTAATCCGCTATAACCCAAGGAAAGATCGGATATTAGCTGAGATCGTTAAAACTGCGGCAAGAGTACTTATTCAGCAGCAGCAAGAACTCCATGTTAGTCCTCTGACCATTTTACCATTCCAGCGCATATTCCATTTAAGAAAAATGCAACTTTGGCACATCTACTACCCGTTCGACCACTTATTTACACAAAGCCATGAATTCATCACACTTATCGATTGTGCACAGGTTAAAGGTGTACACTTTTTTACTTGTAGTGTAAATGTCGACTGAGTTGTAGATGTTGAATGATTTTCGCCGCATGACTTCTTCAATGTCCACCCACTGCAGCCACAGCTCTTTTTTATCCAGAGCGTTACCGTACTGGTCAGTGTACTTAAAAAGCTCTTCACCGGGCGTCTTTTAGCACGCAGAGATGAAAATTAAGTTCTGTGTTGCCACCAAAATCGTGCCAAAAAGTGTCCCCTCGACCCTGATCTGCTAAGCATGGAATTGCTTCGCCTTGGTCGACTCAGCAATCCTTTGCACTTTCCTTGCCTGCTTATCAACTAGGGTATTCTAGACAGTGAGCTGCTTTTTCAGAGGCACTTTATTGCTGAGTACCCTTTGTAGTAAATGATTCGTGTCCATTCTTTGCAGCTGGTCACAACGCACCCTCTACAGGTAGACACTGAAGGATCGAGGTGCCTCCCGCCTCAAATCATGAAAGTCCTCATCATTAAGCAGAGAAACCGCGAACGTCTTACTCAAGTAGTCGTAGACATAGTAGTCCCAGTACTGCCACGCTTCATACTCTAGCTGCTTGCGATTTGGTTTCATGAGCATCATGCGACCCCATGCATCCATCACACGTCTCTACTTGACGAAGCACGGCTTGTGCTTTGGATTGTGAACCTGGTTGAGGCCATCAATCATCACACTAGCCTGCTCGTAGTCATCTGAGTCTTTCTTGAGTTGCTGTAGGTCGATTTGAGCAACCTGTTACCGTTTTATGTCGATTCGCTTCTCAGCTGTGTCTACGTGGTCGGCGAGTTTAAACTGATTGTTCTCGTAAATTTGTTTTAGCTCCCTGAATTCCAACTGCAGGTCTTCCAGCTAGGCATACCAGAGACTTGACTCATCATTTTCAAGACGCTACACCAGTTTGCGGAATTAGTACTTAGCAGACTAGTACCAAAGTAAATTCTTACAAACTGAATTAACCTTATTTATTTACAACTCCTATGACCTAAATGACCTCATACTCTCCATCATTTGTTGATCAGTACCACACCGGACACTTCCATTTGAAATCTCCTTTGAATTCAAGGCATCCTTCCACGAGCTCTAACTTCTACGTGACAATTCGAGATCTAAAGCCTCTCTTTTCAAATTGCTGAAGATCATTTCGGAGTTGACTCTCAACTGTTTTAACTCGGTAAAGAACTGCTAAGATGTGCTCTGTGCAAAAGCCATAAGCAGTTAACGTTGCTGCTCAATTTAGTTCGTCTACAGCACAAGGTAGTCATCTTGCACCAGTGATTAATCCAAATGCAAGGCGAGTGCTCTAAAGAAGTCCCTGATTTGCGCATGATACTGAGTATCCAGATCAGATGAGACCACAGTGTCGTGATTTTAGTTTATAATGAGGGTCGTTGCAGTTTTGATCCAAGGCTTAAATCCAAGCGAAACATCGTCTTCATCAGTCTGGTAGCTGTCACTCATTCCAGATTTAATCAGACTGTTGAGGGGCTCTTTGCTCTCTTCCTCAGCTACTTTCACGGGCGTCTAGAAAAAGAAGTCATTATCATATAACGGCTGAGGTTCCAAAGTATTTTGCCTCTGAATCATTAGTGGTAAAACCTTTTCAGTGGCCGCGTTCATCTATGTTTAGGCGGTGGGATAACGCGAAAAATAATCAAAGTCAATATAGATACCCTAACTCATCTATTTCTTCTCCGGTAAAACCTCATTGACCGCTCGCTTTACTGCTGTAAACGCAGACGAGTCTTACTCCAAAAACGACGAAAGGAACAACACTGACTTCGTGATTTAGGTTGTTGTCTGTTGCTATTAGTTTACCAAAAATTTAACTATTTGCAAGCTATGCTGCCTAGTACTGTCGTAATCGCCTTTGAATTCAGATTTAAGACAATCAATCAGGAATTACAGTAGTGATGCCTTCTGCTATTGGCCCTTTGAATAAATCTCCAAGCACTCTGCGGTTATAAGGGTAATCAAAAAGCCATCCAATGCCGTAAAACCAAGCTAATTATTCTTGCGGAGGTTATCAAACGACTCTTAGCAAATCTGCATGTCTTTGCTTGACTAAAGCTCCGCAATCGGCTTCTTAAAGTCAGCTGTCAGTTCATCAGCGCATTTGAACTCGGTATCTTTCAAAATTGCACGCAAGGTCACCTTATAAATACTGAGTTCACACCGTATTAGCTCAGTTATCTGCTCATTCTAGTTATCATTCTCCTATTCCCTTACAGGGGTCGGTGTTCTGCTCTTATCAGAAGATTACTTTGCTAATTTGCTATTTATTGTGGCTTGTCTCGTAAAGAGAGTATAGGTGGAGATTGGCTCTGCTGAGACCTCCTCATTAAGAAGGTGTCTCGAGATAACATGTAGGAAGAGAGTGCTGCGCTCCCTCAGAACCAGATACCTCAACAGCTGCACTGTTTATTCAAAATTGTCGCCTATATTCGCTCTCAACTGATGCAACAAGATGTGTAGGAAAATCCTGAGAGGACCACCAGACCTGAAATTCGTGTTAGCTTATATTTCACGATTGTTCAGGTCTGTCTCTCGTTTTTGCGGCGGGGTCAATGAATTAAAATTATTGGCACTTTCTCGTAATTTAGTCACAGTCATCGATCTGTACATATCCATTTCGCCGGATTTGTACAATTAAGTGGCGCTCATATGAGACATTTAATTAGCGTCGCTAATGAAGCTCACACTGCCGCTAGCAACACTCTGCACATCTCGAGAGCTGCTTTATAGGTCAGAAGTGAAGCGACAAGGCAAATCCATGCCTATCAAGCCGACCTACTCAAACAGCAACATCAGCAGCTACAAAGTCTCAAGCCACATCTTAGTTATCACCTCTTATTAAACAGCGGGGTCACCCTACTTCTTGCTTCCATGCTTGTGGCAATACCACTCCTCCAAAAACTGTAGCAGCTAGATTAGTTTCAGATTCAGCTTAACTTGCTCATAGCTTACCAAAGGCTTAGGTCTCGTGTTGATATCTTTTATTATGGCTGCAAATACTTGCTACAAAGTTTGGAGCTGCACTTGCTGGTTCTCATCAAGGAAGTAAATCAAGCGACGCACGATGAACAGCTGCTGCTCATCCTGCACTGTCAGGTGCTCAGTCTAGTCTATAGGTGCGGTGAGCTAATACGTAAGTGTTGCAGTGATAAGCTCGCGACTTTAACATTATAGCTCGCTTGAGCTGCTCTATAGTGCGAGTTGGCACAGCTGATTGTAAAATTGTTTGAGGCTGTGTAGGTAGGAGCCTGGCTGGAATGATCCAGGCTGTGACTGGCACAGTTTGGTGAACATCAAGTGGTGCTTCGCTTGAAAAAGACCGACATGCTCCACTAGCAGTAGCTGAGTGCTAGAGTCAAGCTAGTTCAGTAGCGCAAGCACCATGAAAAATAAGTCTATATCGAAATCGACTATCCTGGTCATCTGCATGTTTTAGTTAAATATTTTTGCTTGAGTGATCAGCTACCTAATCTCGTCACTTGTGGCTAAACCTCTACACTATTGTTTATTAAAACACAAATACATCAGTGTCAAGTACACCTGGTGCTGTCTTTGCTGCGAGTTGAACGATTAATTCAGAGTGTTTTGGACTTGTTTTAAAAAGAGTTTCTTGTCGGGGTCACTCAAGCTAACTTTCTCTTGTAAAGGTCGCTCATTGCATTTTGTCCGCTTGTTGCAGTAGTTCTGAAACTAAATCATTAGTTCGTATGCAACAATCTCATCTTCAACCTCTTCGCGATGCTTAATTTCTGGCATTTAGAAGCCACCACAGAAAGAGACCAGATTTTTAAGATCATACAGTTGCGGGTAGGAGAGGACACGATGCAAAATGCGAAGAGTGACAAGTGATTGCATAGGCTAGTTCATGGGTAATTTGCTCATAAGCGGCGGCAGCATCTCCTTATCATCATTCACGATGATGCAGTCAGCGATTGCATCACAGATCCTTAATAAGATCTGCATGTTCTCTTTTTAGCACAGATCTTGCGACAATGTAATTTTAAGGATTTTCAAAGTGATTTCTTTTGATTCGGGTCCTTGTTTCATTAGTGAGATCATGTCCGTCATCTCTGTCAACAGCATTTGTTTCGTGTCAACCATCACAAGCGTCAAGATTTCGTAGTCCAGTAACACTTCGTGAATGAACTAGCTAAGGAAAGCTTTTTAGAAGACGGTCTACGGCGATTATATCAGATTTTTTATGTCATTGACCAATGGCTGCGTCAACATTTGTGCCTTGCCAATCTTAATTATGGAAAACTTTAGCAAGTTAATTAGATTTTCATTCTCCATAAGGTGCTTTAGGTGATCTGGATCCTAGACAAACAAAGTCGCCAGAATCTTGAATAATTGGCTGAAGAGTAGGCCGGGTTTCGTGTTGCCTACTGAAGCGATGTTTGAATTTAGAATCTTGGTTACGAGAGGAAACATGTTTCTAAAGCCACCAATCGCTACGAAGTACTCTGAGGCTGCCCTGCAGTGCACAGCACAAAGATAGCCGTTTTTAGCTAACAGTTGGTGTGCTACGACAATCGGCTGGTTTAGTTCATCAACAGTGCTGAAGTCTGCGAGTACGTATCGTTTCTGACTCGACTTTTGATTCTGGCTCGACTGCTTTGAGGGGACTGAGTTCATATTAGGGTCTTTGAGTTCAAGACCTTTCACCTAAACAAGCTTCTTAGTTTAAATCATTTGGATGAGGGTTTCTTTAAGTACCTGCATCTAATTGAGCTCTTTTGGTGAGCTAATCTCTGGAATTCCCTAGCAGAACATGGGTAGGCTCATCCTGCCTTCGAAGTGTCTCGAGTAGTCCCGACTCTAAGTCACACAGAATTTGACTGTGTTGCCCATCGCAAAGTGCAGAGAGCTTTTTGGGTCAAACTTCATGCTTGAGTAAACAACCTTGAGATTAGGCTCTAAAGAATCAATATAAACGGTCGTCTGCAAGGTTTATGAGCTGAAAATTCGGTCTGACCTCTGCATTTTTATGATGCAAAGGTGCCAACGATTCTCAATTTTGATCGGGCTAAACGGCACTTATTGTTTTTCATTTTACATTTCTTTCAGCCAAAATGTTTAAGATTATCTGTCCACCACGATCTCGATGTCTAAATCTTAATTTAACTCTGGTTTGTCACAAAATGAGACCAAAACCATTCGTTTCTCTTACGAGGGAATAATTTTGAACATAAAACACATTTAGAGCGTCGATTAGAAATTTACTTGTGTAGAGAGCAGAACACCAGGGCTATTTCGGCTGAAAATGAAGTAATCTGTAAATGACTGCGGTGTTTTAAGAGCATAGTTCAAAATCTTTAGCATGCTTTCAAGCAAGCAGATATCAACATCGTCACAGTCGTCTGGGTAGAAAAAGATCTCACGCATCAAGCCAAAGAAATCTTTAATCTGTTATGGCTTGGGCAGGTGGCCAAACAGGCGGGCTAGTAATTGAGTTAGCTCGTTGATTGCACTGTTGGCGATATCTTTATTCTCCATGATAAAAACTAGTATCTTCTTCAAGTTGTTCATCGAGTCTGACCTCAGACTTTTCTGTAACTTAATCAACTCCGGCATAAGCAACTCTTCCTTGACAATCTCAGCATTTAAATTTTCAAAGACTTTACTTATCTGCCTCACAACTGTCTAAGCTTCTTCCTGGCTCTCAACCACTCCTTTGATCTACTCAATCAATACATACAAAATAAGCTCGATCATGCGCTCTTGCGACGGAAGCATCCGGTTGGGTGTGACAGTCTTTTGGGTCGATATTTATTCGGACGCTTGTAATTTAAGAGGGTTAGTATCTTCCAGGGACTTAAACAAGAAAATTTAAACAGCTGCTTAAAGAAGTTCACCCACATAAGTTCCCTCAAACAACAAAAAGTCTCTGATTGTAATTATCACTTGGTCAAAGTATTTTCTTTCGATCAATGGTAAACTTGTAGTTTGAAGTTTCGGGTACTAACTCAATATACTCAGCGCTATTTAAGCAACCTGGCTAGTTTGTGATTTATGTTGATTAATCGTAGTTATAACTTGCTCAAACAAAAATTGGGGCTGGTTCAACTCACCCAGAAGCATTAAGTTCCTCAGTAAGAGCAGTTTGAATTGGTCTGAGTGTCCACTAGGCAATTCAACCTGCTTCGTGAATGTTGATGACTGAGGCGCCACTATTTCCAATAACACTGACGGTAGTGCTTGTGAACAGAACAAAACAAAACGTTAAATTGTCTAGTTCTGCTCGGTTTAGAGCTTAAGTAGAAGTGAGCTTAATAGCTAAATGGTATGGTCTGGTATGAGGGATTAGCTGACTGGGGTAGGCGATACTTTCTAGTAGTCATCCGAAAAAAGTAATTTGAAAGCGCACTGTACTGACTAAGGCGCTATGATGCCTACAGCCAATTTCAGTAGCATGTAGCTTTTGACACTCACCTCAAGCTCACCAATCTTAACCTGGGAAGTTAGCATCTTGAGTGCTAGTGAGCAGAACGACTGATGCTTTTGACTGAAGTGCACAATCAGCTACATGGCTGCCTGCGAGAGGAGAACCTAGTTGACGCGTGAGACCGACTTACTTGCCTACAGAGTCAGCACATCCTAAATCAAGTCAAGGTTAAAGGAGCCCGACTCATATAGCAGGCACTCTTGACTATCTTGGTAGCCATTGTGTGAGAACATCTTGTAAAGCATATCTAGGCACTCTCTTTAACTGATCATCAAATCAAGCTCAAATACAGGGATATCGCCCAACTACTGCTGCAAGAATAGCAGGTACACGACTTTAAAATAGCTTTGCCTGTCAGCAGCACCAAATTTGTCTAACTGAAACAGTGTCTTGAATATCTGCTCGAGTAGTGATTGATTCCATTAGTGGTCGTCCTTGGTGATAGCGTTGAAGAAGCGTTGCAGGGTTTGGATTAGTAAACAGTCGTAGCCGATATGCTGTGGTAGCATTGAGAGTTCCTTAACGAATTGAGCGAGGAATGGCTTTGCTAGATTATTGTCGAGAATCAGGTAGATTTATGCACGGATTAAGTCTGTGAGGCGCACGAGTCTTTGTAGGGAGAAGTACTTTGGTTGAAGTAAGACAGATACTTCGATCAAGTTGAAGTTAACGCGAATCCACTCCAACAGCTAGTCCCGTGTCTGCTACGGATTTTAGTGATGCTCTGGTATCTCTAGCCAGGTTTAATCCTAAATCACATCGTAGATTGTTAACTATGACTCAGTATGTTGCTAATTGAACTCAGCGTGACTTTGGAGCTACAGTAAACACTAAAGTATTTGGTGGTGTATCAGTCGATCTAACGCTTTCAACACGGCTTGATTGTGATGGTCGTCTTGCTTCTTGCCTTTAAGTTTGGCTGTGAGTTTGAGGGTCACGGCTATGAGCAAATTTAGGTGGGTTGTTTGGCTGTAGTAGTTGCAAGTATGTGCGTCTTGCATCAAAGGCGAGAAGATCTACGACAGGAATGGCTCTTAATCGCAGTTAAAAATTTGTGTGCGACTTTGGGGCTCCACCAAAAATTACTGCTCAACCAACGACATCAAGGCTACTGTGGGCTCATCTTTCAAAGCAATCATACAAATAGCCAATACTATTAGCCCTGGTACGAGTGTTTGTTGCAAGGAAATGAAGTGTAAGCAGACTTCGAGATGCTCTTTGCTAAGCTTGCTATCCATGTTGAGGATACAAGCCAGTAGTTTAAGATTTTCTTGGCTGTAATCTGTTTAAATCGGTAATTAGGCTAATCTTGCGAACAAAATCGTGCAGATCAGGCTAATGTGCGTGCAACATTCGGCTCTATGAACACCTTGTTCCTAAAGAAGTGGGCTGCGAGTGAATGTCTCAATGTGCAGTGTGTACACAGATTGCACTAGTTTTAGCAAGAGGTACAAGAACTAATCCTCTAGTTTGCTCAGGAGACCAAATTTATTTTCTTATTTCAGGAAAGGCTGCAAATCTTTCTCCTTTGATAATAGTTTGCAGTCGGTCAGTATTTAAATAGCGATGGTAAGTTTGTCTTTCAAAAGTTTTTGGGGATTTAGCAGCATAAGGGCGAGCTTGCGGCATGTTTCAGACACTTCATGCTTCGGCGCTGCTAGGAACTGGAAAGTCTTCGTTTATTCCATTATAATTATTTAAATCTTTTGCTTGAGGGGTTTTGGGGTTTTGGGG
>Ga0194118_10007491_pt1 | contig 10490 bp, 10 predicted proteins | sample TA2MahsurfametaG_2_FD_148662 | JGI IMG/M metagenome (GOLD analysis project Ga0194118, IMG submission 148662) | Freshwater microbial communities from Lake Tanganyika, Tanzania - TA2015013 Mahale N5 surface | ecosystem: Environmental > Aquatic > Freshwater > Lake | place: Tanzania: Lake... | reverse complement strand
ATCGCAAATCCTTAATTTGAGGTATTCATACTATAAGGATATCGAATGCTTCTTAAGATTTTATGAAAGCTTCAATGCAGCGGATTGTCGATAATGTGCATGGCAGATTGCAACAGCTAAAGCGTCCGCAGCATCTGCGAAAACAGAGCCACAATTTGGCAACAAACGTTGGACCATGTGCGCAACTTGATTTTTATCTGCATGACCAACACCCACCACAGATTTCTTAACACGATTTGCAGCATATTCTCCTACCACAAGACCTGATTGTGCGGGAGCCAATAAAACAATACCGCGTGCCATTCCAAGCTTGAGAGTGGACGTGGGATTTTTATTAACAAAAGTTTCTTCTACAGCTGCTTCGTGAGGATTATATGTCTTAATAATTGTACATAATTCTTGATAGAGTTGTGTCAATCTTGGGGCTAATTCTTCTTCACTTGAAGAATGCACCACCCCATGGGCTACATAAGAAAGTCGATTTCCTTCACAGTCAACAATTCCCCACCCCGTATGGCGCAATCCAGGATCCAACCCAATAATGCGGGTCACCTTCCCCATTTAAACAGACAACTTTTTCAAAATGTCTTCGCTCATATCTCCATTGGAATAGACATTTTGTACATCATCATTATCTTCAAGGGCATCAAGAAGTTTAATGAGTGAGTTTGCTGCAGCTTCATCACAGGACGCCAATGTTGTGGGCCGCCAAATAACTTTGGCTTCTGCAGGATCTCCATATTTTTGTGTCAAAAAATCTCGCACCTTTCCAAAAGCATCGACAGTTGACACAACCTCGTATCCTTCTTCCGCTGCCTCAATATTTTCAGCGCCAGCTTCCAGTGCAGCTTCAAACATATCGTCATAAGTTCCAATGGTTTTGGGAAAAACGATAAACCCAATATGTTCAAACATAAAGCTCACACTGCCTGTTTCTCCTAAGCTGCCTCCAAATTTTGTAAAGGCTGATCGAACTTCGGAAACTGTTCTATTTCGATTATCCGTCAACCCTTCAACAATAATTGCAGTTCCACCGGGCCCAAATCCCTCGTAATGGACTTCTTCAAAATGAGCATCATCCCCTTCGCCTAAAGCCTTTTTAATTGCGCGGTCTACATTATCTTTAGGCATATTAGCTGCACGCGCTGCAGCAAGAGCCGAACGCAAACGAGGATTAGAATTAGGGTCAGGTAGGCCTGATTTAACAGAAACCATAATTTCTCGTGCAATTTTTGCAAACATCTTCGCACGTTTTGCATCCTGCGCCCCTTTGCGATACATAATGTTTTTAAATTGCGAATGACCTGCCATCGGAGTTTCCTCTTTCTTAAATAAAACCTCATACCTTTATTTTTGACAGATGTCGGGCTTTAGAATCAAGTTAAAAGAGTTTGGGATGCTCGGAAAGCAAGGCCCAGTTTGATAATTCTCCCTCTTGTCATTGCGCCGCCGAAGGCCGAGGCAATCTATGTATTCATATTTATCTTCCACAGTGAAATTAATATGGAATTTGGTTAAGTTAGAAAACTACATAAACGGACACTGTTGCGTGATTGCTCAATATCTGGCATTCTGCAAGCGAGCATGGGGTTCCCCCCTAATGAGTTAATATTATTTGAGATAAAGGATAAATAATGACAATGGAAAATGCTTTTCCCCTAATTTTTAGCTGTGCTGGTTTTGCTCTGCTATATGTCCTCATTGCAGGACGCAGCGTCTTCGCAGCCAATGCAGGTACGCAACAAATGCAACAAATATCGAACGCTATCCAAGAAGGCGCCAAGGCTTATCTGAATCGCCAATATAGCACCATAGGTCTTGTAGGCGTTGTTATTGCCGTCCTTTTAGGATACTTACTTTCATCTTTAGTTGCCTTAGGCTTTGTCATAGGAGCTGTTTTGTCAGGCCTTGCAGGATATATTGGAATGAATGTTTCAGTGCGCGCCAATGTCCGCACAACTGAAGCAGCTCGCAAAGGATTGGTTCCTGCTCTCAATATTGCCTTCAAATCAGGCGCCATTACAGGCATGTTGGTTGTTGGTTTAGGATTGCTGGGTGTTTCTTTATATTACCACTATCTCCTCTCAATTAATATTGATCAACGCCATTTACTTGAAGCTTTAGTCGCCTTAAGCTTTGGGGCTTCTTTGATTTCAATTTTTGCCCGTTTAGGCGGTGGTATTTTTACCAAAGGCGCAGATGTCGGTGCTGACCTCGTTGGAAAAATTGAAGCTGGTATACCCGAAGATGACCCACGGAATCCTGCTGTTATTGCTGATAACGTCGGCGATAATGTGGGAGACTGCGCTGGCATGGCCGCTGACTTATTCGAAACATACGCGGTGACCATCGTTGCCTCTATGCTTCTAGCTGCAATCTCTTTTACAGGAGATGATCAGAGAAATCTCATGATGTATCCTCTTCTCATCAGTGCTGTATGTATCGTTGCTTCTGTTGTTGGAACATTTTTTGTACGCTTGGGAAGCAATGGAAATATCATGGGCGCGTTGTATAAAGGATTCATTGCCGCTTCAGTTCTGTCTGCAGCGTTCATTGTGGCAATAACACTATTTACATTTGGAAGTCTCTCCCATGCTTTAGCTGCTCAAGGAATGAATTTCACTCCAATGAACTTACTTTATTGTTCGCTCACAGGATTGGGCGTAACGGGCCTACTTGTTTGGATCACTGAGTATTACACCTCAACAAGCTATCGACCAGTGCATAGTGTAGCTCAAGCTTCTACCACCGGCCACGCAACGAATATCATTCAAGGCTTGGCTGTTTCGATGGAAGCAACGGCTCTCCCTGTTTTGGTCATTTGTGCAGGAATCATTGTAGCTCATATGAATGCCGGACTCTTTGGAATTTCTGTATCAGCAACCACGATGTTGGCACTCGCCGGAATGATTGTTGCTCTTGATGCTTATGGACCTGTTACTGATAACGCAGGTGGTATTGCTGAAATGGCAAAACTCCCAAAATCAGTTCGTACAGTTACAGATGCTCTTGATGCTGTTGGAAACACAACAAAAGCAGTCACTAAAGGATATGCAATAGGATCTGCAGGCTTGGCCTCTTTGGTTCTCTTTGCAGCTTACACAGAAGATTTAAAACACTACTTTGGAAACATCAAAGTTGAATTTGCTCTTCAAGATCCTTATGTTTTGATTGGCCTCTTTATTGGTGGTTTGCTGCCGTTTTTATTTGGTGCCATGGGCATGAAAGCTGTTGGACGCGCAGGTGCAGCCGTCGTCGTTGAGGTCCGTCGTCAATTTCAAGAAATCAAAGGAATTATGACAGGAAAGGGAAAACCAGACTATAGCGCTGCCGTTGATATGCTCACCAAGGCTGCTATTAGGGAAATGATCATTCCTTCATTGCTTCCTGTTTTAGCCCCTATCGTCTTGTATTTTATTATAAACCTTATTGCAGGCCAAGCTTCAGCTTTTGCTGCTTTGGGAGCCATGTTAATTGGTACTATTATCACAGGACTTTTCCTCGCCATCTCCATGACATCAGGAGGCGGCGCTTGGGATAATGCCAAAAAATATATTGAAGATGGCAAGTATGGCGGTAAAGGATCAGATGCTCATAAAGCAGCTGTTACGGGTGATACTGTTGGAGACCCATATAAAGACACTGCTGGGCCAGCCATTAATCCGATGATTAAAATTATCAACATCGTTGCCCTGTTGTTATTGGCAATATTAGCCCATTAAGAGGGCGATAAATTTAAACCGCTGCTTACAAACTTAAGCAGCGGTTTTTTTATGATTAATATATAACTTTAGCGTGTAGCAGCGTCACTGCGAGGAGCTTCAGCTCCAAAGCAATCCATGTATTTATACTACCCTAACTTAATTGATACTAGATCGCCACGCTCCCCAAGGTCGCTCGTGATGACAATTTTTAGAGATTTACAAATATATATAAAAGGATAATAAGTAATAACCATGAGCCAATCTCTTTCTTCTACAACTTTAAAAGTCCTTGATATTTTAAATGACTGCAAAATGCATACCGGCACTGATATTGCATCAAATTTAGGCATTTCCCGTACAGCAGTTTGGAAAATTATTCAGCATTCAAAGAAATATGACGTTCATATCCGATCACACCACCAAGGATATCAACTTACTACCCCTCTGTTTCTTTTTGATAAAAAAAAGATCACCAATTTACTGAAAGCACAGAAGGTATCTTTAGAAATACTCGAAAATATTTCTTCAACTACAGATTACTTGAAAAAAAAGAAGCCCTTAAAAGATTTTAATTTTTGTCTTGCTGAACATCAATCAAAAGGGAGGGGGCGCTTGGGAAGAACATGGTTCTCTCCTTTCGGAAGAAATATTTATTGTAGTTTTAGCTATACATTTAATAAAGATGCGAGCCAACTTTCTGGATTAAGTCTGGTCCTTGGGCTTGCGATTATTAAGGCTCTTGAATCGCTCAATCCAGATTTAAAATTACACCTCAAGTGGCCCAATGACATCTATTATAACAATGAAAAAATGGGGGGGATCTTAATAGATTTATTAGGTGAAGCCAATGGAAATTGCACAGCCATAATGAGCGTCGGATTAAATATTAATATGAAAGACTTAAAAGATAAATGCATTGATCAGCCTTGGACTTCTTTAGAACACGCGCTTAAAGAAAAACTTGATCGAAATATTATCGTTGCACGGCTTATTCAATCTTTCCAAAGGGACCTTGATAGTTTTCAAAAAAATGGATTTGAGTCCTTCTTAAAAGAATGGAAAAAATATGACCTGTTAGCACAAAAGAAAATATCTATTGTGATGGGAACCCATAGCCAAAGTGGCACTGCTCAAGGTATCAATGAAAAAGGATATCTGCTTTTAAAATCAACCGCGGGAAAAATTGAAGAGCATTCTTTTGGTGATACGCACCTAAAATAATATTTTCCTAGGCTCTTTGGACATTTGATATGTAATGTCGATTCATATTATGCGCCCACATAATGCTTAAAGTTATTTGCTTATTGAAAGAGATTACAGGGAATAAACGATGGTTATAGGCGTCATCTTTTAATTTCTTATTTCTTCTTCTTAAAAGGGATAAACTTAAGCGTGCTAAGATGGTCGAAGATATGAACCCCACAAGAAATAAATAATATCTCTCAATTCCATTTACAGTGTTAAATACTATTCCTTCCTTAAGCTCAGGAATTGTTAAACGAAAGGGTGAGTGCTCTTCAGTTCGAACCCTTGAAGAGGCGCGTATACGTTGTGTCCCATGCATAATAATCCTTTTGGTGGAAAGTTTTTCTATCGCTTTTTTTGATTCGACCTTTTGAGTTTTTGTGTTGCTTCCTATCTTTTTCTTACCCATCTTTCTTACTTTAGAATTGGATTTTGCACTTAATAATGAAGCATAGGGCGAGGAGAAAAAAGATGAGGGGGTTATCAACCTTCTTTCATACTCTAATTTCGTAGAATTTATGGAATGACCTTGACGCTCAACATTTATACCTCCAAGACCACATACCCTTTGCTTAGAAGAAAAATGATAGAGAGCAGATCTCTGAGCAATCTGCTCCATCCACGGAAAGAGTGTGCGAAGCCACCCCTTGTTTTTCATAAGAAGAGTTGTCTCAATCGTTTCCCATTCAAAAACAGAAGGTATATAATTCATGAGGACTGCATGGTCCTCAACAATCTCACTTTCTCTTACAGGAATCCCTATTATTTTTCCATCAGCGGGGGCACATATCTGACATTCCATCTTCATTGCCTCAATAATGAAAATAACTTGATCCTTCTTTATTTCTTGCCCTTTATGAACCATTAAATGCTTGATTAACCCCGCAAAAGGAAGGTATATAGAATGAGCACGTGCTTGCATCCATACGGTACTTTGGAATAATTTTTCCACCTCATCGTTGGAAATTTTAGGAGGCAAGCCTATTTGTTCTCGCATGCGAGAAATTCTATCAGGGATTTCTTGAATCATAGTTCCTTCAGCTAAGAAAATATAATGAGGAATTTCATGAATAAAACCGATAGGAATTTGTGTGGGACGGTTGAGTCTGGGATTGTTCTCTTGATCAAATAAATCATGAGCCTTTATGGGTGTCATAGGATGCACGATCAAACTCCACAAAATTACTTTTAACATACCTTGTATAAGTAATTTCATGCCAAACAATTTCCTGTTTATCCGTGATTGTTTATTTCAAACTAGATTTAAATTGAGGATAAAAGAGGAAGTTCATTTGGTCAACCATGTTTTTTACTAAGGTTAACAAAGACTTTGAAAATGAGCGTTTGCCTTATGTAAAACAATACCAAAACGCTCTAAAAGATACCTCATTATTTGAAGACGCAAGGATTTATAAGGAAGGAGTTTTGTATAAAGTGGGAAAAGAAAGGGATCGGAAAGATCAAAAAGTTCTGGTGCAAACTCGCAATGAACGCCAGATAAAATAACGCGGCCTTTACCAACGGAAATATCGATAAGAGCTGGAAGAGGAAGGGGGGAATGTGGACCCTGCACATATGTTGCAAGAATCTCAACATCTGGAAACATATGAGCATCCAGAAAATGCCCTCCCCCATTCATATATATCCCCACTGTTTGCTGGTTGAGAATAGATTGCAAGGGACCATTCCCTTTTAAAAGAGCCATACAAGCACCTACATTCGAATCGGGATCCCACGGTTGAAAAGTTGGACCAACGGCGGTTCCGGGAAAAAAAGCCAATTCACGCTCTCCCATAACTTCCTGCCGTGTACCTTGTGCAAAGAGAACCTGTTTACTTCCATAGTAGGCCCCAGCACAAAATCCAATGTAAGACCCTCCTTTGGTAACATACTCTTTAATGCTTTGATTACCGGCCCCATTGAGAACCGCCCCATAAGGTACATCTTCTCCCCCAGGCATGATCAATAGCGCAGCTTGTGATTCCCAAGTCCCTTCAATAATGTCCTGAAGACCTATTTTTTGAATAGAATATAAAGGATGAACAATGTTTTTTAAGGTATAGACAGTATGATTAACTGCAACGGGAGAAGTGCCTGGCCCTGCATAAATAAAGATAGATTGCATCATAAATAACAAAGGACCACTAATTTATTACGCCAGTCCCCCAAGCCGCTTTCCTTTAAAAGATAGATACGTTTATTAAGGTTGTTCTCGTAGGAGAACATCTTCTTGAGATTTTTCCTCGAGCAATGGATTTTTAATCTGAGTAATTTTTCCAGGATCTCGATGATCGATAATATCATACACTTTATCAGCAAAATAATCTGCGAACGCATTCAAAAACGATAAATTATTAAAGTAATATTCTTTAATTAGCTCATTATCATTCGTGGTTGCAAAATGATAAGATTCGTAAATATCTTTTTCCACTTGTCGAAATAAGGTAAGACCATGATTAACATTATATTCTCGCAATGTTTCAAGAACTGGATTGCCAGGACCATAATTCTGCCAGAATAAAAAATTTTTGCGTTGAAGGATTTGATCTAACTGAGGCTGGGTAATACTTAGATCCAAAGAATACCCAAATTGCTCTCGGAATTTAGGCATTTGAGGGCATAATATTATGGCCTTGTCACACCCAATAAACTTATCATAGGAAAAATGCGTAATCCCAAACCGGCTCAACCGTTCGCTTATCTCCTTCAGTTTAGAGATCTGAGCATGTGCAAATTGATCAGCAATACTATTGTGTGTTTCAAACATCTTTATAGAACCTTCACTAAAGCCCGTTATTATTATTAATTATTGGAGAACTCACTCCTTATTAAGGCCTGTGCATGGGTGGCTCTTTAGACATATCTGAATAGAGGGCTTTTTCAATCTATTCAAACCAAGACCTCTGCAAGCTGATTATTATCACAAAGATTTTTCACCCGTCTAGTGTCCTCTTGTCTCTGGTTTCAAACTTTCCAATATAGGAGAATGTTCGTGAATCAAAACCCAACGAGCATTAAGCGCATCAAAATTCACCCCTCTCTCAAGCCATTCCCCCAAGACGCTTTCCTCCTAAAATATGCATATGAAAATGAGGCACTTCCTCCCCACTATCAGGACCATTGTTCACCACAAGTCGAAATCCACTTTCTGGTAACTTAAGAGCTTTGACAATTTTTGCAATGGCTGCAAAAAAATTAGCCACTTCATCTTGTGAAGCATGTGTTGAAAATTCCATAAAAGAAGCATATTCTCCCTTAGGAATAACCAAAATATGGACTGGAGCTTTTGGGTTAATGTCCTTAAACGCTAGGACGTGTTCATCTTCATAAACACGTTGACAAGGAATTTCTCCCCTTAATATCTTTGCAAACACATTCTTTGTATCATAAGCCATTTTTCCAACTCCATTTTTATTGTTAACCGTTATAGCAAATTCTTGCAATTTAGGGAACTTTTAGTGTAAAATGAATGATAAAGTTTATTGTAAGAGTAAGATGCAATATGACACCATTTATGAGCACTACGGACTCCCATTCAACAACCTGGCATGGCACAACAATTGTATGCATACGAAAAGATAATAAAGTTGTCATAGCAGGTGACGGACAAGTTACCTTGGGAGCTACTGTTATCAAATCCCAAGCTAAAAAGGTACGTCGCATTGGAGATGGTAAAGTTATTGCTGGCTTTGCGGGGGCCACTGCAGATGCATTTGCCCTTTTTGAGCGCCTAGAATCTAAATTAGAAAAATACCCCAGCCAATTGGCGCGTGCTTGTGTTGAAATGGCCAAAGATTGGCGAACGGATCGCTATTTGCGGCGTCTGGAAGCCATGATGGCTGTAGCTGATACTTCAGTCTCTCTCATATTGTCAGGAAATGGAGATGTTTTAGAGCCAGAAGACGGTCTCATTGGGATTGGCTCAGGGGGAGCCTTTGCTCTTGCTGCCGCTCGGGCCCTTATTTCCAATGAAAAAATGGATGCGGAAGCCATTGCCCGTCGCTCGATTGAAATAGCTGCAGATATCTGTATTTATACGAATAAAAATATTATAATTGAAAGCCTCTAAGCCATGACATCCTTAACTCCACGTGAAATTACCAGCGAACTCGATCGTTTTATTGTTGGCCAAGATGATGCTAAGCGGGCCGTCGCTATAGCATTGCGAAATCGTTGGCGCAGGCAACAACTTCCAAAGGAGTTAAAAGAAGAGGTCCTCCCTAAGAATATTCTTATGATGGGTCCAACGGGTGTTGGTAAAACAGAAATTGCACGCCGCCTGGCAAGATTGGCGCAAGCTCCCTTTATTAAAGTTGAAGCCACAAAATTTACAGAAATAGGCTATGTGGGAAGAGATGTCGAGCAAATCATCCGTGATTTGATTGAAATCGCTATTCAAATGACCCGCGACCGTTTACGGGAAGAAGTGAAGGAAAAAGCAGAAGCCCATGCAGAAGAACGTGTTCTTGATGCACTCGTCGGGGTCAGTGCCACCCCTGAAACACGGCAAAAATTCCGCCATCTCCTACAGGATGGCGAGCTCGCAGACAAAGAGATTGAGCTCCAAGTTAATGATAACAGTGGCATGAATATGCCTATTTTTGATGTACCAGGAATGCCGGGAGCTCAAATGGGTATGATGAATCTTGGAGATGTTTTTGGAAAAGCTTTTGCACCTCGTACAAAAATGCGAAAAATGTCAGTGGCCGAGGCTTACACTATTTTGATTCAAGAAGAAAGTGATAAGCTTTTAGATGGGGACAAGGTAACTCGAGAAGCCATTGAGATGGTTGAGCAAAATGGAATTGTTTTCATCGATGAAATAGATAAAATTTGCGCGCGCTCGGACCATCATGGCGCTGATGTGAGCCGTGAAGGCGTTCAACGAGATTTACTTCCTCTAATTGAAGGAACCAGTGTTTCAACAAAACATGGCACAATCAAAACAGATCATATTTTATTCATAACTTCCGGTGCTTTTCATTTAGCGAAGCCCTCGGATCTTCTTCCTGAGCTACAAGGACGTCTTCCGATTCGCGTTGAACTAAAAGCTCTTTCAAAAGATGATTTTGTGCGTATTTTAACTGAACCCGAAGCAAATCTCATTCGCCAGTCTAAAGCCATGCTCGAAACTGAATCGGTTACCTTAAACTTTACAGAGGACGCCATTCAAGAAATTGCCACCCTGGCTGCCGAGGTTAATCAATCTGTTGAAAACATTGGGGCACGGCGTCTGCACACCATCATTGAGAAATTAATGGAAGACATTAGTTTTAAAGCGCCTGAAATTGCAGGACAAACGCTTTCAATTACAAAAAATGAAGTCCAGGAAAAAGTTTCAGAACTTGCACATAATACAGATTTGTCCAAATTCATTTTATAACAGAATCAACTTTATTTAGCTGGTTCCACCTTGACCATATTTTATCAAATATCTATGATGAGAGAACCTTGAAGAGAGTCTTTTTGAGGTTTTAATAAGTCTATTAGAAAAGTTTGATAGATAAATTTGATAGTCTAAATATAAATTTAAAATTCCAT
>Ga0194118_10007490_pt1 | contig 10490 bp, 8 predicted proteins | sample TA2MahsurfametaG_2_FD_148662 | JGI IMG/M metagenome (GOLD analysis project Ga0194118, IMG submission 148662) | Freshwater microbial communities from Lake Tanganyika, Tanzania - TA2015013 Mahale N5 surface | ecosystem: Environmental > Aquatic > Freshwater > Lake | place: Tanzania: Lake Tanganyika... | reverse complement strand
AAAGGGTCCTCAGTTCGCTATCGCTCACATTGTCATTTTACTTCGTAAAATGACTTCGGACCCGTAAAGGGTCCTCAGTTCGCTATCGCTCACAAACTAAATTATTATCTGATTCCATATATAGATTTTACTAGGTGGTAGTCTATATCTACACATGTCAATAAATTTAACTTTTACTAGGTGGTAGTCTATATCTACACATGTAAATAAATTTAACTTGCGAGGCCAAAGGCTGAGCTTCGGGATTCTTTGAATCCCGAAGTAATTTTGACTGTCGGTCAAAATTACAATGTGAGGCCTCTGGCCGAACTGAGGGGCTTTTAAGCCCCGAAGTAATTTTTGACGAGTTCACTCGTCAAAAATTACATGTTTAGCCCCGTGCAATTACTCTCGAATCCAATTTATCCTGATTTTGTTCAACCTGTGTCACCTCAAATGTATAACTTATCTGCTTCTTTCCCTGTATATAAAATGCCTCATACGGATTATAAAAACCATAAGGCGGTGACCTCAAATAATCTGGAACAGACTCAAATGGATACAACACCTGAAAACTCAATGGCTCATCCAATTTTCCTCCAACTCTCTGCCCATTCTGCGCCAAAAAACATAATCTATCCTCATCATTATTTCCAGCTCTCCTTACATTCACAAAACCCTTACTTGTTATAGTTGTCTTCGGGTCAAAAGGTGTTCTTGCTTGTACCTTAATAAATATACCATTTGCATCAATATCCATAATATCCAAAACATACTGATTATTTAAAATTATTAAATCGCTTACATTCAAAAATGGTCTAACATCAACTTTCTTTTCCACTGGAGGGCTCGGTGGATTCTGAAAAACCATATAAAAATATACTATCGGATACTTATCCAAATTAATATATATCTTCTCATTCAATTTCGTATAAAACTTCAAAGGATTACACTGATAAATACTATAAAATAAAACCTTATCTCCAGGTGACTGTCCAGTCGCACAAATTGGCTGTCCATATGATGGGTCCTCTGGAATAATAGTTATCTTCGTTAAATGTGTCCCTGGTGGTAATGGACAATACCTATCTCCAGTTACCAACTCACCCTGTTCAATTGACTTTATAAATACTTTATCAACACCAACATTTAACAACTGATTAAATCTTGTCACCAATTTTAAAGTCATTTGTGATAATTTCGCTAAAGTAGTTGGATAAAAACTTTTACCCTCCTGTGCAGCAGTCTTCAATCCAACAAACTTCTTTGTAACTCCATATAACTTATCATAATTTAACTTAGCTAACGCTCTTCTTGAAGCTAAATTTGTGCCATCATATGCCCCATCAATTTCATCAACAACTAAAAAATAATAAGGCTCATCTAAAACATCAATATAAATACCATAATTCTCCTGAAAAACAGGTCCATATGGATACGAAGGAAACTGATTCGGAACTAATTTATTCTCATCAATCTTTGGACCGTTATATACATATGGAGCCAAACCACCCGCATAAATCGCATCCAAAGGAATCTGTGCCTCCAAACATTTCAATTCAACAACATTCTCATAAATATTCTCTAATTTTGCACCATTTCCACCAACACTTTGATAAATAACTGCTGGACCATAAACAACAACACCATTCGCATTTAAATATTGTGGTATTTCAACAGTATTTCCTGGTTGTTCAAATCTTACCTGAAAATTAGTTGGATATGGATATGCCTCAAAATCTCTCTGCAAACTATCAACAGTTATATAATACTTACGGGTTTGATAATTTAGCTTCTCGGGTGGAATAAGAGCATAATTAACGTAAGCATTATTGCTCAATTGATTATTTATAATTAATTCATCATTCGCCTTCTTTCTATTCTCCTCAACAATCTTACTATCCTTATCATTAATAAAAAAGGTATCTGTTTTTGTTGAATCAAACATCATGCTATTCATCTCATTTTGCATTTGTACTTTTTTAACAATATCTTCCTGTTTTTGTGGTTGTTTATTATCAAAATGTTCAGTGAATTGCCGAGTATTTTTCATTTTTTTCCCGACAACATCTTCAACCAAGTTTGATGCATCTTTTGGTCTATCTAATTTACCATCTTGTAAGTATTGTACTTTTAATTTTGAAAATTTATCTTCAACATCTCTATTTTCATACTCTTTCGAAGTATTCTCTCCATTTGTTCCTGGAATAACATCAGCCTGATTAGGATTCTGAATTCCCCTCAAATTAGAAGCATCCTTAAAAAATGAATCCAAACTTGGCCCAGTAGCATCAGCTCCACCAAATGGGTCCCGAGGCCTAAAAAAACCTGGCGCATTCGTCGGACCAACATCCTTAACCCTCCCCTGCCTATCATTCTGATAAACAGGATTTCCATTTACAAATCGAACAGCAGCTGCATCTGGCTCAACCTCATCTTGAACCTGTTGAGTCATTGGTAAATTGTTATCATAAGTTACTGGTTTATTTTGATAACTGTTTGAACTATAAACATTTTTCTGGTCCTGCAAAGCAGGTGCAAGATTACCCTCCTGCTCCCTTTCTTTTCTTAAACGTTCATAAGCATCACTTGTATCTATTTGAACACGTCTATCTGAACCACCACTATTTTGAACATGTCCTTTTACTTCTGGTTGTTGTTGTTGCATTTTATCAAACATATTATTTTGAGTTTTATTGAGATAACCTGCTTCAATATTGCGAAAAACTTGAGGTAAAACAATTTCAACTGTTTTTCTATTTAAGGCATTAAATAATGATGATGGATTTTTTCCTCTGGATTTATCTTTATTTTTTTCCCATAATTTATGCATAACATTCTGAATGTCATCTAAATAGTAACCTTCTACATTCAAATTATATCTTTTTTGTACTTCATCGTAAACAGCACCAGCGACTGAAAAAACATTTTCTTGATTTAAATAACTCATTTATTAATTTATGATACAATATTTTTAAACTTAAATTGGTTCCCATTCTTTTCTTTCATGAATATAGATTTTATATCCATCTCGAATTTTTTCACATAAAAACCTCCCTATCTCAACCGCTTTTGCATATTGGTCATAAACCTTAAATTCTGGCTCAACATGATTCTCCTCATTTTCATCAAAATCTCCAGTCCATTCAAATTCATAAATTTCATATTCATCTCCAGACTCATGGTCTTCCAAACAAATGTAAAAACAACTTGTTTGACATTTTAAAATACAATGTGTTAAAATACATTCAATTGGTATAAGTTTTGTATCTCCTTTTTCAATTTCATCCATAAATGGGGCTTTAATCCATTTATGACCATAAAAATGGAAATTATTTGGCTCAACATATTCGTCTTCATCATCAGATGAAGAATCTTCTTCATTATTTTCAAGATTTTCTTTTTGTTTTTGTTTTTTTTCTTGTTCTGCTTTTTTAGCAGCAAGTTTTGCAGCTTCAAGAATACTAGACATTATAGTATTCTTGCAAATAAAAGTATTTTTAATCAATTTTTTTTTGATAAATTTTTCTTAAAAAATATTTTTCCCATCTTAACACCAAGAGTTTCTTCATCATAATGAACTAAATTTAAAATTCGTGTATATGGTACATGTGATTTTGATTCCAAATTTTGTATAATCTTTTTTGGATAATTTATTCTAATAATTTTATCTTCATCTTTAAATTTATTTATATTACAATTTTTAAAAATAGATTCTGATGTAACATAACAATTTGCAAAAAATAATATATCTGGAATAACCAAATCAAAATATTTTTCACATACCTCAATAATCAAATTACTAGCATTTTGAAACTTCGAATCTTCACCTATTTTTTCACTAATTACTATATAAATATTATCTGAAAAAGACTCTTCTTTTATATTTTGACTAAATGATACTGATAATTTTTTACAATTTGATAATAATTTTTTCTCATATGTTGGTATTATATATCTATTATTCGTAATGAAAATCACATTTTTTGCATTGTTTTCAATTAAACCAATATTTATAAAATAAGCATAAGCATAGTAAAAAAGATACTTTTCATTCATATGATTCATACAAAAAAAGTCGCATAATTTATTTTTAATTATATTAAATCTTTCTAATGGCATTTTTTGTGTATATTGGTAAAAGCCAGATGAATTATTTTTATTTATTCTAAGTTCATATAAATTAAAAAAATATCCAGTCAAATATTGCAACAATTGAAAATCAATTATTGAATTTGAATCCTTAAATAATTTATTTGTTATGCTAATTGCATCTTTTCTCATTATCGTTAATTGATTTATTCCAACCAATTTTGGAAATATATGAAATCTTTCTTCAAAAATATTATTTGTATTAAATTCTTCCAAATATTTCAAATTAGTTGAATCATCAATATTTTTTTCCAGTAATGTTTTCCTTTGTAATTGAGAAACAGGTATATTATTCTTCAAAAAATATTCTTTCTTTAATGCATTTATAATTAATGAATCTGAACATCCAAATAAAAAAATTCTTGATATAAATTTAACATTTGCAATATATTTTACAATATTATTTGAACGAAAATAAATTTTATCAAATTCATTATTACAAATCTCATCCAGTGGAATAACTATTATTTGGTTATCATTTAAATAAATTTCATTTATTGAAAATGGTGTTGGAGTTATAATAAATATTTTTCTTATACATGGAAAATTTGTTCTCGTAATCTCAATATTCAAAAAAAAATCATTAAATGATTCTTTTTCATTTTTTAAATAACTTTCATATATCTTATTTGTTCTTTCATCAAAATTATATTTACCTAATATCTTTTTATTCTTTAACTCTTCCATTCTTAAATTATTATAATCTTTATCATTGTAATTAATATATGTGTACACCAAATCAATTTGTTCATTCAGAGATACATTCTTTATTATCTTGAACTTCTCATAAATTTTATTTATAATCTTTTCCTCTGCTATTTCAAACTTACTTTTCTTTTTTGTTTCTGTAAATAATGTATCAATGTCATTTGTATCATTATCTATTTTTTGAAAAGTAGTTGTATCTGTTATTTTTGAAATAACATTATTTATTATATCATCATCATTTTCAAGAATACTGATTGTATTTGTATTTGATTTTTCTTGAAAAAATATATTTTTTATATTAGTGGGTAATATATTATCCATTTAAGTTATCACGAAAAAAAATAAAATTTTATTTCGTATTTTTTTTCTTATTTTTTGTTTTTCTTTTCCCACCAATTTTTAATGCCACCGAATCACTTACTCTTCTTGGTGGTCTATAAAAATAATTTCTCAAAATATTCACCGAAAAATCCTTTATATTCTTCTTCTGAAAATCTGCCATTGTCTTTCCCTTAAGGCTTTCTATTATAAAATTCATCGAATATATCCCACACTCACTACCCCCAAACTGATGCTTCTTCTTATTATAATTTACCTCCACCTTCTCAAACTGCCTTGCCAACATATTTATAAAATACTTAATATAATCTGGCGGAGCATATGCTGTACTATCATAATAACTAATCACCTTTCCTGGAATATTACAAAATAATCCAACCCAATGTGACCCACTCTCATTATGTTTATCTAAATTAAATACCACTCCAATATATTCCACTCCCCGTGAATTTAACTTCCTTAAATTAATATCACTTAACTCACAATAAATATCCTTTGGACAATCAACTGGAACTGGACCAAAAAACCTAAAATTTGAATACAACTTCTCATACTGCCTCATCACCTTGTAAATATCAGTTGTCGTTAACCATGTAAATTTATTATCTACCCACTCAGCCGGCATCGCCGGCTTAAATGTATTCTCCTTTAAATCCTTATCATCTATCTTTCTTATTGCCTCATTATCTAACCAACACCACTCGAACATACACTCATCAAATAACTCATGTCTTATCTGCTCCCAAATCTCATTTTTATTTTTATTTTGATAATTTATGTTTGATTTACGATAATGGTTTAATGTTTGTGCAATTTTTATTAATTGTTCTTTAGAATAACATGTTAAATCATTTTTCGGTTTTCCTGGAGCACAATTCATTTATTATTTAAAAGATTATTTTTTATTATTTATTAAATATGGATGTTATAGTGCCATATGGAATAAATTATAAAAAATGTACCAAAAAATCTTACTCTGGATACAAAAGACTTCAAATTTTCCCATACCTAGAACAAAACTTATTACAAAAAAATAAAGAATTATCAATGGCTTTAATTGCCGAATTACATTGCTCTTGTTACTTCAAAGATATTGACGACTTTATAATCTGCTTCTTCTCAAATTATTATATTCTCTCTGGAATGACTTACTCATACTTCATTGAAAGATACTTCCAAAAAATAATTAACATGAAAAAAGTTATACCCAAAAGCCAACAAAATATTGCACTAATTAACTCAACTGAACTCAGAAATATGTATTGCTCAATATTCACTTTTTTTTTAGAAAATCCAATTGTAAAATTTAATACAAAAATCAGCAACAAATGTTACAGAGATGAATATTACCTTCCTTATTGTAACTTACAAGAAATTACAATTGTTTATGATAATAATAATAACGCTTTATCAAACAAATTGTCAAAAGGAATAAGAGAATTGTTATTTTGGTTAAGTATCAAAATTGACCCAATGAGTGTTACTTTAAAAAAATTTATTAATCCAGAAAACTTGGAAAAAATATTATTCTGGATTCACTGGTGCACAAAAATTGAATCTATTGAAAGAAAAATAAACAAAAATAACTTACCACAATACTGTTTTTTATCAAAATTTTCATCTCTACAAAATAAACAAAATGATTGCTGGGAATTCTTTGTCTGGGATAAAATCTGGCAAGAATGCCAAAAAAATAAATTTGTTAACAAAAATCTACTAAAATCTATCTCTAACCTTTTTTACCATAATTATAGAAGAAATTTACTTAAAGATAGAGCTGGATTAATTGCAATCGGCATACTCATAGCTAAATCACATTTGAAAATTGAAATTGAAAGAAAAATTACAAAAATGGAAATATTTACAAACTTAAACGCAAATAATTTTTACAAAAACATTCATATAGATGAAGATAATGACGAAAAATATATAGAATTATATAATTCATATCATAATATAAAACCAAAAGAAAAATTAGAACATAAAAAAATGTATAAATTAAACAAAATTGAGCAAAAAATGGATTTTCTAACCGGTTATTTACCAAAAGTTGGAGAAAAAAATGATGAATCTGAAGACAAAAAAACAAAAAAAATCTCAGATTATTTTTCTTCTAATAATTAACCAATGTCAAAATGGTGTGATTTTGTTAATAAAATAAAACCTTATCTCAATGTTATCTTAATATTTATTATTGCCTCTGGCTCAATTATTGGTATTGTATTCCTTATTATTTTTTTAATATCATTAGTAACCGCTTCAAATAAAGAAATAAAACAAATGGATTTCAATAATATTCATAAAGATAGGATTAAAAAATGTTTAACTATTTATGAAAAATATTATCCAGTAATTATCCAAAAACCAATAACTAAACAATATTTCAGTCCTCAATACAATAAAATGAAAGATTACGGATTAAGAGATTATTTCTATGCATGTTCATACAAATCTTACCAACCTTGTGGAAATACTTTTGATGTTGTCAGCTATAACGCAATTAGTAATGTTATCTCCAAAGGTGCAAGAGGTCTCAATCTCGATTTATTCTTTAAAAGTGCAACGAATAACCCATTTGCAGATGATGCCAGAATAATAGTTGGCAACGTTGTAACAACAGATGTAGTAAAAAAAGATAGAATTGTTCAAGAAACCGTTTTCTCATTTTTGCCAGATTCTCCTCCAGAAGAACAACATTTAGATTTTATTGAATGTTTAAAAATGATAAATGACTTAGCCTGGCTTAAAAGTGATGCACCCATATTTCTGTTTTTGAATCTACAATTCCAAGAAAATGAAAAATTAGAATATCAAATCGCTTCTCAAATCAAATATGTTCTTGCAAAAAGATTAATGGATTTCTATTACAGTGCACAACGTGCTAAAATTGGAAATATACTTGTTTCTAAAGCAATGAACAGAATTATTATTTTAACAAATAGAAAACCAGTCGATTCTTCATTAAATGAACTTGTTAATGGAATCGCTGGAACAATTTCTTCAAATCTTACATATCTAGAAATTGATAATAACAGTGGTCCTTACGGTGGAATTGTTCTTAAATTCGGTTCCAGAGACCAAGCAATACAAACTTCAAAATTCAATTTAACAATGGCTGTAAAATTAAATAGCTCAAACAAAGAAAATATTTATAATCCAAAAATTGATAATAAGAATTATGACACTGACCAAAATTTTGACATTGGAATTTCACTCACATTTATGAACTGGCAAAATATAGATTTAGTTCAAAATCCAGACAATATAGAAAAATCCCCAGATACTTGTCTTGGTGAAACCGGTAACATGCTCCCAACAGACCCCATGCGCAGATATCTCGCCAGATTTAAAAACGGTGGAATGATTCTCAAAACAGATATGTTCCCTCAACGCGTTGACTTAATATATAAACCTGTTCCTCCTCCTCCAATTTATCAACAAAATCCAGCTCTTGCATTCGAAAACAAAGATTTATCTGGCCTCAATGGCTTCTATACCGGAAATATCTAAAAATAATAATAATATCTTTCTATTTTCAACTTTTCTTCCATACCCAATATATAATGATATGTTGGATGTAAATTTTCCAAATATTTTGACATAACTCTTATATACAATAAATTCATTCCTACTCCATCCACAAATAACTTATTGAAATTAAAGTTATTATTTATAAATGATGTTGCTTTTTCAATTAAATGAGCAACTTCCTCTTCACTTTGAAGATATTCTAAAAAAATTATATACAATAACTCTAAATTCTGGGGAGAATTAAATCTTAAATTAAATATTACCTTATCTTCTACAATAAAGGTTAATCTTTCATCATTTGTTATTAAAAAATTATTAATATTTGCTGGATAAAAATCAAAATTATTTGCAAAATAATCATCAATTCTTTTATCCTCTGGAACAGAATATAATATCTTCACATTTTCTACTGGATTCATTTGCCTCTTTTTCCTAAAAATATAATAATCGGATACCATATTATAATCCTGGAATGAAGGAATTGGTCTTAAATCAATTTTAAAACAAACAAATTTTACATTCATTTTTGTAGTATAAACTGAAACCTGATTCATTAAACCCTGATATATCTTCTTATTCCTACATGTTTTATCAACAACACCATAATCTACAAAATTAGATTTATAAATATTTCCCTTGTATTTTACTGGAATAAGTGCATTAAAAACTGAAGCAACTAACTTGTCTTCCTTTTTATATATTATTAAAGGGTCTGGCATCAACTTAAAAAAATTTCTAATGATTTGCTTCGTAATTTTTACATTCGGAAAATAATTTTTATAAAGATTTTCAAATTCATCTAAATCAATAGTACTTAAATCATTGCAACATTTTTCTCCACGATTAAACTCGCCACTCGCAAAAAAAATATTTGAAGATAATGAATGTTTACTGTACTTAAACCAAAAATGTTTATTTACAAAATTTTTAAAAATAAAAATAATAAGTATCAAAATTATTACAAAAATGAATATATAAATCATTAAGAATTAAAATATTATTATATCTTATGGAAAAACGTAAAACTCAAAAAATATTATTTAATCACATCGAATCCGTAAAAAATCTCGTAGCAGAAAATGAACTCTTAAAACATATCATTAAAACCCTCAAAAATGATAAACAAAAATTAACCCAAAATATAAGTTTAGCCCCAAAATCTGAAACAAACAAAAGAATCATCCAAAACCTCCATATCAACAAAAAACCATTTTCTCTTCATTTTAATAACAACAATAACAATAACAATAATAACAACAATAACAATAACAATAACAATAACAATAACAACAATAATAACAACAATAATAATAATAATAATATAGAAGAACATGTTCCAATGCCAATGCATTTTTCAATGCCCAGAAATATGACAACTCATTTTCCTATGCCTACGAGTGCACATTTTCCTATGAGAACAAAAATGATGCTAAAAAATACTACAAAACACAAACCGAATGATATGGCTAGTTTTTTGGATAATGTTCAAATGTTAAAACAACAACATGGAAATTTAGGTAAAAATAATAAAGTTCAAATTCCTAAAATTTTAGTTATTTTCCACAAGAAAAACATATTATGAAAATATTTTATATAAATTAAAATCTATATAAAATAAAACATGGCTTTAAATCAAATTGCATCATTTTTTTTACCTGGAAGTTCCGAAAAGCCTCAAGCTAATACAAAAACAAATAATAATAACAACAAACCAATTATAAATATTGGTTCAAAAAATAACAGTAATGTCAACATTAACGAAGTTAAGAATAATCTCAGCA
>Ga0194118_10007489_pt1 | contig 10490 bp, 8 predicted proteins | sample TA2MahsurfametaG_2_FD_148662 | JGI IMG/M metagenome (GOLD analysis project Ga0194118, IMG submission 148662) | Freshwater microbial communities from Lake Tanganyika, Tanzania - TA2015013 Mahale N5 surface | ecosystem: Environmental > Aquatic > Freshwater > Lake | place: Tanzania: Lake Tanganyika... | reverse complement strand
AGTTTGAATTGCTTAAATACCTAGCCCAACACCCAGGCCGTGTATTTACCAGATCTCAATTACTGCAGGAGCTTTGGGGATATGACTACTTTGGTGGAACTAGAACTGTTGATGTTCACATCAGACGGCTTCGTTCAAAGTTAGGACCAGAATTTGAGGCAATTATTGGCACAGTTCGAAATGTTGGATATCGCTTTTCAGTACAAAACAATCAAACAACAGCTGATATTAATTAACACCTCTTGCAACACTTAAATCACCTATCTAAATCCCAACAAGAAAGTGTTTTAGCCCTTATTAAGGCTGCCCATGATTTTGATGGCACACCTGCCATCGCAGAGCATGTTCTGCTTCATCTTCGCCATGGTGGTGATAAATCAGATTCACACTTGGTAATTGAAGAAAACCAAGAAGTAATTGCCTACGCCCACCTTGATACAACAGATCTTGTTGCAGGCCCAAGTGTTGAAGCAGTTGTCCACCCACAACATAGAGGCAAAGGCTTGGGAGCTCTGATATTAAAAAAGGCTATAAAAATATGCGGTGATAGGACTCGAATCTGGTCACATGGTGATCTACCGGCAGCAAAAGCTATTGCAGCCTCACTCAACCTAGAACGTCTTTGGTCAAATCTTTTAATGAGTAAGACTCTTGGTGAAATACAACCTGTAACCTCCAAATACTCAATCCGAACATTTATCCCATCACTTGATAATCAAGCATTTCTTGATTTAAACAACAAAGTCTTTGCTGATTACCCAGATCAAGGCGGGTGGAGTGAGGATGATTTAAAGGTGAGAGTTAATGAATCTTGGTTTGATGATAAAGGCTTTTTTGTAGCAGAGGATAAGGGTGAATTAATTGGTTTTTGTTGGACCAAAATACATGGCGCTCATACTCATTCACACAACGGCGGCGATGATGATCATGGCCATGAGGCGCTAGGTGAGATCTATGTTTTAGCAGTTAACCCAGATTACAAAGGACAAGGAATAGGACGAGATTTAACAATAACCGGCCTTAATTACTTAAAGTATCAAGGGTTGAACAATGTGATGTTATATGTTGGGGTTGAGAATAAACCAGCATTAAATCTCTACAAATCACTTGGCTTTAATGAGTTTGGCAGTGATGTTATGTATCGAGTTGGTAGATAAGTATCCACAGATTTTATATTTATTGAATTTGTAACTCTAAAAACTTCTACCATCTGCAGGCTACCTATGTAGCTCAATCGGATAGAGCCGTTCCCTTACGACGAACATCCAAATAATACAACAAAAAGTTAAATCAAAAATCTTCACTAAATGTAATCAAGCACTCAATATAACTCTCACCTTGGATCTTTAAGTTTTGGGCATCAGGAGGCGCGGTGACTGGTTCGATACAAATACCGTCCTCATCTTGATCATATATATGCCAATAAGGGGTATCACTTTCTACCGTTACCTTTGCCGCCCCTGGCCAGATAATCTCAGGGATACCTAAAATCTCAACAAATGTATCATCCCAAGGTGGAGCAGATGGTGTTATCAACTCACCAGTTGGTATCTGATCACCTGATCTTTTAAACATCTTTTTTGCTTTAAAGGATAACTCGGCTGAATCACCTTTACCGATCTCACGGGCAAACCAGGGGTGAAAACCTAAAGTTACCGGCAGCTGGCATCCATTTGCTTCATACTCAATTGACCAGCGAATTGCATTATCTAAGATCTCATAACTTTGCGTAACTGTTGCACCTTCATATGGTGATGGCAGTTCTAGGAATTGCCTTCCGCCTCCTAAATCCTCCCAAGAGGAAAGTACTGCTTGGCCATTTAAAGAATGTGGTGGATCCAAGTTTGTTGGCAGTTGATACTCATTACCCTTTAAATCTCTAACCACACCGTTTTTTATCCTGCCAGCAAAAGGTGCCATAGCAAACCAGCCCCAGGTTAGATCCTGTCCTCTAAAGGGCACCACAAACTGCATATCTCGCCACTGCACAGATACAAGACGTGCTCCTTGATCTATATCAATTGCAATTGATATTTGATCTGAATCAATATTTAACAATTACTCAAGCTCCTCACTCGTTGGTGGATTAGCACCGACCCTAGAAACAGTGATAGCAGCAGCCTTTGCAGCCCGTTTAAGCATGGATTCAAGCCTTGCACCCGTCAGAGTATCTAAACCATCTTTAACAATCGCCTCAACCAAAATAGCACCCACTGTGTCACCGGCACCCACTGTGTCAGCAACCTTAACTTTTACAGCCTCAACGCTTACTATTTCACTATTTCGGTAACCTGATAACCCTTTGTCACCATAAGTAACCACAATTAATGATGGACCTTTTTTGAGCCAATTGTTAACGACCTGTTTAATCTCAAGGGAAGGATAAAGCCACTTTATATCTTCATCACTTACCTTCACCGCAGATGAGATTGCTACCCATAGCTCTACCTGAGCCACATATTGTGCTCGATCGCTAATTACAACGGGCCTAATATTTGGGTCAAAAACTATTGGTGCAACCTTTGCTACAGATTGTGCCCATTCAAATAACTCAGAGGCACCAGGCTCAATTGCTGTGACAAGGGTTCCAATGTGAAGAAGTGATGGCCGATCAGTTTGTGGATTTGGTAACCACTCTAAATTGAAATCAAAGGTTGCGGTATTTTCAATTACAAACTTATAAGTGGCAGATCCTGATTCGCTCAATGAAACTATTGCTAGACAGGTTGGCTTATCTGAATACTTTACGTAGTCTAGTTTTACACCTGCGCTAACTAATTCATCCTTTGCCATCTGACCATAACCATCAGTTGAAATCCCATCGATAAATTGAGTATCAATTCCAAGCTTTGCTAGTGCTTTTGCTGTGTTAGCAGGCCCACCGCCAACAATTGGTTTTCGATCTGAACCATGTGGAATCAAATCTATTAATACCTCTCCTACCACCCAGGCCTGACCCATTAAAGTTCTTCACCCTTTCGAGCCAAAAACTCTGTTAAAACCTCAACTGCAAATAGGTGATCTTCTACTTGTGGTAATCCGCTAATAATCAAAATACCTCTAAAACCTTCATTTGTAATCAAAGGAAGTGCCCCACCATGGATTACATGGGTTTCATCTCTTAAATTATTTTCTTTATGCCAATCAACTCCACGCTCTTCGGCAGAAACTCGCTCATACATAGTTGAGTGTTGCTTGAGCAGAACTACTGCGACCTTGCGGTTTATCCACCAATCATTTTCAGGTTTTGAACCCTCAAGGGATGCATGAAAAATAATCCAATCGCCAATTCGTACCTCAATGGTGATAGGAAGTTTTCTTTGATTACCTAAAGTAGTTGCTACCTCGCCAATTTCAACAGCATCTGAATTTGTTAGAGAGGGAAGCTTCAATATTTGCTCATCTTCTAATAATTGCTTGCTGCTAAAGCCACCAGTGGTCATACCCGTTAGCCTATTAGGGTTATTACTTGGTATTGAAGGCGGCGATATCTTTAATGATTTGATCAAGGTTGATTTCAGGTGTCCAGCTTAAAACCTGCTTAACTTTTGAGATATCAGGCACTCGCCTTTGCATATCTTCAAACCCTTCTGGGTATGCCTTCTCATAAGCAATCTTTTCTATAGAAGAGTTAGATCCAGTAATTTCTATAACTTTCTTTGCTAACTCCATAATTGAGATCTGCTGGTTGTTTCCAACATTGAAAACCTCTCCAACAGCTTTGTCTGAATCCATCACTAAAAGTAGAGCTCGAACAGCATCATCTACATGGCAAAAGCATCTAATTTGATCCCCGCTGCCATACACAGAAAGTGGCTCATTATTTAAAGCAGCACTTACAAATCTTGGGACAACCATTCCGTAGTGGCCAACCTGGCGAGGACCAACTGTATTAAAGAATCTAACAATACGTGTTGGAAGTTTATTCTCTAAGTAATAAAAGTAAGCAAGGCTCTCATCCACCGCTTTTGCTTCACTATATGACCATCTAGATTTTAAAGGATGTCCAATAACCCGATCATCTTGTTCATTTAATGGCACTTTGTCGTTTTTGCCATAAATCTCACTAGTTGAAGCAATTAAGACTGGCTTTCTATATTTATCACATGCCTCAAGCACAACCTCACTGCCTTGAAGATTTGTTTTAAGGCTCTCTAATGGTTTATTTACTATGTTGAATACGCCAAGTGCTGCCGCTAGATGAACCACATAATCACTTTCTGCTACTAATCTTTCAATTAAACCTTTATCAGTAATGTCTCCATCTTCAAATTCAATCTTGTCTTTAATCCCAGATAGATTATCAGCTGAGCCGGTTGAAAGATTATCTAAAACAGCAACTTGATCACCCCTTGAAATCAGTTTTTCTACTAGGTGTGAACCGATAAAACCTGCTCCTCCTGTAATTAAATACTTCACTAAATATACCCTCGCGTGTTGAGTATTGGAAGATCACCAAGCTTTGTTAGATCTAGGTAATCATGGGGGGTAGCCAATATAGCTAGATCATAATTGGTACCGAATGGAACAGAGTTCTCACCATTCCATTCTTTAACTAATTCATCGTGCCAGAATACTTGAGCTCCTTTTTGATTAAGGCCTGCAATTAATGCCGTTACGGGTGTTTCCCTAACATCTGAAACATTTGGCTTATAAGAAACACCTAGCACCAGTATCTTTTTACCCTTTAAGCCTCCTAGTTTTTCCGCTGCTTTTTCAACATAATACTGTGGCATCTCTTGGTTTATATGTGCAGCCAAATCAATCAACTTAGTTGGTACCCCAATCTCCAAAGCTTTGTTCGACAAGTACAAAGGATCAACAGGAATACAGTGCCCGCCAATGCCAATACTTGGATAAAATGGCATAAATCCATATGGTTTAGTTGCAGCAGCTTTGACTACCTGATTCACATCTACACCTAACTTCTGACAAAAAATTGACATCTCGTTCATGAAAGAAATATTAATTAACCTAAAACTATTTTCAAGTAGCTTTGCAGTCTCGGCAACTTCTAACGACTCACACTCGACAACTTGATCAATAAACTTTGAATAGAAACCTACTGCTCTTTTCCGAGACTTACTAGTTAGTCCAGCCACAATCTTTGGTGTGTTATTTATGTTCCAGGTTTGATTCGATGGGTCTATTCGTTCTGGGGAAAAAGCCAAATCTAGTTCAGTTTCGGCGCTATTGCGCGCAGCTTGGAGTAATGGAGCAAGAAAATTTCTTGTTGTACCAGGAGCTACAGTTGACTCCAATATCACAAGTGTCTCTTTAGATAAATGCTCCTTCATTGATTCTGCCGCCTGTTTTAAATATGCAAGATCAGGTAATTTAGATTTTAGAAGAGGTGTGGGAACGCAAATTAGAATCACTTCGGCACTTTTTATACTATTGAAATCAGATTTAGCTTTAAATCTTCCGTTTGACAGCAACTGTGAAATCTGGATATTTTTTACATCCTCGATCGGTGAAATTCCCTTGTTTATTTTGTTTACTTTATCTTCATCTAAATCAATACCAGTTACAGCATAGCCAGAATTAGCAGCGGCAACCGCCAGAGGTAGTCCCACATACCCCAAACCAATCACGATTATATGGTTTTTCAAATTAACCAAAAATTTCTATGGCTATTTTTGCAATTTCGGTTCCGGGTGCAAAACTAAGGATCTTATCTCTCATTGCCGTTGCATTATTAAGGTCACCATTATTTTTGTATAGTTTCAATAACTCTAAATAGTTATCAGAATTCCAAGGATCAGTAAGTAAAATTTGCTCTCGAGCAGATATGGTTCCTTTTATATTTCCTCTTGATTCTTCTAAGAGTGCTAGTCCTTTCAGGAAAACAGGGTTCTCGGGCTCGTTTAGGTGGACTTTTAATACAACCTCATAAGCTTCCTCGCGATAACCCATATCAAATAAAAAAAATGCAGAACGATACTTATAATTTAAATCGGTCATGGGGTTGTTTAGTACTTGGTTTACTAATCGCAAAACTGGTTGCTTGTTTTGTGAAAATTCTGGGCTAGAAATAGATTTTAACGTAAATAGATTTTGTTCGACTCTATAAAGTAAAGTCCCGAATATCAATATAGGAACTAAAACTATACTAGAAATTATCGGTTGGAGTACATTAATCTTAACTTGCCTTGATTTTCTTAATACATCCTTGCCTATCACAACTTGTTCTAGATTTTCTTCACGGTTGAACTTTAACCCCAATATAGAACCGCCTAACAACCACCCCCAGACTGATATTCCAATATTATCGATAGAAATTAATGATTGTGCCTGAAATCCTATCCAGGTACTTAGCAGCCCTAAAATAATTTTTTGATCACTCCGTTTACTTTTCTTTAGTAAATTAACAGCTACAAAGAAAATATACGCTATAAAAATTAGATACAAAATTCCAACTAAAAATCCAGCTGTCGCGAATAATTGTATAAAAGTATTGTGTGCATTTGAACTTGAGATATCATTTCCATACTTTATTGCGTAAGTAGATTCATTGAACGCTTTAAAGAATGAGCCATACTTATCCACCCCAATCCCGGTTAAGGGTGAATCCTTAAACATTTCTATGCCTGCACGCCAGTAGTATCCCCGAACACTTACGGACTCCTTGTAAACAATCGATGTTAATGGCCCTATTTGCAGCATTCCTAAAAGTATTAATACCCCAATAACCCCAAAAATTGAACTTATAAAAAATCCAATTCTTTTGTTTGTTAGAAAACTATAAATTGACAGATAAAACATCAATGAAAACAAAATAACAAGTAAACCTTGACGCGAGCCAGAAATTATAATTGCTACCAATGCAGATATAGATAAATATATGATCAAAAATTTGAATACGTTGGATAAAATCCCCAGTGCTACTCCATATAAACCCAATAAAAACAAAATTGCAAGGAGCGCTGAAGCAAAATTAGGATTTCCTAAAGTAGAAATCATGGAGTTGTATGGGTTATCCCACGCAACAAAATCATAACCCCCTATCTGAATAAGACCATAAGTACTTAAAATAACTCCAGTAATAATTCCAACTTTATATACGCGGAATATATTGGAAAAACCAATACTTCTAGCCGCAAATAACATTATTACACTAAGGCCTAAATAACCCAAAAATCCATTTCTTCTCTGAGTTGTACCAACTAAGCCACCTAAAATTTCATCAGTCAAGAAAGTGGAAATCAATAAGCAAACAAGAAAACTGAACAGTAAGGCCGTGAAGATAAATTCACTTGATCTCAATTTTACTGGCCTATCTCGGTATGAATTGACCAGATGACCTACAATCCAACCAGCTACAGCCAATAAAAGTATCAACTTAACAGAGTTGAATGGGTCATAAAAATCAGTTTTAAAAAACAATGTAACAGTGGCAACACCTGATAGTAAGAACCACACAGAACTAGAAGACTGGCTAATATCTTTGCTAATTCTCTTTTGACTCATGATGTTATCCTAATCCAATTTTAAAAAACTTTGGCCTAGCCCCCTGTTTGAGGGCTAGGCCAAAGTGGTAATTCAGCAGATAAAGGAGATTAAGCCTTTACCTTCTTCTGAATCTTTAGAACCAGATTAGTAAGTGTAGTAATCAAGGTTCTTAAAGATGCAACAGTAGCTGCCAATGCATTCACGGCTGCAAGAGCAGCTGCGGCATCGGTTCCAGCTTTGTCAGTAATTGTTGCAGATGCACTAAGTGCTACCTGACCTGCTAATGGAAGGCCGGTGCCACCTTTAGCAGATAAGGTAATAGTTCCACCTGAAGTTGGTGCCGTAAAGAAGAACACCTTTGCTCCAGCAACTGTGGTTGATCCGCTATATGCAGATGTGGCAATCTCAGTTGAAGTTAATGCTGTTGGTGAAGCTATTGCAACACCATTATAAAGTAGATCTAGATTTGATGAAATACCACCTGAGGCTAGACCATTTGTAATAGTAGTTGCAGGTAATCCTTCGCCAGCAGCATCAAGTGGAGTGACAATAATCTGTCCAATCTCACCTTGTGCGTAACTTGTTTTGTTGAAGGCGATCTTTACTGTAGCAGGACTTGCAACCTTTGAAGTAACTGTTACTTCATTTGAGGTAGCGGTTGCAAGTGCAACAGTTGCAGCATCAATCACTTTGAACTTACCAGTGCCAGCAGCGGTTGCTGAGATTGGGCAGTAGTGAGTGTTATTTGCAGATCTAAATGTACAAGCTACTGGAGTTGTAGCAGATCCACCCACCGCTGTTGCAGCAGCTGCAGTTGAGGCGTAGATGTATGCAGTACCACCCCAATTTGAACCAGCTGCATCAACTGCAGTTACTGCTACAGCTGAGTCATTTGAGCCAATTGCTAGTACTGGTGTAAGTACAGAAGCAGTCAAGGTCTTTGCTGCTGCTGCGTAGTAGGTAAGTGACTTGGTGTATGAGGCACCAGTAACAGATCCTGTTACCTTAATTGTGCTTGTACCACCAGAACCATCTCCACGGAGAACAAACTGGTAATCGCCATCATCGGATCGTATTGGCCCGAGGCTCTTACCGCAGGAGGTTCCGTCACTAAGACAGACAAGTCCCACACCAGTAACCGTTGCAGTTAATGATTCATCTGCAGTCTCTTTACCATTTGCCGCGTTTCGAACACCTACATAAATGAAGGCTCTGTTTACACCAACCGTCGCTAAGGCACTAATAACCTCATCCGCAGCCGAACTACCAGCCGGTGGTGTAACACTGGTTGTAGAAAGGTTGGCGAAACCATACGTTGCAGTGGCGACATCTGAAACAGCTGCTGCTGCAGCTACTACCAAGTTTGCGGTGTATGAGGTTGTAACCGGTTGGGCTACACCATTACTGTACTGTTTAACAATTACAGTGAACCCATAAGTACCAGCGATAACTGCTGCTGAAACGGACTCAACCTGAATACCGAATGTGGCTCCAACATTTCCAATAGATGCAGAACTAATTTCGTAACTGTTGCCTGCAGTTACTACCAGTTCAGAGTCAAAGCTATTGGTATAGGCAGCCATGGAAGTACGCGCAACAGCGGTATGAGTTCCAAATGTTGCGTTAGTACCAATTCTAGAGCGAGTCGCTGTTGTAGTCTCTATAGGATAGAAAATAGCAGCTCGAACGCCTGTGCCTCTGGCAACTGTTACAGACTCACCTAATGTTCCGCTTGAAACTACGGAAACTGTGATTGTATCGTTAACATTTTCTACAGTTCCTGTGATAGCGATAGTGGCAGCAGTTGTTGAATCAGCTTTACCAGCGCTAAATGAACCATGTGTAACGGTAACCGACAGGTTACCTAAAGCATTTGCCGCAGGAACTGGACTAACTACTCCCAGACCCAAAGCAGCAACAGCAACAAGCACAATGCGCTTGAAGTTTGTCTTTGTAGACATTTGTTTCCTTTCGTTAGTCGTTACCAGGAATTTCCTAGTAACGGCTTTTAAGATGAGTCGCACGTGCTGACACATCTCTTTCCCCCTGGGATATCCGGATCGCAGGAGAAATCTGTTTTTCAGGAGTCATTTATTTGACCCCTTTAGCGCCGATATTTATCGCCTGAGCAAGGATTGAACTCTTGCTAGAGTTCAAAATTATACGGGTAGTTATCTCGTTTGGAATCGCATCGACATCTAACCCACCAGTAGCAGCCACAAATAGGGGTGAATCTATAGTTGAATCTATATATAGGGTGGCAGTTAAGAGGTAATTACCGTTAGAAAGGCGGGTAATAGTTGAGGCGGACCCACTCTGGGTCAATGGGAACCAAGAGCCAGCAATAGTGACTGATGGGCTTGCATAGTATGAGGTACCAGAGCCATCAACAGTTACAGATTGTGACATTAGCAGATTAACAACATTATCCCCATATGCCTGAAGGTATGAAACTAAAACATAACCATCTGGATTTGTAATTGTTGATTGTGAGGATAAACCAACTGAGCCAACTTCGCCAGCAGAGTCTGAGACTGTAAAAGCGGTTGGTAAGCCATCTTTTGAAAGTCCAGCAAAGAGGGATTTTGAAGTGCGGAAGTTAATAACTGAGTTATCTTGAATCATCTTTTGCGCTGAAAGATTTTCTTCTGTTAATGATTGTGAAGAATCGTTATTTGTCTCAGAGTTAACTGTGGATGGCACCTCTTGCTTCGCAGTTGCAGTAATAGTTGGTGTATTAAACTCTGAACCTGTTACAGAATTAAAGCCAAGGAATGCAACCATTACAATAAGTAGTGAGAGTGCAACTTTTGAAGATTTCTTTGCAAGCTCAGCTGCCTTCTTATAGGTTCCAGAAAGAGCATCAAGTGCGGTAGAACCAGTCTTCTCGTCAACTACCCACTCAGTAAGAACGCGAATAAATGAAGCGCGGGCACGTTGCACAACGTGACGCACATTTTTCTCACTCGTTCCAATTGCTTGAGCAATCTCTTTGGTAGTACGACCTTCAATCTCCCACATAACAAGTGCTGTGCGTT
>Ga0194118_10007487_pt1 | contig 10491 bp, 11 predicted proteins | sample TA2MahsurfametaG_2_FD_148662 | JGI IMG/M metagenome (GOLD analysis project Ga0194118, IMG submission 148662) | Freshwater microbial communities from Lake Tanganyika, Tanzania - TA2015013 Mahale N5 surface | ecosystem: Environmental > Aquatic > Freshwater > Lake | place: Tanzania: Lake... | reverse complement strand
CCCCAAAACCCCAAAACCCCTAATTTAGGTCCATAAATTATAATTACAAGAATTTATCTGTGCTTTTGGCGCGTCAATTAGTAGTAGTATAACGGCCTCCAAGATCGACGCTCGGACAACAACTTTCCCGCAGTGTTGATAATTCTAGGCCAAAACTGAAGTCTAGCCTACGTGTTTGATCGGCGCTACCTGCTATAGCGCTGAATCAGAAAAGACAAGACACATTAAAAGTTTTGATGTTATTATTAACTTCTATGTTTGAAACAATCATCGAGACAGTGCTTAACCAAGTTTTGGGAAGGTACATTGTCGGCCTAAAAAGTGAGGATCTAAAGGTCTCAATCTGGAGCGGAGATCTAACCCTCAGCAATATTTAGCTTCGTCCAGACATTTTCAAGCAGTTCCAGCTACCACTTGAGCTTGTGCTTGGATAAATTGGCAATCTCAAGATTTCAGTGCCATGGAAAAATATTGGTTCTTAGCCTGTCGATGTTCTTGTTGAAAACGTCTTCATCGTAGTCAGTAAGATTTTTGTCTTCTAATTAGTTTAGAACCTATCACCGACCAGGCAGCCTGGAAGACACCAGACCAGAGTTCACTATTCGAACATAAACTAGAGTCACTGAATTCATTTGCCCACTCAGCCTACCAAGATCTGATTGTAAGCAAATAAATTGTTAACTAGGCCTTTAGAAAACTAAGGAAGAAATCTTGAAGGAGGCTGGCGTGCTTAAAGGTATGGTTACAAAAGTGATAGACAACCTGCAGGTTGTGATAAACAAAGTGCACGTTCGGATGGAAAACATTGACCAGGAAGACAACAAGTGCACTTTCAGTCTTGGTGCCACTCTAGGTCAAATGAGATTTCAGACCACGGACAATCTTTGGAACAAGCAGTATATCGACAGGACACTTTAAGAGCATTCAGAAAATCCTCTCTTCAAACTTTTGAAGATTGATGACTTCGCAATTTACTACAAAATTCAGGAGACCAGATTCCTGCAAAGTTTGGATAAGTAGCATTAGATAGGCGCCTTCGAAGATATTTTGAAGATTGACTTGGCCAGCGGTAGAATCGAATGCTACCAAAAAGACTATTTATTGGCGCCTGTACATCTGCAATTCAAGATGCAGCAGATCGACTCGGTCATAGCTATTTCGAAACAAAAAATAGCTTTGGTTCTTGATGTGCATCTCGAAAAATTAGCTATCTGTCTGTAAAAGCAATAATTTGACAATTTGATACGATTATTTGAACTTACTCACGACTACATGCGATTTTGCAATACTGCAACTCTCAAGCAAAAGAAGCAGGATCTAAAAGATATCACCGAGTTGTTGATGCGAGAGCGCCAGTTGAATGAAACAGTCACAAAAAAGCAGCTAAAGCAGATATTTTGCGAAATTTACAAGAATCAACTTGACTTGATCTTGCAACATGGACTTGATGAGAAAAAGCAATCAAAATTAAAAAAACTTTTGATAGACGATCTGCATAAAAAGTAGAGTTTTATTGCATTTAAACTGATTATGCAAGCGATTGACAAGGAAGATTTGGAGAATTGGGCTAAACAGGTAGCTGAACAGATGGCAGACGAATACAAATTGTAAAAGGCTAAGAAGATTGCTGATGATTAAAAGTCTTCGTGGAAATTCTTTGGCTCTTAAAAAAATGAATAATTGGTTTCCTAAGTAGCTCTTTAAAAGTTGCAGGATAAAATTGAAGCGGACCTCGAAATAGAATTGCAGATGATGAATGATTCCGCTTATAAAATGAGCAGTGTCCCAAAAATGAAATTAAATTTCAGCCTCGGCACTTTTAAGTTAACGTTAAAGCATGACGACAACAGCGGCATGTAACTGTACACTAAGAAGTTCGATGTGAGTACCTTGTTTTTTGACCCAGCAAACAAGTATAACAGGCACCTTATAGAAGTTTTTGTGGTTAATCAAGCATTTGGTCTTGATGCAATTACAGAATCAGAAAGAATTGCGTTCGTGAAACAGTTGAATAATTTGTCGACAGATTAGGCATTGACCTTGAAACTTGCAGTAGGTAACATTCAGCACAAAATGAGCGACTTACCGCCTGAAGAGATAGACTAGACAGACCTAGTACTTGCCTTGTAACTATTTCCTGTAGAAATTGTTTTCTAGGCGCAGCCAATAGATTAAATTAGCAAGTTCTTCAAAGTTAAGAACATGAATGATTACACAAAAATTGCAGCTAGAGAGCAGTTTAGCAGCCTAAGTAAGTAAGTAAACGGTCTTTCAAAATAAATTGAGAACGAGTGCAAAAACAATATTTTGAAAATAAAGATCGACTCGCCACGTTTGGTTCTGCCTTTCAAACAAACCTGCTAGCTCGAAATAGATATGAGTGAATGCTGGATTTTTGCTATGGGCGACACTTTGCTCGAAACAGTTTAGTAGCCTGCCAACGCGGTGTGTGAGACCTTCCAGCTCAAAGTTTAAAAGGTCAGTTTCCAGTATGCACCTAGCTATTCAAGTCAAACCAAGACGACCACAGTGCTAAATGATTTTGAGACAAGTGTTTTAATAAAGAGGAGACGAGAATTGTCAGAGATGAGATCTGAGCAAGCTCGCTAGTAGTTACTGCAAGACAGCTCTGCTTTGTTTTAAGTTTAAGCAAGCTTTGACACTTGTGTTTCCCTGCAGCTTAAGCCAGACATATTCCTTAAACTGTGTCATATGGGTGAGTTGGTCTTGCCTCCCCAAAAACCAGAGCAGTACTATGTGGACAAGATGACTAGAAAGATGGAAAATAGCATTCTTACAGCAAGAGTCAAGCGACAGAACTACTTTACCTTTCAGTGGCTCTAGGGCACCGCTTGTTTACTCAGGCCAGGCAAAGTCCTTTTCTTCGAAGATAAAAACATTCAGGATGAATTCAGCTTCAGCCTCAATGGTGCAGGATGCTAAATTGAAGGCTTAGAGATAGAAATAGTGAATGAGTAAGAAAAATGCAAACTTATGCTTCCAACGATTAAGTCTGCACAGCGATGGCATCAGGAGTTACTGAATGCTATCAACATAATCAATCAAATAAAGAAAAACAACGATGAATAAGATGACTCCGTCGAAGAATCCGAGTCTTTGAACCAGACTGTTAGCACAGTTGACTCGCACCTTTATAACTTCTAATTCACTTTTGTTGCGCCAGAACTTCAGCTTAGACTAATAACCACAACAAAAAAAGAGCATCAGTGGATTTTGTTGACCCAAATGCACCAGCTATCATTTGTTTACTCGCTGCATGCAAATTAGACTCAAGTTGAGTTGCAGGTGCATTCATTAAGTGTCGCTGATAATTCGGGCGACTAGAGATTTTAAAACATTTTTGAGAACAAGCCTGTCTCTGACTAATAAACCCTCGTTTCGATAAAACTGAAGCAGAATCAAGGTGTGCTTGCTCAGAAACTGCTAACTGAGTTGACCGTCAGTTTCAGTGGTCTTATTGTTAATTGGAAGCCACAGTGCATCATTTATCTGGTTTGCTTTTTAAGCTCATAGAACACAACTGCTCGCTAAAATAAGAGTAAAAACTAAGCTGATTAGGAGCTTACTGTGACAGAACTTGAAACTAAGCCTCTCAAATCGTGCGTGGACCGACCCTAAATTCTGTTGAGTGTAAAATTGAAACTTGCTTACATGCAGGCCAGCTTTTTGCACCCTGAGAATCACTCCTATCCCGTATTCAGAGTTGAGCTACACCGACTGGCGATGGGTTACTAAAGACTAGCTGATCATGAGGCTGTCGAAATGCAGGTTCTCAATCTAAATATTCTAGACACAACTAACTACCCAAATACTCTCGACCCTCTTGCTTTTTACGCGGCGGATGATCCACTCACTTGTAGCGAGATTATGGCAATTGGGTCCCAGCGTGACGAGCAGATGCTGATTCTTGAAATAATGTTTTTCACCTATCCTGGCTCGCAAAGTTGCTGTCCACTTCAAAAATCAAAATAGTTCAACTTTAATATAAAGCTCACGCTGTCATAAGCTAGAATTGTTTACATGCAGTAATGAACGATGCGGATTATAGATTATGTGGTCAACCAAATCTCAAATTTGATCATCATAAACTCAGCTGACCCTCTTAGAGTTGAAGTCGAGGAGTCTGACCAGCCAAAAAATTTGAATTCCAAGATTTAGTTGTCTAGTTCTGGAAAAGATAGTGACAAAACGAGCTATAACTAATAGTAAAGTAGCAGTTTTGTGATGTGGCGTGACTTTGATCTGCACTAACAAGACTAAGCTCCATTCTTAGACCTTACAATTCACTCGCCTGTGATCAGCATCCCTAACTTGAAATGTCCTTAGGAGTCATTTGTATTGGACTTGGGCACAGTTCTTGTATCATCAGAAGTAAAGTAAGCAAAGAGATGGCATAATTTTCCCCAAAAAGATCTGCTCACAACAAGCATCTTGCTAGTGAATCGAGAGGCTTGACTTGACTTTGAGTGTGATGGCCAAGCCTTGGACAGCGTGTTCTAAGAGGACAGAGTCGATATTGAGATAGAAACTGTCAATGGGAGTCCTTTTATTTTGGATGACTGGGAGGAGGAAGACAGGATTGCAGCTGGCAGGCCTCCAAAGCTTGATCTCAGCCAGTTAGACCTCTCCGTTAAGGTAACCATCAGTTTAAAGATTTTTAAGGTTGTTTTCAACTAGGCTACTTTTATTCGTTTCTTTGATATGCTAAACAATAATATCCTTTTCAAGGACAAATACTCAGATCACTTCGAAAGATCTTTAAGCTCTCAAGCAGACTCACCCATTAAAATAGCTTAGGTTTCCCATAATAACAGCCTGAGAGCGGATAAAATGACTGTTGATCTGAAAGTATAAGCTAGTTGTCTGTCGCTAGAAATGCGCGACTAGAATAAAAGCCTAATATCAGAATTGTGCATCGTTGGCCTTGAGTTCCAACATGAAGTTTATCGAAGCAAACGATAAATGATTTATTTATATGCGGGGACCATGTTCATATTCCACGATGAGGTAGACTTACTCAAGTAAGTGATGATGGGGCACTTGGACGCTATGGCTTCAGTTGAAACAGACAGGGCATTTTATGAACAGATGCCAACTGAATTGATTAAGATTTTCGATAATCAGAGGGATAAGATCAACTTTAAACTTTCGATATAGAGTTGTCCTGATGGAGACACCGATATGTTTTTGGAACTAAACAAAGTCAAGCTTTACGCAAGAGAGCAGCTGATTCTAAAAATCTCAAAGTTTTTTATTAGCGCCTTTGAAAGGCTCGATAGCTCCTACGCCTAAACAGAGAGCTTAAAAGAGGTATCTGGCCTCAAAATTTAAGTACATTTAAACGACACTTTGGTCATTTTGGAAAATCCTAATTTATCAAGAGGATGCATTGCACTTCAAACTTAAATGGACCTTCTAATAAAAAAGAAGGACTTAACTCTTTTAAAGTCTACACTTATGCAAGCTGAGAGGAAAACATACAGCCAGAGTAAACTAGATATAAAATAGTTGTTAGCTTTCTTCTGTAGCCTCGATGAAATCTCTGAAAAGGGGTTCACTCTTGCTTAGAAGCGAGATATGTTGCAGCCACTGAAAATGAATATAGACTATGAGCAGACTGCGCAAATTAGTGGACTTAACATGTGGACGCAAAGGAACGAATCCAAAATCGATATGAATGAGGTTATTCTTAAGTTGTCGATGGACGATTTATACATTTTCAATGCTATTGTTGAAAAGCAGTTGAAGGATATCTAGGCTCTTCTGCAAGTATGGAGTGACTTTAGTGATAAAAGTCAGATCAGCAGACACAAGTATGAAGAGATCAAGATAATTAATGTGGAAAATGAGGACTCAGTCGTAAACCAACTTGATTTTAAGGCGTAGACGATTGAAGCACTAGTCATTAATGAGCAGGATCGTGGCTATGTGCCTTTATTCTTTGCCTAGTGTAAACGACTTTCTTGCTTGCAAAGGAGCGACCAAAAGGATAGTTCTCAACAAACCTATGTGCGTCTAGATTTAGGGCTAGATTACTTTAATGCGAGTTCAGGCTGCTACGAGCCTCTTGTAGAATTATTTCCTGTCGAATTGAATCTTTCGAAGAAGCACTATATTAGTGACACATTTTTTGTGCTCTCCTAGCCGATAAACATAAACCTAACAGTAGAGTTGGCAAGTTGTTTCTCAAAATTTCATAAGCTGTGGGATATTTCATCTTAGAATGCAATTAAGTTCTCTAAGCTTTAAAGTGTGGACCAGAAAGATCAAGACTAAAAAAAGCAAAGCAGATAATTGACTTCAATGCTGACCAGTTCGTAGGAAGTGAAGCAAAGTCTAATTTCTCATGCGAACCACTAGCTGTCTTTGGACGATTAATTAGATAAAATGACATCACCATATGCGATAAGGAACTTGACTGAAAAGACGATCAAAGTTTACAAGATTGACAAAAAAGGAAACAATTTAAGTGAGGAGCCCGAAGTTATTCGCTCCGAGCAGGTAAGGAAACTAACTGTCTTCCTCAATGAAGCTAAAGCGTAAAAATCCTCAATTGGCTAGGGCTCCTAGATGGATCTTTTTGTGCGGCTTGAATTTGAGGAGCCGATGATGAAGCCAGTACGTTGGATAAATTTAAACAAAAACAACAGCATGCTAATGCACAATGTCTTCGGAGCTGAAAAAGATGGTAGCGCCGTCGACCCAAGGGAAAAATATGTGCTGCACAGTCAGCTGGAGGACAATCGACGTGTGCTCACTGTTAGAACTTTGTATCTGCTTCGAAATCAGACAAACGTTCAGTACAGTGTCAGAACCTTCTACTAGGATCTAACTACTAAGCAGGTGATCATTAGTGCGGATGTGAGACTGATGCCTGGCCAGTCCATGCCTCTACCTGATCACGCAGACAAAGCACTCCAGCAGCGAATCAAAATAGCAATCAGACCGAGTCAGTGTCGAAAGTGGTCGTAAGAATTTAGATTGTAGGCGATAAAGGACAAAATATTACCTGAGATGAATGTTGTGTGGCAACACCATGAAACATACTCAATTTTGAGAAAAGAGCCAACCTTGCTAAAACATGTGTTTGACCTCGTGCTTATGCCGCCAGTCATCATCAAAAGTTGTTTGCCCTTCAAGATGACCATCGACATATGTGGCAATAAAAAGTAGGACTTAATAACACCAACCCAAGCCGAAGAGGGTGACACTTACACTAGACAAGTGCTTCTAGACAAATAGGATGAATAGTTCCTCCAAGATGTTAAAAAGTACACAGGTGAGCTTACCTTGTTGCTTTAACTTGGCGCTTAGTTCCGCCCAACTGAACTCAGCCTGCTGCCAGATCAGGCCAAAGAGGGCGATATTTACTGCCAAATTTCAGATAGACAGGGACGAAAATTTTCTCTCGTGGCTCGGGTGGACACCAAAAAAGCTGGATTGAGAATTGTTTTCTTTGTTGAGAATATGCTGATCTGTCGCACGGAGCAGCGATTATCCTTTTTCTACCAAAAGCGACCGAACGTTTTCGACTAGGACAACTCAAACCAGCTAGCAGAGCCAGTAGTAGACGAACTTGAAAATCAAATCTACATTTTCAATTCTTGTAAAGAGCTCTACGCCTCAGACAACTCGCCTAATGACTTCGCCAAATTGTAGATTGAGGCTGGTGGTGCAATTGGTGACTTCATCATAGTTTAAAAAGACAGACGTAAGTAGCTCAACTTAGCCTACTAGTCTAATTTGTGGTCAATCTGTAAGTTTTTCTAGCACTTGTTAACTTTGATCTTTAGCGGAGAGTGAATTTATAAGCACTTAAATTGTGGAAGTTGCGCCGCAGTTTATTCTATGCAATTAATCGTCTCAAGATTTGATATTTTAGCAGTAAAAGGTCCCTCACGCTCTCGTTTAACTTGCACCTAAGCAGAGGACTCCTTACAATTGGCAAGACTCGCAGAAGCCCTTAAAACTACAGTTTAAACCTATGCTTGAGCAGCTAAGTTTCTCGCCCAGTTTCAACCTCAAAGATATTGGAACTATTTATGTGTAAAGTCAGGCCAATTCTGTGCGAAGCTTCTTTAAAGTAACTCGAAAGATGGTAAAGTAGAGCATATTTTGCGTAGTTGAAGACTCTTCAGCTCCCTATATTATTCTGAACCGACTAGAAAACATAAATCTAAAAGTATCCCAAACGGAAGATCCTGTTCAGGAGTTCATCGGAGTTGGTGAACAGTGTAGCTTCAGTTGGACTGATTTTGAGGTGGTTGATCCTACCCTCTCCGTTGAATTCTTTTTTGGCGATATCTAACTGACACCCTAGACTGAGCCTGCAAATCAAAATGTGCGAGTGAAAAGCGTGCAGTTTAGCCTGGATGAATTAGATGAGTTCAAAACTCTAAACTTGGCCATCGATTAATAGCAGGTAAGCGTCTTCATCTCAACCTACAGAGATTTGGACTTCAAAGTGATCGAGTTCAGTGACACTCCCTCCACCAAACTTAGTAGCTAAGCAGGACAAAATGAAGAAATTAAAGAAGAAAGGGGAGTTACATCATCAGCAGTGGAACGAAAGGAGAGCTTTACTGGATAAATAAACTAGTTGGCTGTTTCGTGCATTAAGGAGAGTCGTGAACTAATGCTTATTAGTTTTCATGATTTGTAGGTCAAGTTAGTGAGCACCCCTCTAGACTCTGTGCTCGAAAGCTCACTGTCTCGCATTTAGATCGACAACAACAGCGAGCAGGAGTCCATATATCCTGTCCTGCTCCAACCTAAGTGTCTTAAAGGATCCACGCCACATTCTCACAACCTAAAACCATGTCCAGACCCTGTTTTACAGTTTTACGTCAAAACAAAAAGCAATGTGCCAAATGTCAAGTACTTGGAGCTCGTTGAGTTTCTGGTGAAGGAACTAGAATTAAAAGTTGAGCTCGATCACATCTTTTCGATTCTGGACTGGATAATCAGCGTGTAGCAGCAGCTGAATACCAGTCTCACAACTATGTCTCCAGTGTTCAAGAAAAAAGCTAAAAAGGTAGACTCTCTGCGAGAGAGTGAGTCTCACTTTGACCCAGACCTAATAGAAACCTGGAGGAATCAGCAAATATTGCAAAGAGACAATACCATTCTCTACATTAAGTAGTATAAGGGCTCTCCTTTAATGATTGAGTTGAGTCTTTTTAAGTAGACAGTCTCGCAAGATTAAATAAATCAACAGCGAATGCAACGAGATTAGTCACAGGCAAGGGGAAAAAGATTTTTGGAGAAACTGGGAAATTTAGGTATTAAACTGACCGCCATTAATAACGCTCCTATCAAACTACATGCTCTGGAAATGACAACTGTCTATGGCAACGAAGCAGATATTTTAGGTAATCTAATAGATCACTATATTAGTAGTATTAAAAGCAATATATTTAGGGTCGCTGCTAGTTCTGATTTATTAGGCAATCCATACAATGCCATAAATTCTTTAGGCAGAGGTGTTAAATAGGCTTACTACGAGCCGAGAGATGGGTTCATGAAGGGACCAATTTAAGGAGGAATCGGTTTAATAAGAGGTACAGGTGGAATGATGGCCGTGACAGGAGCAACTGTAGTTGGCTCACTAGGTAAAATGACAAATTCATTAAATAAGGGAATCGTAGCCGTTAGCATGGACAGAGACTACATCAGAGTCAAGGAAATAAACGATGCAAAAAATAAGCCTAAAAACACTATGGAAGGCTTAGGTCAAGGTGTTAAAGGATTGAGTTAGTCTGTCTTGAGCGGAGTTGCCGGTGTTTTTACTAAGCCGGTTGAAGGCGCAAGATCTGGAGGATTTCAAGGCTTTTTCGGAGGAGTTGGAAAAGGAATGGCTGGTCTTGTTGCAAAGCCTGTGTCAGGTGTTGTAGACTTAGTTGCAAAAACATCATAAGGAGTTGAAGCTCACGTATCAGGCAACCCAGAGTGTGATCAAAATAACTAGCGTATCCGCTTTCCCCGTCCTTTTTATCGCGACTTGAATATTGTAAAAGATTACGACGAGTTTCACGCGCTAATTTACAACACGCTGAAAAGGTAAAAGCTAGTTGAGAGTCCTTTCTACGGAGCATTTAAATGCTAAGTAATAACAGTAACAGACGCTATAAACCAATCTTACGAGGTAAAGACCGAAGTCTTGCTGTTGACCTAGGCAACACTACTTGCTTTAGACAACCAAACTTAGTCCGTGGAATGGCAATTACCTTTCGCTTAGTTAATCAAATACTAAGTGTATTCTGAGAAGGGCTAAAGTCCTAAAATATGCTTTTAGTATTTCAAGCTTGGCAGTAAACAGATTGTGACTAGAGATTTTAACTTTTTGAGTTCTTTCCAAATAAAAGAATGTCAGGATTAACTTGAAGAAATTTAACATCTGCACGAGATGGAATAGGACTGATTCTTAAATTAATTTTGTCTAAAGACTACCGGGGTTTTGGGGTTTTGGGG
>Ga0194118_10007479_pt1 | contig 10502 bp, 10 predicted proteins | sample TA2MahsurfametaG_2_FD_148662 | JGI IMG/M metagenome (GOLD analysis project Ga0194118, IMG submission 148662) | Freshwater microbial communities from Lake Tanganyika, Tanzania - TA2015013 Mahale N5 surface | ecosystem: Environmental > Aquatic > Freshwater > Lake | place: Tanzania: Lake... | reverse complement strand
GTATTCTTGTTAACTTTATTGCCACTAACTATCAGAGGATTTTTTTGCATGCAAGCACAACAGGAAGTTACGATTAAGGATTTACTCGAAGCGGGAGCTCACTTTGGCCACCAGAGACAACGCTGGAATCCTAAAATGAAAAGATACATTTTCGAAGAAAGAAACGGCATTTACATCATTGACCTAGCAAAAACTATGCACCAGATTCGACAAGCAAGAGAAGTTGTGCAGTCGATTGTTGCAAAAAAACAATCCATCCTATTCGTAGGAACCAAAAAGCAGGCTAGAGATGTAGTCGAAGAGTGTGCAGACATTGCAGGCGAATTCTGTGTTTCTCACAGATGGCTCGGCGGAATGCTCACAAACTTGATGACCATTCGTCAATCTGTAAAGAAATTGGATCAAATCGAAAAAAGACTCGCTGCAGGTGGTGAGGGATTTACGAAAAAAGAGATTTCTGACAGCGCAAAAATCCAGGAAAAACTTGAGCGCAACCTCGCAGGTATGCGCGGAATGAGAAAATTGCCAGGTCTTGTAATCGTTGTTGATCCAAGCAAAGAGCACATTGCAGTAGCAGAAGCTAGAAAGCTTGGCATTCCTGTTATGGGAATTGTGGATACCAACTGCGATCCAGATCAAATTGATTATGTCATACCAGCTAACGATGACGCTCTTAAGAGCAACAAAATCATTCTTTCTTCATTAGCACGCGCTATTGCTGCTAAAAAGCAAGAGCTAGGAATTTCTCTTGATAAAGAAGAAGTTGTAGAAGAGCAAGAAGAGAAAAAACCTCGCAGAGCGCCAAAAGGTAGAAAATTTGACAGACACGAAGGCAAAGGTGAATCTGCTACAGGGGGAGAGCAATAATTATGGCAGTTGATGCAAAAACCGTAAAAGAGCTCCGTGATCGTACGGGCCTTGGAATGGGTAAGTGTAAAGAAGCTTTAGAGCAAGTCGGCGGAGACCTCGATAAAGCTGTAGAGTTCTTAAGAAAGGCAGGAGTTGCTTCTGCTGTGAAAAAAGAATCACGTGCTACTAATGAAGGCAGAATTGAAGCGATGGAAACAAGCGAGAAGATCGTTCTCGTTGAAGCCAACGCAGAGACGGACTTCGTAGTGAACAATGAAAGATTTGGACACTTCCACGTGAATGTTTGCCACGAACTTCTTATGAATGAATCTGCTTCTCTGAGCGATTTCATGAGCCAAAAATACAGCAAAAACCCAGAGCAAAGCATTGATGATTACCGCAAAGAAGTTGTGGCTGTTCTCGGAGAGAACATCGTAGTTTCTCGCGTTTTATCCATCACAAAACGTCAGGATTGCTCATACTCTTTCTATTCGCACATGGGTGGAAAAATTGTTACTGTTGTAGAGATCAGCGGCGCAGCAGATGAAGCGCAACTTGCTAAAGAGATTGCTTTACACATAGCAGCAGAAGCCCCAGATTATCTATCTTCACAAGATATTCCATCAGAGATTGTAGATAAGGAAAGAGAAATTGCCGCAGCGCAAGTAAAAGGCAAGCCAGAAAACATTATTGAAAAAATTGTTGATGGAAAACTCAAAGCCTTTTATGAGCAAGTTTGTTTGCTAAATCAGAAGTTCATCAAAGATCCGTCAATCACGATTTCTGATCTAGTAGCAGCAAAAGGAAAAGCAGCTGGAAAAAATCTTTCAGTAACAAGATTTATCCGCTGGCAAATAGGCAGGTAATTTGAAGTGACAAGAAGAGTATTGATCAAGTTGTCCGGTGAAGCGCTTCTTGCGAAAGGGCAGGAATTCGGACTTGATCATCACTCTTGTCAAGAAGTTGCCCGTACCATCAAAGAGGTCTATGATGCAGGAGTGCAGATTGGCCTTGTTGTAGGTGCGGGCAATATTTTTAGAGGTAATTTAGCCAAGGCTTTTGGCTTCGAACGAACAGCAGCAGACCATATCGGTCTTTTAGCTACCGCGATCAACGGACTTGCATTGAGTCAAGTTCTTGCAACATTAGGCTGTAAAGTAAGAGTGATGAGCGCTAGAACGCTCGATGGTATCGTAGATACCTACAACTGGATGCAAGCCAAACTTTACATGCAAGAAGGTTCTATTGTCATTTTTGTCGCTGGAACAGGAAATCCATTTTTTACTACCGATACCGCAGCAGCTCTTAGAGCAAGTGAAATGAATTGTCATGAGCTGGTAAAAGCTACAAAAGTTGATGGCATATACAGCCAAGACCCTATTTTGCATCAAGATGCCATTTTATATGATAAACTTACCTATAGCCAAGCTTTAAGCGATAATTTGAAAGTAATGGATGGAGCGGCTATAGCTTTATGTAGAGACAACAAAATTCCCATACGAGTAGTCAATTTATTCAATCGAGAGGCCATGGTTGAAGCAGCAGTGAACGGCCGTGGCGGAACATTAGTAACAGGAGATGCTTTATGAACGTACTAGAAGAAACAAAAAAAAGAATGAAAGAAGCTGTAGAGCATTTAAAAAAAGATTATAAAAATCTCCGCTCTGGAAGAGTCAATCCTGCGGTATTAGACGGCATCACCGTAGAGTTATACGGCTCGCAAATGTCGCTAAAATCAATAGCAACTGTTTCAGTTCAAGAAAGACAATTGATAGTTACCCCTTTCGATAATAGCAGCCTTCATGCTATAGCAAAAAGTATAGAGCATTCACCAGTTAGGCTGCAGGCGACTGTGGATGGAAAAATTGTACGCGTTCCTATTCCTCCGATGACAGAAGAAGTTCGTAAGGATGTAGCAAAGCAAGCGAAGAAAAAATGTGAAGATTCGAAGGTTGTCATCCGTCAAGTACGTCGAGAAAGCAATGAAATGATCAAAAAACAAAAAGAAGATGGAATTATTGCTGAAGATGCGATGAAGAGATTAGAGAAACAGATTCAAGAACTTACGGATGAAAATTGCAAGGTGCTTGATGAAATTTACAAAGAAAAAGAAAAAGAAGTGATGACAGTATAGACAAAAAATCAGAATTTCTGTAAGCTTACTGCTGTAAAACGACGGCCCGTTCGTCTAGTCAGGTCTAGGACACAAGATTTTCATTCTTGCAACAGGGGTTCGAATCCCCTACGGGTCATAAAACACGATCTCATAGCTCAGTTGGTAGAGCATATCACTTTTAATGATAGGGTCGATGGTTCGAGTCCATCTGAGATCAAATTCCCCTCTTAAATTCATTGTCTTTTTCCTAAATCTTGATATAATGACTCATCTTTAGATTTAGGAGTTTTATGGCTAAGCTCTATTTTTACTATTCTGCGATGAATGCAGGAAAAAGCACGACTCTTTTGCAGTCGAGTTACAACTACCGAGAAAGAGGGATGCAGACACTCCTCTTTGCCCCAAAATTTGACGATCGATTTGGATCACCGGCTATCTATTCACGCATTGGTCTGATGCAAGAAGCTATTTTATTTGATAAAGATTTCAGTATCTTTTCAGCAACCAAAGAAGCGTTAGAGAATATGGAAAATCTTCGCTGTGTTCTGCTTGATGAAGCACATTTTTTGACAAAAGCGCAAGTAGCTGAGTTAGTGGCAATCGCTAAAGAGCTTTCTATTGCTGTTTTGACTTATGGTCTTAGAAGTGATTTCTTGGCAGAGCCTTTTGAAGGAAGTAAATATTTACTAACTTGGGCTGATGAGCTTGTCGAAATCAAGACAATCTGCCACTGCGGCAGCAAAGCGACAATGAATGTCCGCATTGATGCTCAAGGACGGCCTGTGACAGCAGGAGAGCAAGTGCAAATTGGAGGAAACGATAGCTACGTTTCTGTTTGCATGAAACATTTTAGAACCATGGTCCCTATTAATGGAGTTTCTGTATGAAAAAATGGCTTGTTTGCCTTTCAGCAGCATTGTTTTTTGCTTACGAACTAGTCCAAATGCACATGATGAATTCAATTTCTACCATGTTGATGCGAGATTTGCATCTTAATGCGACAAGTTTTGGTCTAGTGAGTGCAACGTATTTACTTGCCGATGTGATTTTTCTTTTACCGGCAGGGATCATTTTGGATCGCTATTCGACAAGAAAAGTGATCTTAACAGCACTATTTTTCTGTATATTGGGCACATTAGGCTTTGGATTTGCCAATAGCTTATGGTTTGCATGCATTTGCCACTTTTTATCAGGAATCGGAAATGCCTTTTGTTTTTTGAGCTGCATGATGCTTGTTTCTAGATGGTTTCCTAGAGAAAAACAGGCTTTTGTGGTAGGTCTTATGGTCACAATCGGCATGCTTGGTGCGGTGATCGCTCAGGCGCCTTTTTCATCTTTAGCTAAAATTTTTGATTGGCGTGGTGCTTTATTCATTGATGCTGGCATAGGCTTTGGAATTTTAGGGCTGATTTATGCGTTTGTCAAAGATGCTCCAGCTGATGAAATCATCAGAGAAAAGCTAGCAAATGCGCCATTTTGGAGTTTAGTGCGTAGCTCCCTATTCAACTTGCAAAATATTTCTTGCGGCCTTTATACCGGTTTAATGAATCTTCCTTTGATGATCATCAGCGCGGTTTGGGGAAGCCTATTTTTGATGCAAGTTCATTATATTCCTAGCGAAACTGCGGCGTTTATAGTAAGTATGATTTGCATGGGAACAATCGTTGGATCACCACTATTTGGCTGGATTTCCGATAAGATGGGCAAAAGACGTTTGCCGATGCTTTTAGGAGCTCTAAGCTCATTTGTTGTCATGATGCTGATTATCATGCTGCCTCATCCATCACAAGCGATTTTAACGGTGCTATTTTTCCTTTTAGGGCTAACGACAAGTACGCAAGTTTTGGGCTACCCGATGATTACAGAAAACAATCCTAAAGAGCTCACAGGAACTTCCATGGGAGTTGCAGCCGTTATTATTATGGGATTAGCAGCGTTTATACAGCCACTATCAGGCAAGCTCATCGATTGGCACTGGGATGGCAAGATGGCAGGAGGAATACCTATCTATTCAGTAAGCGATTTTCACACTGCATTCATGATTTTCCCGTTAGCATTTTTACTTTCTTTTTTACTCATCTTTTTGATCAAAGAAAGCAAACTGGCAAAAATACGAGTGTAATATGTATCAAGATAAGACCGTGAAGGCAATCATTTTAATGGCAGGTCAGGGGATCCGTTTTGGAGCCAATTCCCCTAAGCAATTCCATAAATTGGGCGGAAAAGCGGTCTATCTTCACTCTCTTCAAGCTATGCAAGATCATGAATGGATTGATGAGGTGGTGCTTGTCACCCCTTTTGAGTGGATGCAAGAGGTAAGTAAAGAGGTATCGGTTTTTACGCAAAAACCGATACATGTAGTAAGAGGTGCAAAAGATCGGCAGGGATCGAGCTGGCAGGGGATTTTGGCACTAGGACCTGATACTGATATTGTATTGATTCATGACGGTGTTAGGCCATTTGTTAGCCAAGAAATTTTACAAAAAAATATTGAAAAAGCAGCAATCCATCAAGCTGTAAATACGTGTATACCTACGTATGATACGTTAGCGATCATCGATGATCAACGCTTTGTTAAAGAAATTCCTGATCGCTCTAAATTTCTTCGAGGACAAACCCCGCAAACATTTTCCTACGATTTGATAGTAAAAGCTCACTTAGAAGCGCAAAGAAAAAATGAAGTTGTAACAGATGATTGCTCTCTTGTTTTGGCAATAGGCGCTCATCCTTATGTTGTCGAAGGCTCTGATGACAATATCAAGATCACTACAGAACTAGATCTTTTCTTGGCAGAACAGCTTTTGTACATGAAAAAAAAAGAGGTGATGATTTTTTCTGATAGACTCGATTCTCTCAAAGGAAAAGTTTTTATTGTCGTCGGCGCAAGTGGCGACATTGGTAAAGCGATATGCAGCGAGCTATCAAATCGTAAGGCTCAAGCGATCAGTGTGAGCCGCTCTTCAAGTACATGGCCTTGTGATGTCACAAATAGTGAAGAGGTGAAAGCAACCTTTTCAAAAATCAAAGAAACTTATGGATCAGTAGATGGTGTCATCAATAGCATGGGACATCTACAAGTAGCAGATCTACACGTTCTAGAAGATGAAATGATTGAAAAGCAAGTAAATGTCAATTTAACAAGTGCCATCTTGATTTGTAAACATGCAGCTGTCAAAGAAAAAGGGCACATCATCAATATCGCTTCTTCAAGCTATTCGCGAGGAAGAAAATCTTATACGGTCTATTCGGCAGCAAAGTCTGGTTTAGTCAATTTTACTTTAGGTTTTGCAGAAGAAAGAACAGATTTATGCATCAATGCCGTTGTCCCTCAAAGAACCAAGACTAAGATGAGGCTTGCCAATTTTCCATTAGAATCGGAAGATGCCCTCCTAACACCTCAAGAAGTTGCCCTTGAAGTTGTCAAGATTTTATCGATCGAACATATCACCGGTGAAATCATCCCTATCACAAAGAAGCCAGTTCATCCTAGATCGGAAACCATCCGGTAGTAGGGGCCTATTTTACACAGCAAGAGAGCTTTTTTCGTATAAAGAGCGGATGATTCTACTTCTGGCTTCATCAAGCTTTGTAATGTTTTCTCCTGAGCTTAAGAGATAGCCTCTTCTCAGTTGAAAAAATAGCGAAGAAAAGAAGTGCTCAGGCACATCCTTGATCCATTCGAGTTTTCCTCCAAGATGGGCAAGACTTACATTTTTTAACGCCTCTTCAGTTTTGAGCTGGTGACAAAAACAAAGTAGTCCATGCGCTCTTGAGATTTTATCTACCATTTCAGAAGGAAGTTCTTGCTTCATCTTTTCTCGCATGCTTTTTTCTTTTTCTACCACATTTTTGATAGTCTCTAATAAAACTTGCAGTATTGTCTCTTCGTTGATGCCGATCTTGAAGCGGTTTTCTATCACAACAAGATCGCCTATGAATTCCTTTTCCTCTCCAAGGCCATAAATGATGACATCTTCTGGCAGCATTTCGATCAAGGTTTCTAAATGTTTCCCTTGAATTAAAGCAGGAAGATGCAAAAAACCTCTAGCCACAAGAGCTGTTCCCGCCATTTTTGGGTCTGCGGTGAGATAGCCGAATTGCGGATGGAAGGCAAAACGGATAAGTGAAGTAAGCTCATTTTCGATATTGAGTAGATCTTTCCAAGCAGTTGTTGAAGGATTAGAGGAGCTCATCAAATATAGATGCAGATGATCTTCAGGGTGGATGAGTGCAGAAAAATTTCCTGTATCGTCGATTACAATTCCTTGATCATTTTCTATGTGAGGAAGTGTAGATAAAAACCTTTCTTGCCAAAGTTCACGGTGAGAGGCGCCTAACTCATTTAAAGAAAAATAGAGCGGATTTTTTAGTAAAGAGAGCTTAAGTAAGGCTTCTTTTAGCAAGGCGTGGGTTGTGTTTTTTTGCTCAGGGCTCATCTTTTCAGAAAAAGGGTATTTGTCGATGTTGCGCTTTAAGATAAATTCAGTTCCAAGCCAGATAGAACATGACTCTTGCCAAATATTTTTTCTAAGCTGCTCCATGATTTCTCTCCATCAACGTTTTGATTTTATCTCTTAATAAGGCGGCTTGCTCGTAATTTTCTGAAGCTAGCGCTTCAGTAAGAGCGATATGTAGATTTTCTAGTTTCTTAGGAATCGGTGTTGTATTTTCTACATCCAAAGGGGCTCTTCCCACGTGAAGCAAAATGGGATCCATCTGAATGCAAGAGGGGTCAAAAACCATTGGAATGGCCCCTTCCTCTTTGAGCCTTTTAGTGACACTATCTTGAAAAGCGGTATAACACTCAGGACATCCAAGGTTTACATTTTGATCATAAGAAGTTTTGCATAAAGGGCATTTTAGGCTGCTTTTTTGCGTATCATCCTCTTTTTTAGAGAGTTTTTGCATAAGACAAGGGCAGTCGCGGCACATTTGGAAGGTTTCAACCTTCCCTTGTTGGATCTCTTTATAGATAATAGATGCTTTCTTTTGACAATTAGTACATTCAATAGGTCTTTGATTCATATTAAAACCGCCTTTATTTATTTTTATTTAAAAAATAAGAATAAAATGTAACTAATAAATTAAAAAGAGAGGTCTTTATGAAAAGAACAATATACACTTTAGCTTTTCTTCCTTTTATTGCATTTGGAGTAAAGACTGTAGCAGATGAGGGAAGTCTTTACAGCTCTTTCGAAATCATGGCTGATGCTGCAAATTCATCACCAAATGGCTATTCCTCAACCCAAATGACTCAAGAACAAGAAGCTTATGTTAAATCAAAGCTCAGCAGCGATCTCTACGCTAGATATCAAAAATTGACACCCGATCAAAAGATGCAAGTGTTTGAAGCGCTTTTGCCTGATTATGATACAGATAGCATGTCTGAAGCAGAAATAAATGATATTTCAGAGGTAAAGGCTCTTACATTGATTGAAGCATTTGAACAACAAAAGATCATTTTTGAAGAGACTCAAAATCCAACACCAGCAGAGCAATCGATTGAAGAAGGTAAAACAGGGACACCTGCAAATTTGGCAGATATCCAGATGCAAAAACTTGGCGCTATGCCAGATACTCCTGCATCAAAAGCAGAGCAAAAACAAAATTAAGCTATTTATAGATTTTAGATAAAATAGGGGAAATAGAAATTTCCCCTATTTTATTCGTGGTAGTGAGTAATTAGTCCTGGATTGATGTAAAAACGATCAAATCCTTTGTTGCTCATACTTGCATGCAAGGCCACGTGTTCACAAATCTCTGGCAAAATGGCCGATTTTTTTCGAATAAGCCAGCGATTTTTTGTCTTTGATCCTGGCAATACATAGATAATTTCATGGGGCAGGTTGCGTCTATTTTCTACTGTATCGAGCATATGCCTTGAAGCTAAGGCGTACTTTCTTTTAAGTGAATCATAGATAGCAGCATATGGGTGGCCGTCGATTCTTGCTTGATCGAGCCAGCGCTTTGTAGCGATATCGACATCATGAGTAACAACGCCGCTATAGCGCGATTTTTTTAACGAAGCGCGTTTATAAATCGCTAAACCGTTAAAGGCAGAGTAGACAGGGTGCCAAGGGTGTTCTTTAGGAATGGAAAACCAATCTTTATGATCCCACCACCACTTTCCAAGCATTTCTGGTCCTAATGGAGATTCTTTAGCTCTAAAAGCAAATAGATCATAAAAGCGCCCATCAGGAAGCAGGCCATTTGCAAACACTCCGTCCCACTCGATTTCAGTTTCTCCGGTAGTTTTAAGAATTTGATCAATATTCCACAGTTCACCAAAATCCATATCTGCCATCAAAACAAAATCAAAATCTTGGTATTTAGAACTTAAAGCTTCTTCTAAGACTCGATTTCTTGCCATAGCAATCACTTCAGTTCGAGTCACTTTTTGAGAAGGGCATCTGCTAAGAAGCTCTTTATGTCCTAAAAATTCTGAAAAAATGGTCACTTTGGGATTTTTTTTGGCCCACTTTAAGAGTTTTTTTTGCGTTTTGTCGTAAGAATTGTTTTCGTAGATGATGATGCGGTAATCATCGTAGGCTTCGCCGCATTTAGTCATCGATTCCATGATGAAAGGGAGCTTTTCTTCGACATTTTTGCAAACGCCGCATATGAGGATTTTTCCTCTCTCGCTTGCTTCAAGAGAGAAAAAGAAGGTAAAAAGGAGAAAATATTTAATTATAGCGTTCATAAATTACTTTTGTAGAGCTGGGTAGGTAAAAAAGATGAGGTGGATGAAATTCACCATGAAATGGGTGATGATACTGCTTTCAATCGATTTTGTGATCGCAAATATTGTTCCATAAGCAAATGAAGCAAGCAGCGCTGCAATAAAATACGACATAGAAGGAACAAATAAGAGATGTATTGAGGAAAAGAGTAGAGATACAACTAAAATTGCAAGGACATTGGAGGCTTTATTGTTTAGCCCGAGCGTGATCTCTCTTTGTAAAAATCCGCGAAAAAAGGCTTCTTCAGGAATCACAACCAAAAAAAGATTGGTTAATAAAAAAATAGGAAAGAAAGAAAACCATTTAACATCCCATGCAATCAAATGGGTTTTATAGCTAAATCCTAAAAGCACTAAGATCACAAGTAAGCTCCATGAAAAAGATTCAAGCAGCACCTTCACAAGTCTCATTTTGCTTCTGATTAGCGGAAGATAAAGGCCTAGTGTAAAAAGACCAATAAAGGGTTTGTCAAAATTGATATACCATCTAAAATTCATGCTATTGGCACTCATTTTTAAATTGTCGGCGACTAAGGGGTTTTTAAATCCCACGGCAAGATGGAAAATGAAAGCAAAAGATATAACACTAGCAACTGTTACTAAGCAAAATCTGACCCATCCTTTAAGATCTTTAGAAATGCCATAGTGACAAAGAAATAAAATTGTTATGGGTATAAGAGCAATCGGTGTAACAATTTTTGCTAAGTAGGCAAACAGAAACGATAAGCTTAGTAAAGATCCCCAAATATAGATCTTTTTGTGCACCCACATGCTAATAATTGCTAAATCATTAGAGTA
>Ga0194118_10007474_pt1 | contig 10505 bp, 12 predicted proteins | sample TA2MahsurfametaG_2_FD_148662 | JGI IMG/M metagenome (GOLD analysis project Ga0194118, IMG submission 148662) | Freshwater microbial communities from Lake Tanganyika, Tanzania - TA2015013 Mahale N5 surface | ecosystem: Environmental > Aquatic > Freshwater > Lake | place: Tanzania: Lake... | reverse complement strand
TCTTTGGCAATGGCAAGGTTGGGCAACGCAGACAGCGTAGATTTGGCTTTGGCTGCTTTTGCTTTGGGGCTGACATAGGTTGCGCTACGCGAGAGCCGCACTTCTTGTACACCACCACGCTGTTCAATCCAGTCAGCCAGCTTGTCAGCTGTAATGCCTTCCTTTTGCGCGGTACGCAGCACCAGTGAGTAGGTGCTAATGCGTCGTCTGTCCACATTGCCGAACACTGCCTTTACAACGCGAGTCAGCAAAGGGCTGTCGCTTTTAACGGTATAGCCGCGCAGCTTAAAAAACTCTTCCAAGTCCTTTGTGCGCTGCTTTGCTTCAGCGACGGGCAGTGCCTCGCCGTATGCCAAACAGTCAGCCAGTACTGCGTAGAGCTGCTGGTTGCTGGTGCGGTAGGCGGTGGTTTCCCATTGCTGCCGCCGTGCCTCCATGTCAGACAGGTTTACTGTCCGTGCAGGGGCCGCAGTTGTTGCTTTAACAGCCGTTGTAGTTTTGTCGTTCAAAACGACAGCAGCGTTGCTCACAGTCACAAGTTCCATAACTTCCATTTCAATCTCCAATCAATCTAAAGTTAAACCTGCAAGACACCATGTTTCGCAGTAATATTAGTATTTCAAAATACGATTTTCTGAGACATAATCTAGCCACTCGAAGATATTGCTTGTTAAGACTATGCGAGCCCACTTTTTAGCCCCAACCCCACGCTTTGGGCGTGTGAACAGTCGCCTGCCCATAGGCCACCAGCAACGCAGCCCCTACTACTGGTGGTGGCAGTACCTACGCCGCAACGGGGACTACCTGGCCTGCTGTGAAAGCGGTGGCAAGGGCAAGCTGGCCGCCCTGTACGCTGACTTTGGGGATGCGCGACGAGACAACTTCCACCAGTGGTGGACTGATGACAACAGGGGAGTGCGTCTGTTTGCCGAACAGCCGCTGGCTGTGAAATTCGGCGAGTTAGACTCAGCTGCGGACTGGCAGAGGCACTGGGATAAGCAGGCCGTAATGGTGGTGGCAGTGCCACTGTCCATGAGCAAGCGACGGCTCAAAGGCGAATTTGCCAAGCTGCTGGCGGCCAGGCATTCAGGCAACAAGTCAGGCAGGCCCGCAATGGCCAAGCTCAAAGAAGTCAGCACGGCCCGATACAAGCTGGAGCACAACTACACCGTCAGCGGACTGCTGACTGCGCTGGCTGTTTATGACTTGTGGGTTGAGAACCAAACAAAGCCCAAAGCAGAACGACTGACGCTGTGGGAAATAGGCAAGGCGCTGAAAATAAACAAGTCAGCGATAAAAGACGCTGAGAGCGATTCAACCGCAGACAGGCTGGTGGGCCGTAATGTCCTGGCTGCCACTGTGAGCCGCTATGTCAAGCAAGCAAGGGCAATGATTGCGAATACGGCATTGGGCAAGTTCCCCGCTGCGTGATGTCGTTTTGAACGCCAGTCGATGGAGGCTTATATGAGCGTCGAGGACCTGAACGAGCACAAACGACGCAAGCGGCAGCTCAGCTCGACGGCAAACAGGGGCTGGCTGGGCAGCGTCTACAACCCGAAGATTTTTCGTCGAAAAAAGCCGCAGGAAAGACACAGCCAAGAAGAGAACCCAACTAATTTCAGATTGGCTGTGTACATAGCAACCATGACGATTGTCGTGTTGCTCATCCTCGTTGTCGCAGAATTGAAGAAGCAGGGGCTTATTGAGTGAATCAAACCAACTCCACCGCACGCCGTTTGACTTCGTCATTGACTGTGATGTAGCGTTGTGTGGTGGCAATGCTCTTGTGCCCTGCAAGACTGGCCAACACGAACACTGAAACGCCTTGACTGGCCAAGCTGGTGAGAAATGTCTTACGGCCACTGTTCGAACTGGCGTTGCTGATACCTGCACCGCGATACAGCCAGTAAAAGTGCTGTGCCAGCGTGTTGGCAGAAAACCTGCAGCGTGGCCCGCGATGTGTGGGGAACAGTGGCAGTTCTGGGGCCCTGTTGGTGCGTGTGCTGATGTAGTCAGTGAGTTCCTGCTGCAACCTTGTGTTGATGTAAATGGTGCGAGCATGGCCGTGCTTGGCACGCTGTGCTGATAGAAACACTTCGCTGCGTACAGCACCGCGACTGTCGAGAACATCACCCAGCGTGAGCCCTGCCACTTCGTTGACGCGCAGCCCAGCTGCCACTGTCATCAGCAGCATGACGCGATTGCGCTGTGCGTAGGCTCGGGTGCTGATGTAGGCCAGCACCTGCTCCAGTTCTGCGGGGGTCAATGATTTTGCTGCTGCCATAGTGTTCTCCAAAAAGTTTGTGTAAATCGAGTGTGCTTTCTTTGCGGCACTGAGGGCGACCAAGTCCCGATGATTTGGCGGGTTGATACTGATTTGTTCAAAAACAAGCGGTTGCGTCTTGGTCCAAGCAGTTTGTGTATTCTGTTTGGTCTCATGTATTTACCCATGTGCAGGTCCTGTGGGCCACAAACACGCCAGCGGCGCATAAAACGCCCTACAAACGCACATCGGCTGCAGAGCAGGGCACAGCACTGCTGCTGCAGGAAAACTGCGTGTAGGGCTGCGTAGAGGTGTTGCTGTGCATGAGCAGCAAGAAAAGCTGCAGTGGGCTCTTGCGTATAAAGCACAGGTCTCACGAGGCTAAACTTTCGTTTACCCAAAAGCGGTGTGGGCTCTAAGCCACTGCAGGGCACTTGATTGCTGGGAACAGTGAGGAGCGAACTGGCGTTCGCTGTGCTGTCGCAATGCCGCAGTCGCTTTGCTCCCTCGCATTGCTCAGCACGGGTTTTCTTGTCTTTGACTGCTGACTGGTTTGGGAAAGTTTTCAGCAAACGACGGCTATGTCACCAGAGAGGTGAACACAAGCCGCCGTGTCGTCGCTGGTCAGTGCAAAGCCCGTCGCAGGACGAGTATGGAAGAGTTCGACGCGAGACGAATGGATTGAAACTCGCAAACTGCTTGGGCATTGACTTGCCTGGCAGCAACTCTGCGGCTCAGTCGTTGCCGCAGGCCTCCATACCAACCTGCTGCGAGTGCGGGGTCATTAGCCGTCATATTCCAACCCGCGTTTGTTCCCTTTGTTGAGGCAGTGGAGTATCTGCACTGGTGTCGTTCGTTTATGCCTGTGTGAGCTGTCTGTGTTGCCTAAAAAGTTGCCTGTTGATTCGGCTGGAGATGTTCAGCACCGCAGACGCTGCAGCAGGCTTGAGCTTGCTGCGTGTTCGCCGCTGCCGCATCTGCTGGCTGAATCGTTCCAGTGTGGTGCATTGTGAATCTGTGAGTAGGTTCTGGTGCTGGGTGAGCAGTGTGTGTGCCTGTTGTTGTGCCTGAAGTAGTCGGATGTACGTGGTGCCAAATGTGTCAACGTTCAAACCCTGCTCGGTTAGCCAGCAGTTGGTTTCTTGCGTGTGCCACTGCGTACGCAGGTGAATTTGGTGCTGCTGGTCCGTGAGTCTTGCGCTGTTTGTCATGCAAGTATTTAGTCAAGACCAAACAAAGCCAATAAAAAACTCACTGATTCATTGGCATTTGTGGGACTTAGACACTGGCCAACACAAATCGGTTGTCCTGGCCAGTAGGCCGAAACTACAGTTTGTTCATTGCTACACACAAAGGAGAAACGGCAATGACAGCACTGGCAGCACTCAAACTGGTGGCCGTACAAAAGCCCACGCACATGCCCCCCATACAGCTACGCCGCAACAAGATGGCCAAGCGGCTGTGGGAACAGATTGAACTGGCACGAGCACAGCAGTCAGGCACCGTGTTTGCACCTACCAAGCTACGCACCGTCGTTCAAAACGACACTGGCCTACGCAGGCAAGTTGAGGTGAACAAGCGAGTCAAGGCCTGGTGGTTCACAGCCGACAACGGCAAGCTGGCCGTGTCATTGCGTTATGGCACCAAGCTGCTGGAATTGGGCAAAGGCAAATGGGCCGTTGAAGTGGGTGCAGAAAAGGACTTGGTTCCTGTGCCGGAGACACTGAAGGCAGCAGTGCTGGCTGGCGAACTGGACACGCAGATTGAAGCCGCGTCGGTGAAGCTGCGTGAGGGCTTTGGCACCTGATAGCAGTGGAGTGGTGTGAGCACTAAATACTTGATGGACAAATATTTGGCTCGTGTGCGTATTGCAGGACAGCTGGGTCAGAACCATTGTGTTCGCCGACAGCATCACACACGCACGCCTACTGCTTCAGTACAAGTACGGCATGAACAGTGTGGCTGCAACGCCCCAGCGTGTTGACGAAGCACCGAGCGAACTGACGCTGCTGGACAACATCATCAAACCCAAGCCACCCATGACACCAGAACAGGGCCGCATCAATGCTCTCAAGCAGGGCATTGAGCGTGGCAGGCAGCAACTGCAGGCAGAGCGTGAGCGGCAGCGTCGTCAGCGTGAAGCAGAACGCACACGCAAGCAGCAGCAACGCTCAATTCCTGCGTGAGGCTGTGCTGAGCAGCGTAGCCGTACGCTCAACCTCACCGATTCCCGCCGAAATGCGTGAACTTAGCACCGAAAAATGACGCAGGAAAAAATCTTCTCTGCATCGACGAGAGGCATAGCAAAAATGGTGTTTCCATGTCATGCTGCACTTGTTCCACTGCTCACGCAAAGCACACTCTGCTTGCAGGCTGCATCAAAAGTTTGTGCAGTTTGTGCACGCCGTGCATCGAGGTTGATGCAAATTGTTGTTGCGCGGTTTTGCAGCGTGGAATTTCCGCGTTTGCAAATCCGTCTAGCCCGGTTCGACTCCGGGCCGCGCCTCCACTCACTTCTTCTTCAAAACCGATCGGCGTTACACCGCGATGGGCTGCCGCTGGCATCGCTGATCCTGCAGGGCGACATGTTTCTTTATATTCGACATCGATAGAATCCGCTGAGTGCTGAGTTGCGACTTTGCTCCGATGAGGAGCGTCGATCAGATGACCGTCCCTAAATTTGCACAGGAGCCGCTTCGATCGTTTCGGGAGTTTGCCCCTGGGGCGATGCTCGAGCGGGCGCGCAGTTTTTACGAGGAAATGGCCGGTCGCCGCAGTGTGCGCGACTTCGATTCGCGGCCGGTGCCGCGGGAGGTGATTGATCGCTGCCTGCTGACCGCAGGTACTGCGCCCTCGGGGGCCAATCAGCAGCCCTGGTTTTTCAGCGTTATCACCGATCCGACGCGCAAGCAGCGCATCCGTCATGCGGCTGAGCAGGAGGAGCGCGAGTTTTATGCGGGCAGGGCGCCGCAGGAGTGGCTCGATGCGCTGGCTCCGCTGGGGACTGATCCCAACAAGCCTTTCCTGGAGGAGGCGCCAGTTCTGGTCGTGATCTTTGCCCAGAAATACGGCGTGCGGCCCGACGGCAGCCGCTTTTCGCATTACTATGTTCCCGAGTCGGTGGGCATTGCCACCGGTTTTTTGATTGCTGCGCTGCACCATGCCGGACTGGCCACCCTGACGCACACTCCGAGCCCGATGGGTTTTCTCAATGAAATCTGCGGGCGGCCCCTGTCCGAAAAGCCGGTGATTCTTTTGGTGGTGGGCTATCCCAAGGCCGGCTGCCTGGTGCCGGTGCAGGGCGGCGTCAAGAAGCCGCTTGCGCAATTTGTCGCTTGGCTCGACGCCTCCGAGGGGCTGTCCTAAGTCGGCCTCTAGAGGACAAAGGATGCAGCAAGTCGATTTCATTCAAGGTCGCACGCGCATGTTCGGCATCATTGGCGATCCGATCGCGCAAGTGCGTTCGCCCGAAATGATCACCTGGGAATTTCAGCGCCGGGGTGTTGATGCAGTGCTGGTGCCCCTGCATGTACCCGCTGCTGACTTTGACGGGGTGATGCCGGCCCTGATGCGTTTGGCTAATTTTGGGGGCTTCGTACTGACCATCCCCTTCAAGGCCCGGGCCCTGGTCTTTGCCGATCGCCTGGGTTTGCAGGCGTAAGTCTTGGGGGGCATCAACCTCCTGGTGCGGCGATCCGATGGCGCCTGGAGCGGTGACATGCTCGACGGCATGGGCTGCGTCGCTGCTTTTGAAGAGCGCCAGATCGCCATTGAAGGGCAATCGCTCATGATGCTCGGTCTCGGCGGAGCGGGCGGCGCCATCGCCTGCGCCATGGCCGCTCGCAGTCCGGGGCGTATGCGGCTTCATGATTTAAGCGCGCAGCGCTGTGCATTCATCAAGTCCTGTATCGAGCGCATCAGCCCCGCCACCGTGGTCGATATCGGCCCACCCACGGTCGATGGCATCGATATCTTGATCAACGCCACGCCGGTGGGCATGCTCTCTGATGCCCGCTTGCCGCTGGATGTGCAATTCCTGCCGCAGGCTTTGGTGGTCTTTGATGCGGTGGTCATGCCTGAGCAAACGCCGCTGCTGGCCCTGGCCGAGCGCTCTGGATGCGCTGTGGTGCGGGGGCGGGAGATGATGCTCGGGCAGATTCCGCGCTTGGTCGACGGGTTTCTTGATCCCGATTCGGTGGGCGGCGAACTAGGTCAGTTGGGCCGCCAGTCGGTTGTGTAATTCCACCAGCGGCCCCAGATCCACGGTGGTGAGGTGCCCGTCGCGCACCACCCATCGACCCTGGACCAGGGTGTGGCGGGCAGGGGCACTTGCACACAGCATCAGGCTACCCACTGCATCGTGCACGGCCCCGCCGGCCATGGACAGGGTGTTCAGGTCAAACAGAGCCAGGTCGGCGCAGTAGCCGGGCGCGATCTGGCCGATGTCGTGTGATCGGCCCAGCACGGCAGCGCCGCCGCGCGTGGCCAGGCGCAGACTATCGCGGGCGGTCATCTCAAGCGGCGCGTGGTCGCAGCCGAAGGGCTCGAGCGATTTGCGCAGCCGGGCCAGCAGCATGGCTTGCCGCGCTTCGTTGACCATTTGCGCTGCATCGTTACTGGCGCTGCCGTCCACCCCCAGGCCCACCGGCACACCGGCATCGAGCATGCGGCGTATTGGCGCGATACCACTGGCCAGTCGCATATTGCTGCAAGGGCAATGCGCGACGCCGGTGCGGGTGGCGGCAAACAGGCTGATACCTTCATCGTCGAGCTTGACGCAGTGGGCATGCCAGACATCTTCTCCGAGCCAGCCCAGGTCCTGGGCGTATTGGGCCGGGGTGCGCCCGAATTTTTCGCGGCTGTAGGCCACATCGTGATCGTTTTCGGCCAGATGGGTGTGCAGTCGTACTTGGTAACGCCGCGCCAACTCGGCCGAGAGCTTCATCAAGTCGGGGCTGACGCTAAAGGGCGAGCAGGGGGCCACCGCCACCTGGATCATGGCGCCATGTCGACGGTCGTGGTAAGACTCGATCACTCGCTGGGAGTCGCGCACAATGGCGTCTACGCGCTCGACCACTGAATCGGGCGGCAGACCGCCTTGCGACTGTCCCACGCTCATGCTGCCGCGTGAGGCCACAAAGCGCATGCCGATGTCGCGCGCTGCGTCTATGCTGTCATCGAGTTTGACCCCATTGGGGTAGATGTACAAATGATCGCTGCTGGTGGTGCAGCCCGAGAGCAGGAGTTCGGCCATCGCCACCTGTGCGCTGACCCGGATCATCTTTGGGGTCAGACGCGCCCAGATCGGATAGAGGCCCTCGAGCCAGCTGAACAGCTGCGCATTTTGAACGGCGGGAATCGCCCGTGTGAGCGATTGAAACATATGGTGGTGGGTATTGATCAGTCCCGGGACAACCAGCAAGTGACGACCGTCCATCATCTCCTCGGCCTCGCGCAGTCCGGTCGGCAGATCAGTCTGCGGCCCGACCCAGACAATCAGCCCGTCTTGTACGAAGACCGCCGCATCGCGCCACTCGCGCCCCGCATCGTTCTGGGTCGACAGGGTGTGTATGTTGTGGATCAGTAGGGTAGGCATGACGCTGCGTTGGGCGGAGTTTACGGCGGACGGTGCAAGCTAACATTGTCCCCGGGGGGCGCCATGCAGTCTGATCTTGATCATCTCGTTGTCCTTGCTGCCACGCTCGAAGATGGGCAGCGTTGGTGTGAGCGAACCCTTGGCCTGAAGCCGGGGTCGGGAGGGCGGCATGAGCTCATGGGGACCCATAACCGTCTCTTGCGTATCGATTCATTGGCTTATCCTCAGGCCTATCTCGAAATCATTGCGATCGAGCCGGGTGCGCCAACTCAGCGTGGCCCCCATCAACGCCGATGGTTCGACCTGGACGATGCAGAGCTTTCGGGGCGTATTGCTCGCGATGGGCCGGCATTGGCGCATTGGGTGGCCCGCACTGGGGATGTGCGGGCGGCCTGCAGTGCCTGGCAGCGCCTGGGTATCGACCGTGGCCCCCCGCTGGCCGCTGGCCGACAAACTCCACAGGGCCTGCTTCAGTGGCAGATCACCGTGCGCGACGATGGTGCGCGCTTGTTCGATGGCTGCTTGCCGACGCTGATTGAGTGGGGTGCCCTGCATCCAGTGCCCGCCATGGCCGAGTGTGGCCTGCGCTTGGAGCGTCTGCGCGTTGTTCATCCGCAGCATCGCCTACTGGGGCAGGCGGCGCAGGCCATAGGTCTGCGGGGACTGACGGTTGCAGGCGATGGTCCGGCTCGACTGGAAGCCCTCCTGCAGACGCCAGCTGGGCCGGTCTTGCTTGCCAGCGCCTGAAACGCCTTGAGGGCCTGACCCGAAAAGAAAAACCCGCCAAGCGGCGGGTCGTGTGAGACATTGGCAAGATTATTTTTTCTTGCACTCGGCTTTGTTCTCATTTTCCTTCTTTGAGCAGTCAACCCTCTTGTCGTCCATCTTGCCGCCGCCATGGCTTCCGGCGAAAGCAGGGGCGCAGACCAAGGCGATGGCGGCAGCGAGTGCCGAGATCAGAGTTTTCATAGTTTTTCCTTTAAGTGGGTGGGCTAAGCGTTGAGACCGTTGAGGTCGGTCGCTTCATAATGTAAAGATGTCATTGCGTGTTTGCACAAGGATTGTGACCCCATGGGTCGTTCTGTTTGGGGCTCTCAATGGGCAACTGGGTCTGGTCAGTGCGCAGACCCGCTATCAGCCGGGCCCCGATCAGAGCTTGATGGAACGCTTTCAGGGCAACACCGCCGCGGCTTCCTTGCGGTCCCTCGATGAGACCCGAAAGGCTAGGCCCGGAGATCTCGATGCGGCCCTCGCTTACGCCAGGGCCGCCTTTGAATTGGGTTTAACCGAGGGGGACCTGCGCTGGTGGGGGAGGGCTCGAGCCGCGCTGGCGCCCTGGTGGTCGCAGCCCGACCTGAGTGCCGAGGGCCATTTCATGCGCGCCTTGGTTCTTCAGGGCTTTCACCAATTTGGACCGGCTTTGCAGGAACTTGCCCGCGCTATCGCCTTTGAGCCGGGGCGTGCTGAATTGTGGTCCTGGCGATTTGCCCTGCATCTGTTGCTGGCGGATATGGTCAGCGCGCGCCAAGACTGTGAGGCGCTTGCGCGTCAGGTCTCTGAGGTGGAGGCTGAGCCCTGCCGCGCGATTCTTCTCTACCGAAGTGGCCAGCCGCAGGCAGGCATCGATCTGCTGCGCCGTTCGATCCAGCGGCCGGAATTTGCTGGACCGCTGGCGCAAGATTGGTTGCGCTTTCATTGGGGCGAGGCCTACCGAGTGGCTGGCCAGGTGGATCAGGCGGTGCTGATCTGGGAGTCCTACTTGCGTCAGAGACCTCAGTCGCACGCAGTTCGTTTGGCGCTGGCTGAGGCCCTAAATCAACTCGGTCGCCACCAGCGGGCTCTGGAGGTCTCGGATCAAAGAGCCCCCTCCGATGCCCTGCTGGTGCAGCAACTCCTGGCTCGGCAGGGTCTGCGCGATGGGCAGATCGAGCGCTGGGCGCAGAAAATCCAATGGCGTTGGGACAGTCCGGATCGGCGGCAGGAGGCCTTGATCGAGCGACCCCGCCTGATTTTTCTAGTCCGCTACGGACAGGATGTCAAAGCCGGCTTGGAGTTGGCCGCCAGGAATTGGACTGAACAGAAAGAGCCGGCCGATGGCATCTTGTTTCTTGAGGCGGCACTCAAACTCGATCAACCTGCCCGCGCCGAGGCGGTTGTTTGGTGGGCCAAGGAAACCGGCTACAAGGAGCCGGCTTTGATCGCGCTCATCGCGCGTGCCCGATCGCATCCGAATTGGGGGCAGCGATGAGCACCCCGGGATCCCTGATGGGGGCAGGCCTGCTGATCCGAGGCCTGCTTGTGGCGATGTTGTGGCTCAGCGGTAGCGCCCTGTGGGCGCATTCAAGCAGCAACAGCTACCTGAGTTTGACCGGCGATCGCGATGCGCTGGTACTGCGCGCTGATGTTGCCTTGCGCGATGTGGACCTGCAATTCGATCTGGACCGCAATGGCGATGGCCGGGTGCTGTGGTCTGAGGTGCAGGCCCGATCGAGCGACCTGTTGGCTTGGTTGGCTCATGGCCTGCAATTGCAGCGATCGGGCGAGCCCTGCACCTTGCGGCCGGTCGATCTGCTCGCCACTGATTACGCCGATGGCCTGTATCTGAGTGCCGTCTTCACTTTGGTTTGCCCGGGTGTGTCCGACTCG
>Ga0194118_10007463_pt1 | contig 10523 bp, 7 predicted proteins | sample TA2MahsurfametaG_2_FD_148662 | JGI IMG/M metagenome (GOLD analysis project Ga0194118, IMG submission 148662) | Freshwater microbial communities from Lake Tanganyika, Tanzania - TA2015013 Mahale N5 surface | ecosystem: Environmental > Aquatic > Freshwater > Lake | place: Tanzania: Lake Tanganyika... | reverse complement strand
TGTATTGAGTTTTTTGTTAATTGTTGATACTGCTTTCCTATATGCACAGAATCTTTCATCACCTTCAGGAATATCTGGGAATAGAATACCAGCAAAATATTTTGCCTGTAGCTTCATTTTAGAATCTTCCCTCGGCAGCCACTTTGCAAGTAGACTTGGTTTTTCGGAAACTTTATCTTTTTCAAATTGTTCTTTGACAAGTTTAGCTGTTGCACGAATAACTTTTGTTGTAATAGTCTTATCTACAAAATCATATGTAAGTAGTTTTACCAGATCTTTCCATGAACCATATTCTGGAATAAGACCTACTACAGGCTCTATAAGTTCTGGCCACCTAACAAAAATACCATCCAGCATTGCATAAAACAAATCCCTTTCACCCTTGCCACCACGCACATCTCTTGTCTGGAATGCCATTACAACAAAGTCAACCATATACTCTTCTGGTGCAGAACGAATATACTTTCTTACTTCTCTTTGTTCCAAACCTCTTACAAGCATTTGGAACAAAGCCACTCTCTGATCACCTACACCTTCTTCTGTGTAAACATCAGAGCCTTTGACTCCTGTTTTAGTTTCAATTGTATTCATTGCAGCAACGAATGCCATTACATGATTAAGAACCAAATTTCTTTAAATCTCCTACTATTCTACATGGACAACAATCAAACTTTTTAATTTCAACATTGCCTGTTAAGAAATAAATCCAATCCTTTGCATTCGTTTTATGCTTACGTAAAAATTCAACTATTTTTGTACCAGGAACAGTTAACCATGTTTCAAATAAACAACGTAAATCTGCAGGTAGCTTGTTCCAATGTTCTGCATAAATAAATGCTAAAAATGAATATAAATCTCTACCTTCTTTGGGACAAGGATCAGCAGGATGATATACAGCACTCAATGCTATGTCCGCCTTCTGTGTTTCACTTGAACCTATACAAGAAAAACCAAAATCAATAAATGTTAGTGTAAATTTAGATGTAATAGGAAGTTCTACATCACCAATTTTAAGCGTTTTACTTATAGGTTCATGTTTTCTAACAAGTAGATTGCTAGGTTTTAAATCTCTGTGATTCATACCTATACGTGTTTCTAAATGCCATAACATAGAGCAAACTTGTAGTAGACTTTCAATTAATAATGGTGTAATATTTTCTGTAGTTGCTTTATCTAAAATTTCTTGTAATGTCTCTGCAGCTTCAATGATTTCCATTGTAAAGCATACAGATCCATCATGCAACTTAAAAATATCAAGCACTTTTGGTGCTCCTGTCGGAAAACCAGATTCAGTAAGACATTTTTGAACTTTATCTTGTATAAGAGCTTCATATAGCAATGACTTTCCATTTAGCTTTGGCTTTTTCACAAAAACAGTTTGTGAACCCATAGTATCAGTGCGTGTTGCAATATCTATTGCTCCAAATGATCCAGTGGCAATTGTTTTTATTTGACAAATCTTTTTACTCAAACTTTCAACATATATGGCAGGAACAAGTAGTGATTGTTTGCAAGGCACTTTTAATGAGGAAAGCCAACCGCTATCACGAATACATCCACTGGCATCAATTCCAAATTGTGCCAGATTAACTTGTGAATCACATTTTCCACAACAACACATAGCGGCTAACCTATTAGTGATTTAGAATCTCTTTTATTTTGATATATGCTGGACAAGAGTATATTTTACCACCACTTAACATATACGCAGCCATCTCATAGGGATGTTCAAATGCAGCCATATTCATATTTCCAAAAAAATTCTTAACATCTGCTGGTATATCATGATCTACTAGTTTAGTTTTAACATTGTAAAACCAAATCTTACAGTCGCCCAGAGTAGGCTGTGTAATATTTTGTAGAACAGGAACTGGGATCCAAGTATTTCTCCAAATCCAATTCTGGGTTTTTAAAGTATCTGGGTTAAAACGTCTTTGTCTTTCCAAAACATCAGGCAGTTCAACATCTACTGGTTCAAAGTCCCACTGGCTTTTTAAAAGTCGCTGCCAAAATTCTGGGTACATCCTCTGGTGTATATGCCAAAGTTCATGTGTAATTGTTTCAACTTCTGGGTATACATTCTTAAATGGAAAACAAATAGTGCTTTGTGGTCTGGTATGTGGCATACCACCATCCGCACTGGGATATAAAATTACTACATTTACTCCACCAATTTCATCTTGCAGCTTCCTAGGTAAATATTTTACTGATGCTTTTAACGTCTCTTCAATTACAATTGTATAGTCTGTAGGTGCACCATATGCTTCATACTGTTGATCTCTCCTGGCTATAAGATTTGCTTTGTGTTTACTACATAAAAAACGATATGAATCGCCTTTTTCAGCATTCATTAAAGCTGTTTGGCCATCTTCTTTGTTCAGTAGGATAAACTCTAAAGGTATTGTATGTCTTGATTGATTGGCACCCATCTATACCCGTAGTACTTAATCATCTTCTAACATTTTCTTAGCAGCTTTTTTTGCAGCAGCCTCTTTTTGTTTAATTTCTTTAATCAGAAACTTATCCATTAGGAATGTATTCATTACTGGTGCTTTTGTGTTTGTATTTGTGTTTGATGCTGTTGCTTTACCTGCTCCACCATTCGCTACACGAATAGTAACTTTTGCTTTTGGTACAACAGATGCACTTGCACCAAAGAATGTTGTTACAAATGCAGATGTTGCTGCTGCAGAACATTTTTGCAAACAAGTACCAAATAGAATATTAGATGCTTCTTGCTCACACCAAATAAGTCTCTTATCAGCATCTACTGGTGCAAATTCAAATCGCTTCGTATCAAATCCTGGCATCTGATCAAGTAGCAAACCAAACATCTGTGAAACTGGATTTTGGATTTGATGTTCAATATAGAACTGATAATCTGGTTCCAACTTATTTTCTTTCACATAGAGTGGGTGCTCAATTCTGTCACCTTGTAGTTTAGATGCTTGTTGACCTGGTTTTGGTTTAATATAGATATATCCAATACGATCACCTGCTGCTGGTGCATTACCTGGATCTCTTTCTGCCATCCTATCAGCAAGTGCTTTGTGTGCGATCCTGCTTGGATCTGCATAATCAGCCCTCAAAGATTTTGTAATTGTAAGTTGTCCAAGACTTACTTTACCCTCTACAAGATCAATACATGACTTCTTTACAAATTCAGTTGCTCCAATAATATCTCGTTCATTCAACAGTTTCTTCATTGCACCACCAAAGATTGTTTTGACAATTGGAGCATTATCTCTTCTCTTCAGAGCAATACCCATATATTTGTGAACATAGTCATCTGCATTATTCTCAAACATATTACCTGCATAACGCTTCTTGCTAAACATAATCATCGGATCAAAGATTTTGTCAAACTCAAAGTCGTGTGGCGGTGCAAGTGCTTTTGTTACAAGTTTACCTGCTTCTGCTGTTAGATCAATTACTGCTTGTCTTTTGTCTCTAGGACTCAAGGGTCCATCCTTTGCTTCCAATTTTGTAACGTTAAACTCAATAAATAGAGAATCAGTGTCCCCATACATAACTTTAGCTTCACAACGAGGATCATTTGCTTCTGGGCCATAAAAGGTTTTGATAATTTCATCTGCAAACATAATTTGTTTGCGGCCATATGCAGTTACTGATGCAGCAAGATGCTGTAGCCTTACTTTGAATGTACCTGAACCAAGCTGACCATATAGGGAATTTGCAGTTAGCTTATAGGCAAGTTGTTCTGCATCAAGAAGTGCTGCCCTTTCAGGATTTGTTTCTTTCTCAGCTTCCTTTCTCTTTGCCTTTCTGGCAGCAAGAAGTTGGCGAATAATTTCTGGCAGAGTTGATTTTGATCCATCTAGCGGCTGTGCGTATCTGCAAATCCGTCTACCAACTTTAATCTTCTCTGGATTCTTTCTGGTATCTGCTGGATCTGGCCTCCACAAATCAAATTCAATATCTGTATATCCAAATCCTTCATGTTCGTCATATGTATCATCACCATAAATTTCTGCAATAAGCTCTCCATCATAATTAAAGTCTCTTGTCCATACAAGCGAATCATGACTAATATTTTCACTTTCAATAGAAGATGGATATAGAGATGCAAAGTCAGCTACACCAATAGGATGTTTATGATAGAAACCTGGAATAGGATCAAATACAATCGCTCCTTCATAACTATCTTCTACACCATCCCTATTTGGTGATGGTAGAACTGGAATCAAAGTATCACGCTCTCTACAAGCCTTAAAGATAAGTGATTCAATCTTAATACCTTGGCCTCTCACAAAGATATAAGATACTGGTACAGTACAAACATTTGCCATAGACATTGCATTATTAAATACTTCCAGTTTCTTATACAGTTCAAGTACCAGATCGCAATCCTGAATACAGTATTTGCCAATAAATGCCCTATCTGTAGCTGTATCACGATGCAGTCTGAAGATATCCTGTGGGCTAATATCATCTTTCACAATTACCCACTTGGCTGCATCTTCCAATTCCTTAAAGGTATCTTCATCCATTTTATATAGAATCTTAACAATAGAACCTTCTACAGATTTAATTACTAATTTATCTGTAATAGACTCACCTGTTGCATCAAGAATACAAATAGCCCTACCAGGTTTAATATCTTTGATTGCACCAGATAGTTCAAAGACAAGATCGTCGCCTTCTTTCTTATAGGATTTCAACTTACCAGACATATACTGCTTAGTCACTTCATCCAGCTTGTAGGATGGTAGATTTGCACTACGCTTGATATAATGATATAGATCTACTTGGAGACGACCGTGAGTAGACCAAATATACATCATATTATCACCGAGAGCAGATGAACTCAAGAATTTCTCTTCACACTTGAGTTTTGAACCGATAGATTGGAGACGTGTTAGAGCCTGAATAGGACTTCCATCATCTTCAATGCCAAGCTTTTCTGCTCTTTTCCAGACATAGCGTTCATCAAAACCAAATACGTTGTAGCCAATCAGAATATCTGGATTGACTTCTTCCATCCACTTGAACCAATCAAGTAGCATTGTTTTCTCATCTGGGCTTTCGTGAACAACAATTCCATCAATTGGATCACAAGAAGGAAATACAAATAGATGTCTTTCAGTTGTTTCTACTGTGCCTCTTGTTAGTACAATACCAATTTGGATAACTGGATCACCTTTTTCTGCTTGTGGGAAATCACCACTTGCAGAATAACACTCAATATCCCAAGATGCAACCAAGAAAGGTGCTGTTGCTCTTGGGCCAGTTGTTGGTACAACTTCTTCATAATTACATTCATAAATTGTGATGCCATTTTCCTCATCTACAAGGAAACTTTCTGCATCATCTACTTTAGCCCAACCACACGGTTGAAGATTTTGTACGTGTAGGAAGCGAAGCATTGGATCAATATTCGCTTCATACACTTCAGGTGGCTGCCCTCTTAGCGGTGGCATTAGAGATGCTTTTGTTGCTGGTTGAGACTTGTCATTTAGAAATAGATTTCTTAGATTTCTGAACATTGTTAAAGAAGGACAGGTGATATAGAGAAAGTTAAATGGCCTATTTGCTGTAAAACCATAGAATTTCTTTTTATTAACTCTCTGAAATGTAAGTTCAGATGTATCTATTCTTTGACTTGAGATGTATGTTTTAATAGAATCAATAGCAGCACCTACTTGTGTATCTGGTAGCTTCAGATAGAATGATGGCCTAAATCCAGTTACATCTACACGTACTGGCTTGCCTTCTGCTGTTGCACCAAACAAATGAATAATAAGTTCACGTTTTGCCTGGACGTATTTCTTATAGTGTCTACGTTTGATTTGGATTTCATCATCTGAATCTTCTTCACCAGATTCATAGACGACTTCCTTTGCTTCCTCTGTCTCAGATTCCACACGCTGGTCACGTGTTTGAATATCTAGAATGTGGAATATGAGTGATGTAGGGGTTGCTGTCTGCATTCTTCTTGGTTATTGCAGCTAATATTTATGCTTACTTTTATTTATCAAATTTTGATATAACGCTAAAAGCGTTATATCAAAATACTCTTATACAAATGCATTTGCATCTGTATAACAAATTTTGATATAACGCTTTTAGCGTTATATCAAAATACTCTTGTTAAAATGCTTTCAGCATTTTAACAACAAATTTTAAAATACTCTTAATACAAATTAACGTCTACTCTTCCTTATTTTCCTAGTCTTCCTACTTGTAGCACGTCTCTTTTTCATCAGTGAATGAATACCTAATAATATACCTGATGGTGCAAGTTGTACAGCTGCGGCACCGAGTGCTGCATACAGGGAACCACCAACTTTCGTTGTTGGCACAGAACCACCAACTAATTGCCTATTACGTCTTGCATCAGTTATTTCATCTTCCCTTGTAATTGTAATATCTTCAGTCAGAGGCTTTTCAGAAGGAGGAACAATTGTAATGGGTTCAGTAGCTTCTTCTACAAATACACTCTCTGATTTAACTTCTGTTGCTGGTTTCTTAACACTATTCAGATTCTTCATTACATTGCTTAGCTGAGTAACTGCATTAGAACCCCTAGGAGTTTCCATTTCAGCCATTTGATTACCTTTCTCACCAATAGCAATTACTGTAGGATATCCTTCAACACTGATTGGCTTAGGTAGACTTGCATTGATAGCAGGTAATGCCTCAGATTCAATAGCAGCTGCTACTTTAGTATTACCAGAGTTTGCTGCTTTATCAAAAATAGGTTTGAAGGTATGGCAATGTCCGCACCAGTTTGCATAGACTAATACAATAATTGTACGACCTGATTTTACCATATCAAGAAAATTCTTGACTTTATTTTTGTCATTTGATGAGACATCCACATAGGGAAACATTCTACCAGATATGGCTTTGGCTTTTCTAGTTTTAAACTTTCTTGCCATTTCTAATAAAGCGTTATAAGATTAGGAGAGATGGCCGAGTTAATTTTTGGCTTGTTAGCTATAATAATTTTATTCCTATATATTTCCGGTCGTTACTATCTAAGAGAAGGCATGGCCCCTGCAGTATATGATACAACTGCAGTACGTGCAGATCTAAAGCCGGATCGTCCTTTTGCAACACAGCCAATAAATGGCTTAGATGACTACGAAATGTCTATGATTTTCCAGCAAGAAGGTAATCGTGAGGCAAGTGATCAACAAAAGAAAGCTGCTACTTGGCCTTTTCCACTGAATTTCTTTGCATCCGAAGAAGAAAAGAAACCAAAGATCAAAGAAACAACATCTATTGTTTCTCCTGTTGATCCCACAGCAGTTGATCGTGAACTAGGTAGGGCTGAAATAAGTGATAGTATGTTATCCTATATTACAAGTTGGACACATAGGCCTCCTAGTGATGAAAAATTCCAGAAACTAAGTTCTGCATTTGTTGATGCAAGCCAAACAAAGAATGGTGACTTAGCTAATGCACTGGAAGGTTTTAGTAATATTCAAGGTGCAGATATGGTACCAGTAGATCAGGATGCAGTTGATGCTGAAGAGCTGAAGATTCTCCAACTCTACAAGCCAGAAAAGACACAAGATCTGATAAATTACAGCTTAGATGATGCTGAGACTCTTGTAAAGAAACTTTATGAGAAACGTGGTCTAATTGCAACTGTTGAACCAAGTAAGCAAGGTCAGAATGTATTTGAAATTGTTGAAGTTAAGAAAAAGGATGAACCAATTGTATGGGAAGATGATATTCCTACAGTAAAACGCTCTGAACTGCGTGGCGAACAACAAATAGAAGTTCCTTCTTTTGTAAATGATCTAGCTGCTGGTCTTGATCCTTATTTTGAACCCAGAAGCTCAATGCGTATGAGCAGAAATGATTATACTAAATGGACTCCTGGTCTTGAACGCCAGTTCGCTCCGACATATCCTGTTAAAAATTGGTATTAAAACATATTCCAGACCTAAAGATATTTAATTCATATGTGTTAGTAAAAATGTTTAATGGCATTTATAATTTTGTTAGCTCATTTTTTGCAAAACCAGTAGCACCTATTAGTCAAACTACTACTCAACCAGTAGCACAGACACCAGAGACTCAAGTTACTCAGCCAGTAACCCAGACACCAGAAGTCCAGACAACAATTCAGCCAGTAGCACAGACACCAGAAGTCCAGACAACAATTCAGCCAGTAACTCAGACACCAGAAGTCCAGACAACAACTCAGCCAGTAACCCAGACCCCAGAAGTTCAGACAACAACTCAAGTAGAAACCCAGACACCAGAAGCTCTATCTGCTCAAATTGAAAACCAGATTAACAAGCCAGATAATGAGACAGAAGAAACAATAACTAAACCTGATACCGATACAACTCCAGATGTAGCACATGAAGATAAGCCAAAGAAAAAGAAGAAGCATGGCAAGAAGCATTAATTGTATTGCGTAGATATTATAACAATATTACACATTGTATCCAATAGGGTTCCATGTGGAATAGTTTTTCATCTATCTTTGAAAATAAAACTAAAACAATTTCTAAGGAAAGTTACTTATTAAATAAAACATCTTTATTCTGTCCGACACCAGCAAAAAGTAAAATAAACTTGTGGCCGCACCAACAAGCAATGTTAGCCAGATGCAAATATATTGAATCACATCCAAAATATTCTGAACCAATTGTTTTATATTCAGAACGCTATATGGAAAAAGATAAAATCCCAATTTTCAAACCAGCTGCAATTGGTATTATGAATGATCCTCCTGGTTCTGGTAAAACATTTGCTATACTATCTCTTATTGCAGATGATCCTACATCAGGTACAAATATAATTATTGTACCACAAAATATTTATACCCAATGGGAAACTGCAATTAAAACTATTTATGGCCCAGCTAAATCACCAACTGTACCCTATTTGTGTTGTAATAATTATGCAGTTATAAGCCAAATCTATATGGATCCAACTATACTAACTGATTTTAAAGTTGTTCTATTTAACGATATGTATGCAAATAATATTGCAACTACAGTATCTGATAATAGCATTTCTATAAGACGTCTTATTGTTGATGAAATTGATTCTATACAAAAAAGAATGTTAACACCCATACAAGCTCAACATGTATGGTTACTCTCTGCGTCTTTTGTTCACAATGAATATTTAACAATAGGACCCTATAAGATTAACTCAGACTATATGAAAGATATTATTTGTAAATGTGATCCAGATTTTGTTGCTGAACATTTTGGTATGAGTGAACCAAAAGGTGAAATCCTCTGGTGTGAAGATGCACATATAACTTTATGGAAAGATCTGGTGCCAGACAATGTAATTACAGCATTAAATGCTGGAGATATGAGACCACTTCTTAAAACAATGTATAAGGTATACCCACAAGAGAAAAGAGCTTTGGTCAATCTAGCAGAAGAGAGAGTGAAAGAGTTAGAAGAGAGAGCTAAGGAGTTAGAGGAAAATGCAGATAATTTAAAACTGGCAGATCTTTCTGGGGTTGAAATAAAAAGTGAACCAGAACGGATAGAAAAGGAAAAGGCCAGATTGCGTTTGGCAGCGGCCAGGGAGAGAGACCAGGCAAAAATTCTGGCAGCCAGAATTTCTGGGTTTGACATGCCAGATGTAAGTGGAACTAAATTTTGTAGATTTACAGAAGATATCTGCCAGAGAATTAAATCAACACCAGCAAGTAAATGGATTATTTTTAATGATAACCAGAATGCCCTTTTTGATACACAAAATATTCTGAAAGCATATGATATAAGTTGTGGACTAATAGACGGCGGCAATGCAGATGCTATAAGTAATGCTATTAAGGCCTATAAGGAAGGTTGGACACATGATGTAAAAGATGCATCTGGAAATATACATACAATAACAGAACATTATCAGGTTTTGTTACTAAATGCTACAACAGAGGGAGCTGGTATGAATTTAGAAAATACATCACATATGTTATTTATGCATGCAACAAATTCACGGCTCGTAGAACAGGTAATAGGTAGAGCACAGAGATTTGGTCGTGTAGGGCAGCTATTAATTATTGGTATGTTTAATAAAAATGAAAAAGAATTAGTACTAAAATCTCCAGTATATTTACACATAAATGTGTAAAATAGTGTTGGTTTTAGTGCCTTAGGCACTAAAATCTCCATAAATCAGCCAGTACACCAGAAGTAGCCTTGCTTGATTCTGGTTTTTCAATAGTATTCATAAAAGAAGCAGGTGGTACATATTCTGCAGCTGTTGGATTTTTACCAGCTGATAATGACGGAGCAGATCTAATACTAGTAGGTTTGGCTTCAGCTTTAGCACTTGGTGCAGGTATGGCTCCAGCAAAGCTTACTTTCTTACCAGAAGCGGGTCTGCCAACTTTTGGACCACCAAATAAACCTTGCATTTGTTTATTTGCTTTTGCTAATCTAGCTGCTTCTACTTTAGCAGATTCTGCAGTTACCATCATTGCCTGTAGTATTGGACTTTGTTCCACTATATAATCTTTTTCATGATGCCTCCAAGAAATATATAATAAATTTGGGAAAGTGAATCTAACT
>Ga0194118_10007459_pt1 | contig 10526 bp, 9 predicted proteins | sample TA2MahsurfametaG_2_FD_148662 | JGI IMG/M metagenome (GOLD analysis project Ga0194118, IMG submission 148662) | Freshwater microbial communities from Lake Tanganyika, Tanzania - TA2015013 Mahale N5 surface | ecosystem: Environmental > Aquatic > Freshwater > Lake | place: Tanzania: Lake Tanganyika... | reverse complement strand
CTCTTCCATAACTTTAAAATTTTTATCAAATTCAACAAATTTATTAACTGATATTATATGATTATCACAATTTTTATAACAACCATTAGATTCAATATAATAATTGACATATCTTATATTACATAAATAACCATCTTCATTAGGATTTGTAATTAAACAACTGGAAGAAGAATTAAACTTAATATTTTCTCCATTAATAATTGAATTAGTTGAATGATCTATATTATATACAGATTGTTTTTGTAAAATATGTTTATAAAATTTCATATTGGATAATACATTATTAATTTCTGAGCCATTAGATTTGTTAAAAACTGTTACAACTTGATCGTTGATGTTTTTAATACCACAATAAGCAGCAAATATAGTATACTCATAATCTATTAGATACGTATACACGTCATTATGTAAAAATAAATAACCGTCTCTATTATGATTTTTACTGAGTATATCCTTCGCTACATTATAAAAAATCATACATAATTTAGATTTAGAATTGTATCTATAATGTTTAATTATTTCATATATGGCTTCTAGACGATTTGGATAATAATCATATCCTTCTAACCAACAATGTAACGCATCAGTAAACTTATTTAAACTATGATAGCATTTACCAAGTCTATAGTAGCTATACCATACTTCTTCTTGCCATCCTCCTATTTCAATGCGCTTTATATACGCAGGAATAGCTTCTTCAAATTTTCCAGCATCAAAATAACTATTTGCTAAATAAAAATAATATCGCGCAGCATTTTGTGGTTCATCTTGAATACCTTGTAACAACAATCTAATATCTCTTTCAAATTTATCACTTTTACAACCCCCATCACCAATGTCACGAATAAATATTTCGTTTTTACTGAGGCTAAGTTTGGTTTCATTTTGTGGTGTGTCAATATATTCATGTGTAACACCGACATATTTATATAATCCATTATTTCTAATAATTCTTAAATTTTGATAATAAAATGAGTCAGTACCTTGAAGAATATTAAAGCTATCTCCTAACTTTAAATTCATCTTATTGAAATTTTTAATTTCAAGTGTCATATCAGCATCAAGTAATAATACATAATGAGATAGTCCAATACATGCTTGTAACGCAACATTTCTATTATGACAAAAATTTTTAAACGGTTCTTGTATGATTTTCCCTGGTATACCTTTTTCTCTAAAATAATCTTGTATTGTTTGAATAGTATTATCCGTTGAACCTGTATCACAAATACAATAACAATCAATAATAGATATTACTGAATCAAACAATCTAGTAATGATTTTACTTTCATTTTTAACAATCATGTTTAAGCAGAGAATAGGTGGTTTTTCTATAAGCTCCATTTTATTTAAATAGCAAGAAGTATTTAAATAATAAAAATATGAAATATTATTAAAATATGAAATATTATAAAAATATATTATATAATTATAATATGGCTTTCACAAGATTTAAATATGATAATTGTAGAACAAAAAAATCATTACAACAATCTACAGACCCAGGTAGATGGATATTAAATGTTCCAGGTAACGGAGATAAACCTTATTATATGGAGGACCCGCAAATTATCCCGCAAAAATGGGGTGCGAACTTGAGAACAAACGTAATAAATTTAGAAAGCGATTTAAGAGGTGTAAATAGACATTTAAGTAGGGATTGTTTAGGAAAAGATGAGTATCAAAAATACAACGTGCCGAATGAAGCCATTCAATATCCAAGTTGTTCTACATTAACGACTGAACAATCAAGAGCTACTAATCCAGCATGGTGGTATAGAGATTTAGCACAAACAGATACGTCATATCCTTTTTTAAATCCACAAGTAAATGTTGCTATTCCTTTCCAAAACAATTTGAGTACAAGAATTTTAGAAAAAGATTACTTCACACCAAAGAGGGATTGTGTTTTAGATGAGACGAAAAATTTCTTGCCAAGTAGTTATACTCTGATTAGAGGTGGTTATGTAGGTACATATGTGGAAATGAATTCGGATGAAAATATAAGAGAAATTTAAACCCTTGAAGATTTAAACCAGTGAAGATTTAAAACGGCACCCCCTTTAGGGGGCCTTCTTATAAATTTCACCCGGTTCATCTGAGAAGATTTGAAATGTTGTCCCATTTCAAATCTTCAAGGGTGTAAAATATGACAAAAACTACTTAAAGACATTTACATAATTAGTTTAGTAATGAATAGTAAGAAGTCTATGATGAATTACTCCAGTAAGGGAAGGTCTTCTGTCTTATAAAAAGGCAAGTGAGTGAGGATTTTCATTTCAACCTTACCTAAAACTTCAGGAATTTTAGAAGAAATTCCATAACCAAAATTTACACATTCCTGAAATGGATAAACCTTTTTGATTTGGTACAAAGGTGCCATTTTAAATCTTCAAGGGTGTAAAATTATGTATTTTATAGCTTTTTAGATTATTATATATGAATTAAAATATAATACTCTATATATATAAATATGGAAATAGCTGTACCATTAATAGCATTAGGCGGTATGTATGTGATATCAAATCAAAAAAATGAAGATTGCACTAAAAAAGAAATCAGAAAATCAACTCAAGAAAATTATGTGAATATGGGAACTAGAACAAATTTAGCCACAAAACAAAGCGAAATTCATGGTAATTATTTACCAAACACAAATATTCCTCCACAAAATTATCCTGTATCAAATATAAATCAATTAGTCGATACAGTTCAAAATTATCCAAATCCCAATACAGCTACAGATAAATATTTTAATCAAAATTTATATCAACAAAAAGAGAGACAAGGTATAGCAGTCGGACAGAATCCGCAACAAATATACTCCCTCACAGGCAACTATTTAGATTCCGAACAGTTTAAACATAACAACATGATTCCTTTTAATGGTGGTAAAGTTAAAGGAAGAGCATATGACATTAATATTGCTGAAACTGTTTTAGATAATATGATGGGTTCTGGCTCTCAGACAATAAAGAAAATAGAGCAAGCACCATTATTTAAACCAGAAGAAAATATGCAGTGGGCGTACGGTATGCCAAACCAGAGTGATTTTTATCAGTCACGCGTGAATCCTGGAATGAAAAACAACAATGTTAAACCATTTGACACCATTATGGTGGGTCCAGGTTTAGACAAAGGATATAGTATAAATGGTTCAAATGGATACAATTCTGGTATGGAAGCTAGAGACAAATGGTTACCAAAAACAGTGGATGAATTAAGAGTCGATACTAACCCTAAATTGGAATATCAATTATTAGGCCATGAAGGTCCAGCGGATTCGTTCATTAAAACAGCCGCAACAACTCAGATGTTAGGTCGTGTCGAAAAACAAAGACCAGACACATTTTTTATCAATACTCAAGACCGATGGCTAACAACTACTGGTGCGTCTAAAGGTGAAACTTTACGACCAATTCAAGAGATGGGTATCGTAAGAAGAAATGATATTCCGGTTGATTATATGGGTCCAGCAGGCGCAATAGATGTAAAAGCAACAACAGCTCCTCAGAATTATGAACCGTCTAAACGTCATGAAGTATTAGCAGGTGGAGTAAACCACTCCAGCGCAATTGGTAAGGGAGGACATATGGATAAAGAAGCCTGTCTACGTAGTCACACCAATTATGAGAATCATCGTTCAACTGTTAAACAACCTGACACAATGAGAAGCGGATTTGGTGGTGCGATTGGTGCTGTAATTGCTCCTTTAATGGATATTTTAAGACCAACCAGAAAAGATGAAACGATAAATAGTGTGAGAGTTTACGGTGAAGGTGCTAGTTCCGTTTCTAAGGGTCCAGTATATAATCCTCAAGACACTACGCCAACAACCGTGAAAGAAACAACCCTTTACGCGCCTACATTTAATATCAATAATCAAAAAGATGGTATTTATGTTAACAATTATACAGCTCCAGATCTAACTCAAAGAGACACTACAAGTTGTGAATATTATACTGCGGCTGGCGGGTATGCGACCGGTTATGGTGATATGAATTATGATGCTGCATATAGACAACATAATAATGATATAAAATCACAAACAATAATGAATAGACCAAATCCAGGAGGAACACAAATATTTAATCAACAAATGAATATTCACTGCAGAGATGATTGTGATCGATTCGCAGGAAGAGTAAATCCAGCTCATTCAAAAATAGCATCACTCCCACCAAGCGTAAAAACGTATGGAGCTATAAATGTTCCACAACATAATAATCAATCCATTGAATTTGATCGAATGGATGGTAATATATTAAGTGCTTTTAAATCAAATCCTTATACTCATTCATTAACTAGTTCTGTGTAAAATTTATTTTTTATATTTCTCTTAATTTTATATTTCTCTATAATTATTTATTGGTTATACAGAAATATCATAAATATCATAAATATCTTTGCTAATAAAGTAAAAAGTAAAAAGTAAAAAGTAAAAAGTAAAAAGTAAAAAGTAAAAAGTAAAAAGTAAAAAGTAAAAAGTAAAAAGTAAAAGGTAAAAGTAAATAAATTAATACGTTATATTTGTATATAAAAACACATTGTAAATTATAGTAACTAAATGTCATTAAACATTCATCAAAACATAAAAGAAAAATTATTTTACTTTCATGAAATTCATAAGATACCAAATATAATATTCCATGGACCAACTGGTAGCGGAAAACGTTCAATTGTAAATGAATTTATCCATAAAATTTATGATAATAATAGAGATATCATAAAATCTTTTGTTATGTATGTTAATTGTTCGCATGGTAAAGGTATTAAATTCATAAGAGAAGAATTAAAATTTTTCGCAAAAACACATATAAATTGTAATGGAGGTAATAACTTTAAAAGTATCATATTATTAAACGCTGATAAATTAACAATGGACGCTCAATCTGCTCTGCGTAGATGTATTGAATTATTTAGCCATAATACACGTTTTTTTATTATTGCCGAGGATAAATACAGTTTAATGAAACCGATAATATCTAGGTTTTGTGAAATTTATGTACCTGAACCAATTGTAAAAGGAGAAGTAGTTAACCTATATAAATATAATTTAAACGAAGTATTCAATATGAAAGATATAAAGGCTCAAAAATATAGTGCTTTATCAAAAGAGTTGATTAAAATCGATAACAAAATAAACATACATGATTTAATGATATTATGTACCAAGTTTTATGAGAAAGGATATAGTGGTTTAGATATTTTAACACTATTAGAGAATCCAAAATTCCTAGAAAATATAATTTCAATTGAAAAGCGATATGAATTATTAGTTTATTTTAATCGTGTAAGGAGAGAATTTAGGAATGAAAAATTATTAATTTTATTTATACTGAATTTTATATTTTTAAGTTCAGAATTATGTTTAGAAAATATAAGTTTTATGTAAATGGATGACTTTAATGTTAGCGCGCTTCATGAGTCTAAAAATGAGTGGGGAGCAAGATTAGTTACAATATTAACTCCTTTAATCATCGATGGATATAAATCCATTCTTGAAGAATCGATCAAATTATGTAAGGATAATAATGAAATGGATAAATATTTAATGACGTTTCAGAATTTAATATCTCGAATTCCTAAATGGAATCAACAAATTGTTGAAAATGAGAGAAAAAGAATTTGCGAAAAATCTGGCTGTAATTATTTAGAAGATTTAGTAACATGCGTCCATATTATTCAACTTAAAGTTTTAACCACTATGCGGGTGGGGCAAAAACAGAAAAAAATCGACATTAATATACCAAAATTAGATGATTTCATTCATAAAGTTTACATTACAGTAGCTAGAAAAATATATAAAAATGTATATCTATTTCAAATTGGTATCGAACCATTAATAATACAAAAAAATTACAGAGAATTAGAGATTATCGTCCAAGAATGTATATTAAATACATTAAGAGAAAGTATTCCAGTTGAAGCTATTTTGAAAGCTTATATGGATGAAACTGTCGAAGAAGATGTAATTGAAGAAGTTAAAGAAGAAGTGACTCATGAACCAATTATGGCTTCTGTTTCAGAAACAACTCACAAAAGCAGTGGTGGTGGTGTAAGCTTTAATGATATAGACTATATTAAACACGAGGATGGTATATCTCAAATTAATGCACCAAAGAATATTGAAAGATTAGAAGAACTAAGTATGTTAAGAAATGAACGAAGAAAGCAAGAATTAGAAGATGAAGATAACAATGTTAAGTTAAATATTTCAGACCAAGATTTTACTTTAGATAGTTTAGATATAAATAACATTGAAGAACCTAAATTAGATTTATTACCTGACTTATTAATAGATGAAATTGAAGTTTTAGAATAAATTGCGTAAAATTAAAAATAAGATTGTTCTTAAATAAAGTAATAAATGGGAATAAGTATATTTATAACGTCAGCAATAATAGCGATTACATTTTTAGTAGTAAAAATTTTAGAAATGCGATATATTGAAAAGGAAAGTAAGCCATTAAAGCTTTTGATAAGAGATACATTTTTAGTTTATTTTAGTGTGATTATAGGTAATTTTGTTATCGATCAAGTAAATCCAGCTATGAAAGGTGGTGCGAATAAAATAATTACACCTGTTTTTACTGATAATCCCGGATTTTAGATCCACCTTTGGAAAAGATGGAGCCAAATTATATAATAGTTAAATTAAACTAGTGAAGATTTAAACCAGTGAAGATTTAAAACGGCACCCTTTAGGGGTGCCTTGATATAAATTTCACCCGGTTCATCTGAAAAGATTTGAAATGTTGTACCATTTCAAATCTTCAAGGGTGTAAAACGACACCCCTTTAGGGTGCCTTCTTATAAATTTCACCCGGTTCATCTTCAAGGGTGTAAATAATTTACAACAACCATTTTATATATCCAAAAAATATAGGAGTGAATTTACAACTTTTTGGCTCTACCTTTTGCTAACGTTAGTCACTTCGCTCAAAGGTGAATTTTAGCGACCCGTCCAAACTTTGATTACGGTGCGTGGAATAGTGCCTTTTTTTAAGTCAGTAATATATTGGTCGAATGAATATCCCCATTGTTCATATGTCATGATGTTACCCAACAACGACTTCTTTAATAATAACTTGGGCGATTCATTACAAAATATAACACCAAATATTCTCTCCAAACAACATCTATCTGCTCTACAGGTTACAGCTTTAATTAAATTTACAATATTATATTTTGCCTGTATTCTCTGAAGAAATGTCAAATTTATATAGGATTGGACCCCAAAACAACCTATCCATTCATTACTTTTCATTCCTAATATATTCAACTCTTTCGTAAGTTTGTTACTAATATCGATGTTATTTTTTAAATAAGAAGCTATTCGCTGTGTATTTTGTATGTTTTCTTTATCTGAATAAAAAAACCATAATGGTATAATAGGTACACCATTCAAATTTTCAAAATTTATTCTTTTGTGTATAAAAACACTATCGTGAATAATTACTGCGTTTGCGAAAAATTTGTGCTTTAAATAATAAAAATAAGGTAACAATTCACCTCGTCCTGGAAATTCTGATTGAATAACTTCTACGTTTTTATATTCAAATTCTGCTTTTACAAAATCATAATTACTATTATCATCAATAATAACAATTTTTTTTAAAGGATATAAAGTTTTTAGTAATTTAACATTATGATTCCAATATTGATTTGTTTTTTCTGAGTTAACATGTCTTATTATTATAAATCCAAAATTATCCATAATATATTATATACTATTAATAAAATATATTATTACTTTTACAACAAATAACTATAAAGTAAAAAAATAATTTCAAATATGTGACGGAATTTTATCTATATTGATAACTTCATCTATATTCTTAATATCTCCATTAAATTTTGAAAAATTATCAAATTCAGGGCGTTCTAATTGAGCCTGAGGGGTATGATTATGGACGCATCTTGCTATCATTTTATACAATTTAAAATCAGGGTATCTCTCTACTCCATTATTTTTATAAAGCATATTAACACCGTTATCATCTAAACACCACTCGACAATCAAACTTTTAATAGGATCCATTGTTTTGCTTAAAAACTTTATTTCTTCAAAATCATCAATGACATAATCGAAAATCGAACATGCTAATCGACATAAATCAAAACTAAAATTTGGCTCTAATCTTGGTTTCTTTTCATTAAAGTAAGGTTCTGTATTATATTGGGTAGCAGCATCTCCTCCAATTTGAAAACTATCACTACAAAATACTTTTCCGTCAAATTTAAAAATACTACGACCAAAATCTATTATCTTAAATATTCTTCCAAATGTTGGCACTTTATAATATTTTTTCTTATAACAATAATATAAATATTTCTTATCGGTTTCATTGTACATTACATTATTTGTATGCAAATCATTATGTGTGAAGTTAAATGCTTTTTGATATGTAATAAGAATCATAATTATTTGCATGAAGGCGGACAACCACTCATTTTCTGTTAAATCATTATTCAATATTAAATCATCAAAAGTATTTTCACAATATTCCATTCCTATTACTTGAACTGGAAATTTTGGAATTGTAACGTTAATTCGTTCATCTTCTTCATCCCAATCTTCTTCTGTTTCATCTGAATTATCTTCATTACTTTTTGATTTATTTTCACTACCATCACTTTTAATATCTTCATATTTTTCAGACCCCGAATCTAAAACTTCATTATCTTGATAACAATTTTCACAATCATCTAAATCATCATCGTTTGTATGAGATGATCTGGAAGAACATGTTGAATTTGATTTAAGTGTAACCTGATGTTCTGTTAACATATTAGAATTTGTTATATCAATTAAATCAAGTGACATGTCTTTAAGATCATCTAAATTCATTGTATTTTCTACATTTTCAAATACATTTTCAAAAATTTCATTATTAACAGATGTAACTGATTTTAAACTTATATTATTACCGATTGTTAATGGTTTCAGTTTTGTTTGTTCGTGTTGAAATAAGTGGTCGTATTCATCTATTGTAAATAGAATATTCTTGTTTTTATTAAAAAAATCAGAATTATTAAGATAATCAATATCATCAAAAACATTTATTTTAAAATCATTTTTTATTGCCAAAAAAGAACCATAATAGTCTACACCATGTGTGAATTTAAATGTATTTCTCAATTGACTAGATAAAAATACAAATAAACCATCTACATAAGCAGAATTATTTACATCGATAAATTTAGCATTACAATCTTCTAAAGTAGAATTTAATTTTGGTAAATTAAATATTTTTGGATTTGCTATGTCATATTTACCAATCATATACTTATATGGATCTAATAAAGGTGCCATCTTAAAAAAGACTTCTCTATCTTTGACTTTATTATTCTCGACATTTTTAATTCTACACATAAAAAGATTCGGATTATCTTCTATTCTGCCTTCGGGATGTATATTTGAAATAAACCATTTATTATTCAGATTAATACTATTGTAATTTGTATCATTCAAATTGAAAAATTTTGTATAAATAGGTATATAGTTTTGAGTTTTCGAGAGAAACAATGATGTTGGTTCTTCAAAATGGTTAAATAGTTCAGTGTTCTTCCTTTTCTGATAATTAATCGTAAACATCTTTAGTGAATTAAAATATAAATTAAATGTGTTTTTAACTTATTATTTAACTAAATGTTTTATTCACTCTAAAATGCTTAAAACTTCAGGTTATATTCGTTTGGTTTAGGAATTATTTTGAAAACATTTTATTTATATTTCTTATCCAAATTCATGTATTTGTATTATACATAATTATATTTAGCGTTAAATTTGTATTTAAATTTCTTTTTAAAATAATATATAATGACTCTGGAACTAAGAAAATTTGATATGAAAAGTATCCAATTTAAACCAAATGAAAATAAGGGTCCAGTAGTAGTTTTGATTGGTAAGCGTGATACTGGTAAGTCATTTTTAGTTAGAGACCTATTATGGTATCAACAAGATATTCCAATTGGAACAGTTATATCAGGAACCGAAGAAGGTAACGGGTTTTATGGCAAAATGGTGCCGCGGTTGTTCATCCATAATGAATATAATTCGGCAATTATTGAGAACATCCTAAAGCGTCAGAGAACTGTCTTGAAACAAGTTAAAAAGGAGATGGAAACGTACAAACGATCCACTATTGACCCAAGAGCATTTGTTATATTAGATGATTGTTTGTATGACAATACATGGTCTCGGGATAAATTAATGCGATTACTTTTCATGAATGGTAAAATGTTTGCCAAAGTCATTTCAAAAGAATGGCTAGTATATTGTTAAATCAATATGCGACACGTCCAAATTGCGGAAAAATCTTGGTTTAGAACTGATTGTTCTTTGAAGGTTTATACTACTAAACTATTGTAGAAATATAATAGCGGCTTATGCTAATCACATAAGGTATAGTAAAAAGGTATAAAATAGAGAAAATCCGCAGCAAGTCATCTAAGTCCGTTATGGTAAGGATATGATGATTGTTCAACGACTAAATGCCCGTGGGATTGAGAAACCTAAC
>Ga0194118_10007458_pt1 | contig 10527 bp, 9 predicted proteins | sample TA2MahsurfametaG_2_FD_148662 | JGI IMG/M metagenome (GOLD analysis project Ga0194118, IMG submission 148662) | Freshwater microbial communities from Lake Tanganyika, Tanzania - TA2015013 Mahale N5 surface | ecosystem: Environmental > Aquatic > Freshwater > Lake | place: Tanzania: Lake Tanganyika... | reverse complement strand
ACCAATTTAACCAATTCATTTTTTGCTTGGCTGGTCGTGTAAATATTCATCAATGAACCTGCATCATCCCATAGAATGTATACTTTATGATACTCTATTTTGTGCAGTGATTTCAAGTTGGCACACCGATCCTGGGTTTTTGGACTCCTATTAGATGGATCTGATCAATCATAGAGCATAAAGGACCCCCAATCAGCGCCACCGTCTGATCCGCACAGCCCCAAAAAGGAATCCTGATGAAACAGTTAGGATCCAGACCCCTCCATTTCTGCAGCGCGCAAAGGAGAAATAATACCAATAATGCGTCGACCCTCTAGCTTTGGTGGGCTTTCCACCTTTCCAACAGAGGACAGGTCAGCAATAATGCGCTCTATGACTTTTCGGCCCGCATCGGCAAAAGCGACTTCTCGTCCACGAAATTGCAGGGTTAATTTTACTTTATCCCGATTTTGCAAAAAACCGGTGGCATGAGACAACTTAACCTGATAATCGTGCTCTTGAATATTGGGACGCAACTGGATTTCTTTTAACAGCGTAATTTTTTGTTTTTTACGCATTTCGGTCTTCTTTTTTTGCTCTGCATACCGCAAACGACCATAGTCTGCAATTTTGCATACGGGGGGACTGGCGTCAGGCGCCACCTCGATTAAATCTAATCCACGTTGTTGAGCCATTTCTTGAGCTTCTCTCAACAAAACAATGCCCAATGCCGCACCATTTTCATCGATTAATCGCACCTGATGTGCACGAATTACAGGATTCCCTCTGACGGGTTTTTTTGGATAATCCAAGGCATTCTCCACGGTATGCAACAATAAAAACAGAGTCAAGATTTTATTCCTAACAGGCAAAAACAAATGGCATCACTGCGAACAATCATGCAGGCGTTTTGCACACCAGAATTTCTTTTCCTCACCCTGTCTTTATTCCACAGCGTATGCGTTCATTTGTCAAGGGATATTACCCAATTCCGGAAAACAAGATGCTTGGTTTAAAAACGCAACAGCATCCTGTAATGCCAGGGTTTGCTGTTCATTTTTATGACGCACCACAATGGTATTGGTCGATTGCTCTTTTTCCCCAACGATCAAAACATAGGGCACTTTTTTGCCCAGATGGTCCCGCAGCTTGTAATTCAGTTTTTCATTGCGATCATCCACATGCAAACGCAATGTCCCCAATTCCTTCGCGATCCGGTCCGCATAATCGGAAAAGGCCTCGCTGATGGGGATAATCACAGCCTGAGTTGGTGCCAACCACACGGGCAAATGGCCCGCCGTGTGTTCCAAAAACACCCCAATAAAGCGTTCAAAAGAACCCAAAATGGCCCGATGCAGCATCACAGGGCGATGTTTTTTACCGTCTGCTGCGACATACCAGGCATCCAGGCGCTCTGGTAACACAAAATCGGCCTGCAGGGTTCCGCATTGCCACAAACGACCCAAACTGTCTTTCAGAGCAAACTCTAATTTTGGACCATAAAATGCCCCCTCACCTGGGAAAATGGTGTACTCTAGCCCCGCACTTTCTGCCCCTTTACGTAAGGAGTCCTCGGCATGATCCCACACCTCTTCACTGCCTAAACGGGCCTCTGGTCGCGTGGAAAAACGCACCACAACATCCTCGAACCCCAAGGTTTTGTACACCGAAAACAACAGTTTACAAAAATCGCGCGTTTCCGAAATCATCTGATCAGGGGTGCAAAAAATGTGGGCATCATCCTGAACAAAGCTGCTGACCCGCATAATGCCCATACGCGAACCCGATGGTTCATGACGCATACAGCTGCCAAATTCTGCCATACGATAGGGCAAATCGCGATAACTTTTTAAACTGTGGTTGAAAATTTGCACATGACACGGACAATTCATGGGCTTCATGGCATACGTTGCCTCGTCTTGATGCACGGCATACATATGATCGCGAAATTTCTGCCAGTGCCCAGAGGCTTCCCACAGGGTTTTGGACACCAATTGGGGCGTGTTCACCTCTTGATATCCTGCGTGCGTCAACACGTTGCGCATATACTGTTTCAAGTTTTGATAAATCGACCACCCCTTTGGATGCCAAAAAATGGATCCTGGCGCTTCTTCTTGAAAATGGAACAACTCCATCGTTGCGCCCAATTTCCGATGATCACGTTTTTCAGCCTCGGCCAAACGATCTTGGTATGCCTTTAAATCAGCGGCACTCGCCCACGCTGTTCCATAAATACGTTGTAAGGATTCGGCCTTTTGATCGCCCCGCCAATAGGACCCCGATAATTTAGTCAGCGCAAAATGATGACCCAAAACCCCCGTCGAAGCCACGTGCGGCCCCCGACATAAATCGTAAAAATCCCCTTGCTGATAAATGCTTAACGTCTGGTCTTCAGGAATGCTCTCTATGATTTTGACTTTGAACGCTTCGCCCAAATTCTGAAAAAATGCAATGGCCTGATCTCTAGACCACACATGGCGCTGCACGGGTAAATTCCGATCCACGATGTCTTGCATGCGCTCCTGTATTGTTGCCAAATCGTCCAAACAAAACGGTTCAGATCGATAAAAATCGTAATAAAATCCATTGTCAATGACGGGACCGATGGTGACCTGAGTGCCGGGAAACAATTCTTGCACCGCTTGGGCCAACACGTGCGCCATACTGTGCCGTATGATGTCCACGCCGTCCGGGGAATCGGCATGAATCCAAGACACCGATTCACCAGGATGAATCATGGACGATAAATCTTTTAACGTTTCCCCCACGGCCATGGCAATGATGCGACTGCCCCCAAAGCTGGGGTCTTGGGCCTCTTTTTTATGCCGCGGAACCTTGTTTTCAACCCTTAATGTGTTCAGAAAATCGTGACCGCTTTGCCCAACGGCATGGGTAAAGGTACAAATCTGTGGCTTGGACATGGAATGATTTGACAAATATCTATATTACACCATCCTAACTGCTCTAACCATAAAGATCTATCATAAAAACACCACGTGTGTAAAAAAAATAGCTGGAATCGATTGGAATTTTATGCTGATATAAAATTATATTGATTGATGAGATTGATCCATGAATTTTTCTCCGCTTTTTTCGTTCAAAATTTCGGCCAAGAATTTGAAAAACCCCCTGTCTGTTCTTGTTTTTCTAACCTTTTTTTCCCCAATAACGCGTTGCGCCAATCCTTCTTTGGACCAAGAATTTCACGCGTTAAGAACAGAGCTGGACCAAGTAAATGAAAAAATTGCCCGATTAGAACGCAGGGTTCGAGCGGAACGATTCACCCCTGTTTCATCGGCCCACGATGAGGAAGATCAATGGTTCACCAGCCCAGAGCCCCAAGATCAGTCTGAAAAGGAGTCAGAAGACGATACAACTGCACCAAGAACACTGTCCATTGACCAATTCATTGCCGGCATTCCTCCATTCTCTCATATCCCAGTTCCCCCAGGATGGGTTGTGGGCACGGTATCTGCTTCTGCTCTTGCTGCCCCTGTTGGCCCAAACCAATCAAAACATGGCACCCTTGCCCCTGAAATTACCGTTCAACAGGCCAAATTGTTTTTGGAAAAAAGGCAAATGCAGCACGCCCGCCATATATTGGCGCAATTGGTGCGCGATCGTCATACAACAGAATACCCCTTTGCCCTGTATTGGCTGGGCATCTTGGATTTACATGAAAACCATTTGGAAAGCGCCTTTGCCTTGTTTTCCAAGGTTTACGACCTTTGTGCAGTTGATCCCAATTCTAACATTCAACAATTGTGTGTGGCGGCATTATTACGTATGGCTCAGACCCGTTTGCGTCAAAACAATGTACTGGATGCCACAACCCATTATGAACGCTGTCAAAATCTGGCAAAATCTCTAACCATACCTTTACCCCGACATATTACGTATGGCATTCGAAAACTGCGATCAGCGCTGAAAAAAGCCAACCCTTCTCCATCCGCAGAACGCCCCAACCCAGAACGCGATCAAGGAAGCGAAACAAGGGGCACCTCTCTCGGCCAAGTAGGTCAACTCCCTGCCCCAAGGATGGAAAATGCGACCTCAACCGCATCACCCCGTCCTATTTCTGCGCCGTTAAACACTCGGCCACCTGCAGGATCGGGCCCTGTTCTACTCAGCAATCCGTCTAATGATCCAAGCGCCCAGGACGCTCCAGTATGGCCATCAGATACAACAGATGACGAATCGTATTAACCCCCAGTTCTAACGGCCCCCATCCCCTGGTAATGGCGGTGTGGGCAAAATCTTGCGGGCAAGGCACTCCCTTATTCAACCCCTGGGTTAATCCTGTTGCCCCCCTCGTAGACCCCCCCACTCTATCCCCGCGTTTTATGCCTTCTGATCTTGTTCGATTTACCCTGTACGTGGTTCTTGCTGTGGTGGCCTATATTGATCAGTGCACCTATCGCATTCCCAATGGGGCCATTGTGACTATTGTGGCCTTGGCTGTGGTAAACGTCACAAATGGGGGGACAATTCATCTTGTTTCGGCCCTTGGTTTGGCCGTTGTGCTGTCTTTTTTACCCATTATGCTGGGGTATATTTTGGGACGTGTCGTCTATTTTGGCGGGGGAGACATCAAATTAATATCGGCTTGTGCCCTGTTTATTGATCCAGAAGATTTGGGATCATTTGTTATGGGTGTTGGATTGCTCAGCATTCTGCACCGATTGGTATGTCGAAAAAACCCCATTCCCTTTGCCCCAGCCATCGCCACAGCCTTTGTGCTGATGACCACATTTGGGCCTAGCATCAGGTCATGAGACGGAGAAAATACTGGAAGAGCAATCTTTCCCTTTGGGCTCATCCCCCGTTATACTGAATATCATATTCATTGTTCATTCAGACATCCATGACCACGCCCCCTGTGCATCCCACCTTTCATATCACAGGCCAATCAGGAACCTCTCGTACGGGTCGCATCACCACAGCCCATGGAGTACTGGAAACACCCGCCTTTTTGTTTTGCGCCACCCATGCCACATTAAAAGGATTATCCATTGACAGTATCAAGGCGGCTGGAACACCAATTTTGCTCAGCAACACGTATCATTTAATGCTGCAACCCGGATCTGATTTGATTGAACAATTGGGCGGCATTCACACGTTTATGGGGTGGGATGGCCCCGTATTCACCGATTCAGGCGGATATCAAATTTTCAGCCTGCATCATGGGTCCGTTTCTGACGAAATCAAGGGTAAGCGTCGCAATATGTCGTCTTTTCCACCGGTAAAAGTCACCGAAGAAGGCGCCATCTTTGTCTCGCATCGTGATGGAAAACGCCATCACTTGACCCCTGAAAAATCCATTCAAGTTCAAACGGAGTTGGGGGCTGATTTAATTTGCGTTTTGGATGAATGCACACCGTTGCACATGACGCGTGCTCAAACGGAACGATCGATGCATCTCAGTCACCGTTGGGGCAAGAGATCTCTAGATGATTTTGAACAGCGTAAAAAACCCCACCAAGGATTGTACGGCATTGTTCAGGGGGGAATTTATCCAGATTTTCGTAAACACAGCGCCGAAATGATTGCCAGCATGCCCTTTTTTGGTCACGCCATTGGCGGATCGCTAGGCGCCACAAAATCCCAGATGGGTGAAGTCATAGATATGGCCCTGTGCGATGGCGCCCTGTACGTTCGACCCATTCATTTGTTGGGCATAGGCGGCGTGGAGGACATCTTTCAAGGGGTATCCAAGGGTATTGATACGTTTGATTGCGTGTCCCCTACGCGATTGGGTCGGCATGGCGGGGCGTTAATAGACAACGCCTATTGGGATGATGCCGCAGAAGATTGGCGCCCAAAAAACCATATCAACTTGTGGAAATCCTGTTTTCGAACGGACCCCAAACCCATCGATGCTTCTTGTCCCTGCTCCACATGTGCGTTGTACAGCCGGGCCTATTTACATCATCTATTAAAAGCCAAAGAAATCTTGGCATTGACGGCGCTCTCTGTGCACAATGTATGCTTTATGAATCGATTGATGGCGGCCATTCGCCATGGCATTGCCACCCATTCCCTTGGTGATGTTCGAAATCGCTGGTCGTGTGCTGCCCTGATGGCTTCAGGTCCCGGCATGTCCTAGGGGTGGCTCTTGTTTGTATGTTGCACACAAGCTGTGGTATTCTTTAATTATTATAGGATTTTCCTGTTCTTGTTGTGGTCTCTCCTGTTGTCAGTATTTCCGAGGTGTCTTATGGGTACGGCAACAGTCTGCCCATTTTAAATGGATTAACCCTGAATTTTAATCCAAAAGAAATCATCATTATTACGGGGCCATCGGGGTCTGGCAAGACCACCCTGTTAACCTTGATGGGGGCGTTGCGTTCGGCCACAGTTGGACATATCAACGTGATGGGGCAGGATTTAATGGTCCAGAGTAAAGAAAAAAAAGGGCTGTTTAGATCTTCTGTCACTGTGAAAACGGACCTGAGTTTACGTAAAAACATCGGGTTTATTTTTCAAAATCACAATCTGATCAAAGCATTAACGGCTCAAAGCAATGTAGAGATGGCCTTGGAACTGGATCACGTCGCGCCAAAAGACAGGGAAAATCGTGCCCAAACCATGTTGAAACGTTTGGGTCTGGGGCATCGTCTTTTGTCTTATCCTGCCGAATTATCAGGCGGTCAACGTCAACGTGTGGCCATTGCCCGGGCTTTGGTTCGTCAACCTGCCTTGATTTTGGCCGACGAGCCCACAGCATCATTGGACTTTACATCGGCAACAGAGGTCTTGACCTGTTTTAAAGAAGCCGCATCCTTGTGGGGCACCACCACCATTATGGTGACCCATGATCAACGTTTAATGCCGCTGGTCAATCGCGTTATTGTTCTAGAAGACGGCATTGTGGTCAAAGATTATCGCAATGACGGTGTTGTGGGCGAGATCAGCCCTTAGGGGCATCAATAATCGCCCGGTGTAGGCATAGATGGCGGGGTGGTGCGGGGACCATCAGGCCTGTACGGCGAGCTGTGGTTTGATCTGATCGTCTTGAACGATGCACTGACGGGGCGCAGACTCATCTCATTATTTTTCCAAGATGTTTGGTTTTTGCCCTTGACTTTGCCACAGATAGTGATCAGTATTTAATAGACCGGATGGGTGGCCGAGTGGTTAAAGGCATCAGACTGTAAATCTGACGACGTACGTCTACGTAGGTTCGAATCCTACCCCATCCACCACGCGGGTGTAGCTTAGTGGTAAAGCCCCAGCCTTCCAAGCTGGCTATGTGGGTTCGATTCCCATCACCCGCTCCATGTTTTTGACTTCTCTTAAAACCACACTTTCTTACCTTACAACCTTTTCTGTTGATCTTTTTAACGACTGCACGGTGTACCACAGGCTGGAACGCAGACCGGTCTTTTTTTGATGCAATACTGGGAAAAGCGGGGCAGTCTTTTTTATACCATTTTATATATTATTTTTTAAAAAAATATAAAAAATAAAACTTTTTGCGAATTTTAACGTTTCAAAACACAGTATGATCATTGTTATGAAACAGTTTAACATTCGTTTGTGGGCACCAAAGTGCAAAAATTCATTAGAATGTGTGACTTGTTGTTGGCAAGATTCATTTTTTCTATTAAAAATACCAATAAAAAAAACGTAAAAAAGAGCATTGAAATTGAAAAATTCAATAAAATGCTTTCAAATTTCATGTGCTTTCTTTCTGATTGGTGTGGGGATGGTGCACGGGATGGATACTGAGGGACAGCGTTCACCAACAAAGCATTCAAAGCAAAACAATGATAACAAGAGACAGTTTTTGAACCTGTCACAATCTACGGACTCAACACGCTCGTGGCCAATCACCCACAGGGGACGATATGGGGGGGTGCTCTTACATTCGATCAATTCAAAAAAGACGCTCAAAGTATAACTGATCCATTATTACCAGCGAACAGCACATTTTATGTTCACTTTAATGTTCATCACAACACAACCAACAATTGCTGCGAATGCAAAAAAAATCAGGAATTACAGTGGATTTAAATTCAGTGCGCCAAGAGAAAAATGACGGATCTGAAAAGGCATTTTTCGAATAAACAAGCAAAAACACTTATAACTGAATAAAACCATGAAAGTCTTAGAGAAAAACAGGGAAAAATTCTGCAAAAAATAAAAAAAATGGAAAAACAAAAATCCGAAAAAACAATAATCGCAGAATTAGAATGCGCAGTTTCAAAAGTAAAAATTAATGAATTAAAATGAAAGATATTGGATCCAGGACTAGACGATGGCATTAACACAATTTTGTTTTTAAATAAAATTTATGAAAAAAATGATAACCCTTACCATCTCAATTCTAAATCCGGAAAAATCTCATTCAGGCCATTAGCTCTCTATCCTCATTCTGGTGTATAATGGGTTTTGATGATATAAAATAAGGGGATTTTTGTGCGGGTTATCGTTGGTATGTCTGGTGGGGTGGACAGTTCATTGGCCGCAGCATTGCTGTGTCAACAGGGTCATGACGTCATTGGCGTGACCTTACAATTGTATGATTACGACACCACCCTAGAGGAAACAGATCCCAGTAAACGCCATTGTCATCCTTTGGCTTTTATAGAAGATGCCAGACAGGTGGCCAAAAATTTGGGTATTCCCCACCATCTGTTGTCCCATCAGTATATTTTTCAATCCGAAATCATTGATCCATTTATGGAATCGTACCGCCAGGGAAAAACACCTCTGCCGTGTGCAAAATGCAATCGCGATGTCAAAACGTCGGCTTTGTACAACATGATGGGGGAATTTGGGGCGGACGCCATAGCCACAGGGCATTATGTGCGACGCATTGATGTTGATGGCCAAGTGCACATTCACCAAGGCCAAGATCTGATCCGTGATCAGAGCTTTTTCCTGTTTGCACTAGGAATCCATTATTTTGATAAAATGCTTTTTCCGCTGGGGGCATATTCCAAAGCTGAAACGCGCGCCAAAGCCCAAGAGTTGGGCCTGTCTGTGGCCGATACGCCCGCCAGTCAAGATTTGTGCTTTATTGCGAAAAAATCTTATAAAACCCTTTTTACGGCAACCCCAGGAGACATTATCCACATTGGTGATGGCCGAATTTTAGGACAACACCAAGGTGTTACGGGCTTTACCATTGGTCAACGTCAAGGTCTGGGCATTGGTGGGCAGAGCGAGAGCTTGCACGTTGTGGCTCTGGATGTGGCGAAAAATCAGGTGGTGGTGGGGCCGCGCCATCATTTGGCATGCTCTGTGATTCATTTGGATCAGGTAAATTGGCTGGCACCAGAGTTGTTATCCCTAAGGTCGTCTGTGGTGAATCCTGCTGATCCGTCGTGGATCCAGGGAATGAATCAAAGCAAACACCATCAACAAGGCGGAACCGGGAATGCAGAGGCTGAGCACAGAAAACGTAAGGATGACGGAGGTCACTGTGTCACTGATCAGGCAGAATACCCATCCAACAGAGATGGGCTGGAATCACCCCATGGTCATGGGGTATCGGGCAACACAGACCATGTGAGCGCCTTTCGAAATGCCCCTCATATCCAAGATATTCAGGTCAAGGTTCGATCGTCCAGTCGGTCTGTACCGGCGAAGATTCACTTGCGCGGGGACAGTGCCATTATTTATTTGGAAAATCCAGATTACGCCATTTCCCCTGGTCAAGCTTGTGTGTTTTATCACGGTACACGCCTGTTGGGCGGTGGTTGGATTTCAGAGCGTACTCGCTCGGATGCCTTGTCCCAAAAAAAAGATACTTGATTCCGGCGCCTGTGGTACGGCGTCCCTGCACCACAGGGATGGACTGTATACATGCCCGCGGTCCTCTAAGAGGGTTGTAAAACCCGTCGAAATCGTAATGAACCAGGAGAAATAACAGACAGAAACGAATAAAGGAGGGGAAATGAACGCCATGATGTCCATCATAAAAACCACTTGCCATATGACACGAATGCCATCCTATAAAACCACTGATTTCTGAATAATTTGCACCTTGGTTATGGTGTGTTATATCATCAAAAATAACAACCATACATCAAAGGTAAAAAATGACAACAATAACATACGAAGAATTTGAGCGTGTGAATTTGCGCTCTGGTACGATTGTGAAAGTAGAAGAATTTCCAAGAGCAAAAAAACCGGCATTTAAGGTGTGGGCCAATTTTGGACCTGAGATTGGGGTATTGCAGACATCAGCTCAGGTGACTGTGCATTATACGCCCCAGACTCTTATTGGGCGCCAGATTGTAGGATGCGTTAATTTGGGAGAGAAGAATATAGCGGGCTTTACCTCTCATTTTCTGCTTGTGGGATTTGCCGATGAAAGCGGTGCTATATGTTTGATAACAGTTGATCCAAAGGTTCCTAATGGACAAAAAATGCATTGAGGTGAGGCACTTCATCTTCACCGGCACTCCAGGAAGTGGAAAAACTTCTGTCATCAAAGAGCTAGAAAAATTAGGGCATACTGTAATTCATGAAGCTGCAACCGATGTGATTAGCCAAGAGCAAGCTAAGGGCATGGAAAAGCCATGGGAAGAGCCTGAG
>Ga0194118_10007454_pt1 | contig 10531 bp, 11 predicted proteins | sample TA2MahsurfametaG_2_FD_148662 | JGI IMG/M metagenome (GOLD analysis project Ga0194118, IMG submission 148662) | Freshwater microbial communities from Lake Tanganyika, Tanzania - TA2015013 Mahale N5 surface | ecosystem: Environmental > Aquatic > Freshwater > Lake | place: Tanzania: Lake... | reverse complement strand
CTTCGCTTTCCGATCCAAATCAGTAAGAGGGCAATGAGCGAACACCAGAGCGCCTCATATAAGAAGGTCGGGTGAAATGTTTCAAAGTTGGAGTATCCAATTGGTCGGTAGCGGAATGGAATTTCAAGAGCCCAGGGCGCATCAAGAGGTCGACCGAACAACTCTTTGTTAAACCAATTTCCAAATCTCCCAATCGCTTGGGCAATCAAAAGCCCCGGAGCAATCGCATCGGCGAACTGAGCGAAAGAAATCTCGCCTCGATTTAAATTCTTCCTATAGGCAAAGTAAGCCGCAACTGCGCCGAGTGAGATAGCTCCCCAAATACCGAGCCCGCCCTGCCAGATATATAGAGCTTCAATTGGCTTACCGCCTGCTCCGAAATAATCTTGTGGCGAAGAAGCCACGTGATAGAGCCGGCCACCAATCACACCAGCAGGTACAGCAAAGATTGCGACATCACCTACAACGCCAGTTTTGCCACCCATCGCAACATATCTGCGTCCCCCGATTAATACTGCGGCGACAATTCCGAGCATGATGCAAAATGCATAGAAGTGAAGCGTCAATGGACCGATCTCTAGGAAGGATCGTTCCGGCGATGGAATACAGGCGAACTTCACCGATTCCCTACTTACTGCTTGGCAGCTTCTACCGCCGCCTTAAACTCATCGAGTTTAAATTCGCTAGTGGTTCGCTCCCAACGAGTTCCATTGATGAAAACAGTAGGAGTTCCTTCCACATTATTTGGCTTCATGGATTCAGCAACTTTCTTAACACTATCGCCATATTTATTATCGTTTACACAATCTGCAAATGATTGGTTCGTAATCCCAAGTTTCTTACCGATAGTAATCAGATTTTCATTTGAGAAGAGTCCGGAATTCTCATTGCCTTGAACTTGATAGAGCGCTTTGTGGAAGTCAAGGAACCGACCCTCATCGATTGCACAATATGCGGCGTTAGATGCGCGTACTGATTCTTGACCCAAGAAGGAGGCCATGTGATAGACAACTTTTGCCTCTTTATCTCTAATCAACTCATCTAAGTAGCCGCCCATCTCTTTCTCAAAGAAGTTGCAGAATGGGCATTGAAAGTCTTCCCAGATATCAATTTCAAGGGCGGAGACTGGATTAAAGACGATTCCATAATCATCTGCTTCGCTAACTTGTGCGGCTAATGGCTCGCCAAGGTTTGAGGTATCCAAGTTTTCAATTGCAATTGGGGTTTCGCTACCACCACCGGAGCGCTTATCCATGAAGGTGAAGATGACGCCAGATAGAACTACGAGTCCAACCATTCCTAGGACTAAATTCCGAGTAAGGGTGTCGCCCCTTGGTTTGGCATCTCTGACTTTCTGGCGTGGCTCTTTTGGCACGTTTTCTCCCTTAACTTTCTCTATTCAAATTACTCGGTTTGGGCTTGCGAATTCTTGAAAATTCTATGCCATACCCGCTACCTGCGCACCGCCGCCGCAAGTTCGGTTGCGAGGGATTTCACCTTTAAGTTGGCTTCCGATTCGCTATTGGACTCGAGAATCAACTTAATGAAGGCTGAGCCGACGATGACGCCATCTGCATACTTCGCTATCTCTCGAGCTTGAGCGCCAGTCGAGACCCCCAGTCCAACGCAGACCGGAGTCTTAGATACCTTCTTAATCCGCTCGACCAGAGACTGTGCTGCGGATGAGATATCTGTTCGCGCCCCGGTGACGCCCATCAAACTTGCCGCATAAATAAAACCAGAGCACCGAGCACTCACCTCGGTGAGTCGATTATCTGTTGTGCTTGGCGCAACAACATAAACTCGATGTAGGCGCTCCTTATCAGTTGAACTTATCCAAGATTCAGACTCCTCGATTGTTAGATCTGGAGTTATGACGCCTTCACCCCCTACTTTCTTTAGTTCATGCGCAAACGCTGCAACGCCGAATCGTTCGATTGGGTTCCAATAAGACATCACTAACGTTGGAGCCGGGCTTGCGGCGACCACCTCAAAAACATTTCCGGTCTTGAATCCATTTGTTAGCGCAGTTTCCGAAGCTTGTTGAATCACTGGACCATCCATCACGGGATCGCTATATGGCAGTCCTACTTCGATTACATCAACTCCACCTTCGATCATTGCTTTGATTGCCGAGATTGAGCGTTCCAAAGTTGGAAAACCCGCCGGAAGATACCCAATTAGAAGTGCACGATTCTCAGCCCGAGCGAGTTCGAAACTCTTTTCTAGTTGTGACATTTCCATCGCTCAAGATCTACGCTCTAAAGCGGAATTCCGAAATACTTCGCAGCCGTTTGTACATCTTTATCCCCTCTGCCGGAGAGATTTATAAGTAGAGCGCTTTCATGTCCTATTTCCTTACCAATTTTCATTGCTCCAGCTAGTGCATGCGCAGTCTCAATTGCCGGGATGATTCCTTCGCTCTTTGAAAGAAGTGAGAAAGCTTCCATCGCCTCATCATCTGTGATTGCCCGATACTCCGCCCGCCCAACCTCATGTAAATAGGCATGCTCAGGTCCAACGCCAGGGTAATCCAGTCCCGCAGAGATGGAATGTGATTCACGGGTTTGCCCATCATCATCTTGTAACACATATGTACGCGTGCCATGCAGAACTCCCGGAGTTCCGCCAACGATAGTTGCAGCGTGCTTTCCGGTCTCAACTCCAGTGCCTCCCGCTTCAAGTCCGATTAAGCGCACTGATTGATCATTTAGAAATGCGTAGAAAATTCCAATTGCATTCGAGCCTCCACCAACACAGGCAAGGACTGCGTCTGGAAGTCTTCCGATTAACTCCAACATCTGTGCTCGCGATTCATCACCGATGATTCTATGAAAGTCTCGAACCATAGTCGGAAAAGGATCTGGCCCAGCTACCGTGCCAAGGAGATAATGAGTCGTTGCTACATTGGTAACCCAATCTCGCATAGCTTCATTTATCGCATCCTTTAAAGTCCTAGAACCAGTTGTGACTGGGATGACCTCAGCGCCAAGCAGTTTCATTCGTGCCACATTTAGCGCCTGACGTTTTGTATCTTCTTCGCCCATATAAACAACGCACTCAAATCCAAGCAGCGCTGCTGCGGTCGCGGAAGCAACGCCATGCTGTCCCGCTCCAGTCTCGGCGATGATGCGCTTTTTGCCCATGCGCTTTGTAAGCAGGGCTTGTCCTAAAACATTATTTATCTTGTGGCTTCCAGTGTGATTGAGATCCTCACGCTTTAAGAAAATGCGCGCACCGCCACAATATTCAGAGAATCTTCGCGCCTCGGTGATTATTGATGGCCTTCCGGTATAGGTACGGTGCAACTCCATTAACTCGACTTGGAAAGTTGGATCGTTTAACGCTTCTTGATGAGCAAGAGACAATTCATCAAGCGCTCCGATAAGCGCTTCTGGGACAAACCGACCTCCGAACCTGCCAAAGTGGCCAATCAAATCGGTAGTCATAACGCAACCATACTTTTCATCTTGTATCCGCGCTCTCTAGAAAACTCTTGATGGTATTTCCAGGATCTGGAGAGCGAACTAACGCCTCCCCCACAAGGAGAGCATCAGCGCCCGCCTTACGAGCCCTTCGAGCGTCATCGAGAGTACTGATACCTGATTCAGCTACCTTGATGATTGAACCTGGGATTAGTGGGAGTAATCGATCAAAACTGGAGGTATCTACCTCAAGAGTTCTCAAATTACGCGCGTTAACTCCCAGGATTTTCGGTGAAATTGTAAGAGCACGCTCTAGCTCTACCTCATCATGAATCTCTACCAATACATCCATCCCGAGCTCTATAGCTAGGGCATCAAAGTCCCGTAATTCACTCTCGCTAAGAGCCGCAACAATGAGGAGGACTAGATCTGCGCCGAAGGCTCGACTCTCTCTAATCAAGTACTCACTCACCATAAAGTCTTTACGGAGCATTGGAAGACTCACTTCTTTTCTTACCAATGCGAAATCTTTTAGGGAACCGTTGAATCGTCGCTCTTCGGTGAGCACGCTGATAACGGCGGCGCCACTTTTTTCATAAATTCGAGCAAGCAAATCGGGCTCAGGTATCTCAGATAAATTTCCCTTGCTCGGAGATGACCGCTTTATCTCGGCAATCATTGAAAGCTGGCTACTTCTTAATACTTCAAGCACGCTCTTTGGCCTAGGTGCGCCAGCAATGCGCTCGCTTAACTCACTCTCGGAGAGTCGGCGCGACTGCTCATCGAGTCGAACGCCTTCGATGATTGAATCTAAGACGCTCATTTAAGACTCCGGAGGCTATTAGCTGAGTTGATTGCTCCGAGGACTGCAGCTGCTTTATTTCGACACTCTTCTTCCTCATTTTCCGGATTCGAATCAGCAACAATTCCTGCACCTGCTTGGACATATGCAATTCCATCTTTGATTACCGCGGTACGGATTGCAATACAGGTATCAAGGTTTCCTGTGAAATCTACATATCCAATAGCGCCACCATAAATTCCGCGGCGAAATGGTTCTTGGTTTTCGATTATCTCCATTGCGCGAGGCTTAGGGGCGCCGGAGAGCGTTCCTGCGGGAAAAACCGCGTAGAGAGCATCAATGGCCTGACGATTCTTTCCTAGTCTTCCAACTACCGTTGAGACGATATGCATTACATGGGAGTAGCGCTCCAGTTGCATGAATTCGACTACCTTTACAGAGCCAGAATCACAAACTCTTCCCAAATCATTTCTTCCTAAATCAACGAGCATCAGATGTTCTGCTCGCTCTTTCGGATCGGCAAGAAGTTCCTCTCCTAGTCGGATATCTTCACCTTGAGCTAGTGAGCGTTTCCTTGTTCCAGCGATCGGATGGACCATTACCTCTCCGTCAGTAACTTTCACAAGGGCTTCAGGGCTCGAGCCAACAACAGATAGGCCATCGGCAAAACGAAATAGGTACATATAAGGACTTGGATTATGTAACCGAAGCATCCGATAGACATCATAAGGATCGCTCTTTGACTCGATTTGGAATCGCTGGGAGAGGACAACTTGGAAGGCTTCACCGCGCTTGATCTCTTCCTTTATCTCCTTTACGGAGGCGACATAATTCTCAGCGCTAGTGTGGCGCTGGAAATTAGGAGTTGATTTTTCATCCAGATATGAAATCTCACTCTTTAATGGTTTACCCAACGTCACTTTCATTTCCGCTAAGCGCGTGAGAGCAGATTTATAAGCCTCATCAACCCGCTGATCAGATCCATCCCAGTTTATTGCATTCGCAATCAAGGTAACGCTTCCTTGGAGGTGATCGTAGATAGCAAGATCGGTGGTGAGCATGAACGCTATTTCGGGAAGATTTAACGGATCCGCAAGTTCGCCGGGCAACTTCTCCAATCGCCGCACTGCGTCATAGCCCATGTAACCAACTAGACCGCTAGTTAGCCTTGGTAGTCCCTTAATTTGTGGCGTTACTAGATGTGCACTTGTTATCCGAAGCGCTTCTAGCGGATCTATGCCACTTGGTGCACCTGCTGGGGGTCTTCCTATCCAAGTTGCTAAGCCGCTTTTCTCAGTGAGGGTCGCCTCGCTGTTTACCCCAATAAATGAGTATCGAGACCAAGCCCCACCATGTTCTGCGGACTCCAATAAAAATGTGTTCTCTCGATGTCCAGCTAACTTAGCGTAGAGAGTTAGCGGAGTTTCGCTATCAGCCAGGAAACTTTCCGCAACGGGGACAACATTGTGAGTCTTCGCAAACTCTCGAAACTCCTCTAGCGAAATAGTCATCATTCTTAGATCTCACCGAGTTCATTAATAAAGCAGCTAACTTCACCGGTATGACAGGCAGGACCATCACTCTCGACTTTGATCAGTAGTGCATCCTTATCGCAATCCAGTGCAATGGAGATAACTTTCTGATAGTTACCTGATGTCTCACCCTTGACCCAGATTGCGCTTCGACTTCTACTCCAGAAGGTGGCCTTTCCGGTTTGTAGGGTTAACTCAAGGGCGGATCTATTCATCCAGGCAAGCATCAAAACTTGATTGGTTCGGTGATCTTGTAGGACAGCAGCAACAAGATCATCCTCACTCTTGAAAATCTCGTCGAAATTGATCGAAGCTGCGTTCATGGTTAATTCTTGCCTAACTTGGAGCTCTCTCGCACAACATATCCTGCGCCTTTGAGCGCATCTTTGATCTGTGAAATTCGATAGATGCCAAAATGAAAGACGCTCGCAGCAAGGAGCGCATCAGCTCCGTCGGCAAGCGCGCGAGCGAAGTCCTGGATGTCGCCAGCACCACCACTTGCAATCAGGGGTGTATCACAAATTTCACGAACTCTTCTAATCATCTCTAAGTCATAGCCTGACCGAGTTCCATCTCTATCCATTGAGTTTAGAAGTATCTCTCCTACTCCCCGTGAAGTTGCGCTCTCAATCCAATCGAGCGCATCTAAACCGGCGCTCTCTCTTCCGCCATGGGTTGTGACTTCAAAACCAGACTTAGTGCGCGCACGTCTTGCGTCTACTGATAGGACGAGAACTTGAGTGCCGAATCGATCAACTATCTCTGAAATGAGTCTTGGGTTCCTTATCGCGGCGGTATTTAAGGAAATTTTGTCGGCGCCTGCTCTCAACAACTGATTAACATCTTCGACAGACGAGATACCGCCTCCGACTGTGAGTGGAATGAATACCTGTTCTGCTGTGCGACGAAGTACTTCAAGCGTGGTTCCTCTACCTTCGGCGCTAGCAGTGATATCCAGAAAGGTAATCTCATCGGCGCCCTCGCGGGCATAAATGGCGGCCATTTCTACTGGATCGCCAGCCTCCTTTAAATCAATGAAGTTGATTCCTTTAACAACTCTTCCATTAGCCACATCAAGGCAGGGAATGATTCTCGTGGCAAGACTCATTGACTTACCTTCAGCGCATCTTCCAAAGTGAATGCTCCGGCATAGAGAGCCTTACCGACGATTGCGCCTTCGATTCCCACATCAACTAGTTCACGGAGTTTGATCAAATCATCTAGAGAGGAGATGCCGCCTGATGCGATTACCGGCTGATTTGTCATCTCGCATACGCTCTTTAGCAGCTCGACATTTGGCCCTTGCAGAGTGCCATCCTTATTTACATCGGTAACTACATAACGAGCGCAACCTTCGCTATCAAGGCGGGCAAGAGTTTCGAATAAGTCGCCTCCTTCTTTTGTCCAGCCGCGCGCAGCCAGTGTTCTTCCTCGGACATCAAGTCCCACCGCGATGCGCTCCCCATATTTTGCGATCACCGAAGCAGTCCATTCTGGGCTCTCAAGCGCAGCAGTTCCAAGATTGATGCGCTCGCAGCCAGTGGCCAGCGCTTTCGCTAGCGATGATTCATCTCTAATTCCACCAGAGAGCTCCACCTTCAATTGCAGTTTTGAGATAACCTCGCGAAGCAGTTCATGATTACTACCCGTGCCAAATGCTGCATCAAGATCGACTAAGTGAATCCACTCTGCACCCACATCTTGGAAAGCTAACGCTGCTTCCAGTGGCGCACCGTATTGGGTCTCAGCGTTCAATTCACCTCGTACCAAGCGAACTGCTTGGCCGCCTCGGACATCCACTGCAGGAAGCAGCACCAACTTTCTCATAGAACTTCCGCCCAATTCTTTAGAAGTTGGAGCCCAACATCACCGCTTTTTTCGGGATGGAATTGGACTGCGCTTAAGGAACCCAGCTCAACGGCGGCTATGAAATCTTCACCGTAGTTTGCGATGGCAGTTTTGACATCCCCCGATACTTCCCTTGCCGCATATGAGTGCACAAAGTAGAACCGTTCAGCATTTATGCCTTTTAGTAGTTGTAGCGGTGCAACTTCAGTAACTTCATTCCAACCAATGTGCGGCAGTATTGGAGCAGCTAACTTATTTACTTTATTCGGGAGGATTGCTAAGCCTTCCTCTTTTGATTCCTCACTTCCAGCAAAGAGAACTTGCATACCAACGCAGATTCCGAGAATTGGTCGGTCGGATTCGAAGCGCGCGCGAATCACTTCATCACCGCGAACAGCCCGGAGTTGACTCATACAACTTCCAAAGGCGCCCACACCAGGAACGACTAATCCGGAGGATTCCAAAGCTCTTTCAAAATCTGAAGTTACTTCTACTTCCAATCCAACTCGCTCGAGTGCGCGCTGAGCGGAACGAATATTCCCCGACCCATAATCGAGAATAGAGATTGCGTTACGTTCCTTCATCTCCGTCCCATCAGAGGACGCCTTTAGTTGAGGGGACTCCTGAAACCCTTGAATCAAGTGTGACGGCATCGCGCAGCGCTCTAGCTACCGCTTTAAATTGTGCTTCTAATACATGGTGGGCATTTCTTCCCTCGATGACCCGGATGTGTAGAGCAATCCGCGCTTCTGCAACAAAAGATTCCCAGATGTGTTTGCCCAAAGTGGTATCGAAAGTTCCAATCAACTCCACTATTTCGGGTTGTCTATGAACTAAATATGGGCGACCGGAAAGGTCAACCGCAGCTTGAACGATTACTTCATCTAGTGGAACCAGCGCATCCCCAAAGCGACGAATTCCAGATTTATCACCCAACGCCTCACGTAGGGCTTGGCCAACGGCAAGTGAGGTGTCCTCCACAGTATGGTGTGAATCGACCTCAACATCTCCACTTGTCTTGACGCTTAGATCAAAGCCAGCATGTTTGCCGAGTTGCGAGAGCATGTGATCAAAGAAGGGAACTCCAGTATCGACTTCAATCTTTCCCGTTCCATCAAGATTTAGCTCAACTTTGACTTGGGACTCTTTTGTGGAGCGCTCCACCTTTGAAATTCTCGCCATGTTCTGATTATCCCCTAACCTCTGGATGGTTATCTTCTCTTCTTGATCCACGACCCTGTGTTATCTCTCTTAAAGCATCTAGAAAAGCCCGGTTCTCGGCACGAGTTCCGATGGTCACTCGCAAATGTCCAGCTATTCCCACATCCCGAACCAAGACTCCCCGGTTTAACAACTCTTCCCAGAGCTTTACAGAAGAATCAATAAATCCAGAGAAAAGTAAGAAGTTCGCCTCACTTGGATAGCTCTGCAATCCCATTGAGTTAATCTCCTTGGCAACTTCTTCGCGCGCCTCTCGCAACCGCTCTACATCTTTACTGAGTGAACTCTGCTTTGAAATTGCAGCCAGAGCAGCCGCTTGAGTCAAAGCGCTCAAGTGATAAGGGAGTCGAACTAATTGAAGCGCTTCGATAACTTTTGGGTCGGCAATCACATAGCCAAGTCGAGCGCCAGCAAAAGCAAAGGCCTTACTCATAGTCTTTGAGACTAAGACATTCGGATGGCCCTTGATCAGAGTTATAGCCGATGGATTCTTTGAGAACTCGCCATAGGCCTCATCTACAACGACTAGGCCTTGCCGCGACGCTATCGCAGTTGCAACCTTTGTGATCAACTCAAGTGAAGTTGAGGTACCGGTTGGATTATTTGGCGTTGTAATGAAGATGATTTTTGATTCGGTAGCGCTAATAGCCTTCTCAATCTGTGACTCGCTAATCTCAAAATTCTTATCTCTAGGAATTGAAATCCAACTCTTGCCAACGACCTTTGAGATGAGTGGGTGCATGGAGTATGAAGGTTCAAATCCAAGCGCTCCTCCTTCAAAAGCCAAGAGAATGGTCTGGATAATTTCATTACTGCCATTTGCTGCCCAGATTGAAGCAGAGTCCACATCGGTGCCGTGAGAGGCGTTGATGGAACCGGCGAGCGCTTCGCGCAGCGCTATCGCATCTCTATCTGGATAGCGATTCAAAACCTTTAGGCAACGCGAGATCTCATCCAAAAGTGCGCTTTGTAAATCATCACTTAAGTTGTAGGGGTTCTCATTTGTATTTAATCGAACCGGAACTTCTATTTGTGGCGCTCCATATGGAGATAGTTCACTTAAATCTCCGCGAAGCGGTAGCCAAGATGGCCAGTTTGGACTCATGACTCAAACCGCGCCTTTATCGCTTCACCATGTGCAGGTAAATCTTCTGCTTCGGCAAAAGCCACAACGCTAGTTGCAATCTCACGGAGCGCTCGCTCGCTGTAATTTATGAAATGGAGGCCACGTAGAAAAGTTTGCACAGATAGTCCGCTGGAGTGACATGCGCATCCACCGGTCGGAAGCACGTGATTTGAGCCGGCCAAGTAATCGCCTAGTGAAACCGGAGAAAACCTTCCGAGAAAGACTGCTCCAGCGTTTCTAATCTTCTTACTTGCGCTTACCGGATCACTTATCAACAACTCGAGATGTTCAGCTGCGTATGCATTTGCAACATCTAACGCCTGATCCAAGTCATCAACTAGAACAATCGCTGATTGTTCGCCGCTTAAGGCCTCAGAAATCCTTTGATTATGTCGGGTTCGCTTTACTCGAATCCCCAGTTCTTTAACTACTTCATCTTTGAGTTGAAGTGAATCGGTAATCAATATGGCCGCGGCAATAGTGTCGTGTTCGGCTTGACTGACTAAATCCGCCGCAACTTCTCCCGCTATCGCAGTTGAGTCAGCAACTATGGCAATCTCAGTTGGACCTGCTTCCG
>Ga0194118_10007437_pt1 | contig 10543 bp, 7 predicted proteins | sample TA2MahsurfametaG_2_FD_148662 | JGI IMG/M metagenome (GOLD analysis project Ga0194118, IMG submission 148662) | Freshwater microbial communities from Lake Tanganyika, Tanzania - TA2015013 Mahale N5 surface | ecosystem: Environmental > Aquatic > Freshwater > Lake | place: Tanzania: Lake Tanganyika... | reverse complement strand
AAGGTTACGATAGGAGGAAAAGATTTTTTGAAAAGGATTTTAGGATGTTAGGAAATAAGGACTCAAGGACTCAAGGACTCAAAGATTTAACGATTTAAGGATGTTAGGATGTTCATCTTCTCCCCTAGGGGAGATTGAGAGGGGTGACATAGGATATAAGGATATTAGGATTTAAGAATAGTAGGATTTTAGGACTTTAGGATTTTAAGATTAAAAGACATTAAGAGCTAAGGATATCAGGAGGTTAAGTTCTCTCCCTAAAAGGGGAGTTCGCTCCCCCTCCAAGGTTCGATGTGGGAAACAAATCTTTCCTCCCCCTTCGGAAGGGGGAAACAGATTATTCTCCTAGCTTGGATTCACGTGAGTGTCACCTCCTCTGACGGAGTAAAATTCACGTGAGTGTCACCTCCCTCAATCCCTCCGGAGGGAAGCAGATTATTCCTCCCCCTTCGGAAGGGGAAAGTAAAACAAAAATCCCCCGTCATTGCGGTGGATGGATGGTGTATGACAGCGCGATGTGGGTGGTTGGTGGAGATCCACAATCCGGTTGTTTAGCCGATGTTTGGAGGAGCACTGACGGCATTAATTGGACCTTGATGCAAGACACGATTTCTGCTTTTTATGCAAAAAAACATAACACCAACTATGCGCCATTAGCTGACAAAATGTTGATGATGGGCGGATCTAGTTGTGGTCTCGCTATGCCAGTAGCTTTTAGCGAAGTTTGGGAAAGCTCAGATGGTGTTACATGGAATCAACTTCCAAATGCTCCATGGAGTGGAAGAAGTATGCAAATTAATTACTGCGTAGACGATTCAGGTGCACTTTGGATTTTAGGTGGAGCAGGTGAACATGACCGCAGATCGTATAACGACGTTTGGAAATCATCGGATGGGGTTCAATGGACACTCGTTAATGAATCGGCTCCATGGCGGGGCAGATATTGGCATACAGTGGCATGGTTTGATCATAAAATATGGTTAATGGGGGGAGTGGCTACCGGTTCAGAAATGAACGATGTTTGGTATTCAGACGATGGAATAACTTGGCATGAATTTAAAACTACTACAAGTAACCTGCCTTCAGGTACACGCCATGCACAATCAACTACCGTTTATGATAATGCCTTATGGTACATGGGTGGAATTACAACCAATAATGCATGGAAAATTGTGAATACCACGCAGTTGAACGAAGCGGAAGAATTATCACAAAACGAAAGAGCTTTCAGAATTTATCCCAATCCAGCGGATCAATCATTCAATTTGGTCGCACCTAATGATTGGAAGGGGTCGGTCGAAATATTGGATAATACGGGTAAAATAGTCTTGTTTCAACAGGAATTATTCAATCATTCTACGTTGCACGTTGAAAATTTAAAAGGAGGAATGTACACCGTTCGATTTTATCCTCATGAAGGAGGTAATCAAGCTTCACTAAAACTCATGTTGCTCAAATAACCCGCATTGACGAGAATTTGAAATAAGACAAATTTGAATGAACCCCTTTGGATTTTTCAACAATGTTGCCGAAATAGTTTTTTAATGGTGTAAATTTAAGGGCATTCATCTATGAAGCTATATTTCAACTTGCTATGGTGGCTCATAGGCTTGGCTCCGGTTCACGCACAGCTTCAAAACACCCATTGGACCTTTGGCTATAATTGCCGGGTTGATTTTTCAGGAGGAGCTCCTGTGGGAAATGGAGCTGCTGCAATTTATAGCAATGAACAGTGTGCCACGGTATCTAATCCCTCTACCGGACAATTGCTTTTCTATTCCGACGGCCAAAGCGTTTGGGACGCCAACCACAATCCAATGCCCAACGGATTTAACCTGTTTGGGGGAGCTTTTCTTTCCTGTTCTCAGGGGCCACTCATTGTTCCATTTCCTGAAGATCCTAGAAAGTATTACATTTTCACGATGGACGATCTGGAGTACGATATTCCGCAACTGGATAACGGATTACGATACACGGTTGTTGATATGACTCAGAACGGCGGGTTGGGCGACGTAGACCCCCTTCAAAAGAATATTTTTCTCACCGATTTTCTTTCCGAAAAAATGACGGTGGTGAGGAGTGAAGCCATTCGGGGTTATTGGGTGATTGTTCACAAAAGAGAACGTGATCAATTTTTAGCCTACAAAGTTGACGGATGTGGTGTAGATCCAACGCCTGTTTCAAGTAATGTTGGAACCGCTTTATTGGGAGCTAATTCTAATTTTGATCCGCGCATGCCTTTTTATGGTTCCATGAAAGCTAACAACGCCGGAGATCGAATTGCCATGCCCATTGACGATAGCAAACTCATTGACTTTTATTCCTTTGATGCAACCAGCGGTCAATTGTCGAATCCCATTACCGTTGAAGTAACCGACAACACGCCTGCGTCTCCCATTCGAAAATACGGCTGTAGTTTTTCGCCCGACGGAAGCATGTTCTATTATACCAACACCATTTCAGTCTATCAATTGAAATTAACCACGTATGACTCCATCAATATCGCGTCCTCTCACACGTTAATTGCCACACCGAGCGATCCAACGTTTCAAATCGAAGAAGGACAAGACGGGAAGTTGTATGTTGCCATTGGGGGAAGCAATGTGCTTGATGCTATCAATTCACCAAATAGTTCGTTTTGCGATTACACGAGTAATGCCGTTTCGCTTAACGGATTGTGCCTGTTGGGTTTGCCCGCTCGCGTTCACGAACGGAATTTTTCAAGTCCACTCATTGCTTTTTCTCCCGACTCATGTTGGCAAAGTACTATCGCATTTTCTATTGCAACAAACTTACCCATCAATCAAATAACTTGGAATTTCGGCGACCCAAACTCAGGAGCCAATAATACCTCAACAGCCATAAATCCTACCCACGAGTTTTCTGATTTGGCATCTTATCAAATTACCGCCATTGTTGAATTTAACTGTCATACGGATACCATTACCCAAAACATAAGCTTGTTGGATTGTCCAGAGCCCCTCACGCCAACCTTGCCTTATGAATTTCCCAATGTAATTACGCCCAATTCGGATGGCGCCAATGATTTCTTTGCTATCGAAAATTTACCTGAAAACACAGAAGTAATCATTCTCAATCGTTGGGGAAACATTGTTTATTCAGCAACCAATTACCAAAACAATTGGGATGGAAAAGACGCTTCAGGAAAGGAATTGGTTGACGGGGTATATACCTATAAATTCATTACTGAAGCGGGGCAAATGGGCCATGGATTGCTGCATGTTCTTCGATAGCCTCTTTTTGACGTAAACTGTTAATAGATTCATTTGTTTAATTACTTGAAATGACCAGAATAACCCTTGTTTTCTGCCTATTATGTTGCGCCATTTCTTTTGGCCAACAATTGGAATTCCAGTATGGGGGACAGCAACTTAATGTGTATAATAGCCTGCCAAATGATATTCCGTTGTTCACGCAAAACTTTGATGACCAAGTTTCTGCAGCTATTCCTTTCACTCCATTCACAATGGGCGGCCAAGCCTACAATACACTTTTCGTTAGCACCAATGGATTTATAACCTTAGGTCAAGCAGCTAGCAGCAACAACTACAACCCAATTTCTCAGCCCCCTGGCGTGCCGGTTATTGCGCCGTTTGCATGCAATTTAGAAAGTGCAAATAATAGTGCCAGGATAAGTTATCAAATAGTAAATGGTTTTAATGGACCCTCTAACATTATCATTCAATGGCAAAACGTGCGACGAGTGGGTATGCAAGGCGAGTCTTTCTCGTTTCAGGCGAAGCTTAATTTCACCACGGTTATTTGGCCTGGTATCGAATTTATTTACGGTGATTTTACCTCAGTAAATAACGCACAGACCGCCATTGAAGTGGGAATACGTATTGGAACCGGCAATGTTTCTACGGAATTTCAAAACATTCAAGTAAATAACGGACAAGCATGGGTTCCAGAACAATTTGGCACCAGCATCAATTCAAGTTGTTTGTTTCCCTCAGCAGTTGGTTCAACCGGTGTTCCACCTTCTGGTATGACGCACAGTTGGGCTTTACTTTACAGTAATAATGTGCCTAATGTTAATAGTTCCCCCATTTGCAATCAAAATGGAAACGTAGTCATCTACTCGAATTACGACGGTGGCACGCTCAATATCAACTGCGATCAGAACATCCCTAATTTAAAGATTGGAATTTGTACCTACGAACCAGTCATTGTAAACATCTCTGGACCTTTTGTCGGGAATGTTACTGAAGTACTTTACGCTGGGTTTAATTCCAATCAAAACAATAACCATTGTGGACTTGGGAATATTACAACAAGTATTTCTGGCGTGAACCCTGCGATCGTTCAAATTCTTACGGCTCCTTCTCTAGAATATTTTCCCGATCATCAAAACGGACAGGCTTACCAAAGTGGAATAATGGTCGGGGTAAGCGGTCAGTGTGACACCCTATATGCTGCCGGTGGTGGAAATACTCCTGATGAGGTAGTGGCTTATTTCTTAAATGCGTTCAATGGTAATCTGCGTTTTCATCATACCCAATACAATTGTTGGCTTACCGAAATCTACGATTTATCCGATGGGGGAACCTGTTGCACCGATCCGTTTACCATCATTCCAAATTGGGATATTTCAATCTCAAACGATACCAGTATTTGTTTTGGTGGAACGGTGAGTCCATCACTGGTTAGCAACATTGACGGCGTTGCACCTTTTAGTTATTCGTGGACCTTTGCCGGTCAGGAAGTCAGCCAACAAGCTTCCTTTTCTTTCAATCCAAATTCTAGTGGAACAGCCTGCCTAACGGTCATTGATGCCAATGGAGATTCCCTTACAGAATGCATGAACATTACCGTTGCGCCTCCGGTTGTAATTCAATTCAGCGTCAGTGATACCGTTTTGTGTTGGCCGAACCCCTTTACATTGATTAACGAAACCACTCAAAACACTTTTGCAAATCAAACATGGTTCGTTAATAACGTAGCCTATTCCAATAATGAAATCTTTATTTTCTATCCCAATCAACCAGGAACATATTCCGTGGAATTGGAACTAACGAATGCTTTAGGGTGTGTTTATGATACCTTGATACCAACGAACCTAGTTTCTTTAGAAACACCCGCGGCAAGTTTCTCTAGCACGCCCAGCGTTGTTCAAATTGACAATCCCTTGGTTTCCTTTGTGGATGAATCCCTCGGCGAAGTGAGTTCTTGGAATTGGACTTTTTTCGTCCCATCAGCTGCTCAAACAAGTTCGGAACAGAATCCTGTTTTCACCTTTCCCGGTAGCATTGGTGGTGATTACCAAGTCCAATTGTTGGTGAGCAATGCAGCGGGTTGTTCGGATAGTATTTCGGGAATCATTACCGTCTTTGAAAATTACACACTTTTCGTTCCTAATTCATTTTCACCCGATGGAAATGAATTCAATAATGTTTTTAAAATATATGGCTACGGAATAGAAAAAAATGGTTTTCAGTTAGAAATTTTCAATCGTTGGGGAGCCTTGATCTTTGTCTCAAATGACCCTGCAATTGGATGGGATGGTAGTTACGGTGCTAACGGTGGAGTAGTGCAACCGGGCACCTATACCTATCGTCTCAAGTATCGACTTAAAAATCAATCTACCATGGATTTCATTACCGGTCACGTAAATGTAATTCGATGAGTTTTCGCCTAACCTTCATTTTTTTCCTTGTGATGGGGGTATCCTTTTCTCAAAAGGAGGCGAATGTTTGGCATTTCGGAGAAGGATATTGCTTAGATTTCAACAGCGGTGTCCCTGTGCAGTCCCCGAGTCAAATGTTCACCGTCGAAGGGTGCACTTCGTATTGTGATGAAAACGGGAATTTACTCTTTTATTCCAACGGAGGCGGAAGGGTTCCGGCAAGTGGGCAAGACGGAGGTAAGATTTGGAATAAGAACAACCAGGTTATGTATGACATGCAAGGCACAGAAGGTGGTGGTTGGAGTGCTGCACAGTCCTCCGTTATCGTACCTGCACCGGGAGAGAGCAATGTCCTTTATCTGTTTACGGTGGAGGAACAAGAGCATTACGTGGACGCTACCCCTGCTGTTTTAGCAGCCGAACCGAATGGCAGAGGTTTCCGTTATTTCAAAATCGATATGAGTCTCAACGGTGGTTTGGGAGCTGTTGTTGAGGCTGATGTTCCGGTATATGATTATTCGTTTGAGGGTATTTGTGCCGTCCGACATGCAAACGGATCAGATTATTGGATTTTAATTAACCAAGATACCTCAGGAATTGGGGTGTACAGCGTGACCCCAAATGGCGTGCAACTTGCAGGCGTATATCCTGCTCCAACATCAACCTCCGGCGGCATTATCAAATCAAGTCCCTTTCCATTTATTCCAGGGCAAACCTGTTGCAACAAGGTCATGACTCCGGCGGGTTTATTTGATTTTGACCTCAGCACAGGACAACTGAATTTCGAAACTGATTTTGGGGGTAATGTGACTTCCAGTTTTGAGTTTTCACCCAATGGATATTATTTGTACGCAACGATTTTTGACCCTGTTACTTTTAATTCCCAATTGCTGCAATACAATATTTTGCAGGCATCGCAAACGGGTCAGACGCTGGTTTCAACGGCTCAAGTAGTGGCTGCGAATTTTGAGGGGGTATATATGCAATTAGCGCCCGATGGAAAAATTTATTTTACTGAACCAGCCTTTGACCCAATTACCGGAGATTTTACAACGTTTCTAGGGACTGTTAACTGCCCTAATACCTCCAATCCTTCAGTGAGTATCGACGTATTTTCTTATCCTTGTGATTTGATCAATAGTTTTGGCTTTTATACCCTTCCCAATTTCCCATCTTGGATTTTTTACAACAGTTACGAAGCACAAATACAGTTTGGTGCTGATACCGTATTTCTTTGTTCAGGCGACAGCTTATTACTGAACGCAGGCCAAGGATCCTCTTGGCAATGGGGTGGAGATGCTTCGACGAATTCGGGGCAGTTTTATACGGTCACAAGTCCAGGAATTTACAGTGCAACGGTCTCTGGTCCATGCGGATTAGGTAGTGATCAAATCGTTGTTTTACTCTGTGCAATTGAAGAGCCAACGGATAGTAATGCCGTAGCATTCACCTTTCCCAATGTAATTACGCCCAATTCGGATGGCGCCAATGATTTCTTTGCTATCGAAAACTTACCTGTTAATACCGAGCTCTTTATCCTCAATCGATGGGGAAATGTGGTGTTTTCTTCGACAAACTACCAAAATAACTGGAACGGCGAGGACAATTCAGGCACAGCGCTTCTTGACGGGGTTTACGCGTATAAGTATACTACCGAAGCAGGAACCACAGGACATGGATTTGTGCATTTAGTGAGATAATAGCCCCCAACCCCTCCCAAATCAGGCTTCGTCTTGACATTTCGGAGATGTCAACAAGGTTCGTACTAGCTTAGCTACATTGCCGATGGTTACGTCTATGATTGTTGAGGTTCGGCACCTTCTGATTTTCGTTTTTGGGAGGCGAATGAACGGCTGTGTCGGAGGGAGTAAGCGTTGGAAACAACCCGAAAGCACTTTTTTCAAACAGTTGTTGTTGATGGTATTTCAAAATACCTTAATTTTAAGGAACTTAAAGCCCATAAAATTGTATAAATTCATTTATGCCGCTTTCGTTTTAATTCAGGTCGGAGTGAAGGCACAGACCTTCAGCCCTTTCTTGGCAGCCGATCTACAGCATACCATTGATAGTTTTCAAAGCGCCTACAACCTGAAAGGAATTTCAGCGAGTGTTTTTGTTCCCAATGAAGGGATATGGAAAGGGGTTACGGGCGTTTCTCACCCAGGGGTTCCTATCACCCCCGAGACGGGCTTCGCCATTGCGAGCAATTCCAAACTCTTCACCGGAGTGCTCTTGCTGAAATTGGCAGAAAACGGTCTTCTTTCCTTGGATGATTCGCTTCACGAACATTTGCCCCCTTTCAACAACGTGGATCCGAACATTACGGTTCGTCAATTGCTCAACCATACCAGCGGTTTAAGCGACGTCAACATTCCAGGTTATGGAGATTCCATGCTTGCGGACCCCTACCGTGTTTTTCAACCTGAAGAGATCATCGGTTGGGTTGGTCCCCCTTTATCCGCTCCCGGAGGGGGATGGTCGTATTGCAATACCAATTATTTGCTCGCAGGTTTGGTGGCCGAAAGTGTTACCGGACAGAGTTTTAGCCAACTTTTGCGCGAAAACCTATTAAATCCGCTGAACATGGACAGCACTTATCTTGCGGTGTATGAAAACAGTTCGGTGGTGCCTGCGCATCCTTGGCAAGGAGGAATGGATTTTAGTTCAACACCACGGATTTCGATTAACAGTGCTGCTTGGGCTGCGGGGGCAATGTATTCTACCTCGAGTGAAATGCTTCATTGGTACCGCGCGCTGATGGGCGGTCAGGTGATCAACCAAAACTCGCTTCAGGAAATGACCACCTTTGTGGGTTCGGGCAGTTATGGCGTAGGGATTGCTGAGGCCACGATTGCAGGAAGGACGATTTGGCAACATGGAGGAACCATCTGGGGAGGGTATAATTCTTCCATGATGTACGACCCGGCCTCAGGGGCAGTAATTTGTGTTCTAATCAACCAACTACCGGCTCAAGCGTTCCAAGTGGCGTCTCAGCTCTTAGGTGATTTGGTGGATCAGGGATTGGGATTCCTTGATGCATCACAGGATGAAGTCCCCCTTCTTTACCCCAATCCAACCACGGACCTTGTGCGCCTGTCCTTTAAAGGTCAAGGAACCTTTCAATTGTCGAACGGGCAAGGACAGCTTTTGTTTGCTGGGAACTTCATAGAACCTCATTTGGAGCTTTCATTAGCGCCCTTTCCCAAAGGGGTATACGTCCTAACGGTTCAATCGGAAAAGGAAACCAAACGCTGGAAAATTTCGCGAGAGTAGAATGAAACAATTTCTCCTGATGTTATTTTTGGGTTGTTTTTGGGGTGGAAAATCCCAAAACCTGTACTTTCCCCCAACAGTGGGTAGTGCCTGGGATACCCTTGCACCGGCCACGCTCGGGTATTGCCAGCCTGAAATTGGGATTAAGCAGGAAATAATCCATGAGCAACCGGTGCCAAGGGATTAGCAACGCTTCGCAAAGAATTGTTAAAATTTAAGAGAACTGAATTTTCAATGCGTTTATCCCTTATTTTCGAAAAAAAATCGAACACCATGAAAAAAAATCAATTTGCATTATTCGCATTGTTGTTGCTAGCAGTCGCTTCCAGTTGTACCGTAGTTCGCCCGAGTCAGGTTGGTGTCAAGTCCACTTTGGGAATAATCAAAGGTAAAATTCGGCAGCCCGGTCCAGTAGTTTTTAATCCGTTTGTATCTAAAATCATCAAAGTTAATGTTCGTACCATGAACTTATCCATCAAGGAAAACCTTCCGTCCAAAGAAGGATTAACCATTCTTTCCGAAAGTTCAATTCTTTACCACATCAAGGCGGATGATGTTCCGAAGATCATTCAAGAAACGGGACTGAATTATGAAGATAATTTGATTTTGCCGGTGTTTCGTTCGGCTGCTTCCGATGTATGTTCGCGGTATTATGCCAAAGATATGCACAGTGCAAAACGCAATGAGATTGAAAAGGAAATTCAAAAGCGATTGGCAGAGGTTTGTGAGGAGAAAGGATTTATTATTGAAGCGGTACTTTTAAAAAGCATCAGTTTGCCTGCGGGCTTAACCAAATCCATTGAAACGAAATTGGAGGCGGAACAAGAGGCCCTTAGGATGGAATTTGTCCTTGACCGTCAAAAGAAAGAAGTGGAGCGACAAATCATCGAGGCAGAAGGCGCCAAGAAAACCAATGTAATCCAAGCCGAAGCCAAAGCACAAACCATGAAAATTGAAGCGGAAGGTCGAGCACAGAGCATTGAAATTGAAGCCAAGGCTAACAAAACCGCCAACGAGTTATTGAACAATTCCATAACGCCCAATCTCCTCAAATTGAAACAAATTGAAGCCTTTATCAAACTTTCTACGTCGAACAATACCAAAACCATCGTAACCGACGGGAAAGGCAGTTTGCTCAACGTATTGGATGATAAGTAATTCGATGCATGACTGAAGCCCTAATGATACGGTTATTTCTTCTTCTCATTGCCTAGCAACAGCCGCACTAGCGGCTTTTTTCATCCCCTATTTTCCAATTCCTGCGTACAACCACGTAGCCCTGCCCTCATTTCTACGTAGAACTCTTTGGGTAGTGCTGTGTATTTTGATTCCTTGCCCTCGGCTTTTTGTTTTCCACCCTTTTATAATGCGGCAACTTTGTTTCAGTAACAACAAAAAACTACCGCTCATGAAAACAAAAAATCTACTTCTCGCAACCGTTTTCGGATTCACTACGATGATTTCTTTTGCACAGCAACCTGCAAAAGTATGGGCACAAATCACCGATGCCAACGCAGTTCCCTTTATGAACGCTGACGGCAACTTGGTTTCCAACAACGCTACCCTTAACGCGGTTCTTCAAACACAGGGAATCACCTCCGTGCAAGCGGCCCTTCCGGCATC
>Ga0194118_10007432_pt1 | contig 10554 bp, 4 predicted proteins | sample TA2MahsurfametaG_2_FD_148662 | JGI IMG/M metagenome (GOLD analysis project Ga0194118, IMG submission 148662) | Freshwater microbial communities from Lake Tanganyika, Tanzania - TA2015013 Mahale N5 surface | ecosystem: Environmental > Aquatic > Freshwater > Lake | place: Tanzania: Lake Tanganyika... | reverse complement strand
CTTAAATTACTCGTGGGTGATGGATTATTATATTGAACACCATTTACTAAAACTGAAAAATATCCGTTTGAATCAATCGAAAATGCTATATGATTCCACGAATTTAAAGCAATAATCCCTGTACCAAGAGTAATAATGTTGTTCTGAGTTGTTGAAGTTGTGCGTGTCCCATATTGTGCACGCCAAATCATTGATGCTGCAGAAGTACCGGTTCCATAAATTCCAAATCCGGCTGTCGCTGGCAACGTATTGTTATTTGAGATAATTACGGAGTTCGTGTTGCCTAATAATGTTGGATATATCCAAATTGAAAATGTATGTCCATTAAAAGGTGTATAATATCCAACATAACTCGTAGTAGAAAATCTTGAACTTGTCGATATTTGTAATGATTTTGCCCCACCAATTTTTTGAGCAGTCGATGTTGAAACTGATGTGGCGGACCAACTAAAACCAGGAACTACTGTATCAGTTGTGGCTGATGTTTCAAAAAGTAGTTCACTCGATAATCCAACTGTAGGAACTGTTACATTCCAAGACCCAAGAGTCAATATACTCGGCAAACTACCACCACCTCCGCTTCCCAAATAAAAAATTCCATACTTTGATAAACTTGACATTAAACTTAATGACATATTTCTCTCCTATGAATATCTAATAGACGAATATATTTATTAGATATGATTTCAACCACATTCACATTTATACACAATTTCCATAACACTTCCCCATATGATAATAGTTATCCTTATTTGTTATTAATGGATCGCCATAATTCGATTTCATTGTCGGTCCTTTCTCATCTCCCGCTACACATTTGCTTCCTCCTAAAAGCACACAACATGACATAGAACCACATGAATTCACATCGGTTTTCTGACACATCTCTTCTAATTTAGTTTTATCTCCCGCATGAAAACTACAAAATCCACCTCTCATTTTCGCCGAATCATACACTGGTGATGTCGTCGACATCCCGGTCAATTTGCTCATATATACGCTATCTTCATAGGTTGGAACATACGATGCACTTCCATATTCAAACTCTCCCGGTGTATAATAAATCGGAGTATCACTTATTGGAGAAATCGGCATAGGTATCGCGTTTCCATCTTTATCATATACGTAATATACTCCTAAATTTCCACTAAAATCAGGCGATGCTGCTTTATCAGACACACCCGATGATGACATAAGACCAGCCTTCGAACGGTAATCGATATTCACATCAGTACTATAAGTCGTGGCGGCCTTCAAAGCCGCATCATTCTTTCCTTTATCTGGACTAGTGTCTCCCGGTTCACCCCCAGGTCCATAGGCAACGGTGTTCGTTAAAGGACGAATGCCGGTTGCCGAAGTAGTATCAGCTCTATATCCATAAGGAACTCGCGCTACCAAAGGCTTACCATTATCGTCGACTAATAATGTGTCGTCGGCATTCTTCGGTTGATAATATCCATAGGGAATCGTATCATCTGAAGATACAGTCGCCAAGGGAAAAGTTTGTCCATCGAATCCTTCACGATAAGCATCTGCTCCCCAAAAAAAATAACCAATCACAACAATGGCTAAAAATCCAATTAATATCATAGCAATTACAGAATTTGTATTTTTAAAAAATCGTTCAGTATTCAAATTCCATTTCATAATCAAAACAAAATATAAGTTATAATCTCTCGAGACACAATTAGAAACCTTATACCAATTATTATTTTGTCGACCTTATACCAATTATTATTTTGTCGGTTTTAATTGGAAGAAACTAGTGAGAGGTTGTAATCCATTACGTTTATTCATTATCTCAGTCAAATATTTATCGAATAATAATGTTTTTACTTTTGCCATGCAATATTTTTCCTTCTGTTTATTAAAGACTTCCAAATCCGCTCCGAATTCTCTCTTTAATTCTTCCATATCTTTCTTATAACTCTTCATCACTGCTAATTTACCTTGTATTTTCAATATATCTTCCAATGCTAATCCTAAGAATTGACAAATCGGTTTCATCAATTGATTCGTAATATAAAATGTATAATCAATATTCAGTCGATTCGCTACAATATACTCGGGTGTTTCGATTTTATCACCTTGTAATGCGCGTTTATTTGCCGTTTCCACATGTAAGAATTTCATTCGGTCTCCCGGTTTTGGTTTATTTCCCGGGTCACGTTTTCCGATTCGGTCAGCCAACACATAATGCGCAATCTGTTTGGGATTCTTATAATAACCGCGCAATGCTTTTGTTATCGCCAATTTATCCATCGGCACTTGACTTTTGGTAAGTGCCGTTAAAGCCGTTTTAAGACTCTCGAGTCCTGCTTCTAAATTACCTCCCTTCATCAATTTCACAATAATACCACCGAAAACATCTTTCAAATAATCGCAACTATCACGTCGTTTCAAGGATAGACCCATGTATTTCAATTTACATTTATTCGGGTCTTCTTCATATAACATTCCCACATATCGTTTCTTGGAAATGAGAGCAAATGGCATCAATGTTTTCTCATAAGCCAAATTCATCGGTGGTTTCAAGAATTGCGACGCATATCCAGCAGCTTCTTGTGCCAATTCGATAGTAATCTCTAGCGCATCTTTTCCTACGATTTTCTCTCCGGTTTCAGTATTAGTCAAGTTGAAAATAAAGAATACGGAATCCGTATTATGGACAATCATACTACCAATTCCTGCTGCAAAATGATGATTTTCAGTGGTCAAATCATACACATATTGATTATAATCCGGCACATATTCGATTCGTTTTACGCAATTATCCATTCCACATGAAAACATACTGTCGCGATACACTGAATTCTTGGAATAATCGTATACATTTCGATAGATTCTTGCCATATATTTATATTCTGGTTTATCCGATTTATCCAAAACAATATAATTTTCCGCGGTTTTCACGCGCCAATAATATTCAGCCGCCTCGATTTGCGTTTTAAAATAAATCACCAAATTTTCTCGATATTTTACTTTTTCTAAGCCACTATATGGCAAAGGATGATGAAGGAGTTCAGCGCCGATACCAATATTTTTCGGCGATATTTCTTGTCCCGTTTTCAAAAGTAAACTATGGTCATCAGTCACATCGACAATACCTTGATTGGTATATATCCGCACCATTTTTTTCTCAGGTGCGAGTTCATGTCTTATAACTCGATGTACACGTGTCCAACCGCGTTCTGTCCATGTAAGTATCCCTTGAGGCAATTCACAATATTGTTTTGTTTGTTTTCCGGGTTCTTCACATGTGCGCCAATTTCCATTTCCCCATAATTCCGCCAATTCTTCCGGCGTTGTAATTCTGAAAACACCATTGACATATACATATAGAGGTGTGTAATGCGCAACACTATCACCATAAACATATTCGGCATTTGTCATTACTAGCCCATGATTTTTGGTTTGACACACACGTGATTTATAGACGTCTTCAATAATACTACGAGCATAAATAATCATCATACGTCCACTTGCGGTAGTTGAAGCTGCTACATCTTTTTCATAAAAAGCGGATGTACGTGCTCCACATTGTCCATAAAGCGAATTGGCGGTGACTTTATAGGCAAGTTGTCGTTTATCCAAAATATTCGCCATAAATGGGTCTTTTTCTTTTTCTGACTTTTTCTTGGTATCTTTACGTGCTTTCAAAAGTTCCATAAGAATCGATGGCAATACGGATTTTTCGCCGTTGGGTAATTGAGCCCAACGACAAACACGTTTGCCCACTTTTGTCTTTTTGGCTTTTGCTCGTGGATTCGCTGGGTTACGTCTCCATTCAAAAGTATCGAATTCGATTTCGACATATTCATATCCAGGTAAATTATCGTATTTGAAAACGCCTTTTGCGTCGCGTTCTCCTTCTGTTTTGGATAGAGTATATTTATCAGTGTCTGGGTCCCATCGATATTCTTTCGCCCATACTTTACTGCTATGACAATAATTTTGACTAATCATATTGGATGGATAGAGAGATGAATAATCAACACATGCAACCGGTTCATCGAAATAAATCTTGGTTTTGGGAGGTAAAACAATGGCACCTTCGTATCCGCCGTCTTCGCCCGACTTATCCAAGTCGGGCATCAAATATCCTTTTTCCATACATTTTTTCGCCACATAACTTTGTAATTTCACACCTTGTCCGCGAAATACTAGGAAATTAATAGGTACACTACACAAATTCGACATTTCAACAAAACCGGTGACAACATCGACTTTGCGCATCAAGTGTTGAACCAAATTACAATCCTGGATACAATATTTTGCGACAATAGCGCGGTCACTGGATGACCCATTACTTAAACGGAAAATATCATGATGGTCAATATCATCTTTGGCCATACCCCAACGTATTTTCTTGGCTCTATCAATGACTTTCGCATGATGTCCCAAAATCACAACCACATTTTTCTTATTTTTCACCATTTCACCTTTTTTGTTTTTCTCTTCGATTTCTTTTTCATAAATATCGACCACATTGAATTTCTTGCCTTCACGATAGTAATCACATGTGAATACGGTTTCCTCAATACGAATATAATCCCCCACATGTAATCCTATAATGTTTTTCGTATATAATTCTGTACATTGTCCATAGAAATCATGTTCAATATCAATTAAATCCGCGACATCGTCACTGATATTTTCAGCGGCAACATCATCGAGTTTATAAGATGCCAGGTTGAATTCGCGTCGGAAATACGCATATAAATCAATTTGAATACGTCCGGTCATAGCAATATAACGCAAACTGTATTCACCACTCGCCAATACGATTTTATGAGTTTCAATATCCATAGCGGCTCCCCCTTTTTTTGTTTTTTTCATATAATAGTCGAGTTCATCCTGTCGACTTAACCGAGACAAGTGTAGAAATTGGATAAGACAATCATTTTCAATCGCACGTCGATAGAGGAATTCATAATCAAAACCGAAAATATTATATCCAATAATAATATCTGGATTCTCTCGTTGAATCAATTGTTGCCATTGAAGAAGTAATTCAGTTTCGTTATTTACAGTGGTAACTTGACTTCCAGGAATTGCATCACAACCATTCAAAACAATACAAGTATTCAAATAAGGTTCTGTCTCTCCATAACGCATAAAAGTAGAACCGACCATGGTTACTATATCGCCTTCCAAAGGTGGGAAAATAACATCCAATACTTCATTTAAATAAGTGATTTTATCGTCGCGACTATATTCTTCATCATCGGCACATAAGATATCTGCGATTTTCGTGGTTTTCCGAATTGATTTTGTAGAGGCTGGTTTTGAAAACCGGTTTACAAAATTCTCTTCGACGTCATCTTCTTCATTGCCTTCGTCTCCTTCATCATCTTCTTCACAATCATCGGCTTCGTATTCATCATTATCATCATCATTATTGTCACCATTGTCTTCTTGTGAATCTGTTTTGTGGATAGCAGTAGCATTTTCCAAAAAGGATTGAATTGTTTGATATTTTACTTGAACTTCGTTTTCTTCTGTTTTTAAAGTTTGTATACTGTATTTTAAACACCGTTGAATTTGTTTTTTAACAAATGCCGGTTCACAGAATTCGGCGAATTGTTTTTTCGGATAGACAATATCAATATCTGCGCATGTTTCGGCATTTAATGTGTTTGGTAAGGAAAATAAGCGATAAATCATATCGGAAAATAATGGGGCAAATTGATCCTGATTTTCTATGCCAATTTTTTTAAGAGAATCTACAATTTGCATGGCTGGTTTTTTATAATTCTTTTGTGCGAGAGGGAAATCACCGTGACTACTACTTGCTTCAATATCAAAACTACAAATCTTAAAAGGAACAATGGCTTCTTTTTCCGGCATAGGAATTACTTGTGATTTTGAAAGAATATATTCAAATGTACATGAAGTGGATTTAACAGGAGATTCGACAGCAGAAGAATGAAGTTTAATCCAACCGGTTGGAGAGATATTCTGGATATGAAAATAACGAAGTAGTGGAGAGATTTTACTTTCATAAAGTTCTGTATTTGGCCAAACTGGATTACCGATTTTGTCCATATGACGTTTTTCGCCTTCACCCGTGTACCATAAATTGCGGACACGATTACATATGGCTGTATTTTTAAATGTGATTCTTACAAATTGGTCGGTATCATTGGCGGTGAATCCATAAAGACGTTTTTTATCGATAAGGATAGCATCTACAATTGATTCATCATAATAAGAGGAACCGTTTTTCATTGGTTTCCCGCCATTAAGTGCTTGTTTTATGTTATGAATAAAACGATTGAGATGACCGCGTGTAAAAGAATTGGATACACGTACAAAGAAATAGGGTTGAAAATCATTGACAAAAATACAACATGATTCGCCTTTTTCATTGATTCCAAACATTTGAATTACGAATCGTTTTGCGTCTTTTTTTGGTTTTTTATTTTCGGGTTCATCATCATCGGCTATCACTAAATCTTCATCGAAAACACGATAATCAAATAGACGGAATGAACGTAAAATTCGTTTTGGTTTTGCAATACGAACAGGTTCCATTGAAGAATAATAAGTAATCGTAAATAATTTTTGTATCCTTTCTATAAAAGAAACTTGGTTTACTTCAATTTTGGGAGGATGTATAAGTATTCTAGTACATCGTATGGCATAATGAATAGATTAATTTTCATTGTTCATTATATGAAAGGTGGTCGAATTCCGGTTTACCAGAATAATTTATTCGTTTTCGATGGTGAGCATAACGTTATTTTTAAGAAGAATTTCATCTATAAAACAGCGAACGAAACCGCGCCAACCATTGTTTTAGATAATCACACATTTGAATATCGAGAGGCACAACCAGGCGAAACCGAAACCGCGAATGCGAATTTAGAAAAAGAACAATCATATAACACGAATTTTAAAGATTGTGATGTACTCAAAAATAATAATGCCGAAATTGTATTAGATTACATCAGTGTATTTAACGATTTAGAATCAGACGTTCCATTTATAACAAAATATGGAAACTTAGGAATGGATTCTATTTTTACGTATATATTAAACTGTAAAGAATCAGATACAGAAACTCATAAAAAATTTATTGAGTCTTTAAAACCAATATTTATAATACAGGGAAGTCAACACAATTATGCGGTCGGCGGTTTAAATGGCAAATTTAATTTGTTCCATAAATATTCATTTATTGATGAATTGAAAACATTGATAACAATATTAATGGGTGATACAAATAATACAGAAAAAATAAAATCAATGTTGTTAGGAACAACAAAAAAAACGGGAAAACTTCTTGAATCAACGGATGATTTCAATATTAAATATGGAAAAATAAACGATATGTTAAAAAAGCGAACACGAAAAATGTCACCTCAAAGTAGATTAGAAACCTATCTTTTACACAGCCAACATGAAAATCCTGAGAAAAAATCGAAAAATGCAAATAAAACACAAAAAACAAGGGTACATGAACAGTTAACACCTCAACAACAACGTTTTGTCAATATATGTGATTTTATGAGAGTTAATTATATTTATACAGAGAATAAAGAAATAAAACCCCTACAAAAATCAAACCCCGGAAGAATTTTTACAAAAGAACAACTTGATACGATGCCATATGAAGAATATATAAGACACATATATCAAACGAATATCGATAACAGAACAGATCTGAATACATACAATGTATATGTGGATAGAGAAATAAAGGAAATATTGAACTTAAAAACAAATGTCTTTGATTATTTGAAAAATACACATTTGCGTTTTAAATTCAATGCCGCTGATGATCATTACGTTAAATATAGAGACACTAATATAGCCAAAGAAATTGGCATCGATTTGGCGTCTTTCATCATTTTATATTACATTAAATTACGTTTTGACAAACCAAAATTAGAAATGAACCATAGAACAAATTCATTATATCCTATATCAAAAAAGTTGTTCATTGATACATTGATTGGAAAAGAAAACAATCCGATAATTAAAAATGATGAAAATGATGGGTTTAATTTCGATCTATATCCGAAGGAAACAATGTATGCAGTGAATTGTAGAGTTGGTCCTGATAGGGTTGCTCAATACTCAGAATGCGCCGGAAGAGGCCTCTTTGAAATAGTAAAATTTATTGCTCTAGGAGAAGACAATCAGTTTCATAGTGAATATTTTCCTGATACTACATTGGCGGAAGTAAAAGCATTGTTTGAAAAATACAATACATTTGAAAATATGAAATCAAATGAAAGTGTTGCGTTTTCAGAATTCATGGAAATATTAAATAATAAAGGAACATTTGGACTTAAGTATTCTAGGGGAGATCACGAACTAACTTCAGTGGAAATGAATTCATATTTAAATTATGTGTTTAACGGTAGTATAAAATATAACAATAATACACCGAATATAGTTAATAAGTCTCCCATAACCAATAAGATTGTGTTTGAGAACCAAAAAATTACTTTGGAAAATCCTCATTTTATATTAACAGTTATACACAAACAGGGGCATACCGAGACAAAATATTTATATAAATCTAAAATTTTCTATAACAATGTAGAATTCGCAAATAATATGTATTTAAGATTTTTAATTTTTAAACAAATTGAGATTAAACGACTCAATTCTAAAAAAATAACAAATATGCACCGTATGTTTGCGCGTTCTGGCAACGTGATAGAAAATTTAAGTGATTTAGATGTATCCAATGTAACGAATATGACCGGCATGTTTAGTGAGTGTCATTGGTTAAACCAACCGTTGAATTGGGATGTATCAAAAGTAACAAATATGAGTTTTATGTTTTCTGGGTGTGAAAATTTTGATCAACCATTGAATTGGAATGTCTCAAATGTAACAATTATGAGTATTATGTTTGATGGTTGTGAAAGTTTTAATCAACCATTGAATTGGGATGTTTCAAAAGTAACGAGTATGGCTACGATGTTTGCGGGGTGTACAAATTTTAATCAACCCTTGAATTGGGATGTGTCCAATGTAACAAATATGAGTTTTATGTTTTATAGTTGTATGTCATTTAATCAATTATTGAATTGGAATGTTTCAAAAGTAACATATATGGAAAATATGTTTAACGGTTGTACAATGTTTAATCAACCATTGAATTGGGATGTATCCAATGTAACAAATATGGAAAACATGCTTTATGGTTGTAGTTCATTTAATCAACCATTGAATTGGAATGTTTCAAAAGTAACAAATATGACTTCTATGTTTAACGGTTGTACAATGTTTAATCAACCATTGAATTGGAATGTTTCAAAAGTAACAAATATGACTTCTATGTTTAAGAATTGTACAAAATTTGATCAACCATTGAATAGTTGGGAGGTGTCCAATGTAACAAATATGAGTGATATGTTTAAAGGTTGTGAAAGTTTTAATCAACCATTAGATAGTTGGGATGTATCCAATGTAACAAATATGAGTGCCATGTTTGGTTTGTGTTCTGAATTTAATCAACCATTGGATAGTTGGATTGTGTCCAATGTAACAAACATGAAGTCTATGTTTACTAGATGTATAAATTTTAATCAACTATTGAATTGGAATGTGTCCAATGTAACAAATATGAGTGCTATGTTTGGTGAGTGTTCTGAATTTAATCAACCATTGGATAGTTGGATTGTGTCCAATGTGACGGATATGAGTTATATGTTTTATGGTTGTTCAAATTTTAATCAACCCTTGGATAGTTGGGATGTATCCAATGTAACAAATATGAGTGCTATGTTTTATGGTGCAAGATCTTTCAATCAACCATTGAACTCATGGAATTTAAAAAGTCTTACAAACATGAATAATATGTTTAAAGGTTCTAAAATGATAAAAGAAAATTTGCCAATTTCAAGACCTGATTTAATATCTAGTTTTCGTGGTGGAAAACTTACAAGAAGAATCAGAAGAATAAGAAGTCAATCACGCAAACGTAGTAAACGATATTCAACATAGTAACCGAATGATACAAAAAAAGTGATGATTTAGTGTTACACTTTGTGTGCCGGCATTATCCCGTTCGGGGATAAGAATTGTAAAGGTCTTTATTTTATAAAAAAAAACGTTTTTCGTTTTTTTTCTTTTTCTTTTTCTTTTCTTTTCTTTTCTTTTCTTTTTCTTTTCTTTTTCTTTTCTTTTCTTTTTCTTTTCTTTTCTTTTTCTTTTTCTTTTCTTTTTCTTTTCTTTTTCTTTTCTTTTCTTTTTCTTTTCTTTTCTTTTTCTTTTTCTTTTCTTTTTCTTTGTTCTTTTTCTTTGTTCTTTTTCTTTGTTCTTTTTCTTTGTTCTTTTTCTTCTTTTCATCATTATTCGTTTTCTTTTTGTTTTTTCATCATTATTCTTTTTTTGTTTTCACCGTTATGTTTCTTTTTCTTTTTGTTTTTGATTATTCAAATTGAGTTTATATTAATTGAATTGCATGAGAGCCTGATAAGCATCGGATTGGTTTACATCGAGAGGCAATCCGTCGAAATTGTCAAACTGGTTATCAACATCGATAACATGATTACGGACAATAGTCTCATCTCGATTTTCATCATTGTG
>Ga0194118_10007431_pt1 | contig 10555 bp, 22 predicted proteins | sample TA2MahsurfametaG_2_FD_148662 | JGI IMG/M metagenome (GOLD analysis project Ga0194118, IMG submission 148662) | Freshwater microbial communities from Lake Tanganyika, Tanzania - TA2015013 Mahale N5 surface | ecosystem: Environmental > Aquatic > Freshwater > Lake | place: Tanzania: Lake... | reverse complement strand
GAGTCTCTCGGCCACGCTTCCGGCGATGAGTACCGCCTCGTCGCTGTCGGATGCCTCAGAGAGCTTCTGGGACGCAGAATGAGCCTCCCTGAGAACCTGTGCCTCCCGGACTGCCCGGACCCAATGAGAAAAACCTGACGGGGTCACCCGGTAGGTCATGAGTTCCGCGAACCCGGCACCCTCGCCGATGCGATCCCATGTTCCGTCCTCCATGAGACGCTGCGCGAAAGTTATTGGGTCGATCCCGCCATCCTCGGCAGCATCCGCTTCGTGTAGCGCGACCCAGATGCCGCGAGTCTCGGGGTGATAGAACGAGTCGTTCTCGATCCCATCCGCCGCTGCACGGGACAGGAGCGAGAGGTTGGCCATACACGCACTGACGATTGCCTTCTCGGCTGGATGGTTGCTGATCATGGTCAGATCGAAAATTGGTCTGAGGTTGTCGGGCGGGAGCCGAACTTCTTCGGCTGAGGTGCGGAGTCAAACAGACCCTGCCACCCGGCTTCAAGACTTTGTTGAATTGATGCACAGCTTTTTTCCACTCCCCACTTCGCGAGCTTCGCGAGTTGCAACTGGATGGTGGTCTGCGTGAGTGGCTTTCGGAGTTGCTTGCGATGGGTAACCCATGCCTCCCACAAGGCAACGAATCGTTGGTCGTCGAAGGGTAGTTGCACCTTGTTTGGTTCATTGACGGTTCCCTTATATACCGTGGGTCTCACGGTGAGACCTTTCGGGTCGCATGGTGAGACTTTTGAGTCGCACGGTGAGACTGCTTCCTGTCTCACGGTGAGACAGTACTCGGTTCCGTGTTGCCCTTTTTTCGTAATCAAATGACCCAACTCCTTGAGCACGGCAATGGACCGGAACACGCTCGCCCGACTGATCCCGGTCTCCCTCGCGATGGTCTCAACGTGGGGCCAAGAAACCCCCTCATCGTTCGCGGAGTCCGCGAGCTTGAGCAGGACGAGCTTGGTGGTGTGGTCGTGGAGGCGAGTCTTCCACGCCGCGCTGGTGTAGTGTACGCTCATGGGATTCTGGATTTGAAGCATGCCTCGATTGCTTGCTGGACTATTCGTCCGCGACTGGTTCCGTACTCTGCGGCGAGTTCCTCGATGACGCGCCAGCACGCTGGTGCCAAGCACAGGGATTTGTTCGCTCGCTTCGACCCGTTGGGGAGGGGCTTTCGCCCCGCTCCCCTTGGGTTGCGATCATCAGTTGTAGGATGGTTTTTCACCGATATTGATGATGTTGCGGCCATGTTTGCGTGTATTTGTTTCATGGTAGTTGGTTGTTGGTTGGTTGGTGGTTACAGCAGAGATTGGAGTTCCTTTGGTTGTGCTGGGGATGGAACCCAGCGGAGCGGTTAGGCAATTTTGATGCACTTGCCAGTGGTGTAGATCACAGATGAGGTGGCTTCCGTAGTTTTCGTCCCATCACTCCATGTAACAGTTACAACAGCTTGTGCAATGCCGTTGAAAATTTCGGTGCGTGATGTCGATGTTTTAACGATTTTCATATTTGGTTTGGGTTGGGTGTTACTGCGTTGCTTGTGGAGATCTCTTATCCCCAATACTCGGCGAGACGTGCCATACCGTCGTTGTACTCATCGATATTCTCGACGAGGATCGTGGCTACCGAATTGGTCCCACAGTCATCGATGACGGAAGCGATCTCAACTTCCTGCGCTGATTTGATTGGATTGGTTGGTTTCATATGTGTGGTTGGGTTGGGGTTAGTGTCGCTCGCAGCGACGTGAGAAGAAAACCACACCCGGCTAATTTCGTAAACAACAAAATCAACGATTGCCGAAAAACCTAGATAAAACCTAGAAAAATAATTTCTTAGGACGGTCGTTTTGACCTGCTGATCCACCGTTTTTGGGGCGAATCCGGTCTTTCTGGGCCCTCTTTTGGCACCTCGACCTCGCGTTTGTAGCGTCGTGCCTTGTGTGCCTCGGCAATCGCGTACTGAGGATCGTGGGACATGAGCCATCGATGACATGCTCGCGACACGTCGCGGTACATCTCTTGAGGCAAGCCGTCCTCAGCTAAAGTTGGATTGCGTACTGGTCTAGCCATGTCATGTCACCAACCATCCTCAACTAAATCCAAAAAGTCACACCACTTCATGAGCACATACGTCTCACCCTTGTCTTCGCGAAAGGCAACAACGTCTGCACCGTCTGGAACTCGCAGGTCTTTCGCGATCTTCTTTCGGCGTTTGGCTTGCACGCGACATCCGTTGACAAGCAGGTCAACCTCCTCGCTGCAACCTAGCGCACGACCGTTCGATGCGTATGCGCGTTCGGCGGCAATGCCACGCTCCTTCGCTTCGTTCACAAGCTCACGCTCGTAATTGCTACCCTTTCGCTTTGAGGATCTTCCGTTCATAGAGTCGTTTAATGATGCGTTGCGAGATTCTCTTCATCCGGTCGGACGACTGAATGATTTGGTCGGTGCGTTTCTTGGCCGACAGAACGGTGGAATGATTCACCCGATTGAACATGCGTGCCACCTCGATGGAGGTGTGGTTCTGAGATGCCAGAGACATCGCCAGTGCGCGTGCCTCGCATACCGTTGGCTCTTTGCCGTAGTCCAGAATCTCCTCCTCGGACACGCCCATCTCGTCCCCGACAACTCGGATGATCTCGGTTATGTTGCTGTCCCTCCTCCTGCGTGCAAGTTCCTGCACCAGTTCTGGAGTTGGTACGTTCTCGATCATAAATTTTTGCCCTGTAGTGAGGGGTGGGCCACCCTACCATGCTGCGCCACTACTGCGCCCACTATTACCCAACGAAACCTGCCACCCGGTCGATGCACTCACTCCGCACGATGATACCATCGCCCTGAGACGGTGCGTGCGTATCGTAACCCTTACTCAACCCTTGCAGGTAAAGCACCTCCTTCTCGGTCTCTGGGATCACACGGTAGTACGATCCCGACAACGTCGCGGAGTAGAAGTTGGGGTCCGATGGAGTGGAATCCTTGGTGCGTACGAGCACGCGAGGAGACCTGACCGGGATGCGTTTGCGGAATTTCATCAGAACAGGATTTCGTCGTCGTCGTTGTTTGCCGATTGCTTGCCACCATCGGTCTTCTGGTCGAGCTTCAGCGAAAGGAACTTTTTCCCGTTATTTAATTCCTTGCGCCATCCAGCGACGTTGTAGTCCGTTCCTCCGACGTTGATCTTGCCCTTGAAATCAGGACGCTTTGGGTTGTCACCCTTGTCGTTTGGGAACAGGGCACCAGTGTTCGTGTTGTCGTATGTACTCATGTGTTTCAGTTGTTTTTGTTCTCAAATGCCCACTTGGGCGGGGAGATTTTCACCTCGGTTGGCACGATACCGGGCCATGTGTTTGACTCCACGCACCGCTGGAATCGTTTGATTGCCGATTGGTATCCGATCCTGCCAAGCTCGATGAACGCGGAGTCAAGTGTGACCACGGCAATCTCGTACGGCAGGGACGTCTCCATGAAGATAATGGAGAACTCGTTGCGCTCGGTGCCGTACGCTGAGTTGTACAAGTCGATGTACATCGCCGCTTGCCAGTGGTATCCTCGATCAAAGATAATCGACTCCAAGTTTCGCAGCGACTTGATCGATGCGGTGGTCTTGAGGTCGTACAACCTGTTCCCTTCGTGCGGCACCATGTCGATCATGCCCTTGCAGTGCGATCCGCAAAGCTCGGCGTACACCTCCACCTCGGTGTCGAACCCGTTGGGAACGAATGGGTTGCGGTTGAACGCATCGCTGGCACCTTGCGCCGTGATCATCTCCTTCTCGGAGACCACCGTAAACCCAAGTTTCTCCTGCTCGTCGCGCCACTCGCGTGACTCCTTGGTTCTGAAGTCTGGGTACGGTGAGACGACATAGTCATTCTCGTCGAAGCACAGTGCGTGGATCAGCGTTCCTAAGCGCATCGCCGGGGTCGGACTGCTGTCCTCGTCGTAACCGTACTTCCACTTGTACGGAGACTCGTTGAAACGCCACAGCATGCTCTTCGACAGTGGACCGTCGAGGTTGTGAGGTGTGGCACCGATCTTGTAGTAGTCTTTCATTGCTCCAGTTTCGCTTGTTGTTCCATTGCGGAGGCGATGTAAAACGCCTGTTGACCAATTTCGTGCGGTGTGGTGTGACCCACAGACCGGAGGAGTAGCGCACCCATAGCGAACGTAGCGTACCACTCACGCTTGGTGATTCCTCCCTGTAGCACCTCCTGTTGCACATCACCGTGGACGTGGTGGAGGTGGGACGGGAATGCGTTCTCGCTCATTGAACACCTCCCTTCTTGGCCTTCTTGTCGAGCGCAGCGTTACCGCGTCGGAGTTGCTCCAGCGTGAGAGCGCGACCGTTGGATCCTAAGTACTTGAGGAACTCGTCCTCGTTGACTCCCAGTTCATCGGCACGCGCAAACAACGCATCGATGTCATCCTGCTTGGCGGGGGTCGGCTTGTTGTGGGACGCACTGTTACCGTCGTCGTCCTCCTGAGCCACTCCGCACAGTGCTGCGAGAGCGTAGCGTCGAAGGTAAGTTGTTGCCGACCCGACGCCCTGAGCGTCAGCCTTAGCCGGAACGCACGATGCGCTCGATGTGATGTACCCGCCCGATGTGTGGCAGAGTGCGGTTGTTACAGTAACGAGTGACCCGTCGTACGACGTGCCCTGCGTGATGCTGATGCCGTGGGACGTGAACGTCGGGCGCACCGTGTTCAGTACCTCGGCGAGGTCAGCGTATCTCGACTTGAAGTGCGGGTTGACACTTCCTTTTGTCGCGTTCTCCACCTCGGCCTGAGCCTTGGCGAGAGATGCGAACAACTCCTTGTTGGCGTGTTCTAGGTTCATGGTTGGTTGGTTGCGCTCAGCGCAGGTGCAACCTCTCACGCAGCGGTGCCAGCGGTCAACGACGCTTTTTAATTCTATGCACAGTTAAATAGCCGTGATCATTCCACAGCTTCACGGCACCCTTGGGATCCCAGTCCGGGAGAGCCAGACGTGGTTCCTTGGAACACTCGCACACGATGTACGTCACGCCCGGATCGTAGCGGATCTCCGGTGGGTTCTTTGTTCCGCACTGACACAACCGGGCGAGACGACGAGACTCGTCCATCTCCCAGTCGATATCAGTGTGGCTTGTAGGCATGCGTGACGTAACCGTTCAGCACGATATTCCTACGATCAACCAACCCATCATCGAACAATTTCTTGAGTTGGTCTTTCGCTCTTCGTCTAGTGCATCCAGCGCGATCCGCAAACTGATCCACGGTAAACTCGTCCTTTTGTAGGGAGTTGTTGGTGAATACCGACGAAATAGCCAAAACCTTGTCGATTGCGTCGAGTGATTTCATAGGATGCCTTGAGGTGAGAGGAATGCTCCATCGTCCTCACGGGTGACGTGCCACGCCTCCCACTTCCCGGTCTTCGTGTTAATGAGACCGTACAACCATCCCTGCCGCCACCCAAGTTTCGCTGCGTACTTGTCTGCGTAGGTCATCTGACTCAGGTCTCCGATGCACCCAATGCTGTGCGCGACCCCACCGTCGATGTGGCGCAGGTAGTAGGTGTCTGGTTTGTGGGCGTGACCGTGGATCACTGGACCGTAGTTCTCGGCGTGCGCCTTCGCCGGGTACATCGTCGAGCGGAATCCGTGTATCAGCTTTGGACCACCCTCAGGCATTCGTAAGAACTTGCTGACGTGGTACGGCACCCACTGGATCTTGCGCTTACGGAACTCGTCCTCGATCTCGCTGGCAAGTGCAGCGCAGTGCTCGCGGAGCATTCCGTCCACGCTGGTCGAGTGCATCCACACCCGGTCATCGTGGTTGCCAAGAGTGAGCATGTTCGGTTTGTACAGGTCGAGGAACTCCATGCCTTGATGGTAGTCTTCAGAAATGCCCTCGGCCTTTTCCTCCTGACTCGCACCTCGTCGGATGGGCGTGAAGTCCCACACGTCTCCCAAGTGGATTCGGTAGTGCGGTTTCCAGTCACCGACGAATGACATCAGCTTTTGGACGGTGGTGTGGCACGCCATGCGACCGTGGTTGTCGGCGCAGACGACGAATCGTTTGTAGCTCATTGTTGTTGTTGGTTTCGTTTGTCCCACGCAGGAAAAAACAGGTAATCCATGCATCGGACCACTGCCTCCTCCGGGAAGTTCTCCGCAAACGCAACGCCACCAATATTCAACGCAGCGTGCACCAGTTCATGGCGCAGCGTGTCCTCGTTGTAGTTTCGCAACGTAATCGTCATGCGGTCTAGGTCGAACGTACCGTGATCGGTGATGGTTGGGTCAACCACAACCTTAATTTCGTGCCCACCCAAATTAATGGACCTCATGGCCTCACCGCTTCGTGGTGCATGGCATCTCGACCCCAAAACGCTCCGGCTGATGTCCAGCCCTCCTTTGCGAACTCTGCCATCACCTCGATGGGCATTGCCGCCTTGGTAGGCCAATGCGTCAGGTTTCCGTTCTTTGCGGCATCGAGGTCAATTGCCGCCCCCCAAGCGTGCTTGCTGTACCGTGTTCCGCCGCGCATCTTTCGCTGGTTGTAGCATCCGGCGTAGGTTTTAAGGATCGATGCGTGCGGTCCCTGCGAGATTGCCGTCAAAATGCGGTGCAGCGAGTCTGCGATTTTTTCGTGGCAGGATATGGTCCGTACTGGCTTGCTTTCGTACTCGACCCCCAGACCCTCGACGGTCAACGAGATGATCTCGGTCCCCGGCTCGCCGTAAAACGAGCGCATGGACCTGTCGTCGTGCCTCGGCCACGGGTTCTGTTTTGGCATGAGTGCCCTGAGATACCGTTCTGCGGCATCTATCGATTTTCGGCCCCAGAATCCATCAGGATTGGTCCCAATAGTCTTCTGGAGTTGGGCTATCTGGTCGCGGGTCAAGGCGATTGTGGGGCATTCTGGAGCAATCCAGAGGGTGTTCAGCCCTTGCGCTTCTGACGGATCGACCAGACTCCGCCAATGACGGATATCAGGCCACCGATAACCTCGGCAACAATTGCCTCAGTGCCCCATCCTTTTGCGACAATAAAGCCACCCCCGAAAGTCAGGAGATGGCGTACGATTCCAAGCGTTTGCGTTTTGTTCATCGTTTTTTGCTCTTAGGTTTCAAAAGGTTCCTCAACGAAACCAACGCAACGATTAGCAGGACAACCGCAGTTGTCAACCGCACCCATGCCTCCAGTGCTTCAACAAACGTAATCATAAAGCCACCAGCAGACGCGATCATGCCAGTCAGTCCGTTTGTAATTGTGTGAGAATTTCCGCTAGTGATCATGATTTAGTTACGGGTTATAGGTGTAGCCTCCATCGGGGCAGTTAGAATACAGTGCATCGTCTTCGGAATAGTAGGCGAGCAACCGTTGTTCCTGTTTTTCGGTGAGGGTTGGTTTGGTGCGCTTGGCACTGTTGATTGTTGGCAGGGGAAGCTCAAGACCGATGTAAGCCGCAGCAGCTTCGATGTCCTCAAACTTGAAAATCTTGGTAGGCCCGAACACCAGTTCGTGTTGGTGCTTGAAGTGGGGGTCGTCTCGGAGGGTTCTGGACTTTTCCCTGAATTGAACCAATGTTTCGTTTTCCAAAGAATCCAATGCTTGCTCCACATCGGTCAAATTCATCTGCGCCATTGCTGAACGGAATCTGGCAATGGGGTCGCGCACGATCAGCACAACGGGATTGCTTGGTGGGGTTGACTCTTGTGGGCAGAGGAAGTGAATGGCTGTGTTGTCCGGTCCCTTTCCTTCGGGATAGGCTGCGGTCTGCACAAGGTACTCTTTGTCTGGGTAAAACGATTTGACAATCGCACGACTCAAGGTGGAGGTTCCAACCTTCGGGTTGATGCCAACACTGTAATTAGGGGTGATAAAATAATGTTTTTTCATACTGCTCCGTAAACAGTGTACCCTTTATTTGTGGCGATTGATGGCGTACAGTCACCAGATCCCGGATTGTTTTGTACCTGCAAATATCCATCATTGTTTATTGCTGGTGCTAAATCGGTAAAAAACTGATCCAACGCAGCACCGTCCAAGTTGTTCAACGATAAATCCCCCCCATACGCATAATACGAGGGCGAATAGTAATAGCCCGCCAGAGCAACTCCGTTTGCGGATATTTCTGTAAGTAAGTTATTTCCACAATAGAGCGTGCTAAGAGAAGTTAGCCCATCTACATTCAATGACTCTAAAACGTTATAACCAACCACTAATGTTGTAAGAGATGGACATCCTGTAACATTACATGACGCTAAATCGTTGTCCTCCAAAACGATAGTATAAACACTTGAACCAGAATAATTAAATGTTTCGATGTCATTTCCCGAAAGATAAATGTTTTCATTGTTATTATTTCCTCCAAAATCTATTGATTTAACATTCATGGAAATACACTCAAAAGTACCAGATAATTTTACAGGTACTGGGTTTGGGTCGTAATCGTTTGCCACAGCATACACTTCGATTGTTTTATAATTGTTAGTATTCGACACCTTTGTGGCAATGTCCCCGCTTCCATAAATATCCGTAACACCATCCCACCATTTTACGGCATACCATTCAGTTGGGCTGTTCGCTATAAGTTGAAATGTGTCTCCGTCTGGAAGCGTTGAGGTCATTGTTACAGGATCGATGACACCAGAAAAACGGTTAAAACTTCCAAGCGTTTGTGAAAGTGAGTGGTGCATTAGTACGATCTGCTCTGCATGTTTGCGTTGGTGAAAATCCGCTTGGCAACGATCTGCGGCGTGTGCTGCTCGTCGATACGGATTAGTTCGTCTTGAAGGATCACGTCAGCCTCCTGATCGGCAATCACCGCTTTCTCCTGCTGGCCCTCAGCACGCATGAAGTCGGCGTAAGTTCCGTGGGCGAGGTACTCAAACCATTCGTCCGGGATTGTTGTGGTTGTGCCGCCAGTCCCGTCACCGTAGACGTCGCTGAACTGCTTCTTGTACGTCACCCATGCGCTCGACGGGTCGGTGTTGCCAGCGATCAGCTTGGCACCTAAAGCGTTGACCATGTAATCGTACTCCTGCGAGCTTGCCGTGCTGTACGGGTCTTCCTTGTGGATTCTCAGGAACGTGTCAATTGAGTCCTTTCCTGACTCTGTGTACCCAATCAGGTCGTTCGCAACCGTCCTCTCCTCGCCAATCACAAGCCACCGCATCCAGTAGTTGGAAGCACGATAAGCACGCTTGGCACGACGGTTTACCATCGCACGAATGCGTGGCAACTCAATCGTTGAGAACTCAACACCACACAGTGCCTTTACAAGTGGAATGAGGTCGGTGGTGTAGTTCTTGGTTTGCATCAGACGCTGTGAACCTTAAATTGGGATTCAAGTCTTTGAATGTCTCTGAGGAAACCACGGTCGGAAAACGCATCGTCACCGTACTTCTCGCGCATCAGGAAGAACTCGTGCGCTGGCAGGTTCAAGACGCACTTCCCAAGCCCCGGAACGCTCTTGTGACCACGCATGTGACTGGCTTCAGTTGCGGCTGCACGCTCGCGAGCATGTTGAGACGCCTCCTTGAACTTTCGCCCGGTGCATAACTCGCGCACCAAGGCATCCGTCATGGCCTCCTCAGAAATTTTCATAGGCAAGGTTGAGAGGGGGATGTTTCCATCCCCCCCCCTCGTTTTAACCTTACAGCGGGTTGGCAAGACGACCCGGATCAAGGATCGTCAGGCAAACAAGCCACTCGCCACCAGTAACGGTGCCAGTGAAGTTCGGCTCGATGAGCACGTCTTTCACGTCAGCGGTATTGTTCGCAACTCCGTTGCCAGTTCCAACGTCTCCACCAACGGTGAATCCATCACCAGTCGAGAACACGACCTTGGTCAGACCATCAAGGTCCGCAGCGTTGATGTAATCGTCTGGATCGGCACTATCGATACCAACATCAAGCGTGAGGTCGGTCGAGGTGCCAGCAAAGTTGGTGACCTCAAACACCGCAGCGTCGGTAACGATACCACCAGCGGGAACCTTTGCGATCACTTTCTGAGCACCAGTGCCGAGGGAGGTGATCTCCGCAGCGGTCAGCTTGTACACGTCGGTAAAACCAAAGGCGGCTTCTTGTAGTGCAAGTTTAGGCATATTCTTTTTCTTTCTTTGTTTGGATTAGACCGAGTAGCTGATCTTGCCGTGAGCACCGGGGTGCTTACACACCAGCGTTCCGGTCATATCAACATAACCACGCTCACCGCTACCTTGGTCTTCAAGGCGAGTGGTTCCAAGCGGGATCAACGTCTTGAACTCAAGGTACTTGGGGTTCAAGATGTAGCCACGACCATTTTCCGACATACAGGCCGGGTTTCCGTTGACCAAGCGAACGAATCCGAAATCGGACTCAAACAGTTGGACCGACAGGGTCACCGTGCGCGAGGTTGCGTCTTGGTTAACCTTGTAAACACCTTCGGATGCGTTGTTGTCGGTGCGGGTGAACTCGGCAACGTCCTTACGGAGTTGAGTGCCAGCAACAAGCGTCAGAGCATTGGACTCACCGTTGACGGTGAAGATCGATGCGATGATGTCGTTGAGTGTGATCTCCGTGG
>Ga0194118_10007430_pt1 | contig 10555 bp, 11 predicted proteins | sample TA2MahsurfametaG_2_FD_148662 | JGI IMG/M metagenome (GOLD analysis project Ga0194118, IMG submission 148662) | Freshwater microbial communities from Lake Tanganyika, Tanzania - TA2015013 Mahale N5 surface | ecosystem: Environmental > Aquatic > Freshwater > Lake | place: Tanzania: Lake... | reverse complement strand
GTGTCCGGGGTTGACGCGCACCGAGTTCCAGAGTGTGAGCAACACCGAGGGGTTACAGCGCGGGTTCCCGGTGTTCGCCTGGTTGACCGCCGAGAAGGTGGCGGCCGACGGTTTAGCGGACTGCGCCAAGGGCCGGGCTATCAGTGTGCCGGGCGCGCTGTACAAGGGATTGGTGTGGGGGAGTGCGTTGTTGCCGCGAGCGGTGAAGCGCTGGGTGTACGCCACCGCGATGAAACGCGGGTGAGAACCTTCAGGGTGATGCCTCATCGGCCCCCGGCCGATGGACGAGGGGGGCGACACCGAACGTGATCTCTCAAAAAGTTGGTTCCAGTGGGAGCCCGGGAAGTCGACTCAGCCACTGGACTCCGTGGGCCCTCGAAATCACGAGTGTTTCGATGGTTCCCCCGACCGTTGCTGGGCCTTTCGACCGCTTCGGTGACGACCATCGTCTTCTTTTGGACGTCCGCCTTATTGGAGGGCGAGAGGTCAGTATGAACCGATCGGTACTGTTTTTCGAGTTTTTCACAAACCGAAAGCGCATCTTTGGCGGCTATCAGTTTCGAGTGCCATTCGGCCGCCTCCGGACTGTCGGCTCGCACGGAGCCATCCGAGACCGAACCAGCCAGTTCTTTGGCTTCGGCGATGATCGGGAGGTGACCGAGCATTTCGTTCTGGAGAGATTCCGACAATGTGATCGCCTCGTTCAACTCGTCGTCGTTCAATTCGAACCACTCGCTTCGAATTCGCCGGGGCCCGAATCTTTGATGCAACGAACTTTCGACGCGAAACGGCGCGGGCGTGGGCGTGACGTGTATCAACTCGAGATCGCGGGGATTTCCGGTTTGATGCTCCTCGAGGCGCTTGAAGGATCCGCGTTCGGTGTCACTAACCATTCTAATCTTCACGTACGGCGAGTGGTTCCCTGACTTCCGGTCTCTCTCCCTGATGAAGTAGATCTCACCGGTCTTCCTGTCGGTGGGTCCTTTGATCATGAAGGTTGCTTCCTCGAAGTTGTTGATCGGGTGTGAAGAACTCAGTCGTCCACACTGTAGTTGACCCCCGTCAAGTCGACGCCGCGTGATTCGAGGCTGATCCTCGTTGCGGCATCCAGACGGTCGTACGGGTCGCGGAGTAATTCGAGAAGACGAGTTTCGTCGACATTGAGTTCGTCTGGGATGTACTCGTCCTCCTCGTCCACATCACGAACGAAATCTTTCAACGCGCGATTCACACGCTCTTCTCGTTCCAACCATTTGATGAACCGATCGTTACCCTTCACGAGTGCGCTGATCCTCTCGCTCGTTCTATAACGAAAACGATCTTTGTTTTTGCTCACGATCGCGTCGATTCGGCCCTGAATCTCGGACATTTCCGCATGTGCATGATCTCCGACCGCGCGTAGCACCGAGGGATCCTCACCAGCGGTTTGGAATTTCTCTCAAATACCAACCTGCACATGCCGGAGTCTGCGCTCGACCGCGTGTTCGAGATGACGAGAAACGGCCTCGCTTCGATTCATGTGCAGGTTCTCGAAGTCCCAACATTCCACGAGCAGCGCTTCGGCAATCGACACGAGGAGTTTGCAGTTGTCGATTGCAGTGGAGTCCTGTAGGAGTAAAAAGAGTGTCCTGAGGCTCAGTAGATCGAGAATGAGATCGTCCATGTCCTTGATGGACATATTGACGTCTCGACGCGGAGAGATTGTCTGCCAGCCGTTCACGACCCGAGTTTTCCTCCCCCCGAAGATTCCCGTCAATAGTCAGGTCTGCCCTGGGGGTCGGAAGAAGGGCGCTCCCGCTTCCGTACCCAGACTGTTAGTGGAGTTCGTGTAACCACTGCTGCAGGTCGTCGGGGCCTTCATCACTCGACGGAGCTTCGCTCCCACATCCACAAGCAAACATCAGCCACCCGGAGCAGGGACACGTCGTCCGACAGGCCGGCATCTGTTCGGAGATCGTCCAGCACAGCTCGAAACCCGGGTGTCATCGTGCGATGCCATCCGATCCAGTAACCCTCCGGAGCCTCGACGAGACTCCGGATCCTCGAGTCGATGACCGGGAGGAGATGCGGGAACTTCGAAGCCAGTAGTTTGCTGGCGATGGTCTCGCCAATCCCATCGATCCGGACCAGAGAGTGCCACAGCTGGACCAAGTCGCCTGTAGGACCCAGGACAGATTCCTCGACCTCCCAGATCTTGGTCGTCCATTCGAGGTCGACCATTCCACGAAGGTGTTCCGAGAGAACATCCCCCGATGCCGAAATCGAGCCGACAAGATCAGGTCCGACCGGAATAGACAGACATGCAATGGCTGCGAGATCATTCCCGTCGAAGCGATCACGGCGACCGTGCTTCGAGTGTTCCTCGAAAAACTTTCCACTCCATCCGATGTTCTGAATCTTTTGGCGGGACCGTGTTCGCGGCTCGAAGGGTCCGAAATAGGCGCGGATGTTTTGGATGTGCTGGGAAAGTTGGACTGGAAGAATTCCACGGCCGATGTCGTACCGAGTTGCAGCACGGCCGCCTGTCGGTCGGTTCCCGCTTTCATCTCGGGTTCCATTTCAGAACCACTGATCGTCGCGTTCGTCGTCTCGGGGCGTTCCCACGTAGGCCCCGATCATCCGTGCATCTTCGAACAGGGTTCCGTCGATTTCGCAGTCCAGGATTCTTGCTCCTTGGAGGTCGGCGCCGCGGAAAGTCGCTCTCGAAAGATCACATCGTTTGAAGAAGACTTCCGGTAGTTTCGCGCCTTCGAAATCAGAATCTGAAAGATCACAATCGACGAAGTACAACCAACCGGCCCATCCCTCCATCCGTATTTGTGGATTCTCGGGTGGGAATTCGACTTTGCCGGCGTGCGAAACACCGCGGAGGTTCGCCCCGGTCAGGTTGGTCTCACAGAACGCGGTCGCGGTGAGAACGGAATGTGCGAGATTCGCTCCAGTCAGGTCGGCACGGTAGACGTTGGCACACTTGAACCTCGGCCCTGCAGGTCTGCTTGTTGCAAACTTGCGCGAGCCAAGAATGTGTTCGAGAAATTCGCTCGTCTCAGACTCATTCCTCGAAGATCTATCCTTCCGAGATCCCGGTTCCGAAAGTCACGTAGTCCCTCTTTCGCATCCGCGAGGGTGCGCTCCACATCCGGACCGATGCCGGGTTTGAAACTCATGAGTGACCACGACATCGAGTTCCTGGCTGCACGTCTGGTTCGGTACTGGTGTGAGGAACCCGACACCGAACCCCACTCGGCTAATGCGTAGCCCGACCAGCGTCGCGTACCCGGTAAGCCTCGATGTCTGGTCAGCACCAATCGGACGTCGCCCAACTCCTCGATGAATCTCTTTTCTGCGGCCACCATCGCCCCTTGATGCCCAGGAATGAATTTCGTAGTATTCTACATCAACAAAGATGAAGCGACGTTCGGTCGGAGTCCGACGACTTCACACCTACATCGAGGCACATCGAGAGCGCCTTTGTCTCGTCGCCTCCCAGACTCTGTGTCGTGGGGCGTCGCGGTGTCGTTCTCCGCTTCGCCAAGAATGCCGACTCGAGGTTGAGCGGTCGGCCGTATTGCAAGAACGCGATTGCATAGTCCGAGACGACGCAGGTGGTCTCGGAACCTCGCGCTCTGCAACCGAAGAAGCGGCGACAGTCCGCATGGTCACGCCATGAGATGGCCGGTCTTGTGGATGTAAAGCTCCGCTCAACTAGCGTGTCGCCCGCTCCGATAGCACGGAATGACCATCATAAAATTCACGTATATTCCCTTCGCGCAGCTTCTCACAGTCGAGAATCGCAAGTCGCGCGAGGTCCTCGACAATTGTTACTTCGAGGAGACCGTGTACGTTGCCGGCCCGGACAGCCGTCATTTCGATCCGGAGTGCGATAATTGGAATATTGCCGTTTCCGTGCTGTCTCAGAATGGTATTCGCTATTTCAGAGAGATGATGGCCTTTGGAATTCTCGATGGTGCCGCTGGCTGGAACCTGTTCCTGAGTTTGTACTTAGCCGATGAGAGCGTCGCTCGCATTGTCTCCTGTGTCGAGAAGTGGATGAAGCTGCCCGACATCGACCACTGTGTCGAGGGTTTTCCTATGGTGTTGTCAATCCGCGATCGAAGTGGAGGATGAATGCATCGTCACGCTCCACGACTGCTACGACTGACGACTCTCCGAGGTTCGCTACCTCGACCCAGATCAGGGATCCTGCTGACGGCGAACGACTCGGCCGAGGAATCAACGAAAAGTAACAGCGGCATTCCGGTAGTGCTCCATCAGCCATTCCGGATTGGGCGGATTACTGGCTGGTGGCGTCACAACTTGGTGGTGGATTGCATCGTAGGTTCGGAATCTTCTGATGGAGGGACTCGCCTCCACACGCCAGGTTTCCGGATGTATCCGAATCAAATGGCGGTCGAACAGAGAATGAAAGTCCCTTCGGAGTAGGAGACCGCCATCCAATGAATGTGAGCCGTGCTTGGCGAAACTCCGAATGTGGGCGGCTTCCAAGACGCATTCCGGATTCCTCCCGGCGATCAAACACTCGGGACCGACACGGTCGAGTAAGGCGAGTCTGAACTCTTGCTGGCCACGTCGTCGCTTGGTGACAGTTATCAGATGACCACCGATGATCAGATCAGGGAATTCGGCCCGCAGATATTCGATTCCTCCCCCGACTCCGAGAGTCTTTGAAACGAGTTCCGTGGTCTTGGCCGGGTCGAGCCTTCGAATTGCGCTCTGTGTATCACGATTGGCCTGAAAAGTCTCCAGTTCGGAAATTCCGATTGGGTGGTTGGCATCTTGCCAAGTGAGGGAGTACCCGGCCCGATAGCGAGTGACGATTTTCGTCTCGAGACCGAGGTCCTCGGTGGAGCACTCGTGTTTGCACGAGATGCAACGCCACTCGGGGATTTTCGTCTTCCGTGGCTCGGGTCGGCCACCGCATCGAGGGCACTTTCTCAATTGTTTCGTTCCCAGTTCGATGGTGATCGTCTCGATTTGGCCGAACCCCAGCAGATACTTGTCGCTTCTCACGAAGAGAAGATCACCGACACTCACTTGTTTGTGATTGCCTACCAGGCTGTCATATTCGTAGTAATTGCTCGGCTCGTCGTCGTACCCGTCATGTGCGCCGTAGAAGAGGTTCGTCTTGGCAATGGCCAACCATGCTCTCTGGGTCATTCAGCTACCCCCTCGGATCCTTCCACCCAATCCGCAGCTTAGGTGACGATTTCGCCGAGGTGGCTGTGTTCAGACTGTTAGAGCCTTCGCCACTAGTCGACGGCCGAGGCAGGTCGTACAGATAGTCATCACCGCCCGAAATCGAGTCGGTGGGCGAACGGAGGGGTTTCGGAAATGTCGGATGCCGGTCGTCGCCTTCTCTGGCACATGGGCGGAGACTCGACGGGGAACGGTCTCACCGGGATGTACATGTGCAACGGCTGTGAGAGGCCGTACTTGGTGGGTCCGGATCCTCGTGTGTACCTCGTGGAGTTGGGTGTGGTCCTGGGCCGGTCGAAGGTGTCCCACTCCGAGCGAATCGGCTTTTGTGTCTGGCATACTCCACGTTGCTCGAGGCACTGGGGGAAGGTGAGTGCGATGGTGGGCAAGGGGAGTGGCGAGTGACATCGAGCAGTTGGACTCCGGTCTTTGGTGGCGAGGAACATGACTTCCAACCATGATTCTTCACGGGTGACCGTTGCCACCGAAAGATCGGCCATCGTCGCCCGTGGTGTTTCGGAGTGGAACGCGAGAGGTAGACCGAGGATTCACCGCCCTGTGGTGGCAGCCCCCGGCCCACGTGCCTGCCCGTCGTACCCGCCTGGTGGCGGTGGTCGCGTTTTCGCCCGCGTCGACGATGAAGGGGGGATGGTGTTCGTCGATTCTCCAGTTGGCGAACCGGACGGAAACCAGCGATTCGTCGGACCTTGCGTTTCCACCCGTTGCGAATTCTGGGATGGCCACTGCCAGCTCGGGATGTTGGTCGCGCTTTCAGTGACCGTCGAGCGGGGTGTCCTCGACACCGGTTTCGCGTCCCGAGCGACACTGTCGTGTCCCGTTCGCACGACCTGTCGCTGGCTGGCTGAGAACGGCGAGGATGCGTGCTCGGGTTGTCAGGATGTCACGTATTTCGGAAGCGGGAGAGTCTCTTGAGTTCCACCGCACCGGATGGTCCGTTCGATTCCGACGAGATCATCGTGCAGCGGCTACTCGAGGTCGTGAACGAGGGCCGCAGAGTGGCGACCTACAAGCTGGCCCTGTTGCTGGCGCTCTTGGATTGGGTGATGACGAACTCACCGGGGGACGAGATCCCGACATCGGACTTGGCGAAGATCGTCTTTCACTTGTACTTCCGCCAAGTTGACGAGTTCCCACGAGAAAACGAAGGTTTGGTCACGTTGCGACAGAGTTCGCAGTCGAAGAAATCGATCATCGATTCAGTCAGAGATTTTCGGGCAACCAATCCGAACGTGCGTCGAGCCAATCTGGCGCGATTTGCTGACCCCGAAGGCTACGAGCGTTCGATCGTGAAGATCGAAGCGACCCTCGTGAATCAGCCGATTCCTCGGCTTCAAACCGTCGGCAAGGTGCAGATTCCTTTCCTGTACGACTGGACTTGGCCCCCCGAGAAGTTCCCCAAGGCTCTACTCGAAAAGGGCGTGGCCCGACTGACATTGCATCGGGGCATCCGGCATCGTCTCGTCACTCTCGGCCCGCTCGTCAGGCCATTCATCGAGCAAGCTTGGGTCTCTGATGTGGCCCGTTGGAGCAGGATCGACACCGAACAGGAACGTTTGCGGGCTCACCTCTTCGGTGCCGATCGCACCCCGTTTCCAGTTGCTCTACGAAACGAACTTTCAGCGATTCAGCAAGGAAGATGCTTCTACTGCGCGAAGCCCCTCGTTCCCGGCTTTCCCATCGATCACTTCATTTCCTGGTCGAGGTACCCGAACGACTCGATCGAGAATCTGGTGGCCAGTTGCAGGCAGTGCAACTTGGCCAAGAGCGACCGTCTTGCTTCGAGGAGGTTCGTCGCCCGGTGGGTCGAACGATTCTTGGATCCGCGATTGGTCGCCGCCGCGGACTCTTGTGGCTGGGACTCGAATCCGCTCGGCTCGAGGTCCGTGGCCGCCAACACCTACGGGGGGTTGGTACCCGGGGCGGCACTCTGGGATGGAGGTCAGACTTCGCAAATCGTTTCGATGCCCGACGTCGCGTTCTTCGAGTCGATGTTTCGGGAGGATTGACCGTCGACCCGGCTCTTCTTCGGATCATTGGTTCCAATAGTCGTGTTGGAATACGAACGTATTCCAGTTCACGGATATGATTTTGAGGCGGATTTGGACGAAATTGGGGGGTTATGGCGATCGTCTGGAGAGAAGGTTGGTCGACGACCGCCGGGCCCGGAGAAGCCGAGGTGTTGGCTCTCTTGAAGCGTGAGCTGCCCGCTTCCTTCACGCTGATAAACAACATCACCATCCCGTATCGGGACGGGTGCGAGGAGTACGACTTGATCGCGGTGGGTCCGGATCTCGTTTTCGTGATCGAGGTGAAGTCGCGTCGGGGTCGGCTGGTGATCACCGAGCAGGAGTTGATCAAGGACGGGATCGCCGAGTCGAACCCGTTCATCTCGACCAGAATCAAGTCGCAGAAGTTGAAGTCACGATTCGAGGAAAGCCTTGGCCGGGCTGAAGCGAGGAGGGTGTGGGTCCAACACATCGTCGTTATCCCGAGGAACTTCGACGGAGCAAAGGTGGATCGGGTCGAATTGATGGCCGACAAGGTCGTCTTCATGGACGAGATCGTCGATCTGCTGAGGCCACCGAGCAAGCTGACCACCCCGAAGCATCACGGTCAGATTCACGGCGATCAGGACGGTTTCGTGGGGATCATCACCGGTGGCGCGAAAGCGCACGGACCGATAATGGACATGGGTGACTATCGGATCGTCTCGGAGATACTTCGGGGTCCGAACGACTCGTTCATTCTGTATCGCGCGGATCACAAACTGACGGGCGCCCGCGTACTGTTGGAGGTCGTGGACGACCCCGAGAAGGCTCGGGGCATCATGGACAAGGTGGGCAGGATTCCGCCGTCACCGGTGGTACACACTCCTCGGCACGTGTTCGATGATGACGGCCGTTTGGTACTGGCGTGGCCCGAGCGCACGGGGCAACGGATCGACCGATTCATCGCTACGGGATTCGCGGAATCGGCACCAATGGATCGGCGGAGGATTCTGGGTGGTTTCGCCGAGGCACTGGCTCACCTCGAGAGATGCGGCTACGGAACGAGAGAGGTGTCGGACACCAACATGTATGTCGATCCGACGCACCGGGGTTACTTGGTTCTCGGTGATCCTCTCGTGACTGCGGAGAGCCCGGACAACCGGTCGCGTCAGGTGCTGGCAGGAACGATCCGACGCATGGTGCGCGAAGGAGATTCGTCCCTGTTCGACAACGTCGTGGAATTGCTCCGCAAGACCACCGACGTCGAAAGCCTGGAGTCGATCGCGGCCCTGATTTCCCTCGGATCGTCGCTGCCGGCGGTCGACCCCCTCGCCAGGTTCACCGATCGACGGATTCTGCGACGGCACGCTCATGGCGAAACTTTCTCCGCCAAGGACGAGACGACCGGGCAACGAGTGGTGGTCAAGTTCGAGCGCGGTCGTTCGGAGGACAGCTGGGTGAGCCGCGAGGCACGCGCTCTGAACTGGGCGTACGAGAAGGTGGCCGGGCACATCCCGAGACCGGTCACGAATGACGACGCCCACGGCACTTCGTTCCTGGCCGTCGCGCCCGTCGAAGGTGTCCCGTTGAGCGTCGTGATGGACTCGAAGTCCATCCAATCCTGTGAGCAGGTGGTGTCTCTGGCGGAACAGATCCTCGACGTGCTGAATGGCATACACCCCAACGTCGAGCGGATCCAGCAGTTGCTCGACTCCGAAGGTGACGCGCTGTCCGCCGAGTCGCTGGATTCGTTGGGTGAGTTGCGAAGTGCGGGCATAGCGCACAACCACATCTCTCCGTCGAACATCTTCTTGGCCGATGACGGACGGGTGACGGTCCTCGACTTCGTCCGGGCCGGACGTCTCGGACAGCCGATCCCGTCGCGCAACGTCGATTACTGGCCGGAGGAGTTGCCTCGTGACGTGTCGGATCCTCGAGCCGACCTGTTCTGCACCGCCAAGATCCTCTCGGAGGTGTTGAGTGGCTTGCCCGAGACCGAGCGACGAAGGGAACTGTTCATCGCACTCGACGGAGTGTTTCGCAGGATTCGGGAGTCGGTGGTCGGGTCGCGATTCGGCTCAGCGTCCGCGTTCAGGGATGCTCTGCGAGATGTGGCCGGGTCGTTCGACCTGATTCCGACGAAGGTTCCGATTCTCGAAGAGGTTCATGCGAAGGTGCGGGGGGCCATGGCGCGTGGGGATTACCGAACCGCATTGGATCTGTGTCCGGCCGATTGGGTCCGGACTCGACGTGAAATCGAAGCTCTGATCGACTTCGCCGAGCGAGCGGGGGTGATGATCACCACGATCGCCGAGGTCGTTCTGTCCTGCATCGGCTCCAAGAACGTCCCCGAAGGAACGACGGTGGACGGGGTCGCGTTCCGGAACGCCGTCGCGACCAGCTATCGCGCGCAGGTGGCGGGTCAGTGCGTGCTCGAGATCCAAGACGTCTCGGGCGTGGACGAGGAGGGGAAGAAGTTCCGCCTGCTCCGGGTCGATCGTGTGCTCGGTGAGGTCGGACGCTTGAACCACGCGGCTCGGTCCTTGCGCGTTTCGGTCATGGAAACCGCGGCCGGTGTTCGGTTCATGGACGCGGCGCAGGCCCGATTGAAACGACAGGCCACGTACGAGAACCAGGCATCCATGAAAAAGGCCACACTGGAGGAATTGTCGGCACCCCTGAACGGCGTGAACCTACGCTCACTCCTCGAGGAGTTCGGGGCTGTCGGGTTCGGCACCCGCGAGGAATTGTTCGGTGACACCTCCAAGCGAAAGAATTTTCTCGCCGTCGCGTTCGGGCCCGATTCACCTCATCTCGCGGCGATCATCCACCTCGTCACCCGGGTGATTCCGTTGAAGGCGGGGTTGACCGAGTGATCGTCTGTTCGTCGACCAATGGGACGAATGGATGTGTCGTCTCTGGGTGGAATCGGACCCGCTGGCTCCACGGGAAAGCAGACGGATCACCCGCATCTACACTGAAAGCGGTACGGGTTGTCACGTACATTCCAGACCCTTATCGTCAGTATCACGGATGAGGAAGGCCCAAGGGGAAACATGGCGAATGACGATGGCGTGAATGACGATTACGACGACGTGTTGCTCGCTTTCGAGAACTTGATGAACCTGCTCGAGCGCGGTGCTTCGTTCGAAGACGCGGTGGCACGACTGCGGAGGGTCTGCGCTTTAGACTTAGCTGACCGAGCCGTCTCTCACTACCGAGGTTTGGTCGCCCGAGCGGCGGACCCCGGTGACATGACGGCCATCAAAGGTGTGGGAGCCGCCGAAGCGTGGTATCCGGGACCTCGAGAAGTCGACTCCTATTGGCCT
>Ga0194118_10007428_pt1 | contig 10556 bp, 10 predicted proteins | sample TA2MahsurfametaG_2_FD_148662 | JGI IMG/M metagenome (GOLD analysis project Ga0194118, IMG submission 148662) | Freshwater microbial communities from Lake Tanganyika, Tanzania - TA2015013 Mahale N5 surface | ecosystem: Environmental > Aquatic > Freshwater > Lake | place: Tanzania: Lake... | reverse complement strand
GCGTTCCAAAAGCCGAGCTGAAACTCCACTCAATTGGGTCAAGACCAAGTAGTTGCAGCGATGCATATCCAGTTTCAAGTACACCAACTAAGACCAACCAGTTTACTATCCTTCTGTAGGATACGGAGTTTTGGATCGACACAACAATCAATAGTGCAAAAATCAAAGAAACATAGGTAAGGACTCCCGTGTTCCGTCCAAAAACACCCCAAAATTGCTGCGCGGCTGGGGCTCCACTAAAAATAAGTGACGACAAGAGGGATAATAAAAACAACAGACTTACAATCCAGATTGCTTTACCCGTCGAAGTTACTATTTGGCCTATGTTTGGGACCAAATACCCAAAGCCAAAAAACGCAAGAAGTGAGAGCACTAATACTTTGCCCGGATTTATTGGATCGTAATTCCACAAAGGAGTAACTGTTAAAGTAACAGCGGGTCCCATAAGAACCGCTAGCTTTGAAACTCTACGGAAGACAGCCCCATTCATAATCCTCAAGATTACTCTCTGTATTGGCACAACCAGATTTTGAGAAACAAAGTGGGCCCTGTCGGGATCGAACCGACGACCCACGGATTAAAAGTCCGTTGCTCTACCGACTGAGCTAAAGGCCCGCAACTACCGAAGCCTACGGGCTAGAATTGTCATATTGGGTCGCTCCATAAATACAGGATAAACTTTTATCCCCTAGTCCCCATCGTCTAGGGGCCTAGGACATCGCCCTTTCACGGCGGTAACACGGGTTCAAATCCCGTTGGGGACGCCAAGGCCCAGTAGCGCAGTTGGTTAGCGCGCCGCCCTGTCACGGCGGAGGTCGCGGGTTCAAGTCCCGTCTGGGTCGCGCTTAAACCGGTTTGCTCGCTTCAACAAACATGGTCGAGATGCCCTTGATTGGCCGTCCTAAGTTGTTGAAGTCAAGAGATAAAACATCTTTCACCGAAGAACGGGTTACTGGCTCATCGACTTTCCTAATTTCGACAAAACCAATCTCGGATAAAAGATTAGACAAACTTGCAAAGTCATAGAGCCACATGTGTCTTTCACCAGGAGTTGCGCGAGACACGTGATAGGAACTGAACCCTCTCGGAAGTAAGAAAATGACCACAGAGATGTACTTTCGAACAATTAAATTTCTCCCTCTTCTTGCAAGAGCTCCGAACTTTTCAAAAACGGATTTCTTCCTAATTGATAAATCATGCCTACGACTTTCTGCTCTATTCCTCATGCTGATACCTGTACGAAGCAAGATAAACTCCTCAAGATCTCCATCGGTAGCTGCCATTTGGTACCACTTGGGGAAAGTTCCGGAGGGGGTTAATCTCACGCACTGATCCAATATCTCTGTCAATACGAATTGAGACTTTAACTCTTCACCCTCATTCTTAAACCGCACATATGATCTAGCCATTTCTTCAAAATCTGGCAGAGACAAGCGCAAAGCTCCCCCAGGAATAAGTACACGAAAACACTCCATCAAGAGACCTTGCGCATCTTCTATAGTCAGATGTTCGATCAAATGAGAGCTATAAACAAGTTCAAAAGATTCTCGATTCCAAGGCAATCTCTTGAGGAGATTATATCTCTCCACTGCCTTGGAGTTAGATTGCCAATCTGCATTAATCCATTCGCTAGATTCATGATAAGAAACACCACAACCAAGGTTCAGAGCACGTGGATTTTTCGAAGACATCGGCAATTAACGCTCCGAAATCTTTGCCCTAAATATGTGCATGAATTAAGCGTACAGGCGAGGCTAGATTGAAGTCTGATGCTTGCTACACTCCGTGCACTTAAGGGCTGGGTAGCTCAGTTGGTATGAGCGTGCGACTGAAAATCGTGAGGTCGACGGTTCGATCCCGTCCCCAGCCACATGAAATCGAGTTTAATATCACTCAAATGAGCAATGTCTTTTGTTGTGTGGCGATCGGCGATTTGGGCGCAGTCGGAAGGACTTCCTTGCGTTCCATATTAGACATTCCGAAATCACATGTAGTCGTCTTTGTTGACGTCGCAGGGGAAAAATGGATTCGCGAGTTCAGCACAAGTGAACACTACGATTTGTCTCGGATTAACTTTTTGAGAATTTCTTTAGAGGATCAAGATCTCCTAAACAAACTTGATTGCTCAATAGAATACCGATCGTTTGGTAACCCCAAGTTTTTTCGGCTTATGTATTTTAAATGGATAGTAATTAAAGAGGCGATGAAACTATTTGAAACAAGCCCAACTGTGATTTTCACAGATTTAGATGTTTATTGGGCAAGAAATCCTGTTAACTCACTGGTATTGTTTAGGAAATCTGAAGCTCTGTTCACAGTTCAGCAAGATGTCAAAAATAAAAAAGGTGACATTTTTCTGTGTCCGGGAATTATGGCTTGGAAGACCAATTCCAAGGCAGCAGAAGTATTGGAAGCAATACGAAAAAGTCATGAAGTTATGTTGAGAACAAATCCGATAATGCCAGATGACAAGGCACTCAATATTTGGGCATCCAATCCAATTAATTCTAAACTTTTTTCTACTTTAGATAGGCGAAAGTATGTCATTGGGCATCGTTTGACTTACTTGCTTCTGGGTATCGGAGGATATGGACTAAACAAAATGGTTGCATATCATGCCAATTACGCTGTTGGTATTTTAGATAAAACACGACTTCTACGTTTTGCTGAGACTAGCAGTTGGAATCTTGTCCAGAGATTTACTCGAGCTGCAATTTTGTTAGGAGGAAAAGTGAGAGGAAAGCTCAGATAGCAAATCAGTAATGCCGGATAAGTTTTGGAGATTCTCAAAATAGGCTTCATGCATCTGGAGTCCTCGCAAAAAGTGTGAAGACGATTAACCACAGGCTGAGCCCAAAAGCGGCGACAAAACCTTCCAATTCGAAACTGGCAATTGAGATTACTGATGAAATGCAGCAAAAAAAAGCGGTTAGAATCCATAGCGCGACTACGGACTGTCTTTTGTTGAGGCCAGATCTAAGTAGGCGATGAGATAGGTGATCACGCCCCCCTTGAAACGGAGATATACCTCTAACAATTCTCTTTAAGACAACAACGGATGTATCCATAATCGGAACGGCTAAAAGGAAAAAAGGGACAGCGAACCCTGCGACTCTATTTATTGGGTTTGGGTCGAACCTAATAGTTAACGAGGCCAAAAGTAGGCCAAGGAATAGGGCGCCGGCATCGCCCATATAAATTCTTGCTGGCGGCCGATTCCATAGCAAAAATCCAACAGTGCCTCCGGCTAGGACAAGTGCAAATGCAGCAATAGAAAATTGAGACCCTTGAAGAGCCAAAATAAACAAGCAAGAGGCAGACATTGCGGCGGTTCCAGAAGCGCCGCCATCGATGTTGTCAAAAAAATTCAGCGCATTGGTGAGACCTACAATCCACAAGATAGTAATCAGGAAATCGACAAGAGCGTTGTCTGTCGGGCTTCCCACAGTTTTAGTAGCTATGAGAATCTGGGTCGAGACGATTGCAATCGCATTTTGAGCAACAAATCGAGAGAGAGGAGTAAGTTTCTTAACATCATCCACCAGGCCAATTGCTCCCACAAGTAGTGCTGGAATGAGGATTGAGCTTGCAAGAAGTACTTTTGACAGCGATAAGCCACCTACAAACAAGGCAAGGTAAGAAACCAGCGTGACTCCAATAACAATGGCGACCCCTCCCAAGTAAGGGATGGGGTTTGAGTGGGTCTTGTGAGATTCGTTTGGTTTATCAACAATTTGCTTCTTAATGGCAATTCTTCGCATTAGGGGCGTTAGAGCGCCAACGCAAAGTAAACTTGAGAAGAAGAGAATCAAGTACTGAACAGAAGAAAGTTGCACGTTTGAATTTAACTATCGCGGATTAGCGAAAGTCAGCCGTTTCCAGATTTTCGACGAAACATTCTTTTCCCACCGACTGGGCCTTGATGCAAAGACTGGGTTCCATCCTTTGGTGAATCAGAGTCAGACTTGAATGACTTTGATTTCTTTCGCGCAAGAGCCTCTCGAAACTTGGCCTTGGCATCATCACTCGAATTTGAACTTTTCTCAGCCATTACTGGATGCGCCTTTTAAGAGAACTTCAACTTCGCTTTTTCGATAGCGCCGATGGCCTCCAAGAGTTCTAATTGGAGTCAACTTTCCAGCCTTCGCCCAGCGGGTGACGGTCTTTGGATCTACCCGAAATAGAGCGGCCACCTCAGATGGCGTAAGCAGCACTTCGACTTCTTGTCCGCGTAACATGGAGAACTCCCTAGCAATTCGCCCAATTTGTCGGATTAAGTATTCTAGCGATGTCCTCATGATTCAAGTGCCCAGGGAAATTACTTCAATTTGCATGCTCGAGCGCAGAAACACCCCGCCATCGGCTCATCAGCCGTTCGTACGCAGACCCCGCGCGCAGGCCATCGCCGACTTCAAGTGCTTCTAAAGATTCCCAAACATCTTTAGCGGAATTTTCGCCTTCTATTCCCGGGTCGCCCGATGCGAGAAGTGACCTATCAAGTAAATCTGCTAAGCCGCCATAATCAAGCTCTACAAGTGATTTTGAGTCAAATGATGAAATCCAGTTCATCAATTCCTCGACCTCTTCAGTTAAAGGTCCGGCACCAAACGACTTTCTAATTATTGCAAGGGCTCTATTGCCTTTCATAAGAGCAGACTCAAGGCTGGTTCGATAAATAACAAACTTTTTCTCGTGCCTGATTCCAAATAGACGATCTCCCTTTGTAAAGAGCGAGAACCATCTAGGCGGTATAAGCCACGTTTCTGTGAGGAGATAAGTCTTGGATAAACTGTTGCTATCTCTACCAGTTTCAATTACATCATCGATTACAGGTAACGAAAAAAGCTTTCTCATAGGCAGCGAGTAACTATCGTAAATAAGGGCAAGAGACTCCCTTACGCGTAAAGATGTATTCCAAGGACAGTAAAAATTAACTCCGTTGTTTGTAATTAGAAAGGCCCGGTTGAGTCCATCATCGTCTTTCTCTGAAGTTACAGACTTTCTTAGATTGTGAAGCTCTTCTTTGGCAAACCCTTCTAAAGTAGCTGGGTAAGAAACCAAGTTATCGAGGAATCTCTTCGAAAAAGCATCCGCGGGTTCGTAAACTCTTAGAGATGCGACATAGGGAGTGGGTCTCCCGCCGATTATCACTTGCGCTTTATGTAATTACCCTCGGCAAAAGGGTCGTAATCATCGCCTTCATTTGAGTTGTCGACTTCGCCGTGCAACTCTTTTGCCAACTTCTCAACATCGATATCTTGGGAGCTGTATTTCAAGTCCCTAGCCACTCTTGTTTGTTTTGCTTTCGATCGGCCACGCCCCATAGCGAGACCCCCTTACTCATCTACCCGTTATGGGGCGGAAGATTATCGGCTTCCTTCCGCCGTTTCCAATGAAGTCCAGCCCAGCTAACGGCAATCGGGTTTCCTCGGTAACGATCTCGATTCTTAAGGAAGAGGCCAATAAAACCAACCGTTTGCAGGAGCAGGCTCGCCCCCATGCTTGGAATCCGGAAACGGTGGTCTCCGATTGTGAGGATGGTTATCAGCCAGTTCACAACTACGACCGAGAAGGAGGTTAAACCGAGTAAACGCTCGAGGTGTCCGGCACGGTAGAGACTTCTAAGTCCCAAGATCATCAGTATCAAGGTTGCAATCATCCAAATCCATGAAACTAACTTGCCTGTGTTTCCATAGACAAGGTTGAAGCCCTCCTCGGTCTTCACGGTCTCGTTAATCGGATGATTTATTCGCCAAGGGTTACGCGCCATGGTGCCATTCGCCGCCGGACCAACCCATGGTGACCAGAAGTAAACGGACTTGTTCCAAAATAAAGAAAGTACTTTTGATGGGTTACTCAAATACCAATTCAGTACACAACTCACTCGAGCTGAATCTTGTTCGGCAGGAGTTCCCTCGACTGGTGGACACTCCACCCCAGTCGCTTGGTTTGTGTAGCCACCAGTCGACTTAGGCCCAGCGCCAATATTCATTGTGATTCCAAGATTTGTCGAAATTGTTGGCATTCCATTTGAATTCACATTTCTTGCAATCATTAAGGCTGGTGCGATAGCCACAATAGAAAGGGATAAAACCAGAAAGATTGCTGCAGATTTCTTTCTAAATTGAGCGACAGCCCAGAGCAAGAAGATTACTGCGGCAAATGCGATCAAACGAGGCTGCATTAGGGTCGCAAGAGATAAAGAAAGTGCGGCAAGAATTGATTCTTTCGAGAACACACTTGATTTTCCGTTTCTAAAGAAACGCGACAAGAGTGCCAAGGCGATTATCAATAGCGAAGCGGTAGGTAATTCATAGCCGATCGCAATTGTGTTAAGGGCAAGGGTTGGATTTAGAGTAAGTATCAACAACAGTGGGAATGAGAACTTAGCTAGCCGGCCCAATCTCATCTCTACTGATAGGAGCCAAGAAGCGAATGCGTAAAGTGCACTTTGAAGAATTGCAACGACTGCGAGGAACCAGCCCCCAAAAATCAATCCGACCAACCATAAGAGTAAGGGATATCCGGCTGGCCAATAGCTAAGAATTCCAGCATCTGAGAGGTATCCATCTTTGGCTAACGCCTCAACACCTCTTAAGTAATTCTCACCATCTGCGCCATACCAAGCGTATTGAGGGATGTACTTTCCATCGAGCAAATTTGTAATTCCCGCCGCAAAATTCCCATTGGCTGCCTTAAACCAGTCAAACCCTTCTATATTAAAAATTATCAAGATCTTTACAAAGAGCGCTCCAAAAGGCAGAAAAGCAAGGTTTCGCATCGCCTTCGACTTTTGAATTGAAGTGCGTTTCGAATCTCTTGCTTGCTTGGCCATAGTCCGATTGTAGATTCCTATATCGATTGCCTTGGTTGATATTCGGCCGCGCCACTCACTTTTGCAACTAAAGAGTCAATTTCGGCAAGTACTGAGTCGCATTGGGAAGTTGCTAAGCCTGTGAGCGGCATAGGATTTGAGAGAACTCCCAGAAGATCTTCTTCGCTCAAGAGTGAGTCAGACTTTGAAGTAAGAGCGCTGATCAAGCCTTCTCGGTTGATACTTCCGTTTTGCCTGTGATTTCGTAACGCCTCTCCTAGCAATTTATGGGCCGCCTCCCTTGAGCCTCCCTTTTCAACCATAAGCATTAGGTAGGCGCTACTAGCAATCAAAGGCATTTCTTCATTCAATTCATTCGTGATAGATACTTCTGAGACGGCAAGACCGTTCACTACATCAATCGCAGTATCAATAATCCCATCAAGTACGAGAAATGATCCAGAGATAGCAGCTCTCCTAGTCGCACTGCAAGAAACATCTCCCTCGTTCCATTGATCACCAACCAAGTTTTCAATCATGGCTAGGTAACCTTTCAAAACTGAGAATAGAGAATTGATTCGTTCACTTAGCCTTGGATTCATCTTGTGAGGCATAGCGCTTGAGCCGACTTGTGATTTCGAAAAGGACTCATGAACATGGCCCAGGCCCGCGAGAAGCCGAACATTAAGCGCCACATTGTTTGCAGCCGCCGCTAATTGCACCAGGGTAGCTACAACTTCAAAATCTATCGAACGCGGATAGACCTGAGAGGATGAATTTAGAACTTGGCTATCTCCATAATAGGGCAGAAATTCCTCCGCAAAATCGGAAAGTGATTCACCAAGAAGCAAGCTCATGTCGGTTGCGGTTCCAACAGCACCCTTAACGCCCCTATAGGGAAGGCGTGCGATCAATTCATCCAAGTGTTTGAGCGCAAAGATCTGTTCGTCTGCCCATACCGAGAACTTCTTTCCTAAAGTGGTGACTTGAGCAGGAACATTGTGCGTCCGCGCCACCATCGGTAGTTCCTTATGCTCATCAATTCTCTTCCCCAGCGCAGATAGGAAGGCGATTGACTTAAAACGAATAAGGCCCATGGACTCTTTCATCAGCTCTATTTCAACATTTTCAGTCACATCGCGACTCGTCAATCCAAGATGTATGTATTCGTACCCAGCGAGATGATTAAATTCTTCAATCCGCGCTTTCACATCATGCTTGAGTAATTTTTCCCGGTTCGAAATAACTTCGAGATCTATAAATGAAATCTTCGACTCGTAGCTCTCAATGGCTTCCCTCGGAATCTCGACCCCAGCTTTTGCCTGCGCGCGCATTACCGCGACCCAAAGTTCGCGCTCTCGAATGTATTTACTTTCCGCCGACCAGATTTTAATCATTTCTGGGCTCGCGTAACGTTTGTGGAAGTCAGACTCCAATTCCGTATTTCCTTTCGGCCGCCCAAGCTGAATCAATCATCTCTTCAAGGCTAGATTTTGGTTTCCATCCGAGTTCACTTTCTATCTTTCTCGTTGAGGCAATTAGCCTTGGAGTATCTCTATCTCTTCTTCCGACAACTTTGGGATTCAATTCAGTACCAATGGTTCTTGAAATTTGTTTAATCATTTCAAGCACCGAATAGCCACTACCCGAACCCACGTTATAGACCTTCGCAATTTGGCCTCTTTCCACCGCTTTTAAAGCTGATAAATGGGCTTCGGCTATATCTTCTACATGTATGTAATCCCGTATACATGTTCCATCGGGCGTTTGATAATCATCACCATAAATTTCTGGGCTTTCACCCCGAGCAATTGCCGCAAAAACCTTGGGCACGAGATTATCCTTTGAATTGTCGCCAAACTCTGGCTTTGAAGAGCCAACTACATTGAAATACCTAAGTGAAACCGATGACATTTCCTCAGCCTTAGAAACCTCCCTTATCAAATTCTCAGAGAGTAATTTTGTTGCTCCATATGGCGACAGGGGTTCGGTTGCATCTTCTTCAGCTATCGAGTCCTTTTGACTTGGCGAATACACAGCAGCCGTTGATGAGAAAACTAACTTCTTTACTCCCTTAAGTGACATGGCAGCTAACAAATTAAGAGTTCCGCCAACGTTGTGCTGGTAATACTTCAAAGGATTTGTAACAGACTCCCCGACGGCCTTCTTGGCAGCTAGATGAATTACAGAATCAATCTCACTCAAGGCGTTAATTATTGATTCTCTATCCAACACATCGCCTACAACCACATCATCAAATATTCCGTCTACCCTCCGCTTTAGTCCATTAGAGAAATCATCAAGAATCCTAACTTTGTAACCTGAATTCTGTAGAACCCACGAAACATGAGCGCCGATGTAGCCCGCGCCACCTACAACAAGAACTCGTTTCATTGCAGTAAATCTCTCACAACTACGGTCTGATCTCGACCAGGACCAACTCCGATTGCGCTCATAGGAGCATTTGAAACGTCCTCAAGGAATTTCACATAGGCCCTCGCATTTTCAGGAAGTTCCTTCATTGATCGGGCTTGAGAAATGTCATCGCTCCATCCTGGAAGATATTCGTAGATCGGCTTTGCGCGATGGAACTCAGATTGGGAGGCCGGAAGTTCTTCTACCCGCTTACCATCAATCTCATATGCAACACATACGGGAATTTTCTCCCATCCAGTAAGAACATCAAGTTTTGTAAGGAAGAAGTCGGTCAAGCCGTTAATTCGCACGGCATAGCGTGCAATGAGAGCGTCATACCAGCCAGTTCTGCGCGATCTTCCGGTAGTGGTTCCAAATTCGCCACCAATACTTCGCAACTTCTCGCCATCCTCATCAAAGAGCTCAGTAGGAAAAGGACCAGAGCCAACTCTTGTCGTATAAGCCTTAACTATTCCAATCACTCTCGTGATTTTTGTGGGGCCAATTCCAGACCCAGTCGAAGCGCCACCAGCAGTTGGATTAGATGATGTGACAAATGGATAAGTTCCATGATCAACATCAAGGAGAGTTCCCTGCGAACCCTCTAGTAGGACGACCTCGCCGCGACCAAGTGCATCATTTAGCAAGAGTGAGGCATCAACGATGTATGGACGAAGCGCCTCGGCATATTCGAGATACTCCTTAAGAACTTCATCAACTTCTATTCCCTTGCGATTAAAAACCTTTATGAGGACCTGATTCTTATCTCGAAGCGCACCTTCAAGTTTCTTACGAAGAATTGGCTCATCAAATAAATCTTGGACTCTAATTCCAATGCGATTTATCTTGTCTGCATAGGCTGGTCCAATTCCGCGACCAGTCGTTCCAATCTTTGATTTACCTAAAAAGCGCTCTGTGACTTTATCAATTGTTCTGTGATACGGAGTAATCAGGTGCGCGTTAGTTGAAATCTTTAACTTTGAAGTATCAACGCCACGTTCATTTAGCCCACGAATCTCTTCTAGTAGTACTGCTGGATCAATCACAACACCGTTACCGATAACTGGGATACAGCTAGGAGTAAGAATTCCGGAGGGAAGTAAGTGAAGTGCGTATTTCTCTTGGCCAATCACCACTGTGTGGCCCGCGTTATTGCCACCTTGGTAGCGAACTACGTATTTGACCTTATCGCCAAGGAGGTCAGTTGCTTTTCCCTTGCCCTCATCGCCCCATTGAGCACCAAGCAGAACTATGGCCGGCACGACTCTCCTACCTCGAGGATTACGGCAAATTCCACCATAACTCGAGGCCCAGGAGAAATCGTGAA
>Ga0194118_10007423_pt1 | contig 10562 bp, 6 predicted proteins | sample TA2MahsurfametaG_2_FD_148662 | JGI IMG/M metagenome (GOLD analysis project Ga0194118, IMG submission 148662) | Freshwater microbial communities from Lake Tanganyika, Tanzania - TA2015013 Mahale N5 surface | ecosystem: Environmental > Aquatic > Freshwater > Lake | place: Tanzania: Lake Tanganyika... | reverse complement strand
GGGGCAGCGATGGGGGAAGCTGCAGTAGCAGCGATGTGGGAATTGGCAGTGTTGGACATATTTTTTTTTTGAAAAAATTAGTTCATGTGGATCAATCAGTTATTAAGAATTTCAATTTTTATTTTAGTTATAAATGAATTTGTATATTTAATCTTTTTACACACTATTTAACAGGCAAACTTTGGAGTATTATTTTTTGTCATATTTTAATTCTTCAATAGTATAAAACTTATTGTTACATATACTTTTTTATAAATCAATAATAGGAATTTCAAAAGTGAATCTTAACTTGACGAAACATCATCTGACTGACAGACAAGTTTTTTAAGGTGTTGATTGATCGATATTAACAAATCCATCAGAAGATACAGCATCTAAATTCACATAGCTACTCGGAGTATCTGAACTTCTAGGATTTGATGACATCGCACGAATCAATCCCATTCTGCGCCTACGAGGATCATTGCTTGGGATACTTGATAACACGTCATCATTTCCAGTGCATTCGTAATACTCATCATCATATGATCTTTGGTGCATTTGATCCAAAAGGTCTTTGGCGCTAACATCATCTCCATTACGTCTTGCAGTTGCCATCAGCACACACAATCTACGCAGCTTGCTGCCATTGTGAGATCTTGGTGTATATGAATGTGGCATAACAGTTGGCATTCGAGTAGGAATGCAATCTGATTCTTCAAAATCATTCAAGACGCTTTCGTGATCATTTGTGGGGACATATTTTTTCATAGCTTCAATTGCTTTAATTTCAAAATCTTCTTCACCAAGTACATATTTTCTAGCAACATCAACACCCGAGTCGACAACATCACCCCCTCCAGAGCATATTCGTCTGTCCCAAAGCGCAAGTTGTTGTTCTTGCGTTGAGCAAATGGTTGTCAAACCAACGATGAAACGTGCATCAGTCAGAAGTTTTATGATATGGCATTTGTCTTCTTCATTATCTGGTGACAACATAGCATCCAGTTCCTTCAGCAGACGTAATGTTTGATATGCATTTTGCACAATCTGATCTGAAGGAACTGAATTTGTTTCTGCAGCCATCATTTGCTTGAAAATTTCTATTTCCATCATTCCGAGAATCAGTGGTAATTGTTGCAAAAAATCTTGCGCCAGTGTAATCTGCTCAGTTGGAATGCAATGGGTGAACACTAATGAATGGCATTGACCAGTGAACAGATTGTCCCACTTGATTGTGATAATCAGTGTCTGTACCGGAGAACTCTGAAACAAAAATTTCTGCGAGTCTCCCCAATTGATTGACGAGAGAAGAATTTCATCGCGCCATACTGGATCACTGGTCTGTCTGTAATCGAAGAGCTCAACAGTACCACCATTAATGGATACAGTTACATTGGCACCACACATATTCATTATATGGAAGATTGTCTCTCCAACTTTCAAGCCAATATCTTGAGGGTTCATGATCGTAACAAGTGAGCTACAACTTATTTTACCAGTGACTGGATGCTTCTGGGCTGAAAGGGCTTGCAGACATTCTAGCTTGATATCTTTTCCATAGCCAAATACAACATCCCTGGTGGACAAACGAAGTTGTGAAGTAGATGAATCAGAGCTGATCAATTTCAACATGTCGTAGATTTCATTCATATTTCTCGGACCTTCGGTAATTTCACCATCTGTGAGAAAGAATCGAACAACATGAAGAGGTATTTCGCTTGACATTTTTTGGACTATGTCACTCAGAACTTCATTCTGTAGCTGAAAAGCAGCATGATAGTTGGTGCTACCAGTAACAGATATTCTTTCCAAACTTTCAAAAATAGAAGGAAGCGTCGCTGGTGTTATTTCTGACAGGGGAATCACAAGTGACGCTTGAGAATTGAATGTAATCAGATACATCAAAATTGGATCTTTGTTCTCCGACATGATTTGAGCCAAATTTCTGATGGTTTCAACTGCATGACGCAACTTGTCACCTTGCATAGATGATGAATTGTCAAGTACAATACCAAAAAGGTATCTCACTTCTTTCACTGTACCTTCAGGTGCTGTAATTTTCAAGCTACCAAAGGTTTTTCCATCAGTTCGTCTTGCAATCATGGGATGAAGAGACTGAGGAAAGTATTGTCCTGTTTCAAAAATATTAATTATTGTTTCCATTGTAAACCTAATAATAGACTCTATAAATTAAAATTTCAATTTTTTATTTTTTCATAAAATTGAATCAATTCATTTTCAGTTAATCTTTTATACTTAAAAAACCTTATTGTAATGATTTTAGCTAATGAACAAACTAAGAAGCAAATATGTCTACATATTATATTTTTTTTTTGATATTCTGGACATTGACAAGAAAAAGTTTCAGATTCATATTTCCATACATCTACTTCATACATTACTGTTTTTTTTATTTTTTTAACATTAACTATTTCAGATATTTGAGCTATTCCATGATTAATTTTTTTTTGAGTATAATTTTCTAATTTTAATATTGGTTTCGTTTCATTATCTATAACAACTTGTAATTCACATTTTTGATTATAAGTTAATTCATTTATTATTTGATTAACTGAATTATGATATTCATTTAATTTATAATCTTCTATCTTATCTATATCTTCCGCTTCTAATTTCTTGCAAATATCAGCTAAATTTTGAATATACTTTATAAATAATTTTTCTCTGTAATATACAAGTTTTTCTAAAATTCCTTTTAATTCTTTATCTATAGTTTCCATCCATTTTAAATAAGCATATAATTCATTCATTTCCATTTGATCGATATTATTAATTAAATTTGTTATAATTGAATTAATTGAAGATAAATTCATTTCATTAGTAATTGATATTGAATTATTTAATTTAACATTATTAACTTTAATCCAAACAATTTTATAAACATCTGATAATTTAACACGTAATTCAATAATTAAATTTATCAAACCTAATTTCAAACTTCTAATTAATTGATATTTTTTAAATTCTGTTGATGCTTCTTGAAGATCAATAGTACTTAATCGTTTATTAATATTAATTAAAATATCCATATTTGAATTAAATTCAATTTCATAATCTTCAGGTGTTTTTAATTCTACATTATATTTATCATCATTCATTAATTATACATAATAAATATTAAATTATTTTAAAATCAAATTTTTCATATATTTTCTAGTAAAATATATATGGAAACACTTGATATACCTAGAAAAATATTATTGCTTGGAATATATGATAATATTCACGATTTTATAAATTGTATTTTATCTTTAGTTAATAAAAAAAATTATTTCAGTTTAATTAATTTAATTGGTTTAAAAAAAGAAATAATTGGAGATGATAGAAATCAAAAAATAATTAATGAATATACCAAACTAGAAACTCAATCAATAAGTGAAATAAAAATACTTGAAAATATTACTAAAAATTTTGTTGGTGAATCCAAAAGTATTCAAGAATTAAGAAGAATAATAAAAAGTAATTTTGATACAATTTTTTCACCTCATAAATTAAATGATGTAGATATATACAAGTTTCGTAATTTATTATATTTTTTAATCAAAGATAAAGATAATAGAGAACAAATTTTACAACAATTCAATGAAATAATAAAAAAAATTGATTCAACTCATGTTAGTGTTAAATTACCAGAGTTAGAAGAGAAATTAAAAAGTATTAGCGAAAATGTAACATATCCAATATCATTTTTTGATGATATGCCATCTGGATTAAATAAAGAAAATTATGATAATCATATAATTAATTTAGATAAAAAGAATATTGATGGTGCCCGTACAAAATTACCACAAACACAATTAAAAGAAAATTCAGATGAGAAACTATTACATAAAAAAAGAACAAATATAGAAATTAATAAGAAGGATCATAGTGTAGGTTTTATTGTTAATCCAGGATTTGATGGAGATGTATTAAAATTCTTTAAAACAGAATATTATCTTGATGGAAATAAAATTATATGTAAATTTGAAGATAAAATAGATGATACTAATTATTCTATTCAAATAAGTTTATCATCTAATGAAATTACATTTATAACAAAACTTATTGAATATACATGTCAAATATTCGATGATTATTGGAAATTAATTACAGTTAAAAATTTTAAAACAATTGTAGATAATGATTTTTACAATAAAAAAATTTCCAAAAAAGAAATAATAGAATTTATAAATCAAATTTATAAATATATTTCAAATAAAAATAAACAGGAAGTTATGAATGATAATACTAATAAACATTTATGTCAAGGTTTAGTTGCATATATATTAGCTGGAGTTAAAAGATTTGGTGATTGGATACAAATGAAATTATCAAAAAAATTATATTTAATGTTACAAACCAAAGATAATTTATGTAAAGCTTATGGAATTTTAATAGGTGCACCAGTTGAATATGTTAAAGATGAAAATAAGAAAACTAAATCAGATGATGATGATGAAGAAGAAATTGAAGAAGAAAAAGAACGTAAAACAAAAAAGAAAGTTGATAGTTCTAAAATTATAATTTATAATTATAAACCATCTGATGATTTTAATTTTAGTTCTTTTGAACCTATTAGTTCAGAATTTAAAATATTTGATTCAACAAATCATAGAGATATAAAAATAGGAGAAGATAAAATGTTTGTTCCTTTTTCTGGTAATATAAAAATTGAAACCAACATTAGTAGATATTGGTTTCATAAATATTCAAAATATAAAATAAAGTATATGGAATTAAAAAGAAAACTTAGCAAATAATTATAAATTAGCTAAATCAAATTCTTTTTTTTCTTCGGATTTAATTGTTATACATCCATGATCGTTTTCTTCATTGTATAAAATTTTTTTGAATAGTAATTTATTTGTATCCAGATCAATTATGTAAATGTAATTTATGAATGTATAAATATATGAATATCTATCTGTTTCACTAATTTCTGTATCTATTTGAATAAAATTTGTTGGATTGTTTAAAATTTCTATTATTCCTGTAAAATTATCTATTGCATGTGAATGATAACAATTTTTAGGTATTTTAATTACTAGTTCTTTCATTATTTCATAATCTTTTAAAGTCATATTTTTTAATTCAGTTGTTATTTTATCACCTAAATTATCCCAATCTACTTCACTACGAAACTTAAATCCATAATATAAACCTTGATATTTGAAACTTATTATACCAGTTTGTTCATTAGACATTAAAATTATAATTTATTGAGTAACTATTTTATTAATCAATTTTTAATTAGCCATCAAATTAAATCAGTTTATTTTATTATATATATAAATTAAAAATATTGATTTATATATTTAATACATTTAGTTGATTTATAAATAATGGAAAATTCTAACATTTTTGGTTATATTTACCTAAGAACACATGAAGCATACGATAAGCATGATGCTTATAAACTTGGTAAAACACAAAATTGTAGTGAAAGAGAATCTGTTTATATTTCTGGTGAAATTATAAGAGGAAAATATATATTGGTATTACAAGTTTTATATAATGATTTAACAGTAATTGAAAAAAAATTACAAAAATATTTTATAAGAAAAGATTTACATGTTTATCTAGGTGGTGGAACTGAATTTTTTAGAAAATCAATAATAAATCTAATTATACCATATTTAAAACATAAGGGCTTTGAATTTAAGATATTAGATCCAACAGAATTAGAAAGATTATATAAACAGGAACAAACAAATAATTTAACTCAAATAATAGTATCAGAAGATTCTGAATCAGAAGAAAATATTAAAGATGTTAAATTACGTGACTGGCAAAAAGATTTGGTTAAAGAATTTAGAAATTTTGTTGATTCAGATGAAAAGTCAGGAATTATAATTGCACCAACTGGTTGTGGTAAATCATATATTATGAATTATCTGACAATTTTTGAATATATTAATCGGTTTAATTCTGATTGTATAATTATGACAAAACGTAAAGAAATTTTAGATAATGATTTTATTAAAAAAGGAACTCAAATGATAAAGGCAAATAATTTAGGTATTGAATTTATTAATCTAATAAATGGAGATTTTGATTGGAAAATTTTTAGCAAAAAATCAAAAAATAATAGAATTTTTATAATTAACACAGATAAATTTATTATGTCAGATAAATTTTCAGCTTATAAATCCTATTCATATGGTAAAATAAAATTGGTAATGTTAGATGAATGCCATTGGTCAGGTGCTGATAAATTATCTGAATTTTTAATTTGGTTAAAATCAAATATTATAAATAAACTTGTTGGTTTTTCTGCAACTCCAGTAAGAATAAACGAAGACAATCAATCAAATAGTAAAAAAGTGTTTTCACATGACGGAGAGTTAAATCAAATATATGCGAGAAGTTATTTGGAAGCTATTAATCAAGGTGATAGAGTACAAACAAAATGGCTAGTAATACCTACTACTAATTCTGATTTAGTTGAAATTAATGATACAGTTGAGGAACAGCTTGGAAAAACTGATAGAGTATTAAATGAATTAGGATTTAAGAAGTTTATCAATTGGCTTAATGATTTTATGAATAAATCACTAAATAAAAAAGGTATATTGTGGTTTGCAAATAAATCTAATTTAAAAAAATTTAATGATTTTATTGAAGAAAATAAAAATACTTATATAAATTTAAAATCAATTAATTTCATTTGTTCATACTCTAAATCTCTAGAAACAGATGCTGATACTATAGGTAATTTAGATGCATTTAAGAGTTCAAAAACCAATAGTATTTTATTAGCAGTTTTTAGAGCAACAGAAGGATTTGACGATCCAAGTATTGATTTTGGTTTTAACTTGTATACAACTGAATCATCTAATCCTTTGTTGGATCAACAAAAAGAAGGTCGTGTATCAAGAATTTATAATAATAAAATCCTTGGATATTTTGGATTTTTATACAATCAAAGTGTAGAAACATATGAAAGTACATTGGTTAAAAGACTTGGTGATTGGATTAATTATATTAAAGAATATGAATCTGATTATACAAAAAATAACAAAAAGAAACCTTTAATTAAAGAAAATATTACAGAAGAATATGTTGAATTATTATTAGATTCTACAAATATAAAAACAATTGGTCTTGACCTAATAAAAAATAAAATTTTTAATTACTGTGAAAGCTTTACAGGATCCATTAGTGATATAAAAAGAATATTACGAAAAGTTAATAAAAAAAATTTAGACGAAGGAAAAGAACTAATAGATACAGAACAAAAATATAATGAATATGCTAAAACCAAAACTAATTGGTCTCAATCAAATTCAATTCAATTGGAATCACAAAATTGGGTTGAATTATTGCGACCAGATTTTGAACAATGGAAATTGCAATATTATACATGGGACCAATTAAAGGCGTTTTGTTATAAAAATAAAATTAAAAATATTGAAATATTTAAAAAATTTGATGGAACAAATAAAAAAATTCCAAAATATGAATATATATTATCAGGTATGTACAATACATCCAAAAGTTTTAAAGATATTAATACAATTCTATACACAGACAATATGTTTGATTTTATATAAATATCATTTTAAAATTTTAATTTAGAATTTTAAAACGCAAAATAATTATTTTAAAAAATATATTTAAAAAATTGATTTCTATTGTTATTATATAAATGAGTTTTATTCTAATGGATAAATTCGAGAGTATAATTAATCAAATTAGAGATATTTTACGCAAAGAAGGAATTACAGGTATGGATTCCATCAAACATTGTGTATTGTTTATGTTTATGAAATTTTTAACATCGGAAAAATGTCAACAACTAAAAATTGACCCTATTTATTCCTTTGAAAAAATCAGTGAATTAACTGATGCAAATGAAATAAAAGAAAGAGTATTTGTTAAAAGTAAAATGTGTTTAGTTAATTTGTTAAAGAAAGAAAATATATTTTCAGTTGATTTTAAACTTCAATCTAATGCTAATTTAAAAACAATTATTGGAAAAATTGCTGGTATTGATATTGCAAAATTATCACTAAAAACAGATATTGTTGGTATCATTTATGAATTGCACTTAAAAAGTGGAACTTCACAAGCAATGCGTGACCTTGGACAATATTTCACCAATCGTGAGGTTATTGAATGGATGATTAAATTAACAAATCCTAAAATTGCCAATAAAAAAACTGGAGAAATTGAAAAAATTTTAGATCCTAGCATGGGAACTGGTGGTTTTTTAACAATGGCTATCAAACATTTGAATGAAACAAATAAAAAAATAGATTGGGTTAAAAATAAAGATAACATTTATGGTTTTGATATTGATGAAAATCTTTATCAAATGTCGTTACTAAATGTATTTATTGAAACTGGATTATTATTTGATAAAACAATTTGTAAACACGATACTCTACATAAAGATTATATGATTGATGAATCAACACTAATTGATAAGGTTGATGTAATTTTAGCTAATGAACCATTTGGTTTGAAAAATATTACTCATGCAGAATGTTGTGAACGTATTAAAGAACTTAAAATTAGAGGAACCAAAGCAGAACCATTATTTTTACAATTGATGATGTTATCATTGAATCCTGGTGGCCGTTGTGCTGTAGTTGTACCTGATGGGGTACTTTTTAATGATAGCAATTTACATACCGGAACAAGAGAGTATTTGGTGTCCAATTTAAATTTGAAAAAAGTTACTAGTTTAAATGGTGATTTTTTCTTAAATACCGGTGTTAAGTCATCTGTTTTATATTTTGTAAATGATGGAACTACTAGTCAAGTCGAATTTAGTGAATTAGTTATGGGAGAATCTGGATTAAAAGAAAACTCAATTTGTAAAGTTGGATATAAAGATATTGTTACCAATGGGTACAGTTTGTTTGTTAACAAATACAATACTGTTGAAGAAAAGAAATTAGATGGTATCAAGTATATGAAATTGGGGGATATTTGCGAATTTTTACCAACAACAAAACATACATCTTCAATAGGAAAAAATGAAGGTCAATATAGATTTTATAATTCTTCACAAGATGATAAATTATATTTAGATAGTCACGAAATTAATAAAGAAAGTATTATTATTGGTAATGGTGGAAGTTTATGTGTACATCACGACACTAAATTTACGGCAAGCAAACATGTAACAGTTACACAATTAAAGGAAAATAACAGCGTAATAAAATATATTTATTATTACCTATTATCTAACAGACACTTATTAAATGAAAAATCTGCAGGTTCAACAATTCAATGGCTTAACAAAACAAATTTAGCACAAATCCAGATACCGGTCCCTTCAATGGACAAACAAAAGGAAATTGTTGAAACACTTGATCTATTTTATGAACAAATTGAAAGGAATACACAATCTATTAAAGCATATGAACGTATTAAAAAGGGGATTGTATGGGCTAATACCGTTAACTGCACCAATATGAAAAAACTTGGAGATGTATGTGAATTTAATTCTCAAAATATATCAAAAGATTATCAATATAAAACAATTAGATATATTGACATTGGTTCTTTAAGTAATAATTTGGAATTTCAAGAATTTTCTATTGGTAATGAACCAAGTAGAGCAAAAAGAATTGTAAAATTAAATGATATATTATTATCAACTGTTAGACCAAATCTTGAAAATATTTTATTCATAGATAATAAATTTTATTGTAAAAATTTAATTGCGTCAACTGGTTTTATAACAATATCATCAAAAATAATTTATAATAAATTTTTATATTATTATCTACAACAACCAAATTCAACTGAATATTTTGTTAAAAATTCAACAGGATCCATGTATCCATCAATAAATATTGATGTTGTTTCAAATTATAAAATACCAGTCCCATCAATTCAAGTCCAAGAATCGATTGTTAAAGAATGTGAATATTATGATGAACAAATTGATAGACTAAAAAAAGAAAATGAAAAACTCAAAGCAGTTCCAGTAATTGAGTTATGTTTAGCTAGTGAATCAACTGATTCAATTAATCAAACTCGTGTAGAAAATGCTGAGTTAGAAGTTCAAGACGAATCAGATGAAAACCAAGCGGAATCAGAATCCGAGTCTAAAACAAAAGTTACTACTTTTGTTGAACCTGAAACCGTAAAAATAGAAATCAAAAGTAAAGTTAAAAAGATTGGACCTAAGGAATTCGATGTCTAGAATTTATTTATAAATAAATTAAAAATATTGATTTATATATTTAATACATTAGTTGATTTATAAATAATGAATCAAAATTTAGAAAATCTTAACAATCAAGTTATGTTTCCTGAATTTATATATGATGATCGCCGTTGTTGTTCAAAAATAGTCATCCAATTCAAAATAATTGGATGTATATTTTATACAATGACATTACCAACTTGTGATAAACCTGAAATTTATATTGTTATGATAACTACAATGATATTATCTATATTGAATGATATGCGTTATGAATTATATCATTATATGAAATTAGGTACTATTTTTTCATCATTAAATGAATTTGAATTATGGAGAAGAAGTATATTACCTCAATCAAAAATGATTTTTTCTGGTGCTGAATTTGCTATCAAATTAGTATTCCTAATAA
>Ga0194118_10007420_pt1 | contig 10564 bp, 9 predicted proteins | sample TA2MahsurfametaG_2_FD_148662 | JGI IMG/M metagenome (GOLD analysis project Ga0194118, IMG submission 148662) | Freshwater microbial communities from Lake Tanganyika, Tanzania - TA2015013 Mahale N5 surface | ecosystem: Environmental > Aquatic > Freshwater > Lake | place: Tanzania: Lake Tanganyika... | reverse complement strand
AATCTCACATAACTCCCAGCAAACGGGCTGTGTCTATCGCATCGTCAAAGGCGGGGAGGACATCACACTGAGCCGGACTGCTTTTTTGAGACAGGTCGATAGGCGAGCCGTGCAGTGCTCAACGGCGATGGGGTCGGTCTGGCTGGGATTTTGATGGGGGGGGCTACGGAGAACCAAAGGGCAGCGCCGAGCGATCTTTTATTGGAATGCTGGATGGTCTGTAAATAACTAGACCGCCTCTAAAACCACTATTTATAGAGCAACTGGCGGAAGCGGTGAGATTCGAACTCACGGAGGGGTTGCCCCCTCGCCGGTTTTCAAGTCTGCTCGCTTTTCCAACGTTTTCAATAGTTTAGACCAAAATCTTTTCCGCTATTCAGGCCCGTTTTCCGCAACTCACCCCCTCGCAGATCCTAGCTTCGGGCGGGTGTTGCGGAAAGCGATCTACCCCCAGGGAAGCAAATCTGAGATCGTTTGAGCCGCTAACAGCTTATCTCTGCGTGTGTAGCGGATCCCTTGGATCTGGTTGCCTGGGACTTGGTCGTAAACCACATGACGTATCTCTTGGGCAGGCCCACTAAAGATGAGCTGATACTTCCCGTTCTCGCCATAGGGCTCAATCCGAGCCACCTCAGCGATATGAGTAATTGCCGAGACAGGAGCTGATCGGTAGACGGCAATGTGTTTGATGTTGGATATCGATCCTGCACCAAGTCTTACAGCATGCCATCGGTTCTCGCTAAGAAACACCCGCTCAAATCCGTCTTGGATAGCAGGAACTACGACTGTATCGAAGACATCCGTGTTGGCAACGGCGGGCACACTCGAGACGGCTGCCGGTATCACAACCTTTGGCTCATCGAATACACGCAGCCCTACAAGCGGGAGTATCTGTAAGACTTCTTTGAAAAATCCGGATGTGTCCGAGCGATCAGCGGGGCTCAAAACAGGTTCCTGCGGAGTGTTCGCATTCCCAATCTTGCAACGATTGATTCTCCTGGCTCTTTCAATGAGGGCGAATTCAAGCCACTGTATGTGGGCCTTGTTCAAGGTGTTATTTGCAGAGACGAAAGCTACAGCCCAAGACCAAAAATCCTTGTTTCTGAAGTGACTCTCAAGGCGTTCTCTTATGCCGTCTCCCTCTCCAATGTATACCGTGAATAACTCATCCTCATCAGTCTCGTAACCCACCAACACATAGACACCTGGACGCCCAAAGCCCTCATGGCTGCGGATTGCTGGCCAGTCAGTACGCGGGAAGACTAAGCCTTGCCCGGTCCAGTTCATCTGGTCGATGATCCGAAAACCCTCTGGGTCACCGGTGCAGACATGAATTCTTATCGAGTACGGGTCATTCATGGTCGGATGTTCTTCTCTTTCGGATTCAACAGAGGATCAAAAAGTCCCTCGGATTTCAGCCACTCCACATACTCTTCTAGCGTGGGGCTGGGTTGTGGTGGTCTCTCGCCTAGGCTCACTCGTGGCGTAGTCACCACGACGGTCTTGTAATAGTCGACGGCATCGGAGTACGAATCAAAAGCGTCTGATCTAGTGGGTGGGTAACCAGGAACATTTCGACGGGTAACTAAGGCCCAAACTTGCTTTGATCCCGCCCCCGTGGGTTGGTTGCCGCCCAGCTGAGTAGAAATTAAGCCATCCGCATCCGGCGCAGACTGAGATGCACGGCTAATTTCAAGCACGTACATTCGATCGTCGCGGTGCAACAAGTCAAAAAGCCTTGGCCTCATAACGACCTATCTGATCTCATCAAGGAAATACCTCCGCAAACATCGGAAGTACTCATTATCAGGGCCGTCCAAGCACTTTTCGCTACGCTCGTAACGTCGCCGAGCTTCAGACCTTGCGATAGAGAGCATAGTTTGTATTTGACAAATGTTGTGCCCATCAAAATCAGTTGAGATCCTCGGGCAGTTTCGCTCTACGATGCTATTTTTCTTTCTATAGTCTGAGGAAGTGAGATTCCAGAATTTTGCTTGCTTCGCTACCTCTCTTTCCTCAAAGTTAGCGTCTTTGCCAAAGAGCCTCAATTCTTTTAACTCTTCTATCGAAAGAAACCGCATACGCTCCGGTGATGTAGAGAGCATGAGATCAAGCAAACTTGGAGAGACGTCCATCTCAACAAGATAGGCCCGTATCATTGAAAGAAAAATCTCTCGTTTCTTTTTTATCTCAGCAATTGATGCGCGGTCACTCAAATTCTCAAAATACGGTCGATGAATGCCGATCTTTCCGAAAGCCGCCCTATCTACACCCCCTGCCAGAACTAATACGCACGAGCTGAGGCACGAAGAGTCAGCCGGGACAATAATGTGCATTTCGTGCTGCCTAATTAGGCGCCCCAAAGAGAGCGCAGCTTCCACATCGCCACCATTACTAATGAGCTGCATTGTCAATTGATTGTCCGCACAGTTTCTCTCGGGTATCCGAGATTTCAAATCCTTTAAACTCCGAGACAGCTTCAGATCATCACCGCGTGAAATTTCTCCGCTTATTACGAACATGAAGTCGGAGCACTTATCCTGCGAAATATTTGCCCATCTAGGTATCGCGGACACATCAGCACCGTGGGCCTTTGCCAACATGACATTCATCCAGCCGAGTAGCATCAATACTAGTACTGAATAAATTCTCACTATCGAGATCTTTCTTGAGCGCATTGGGCTACGTGTAGCAACGTTCACGGGTCACCGTCATGAAGTTATGGTCTCCAGCAAAGAATCTCACCTCGTTCTCCGAGCATTCCAGATCAGATATCTTTTTAACCGAGCAAGATCCCAGAGTCTTTCCAATAGTTTTCCCCGTGAAGAACGTGTTCATGCCAGAGGGCTTCTCCGCAATGTTCAAGATCTCTCTATCGCTGAAAAATTCATGGGTAAGCTTACTTCCGATTCGAAAAAATATTGTCAGAATTGCGTCGATCAGATCAGGCGTAATGCGAGAACCTAATTCCCTAGCCCGAAAACTCGCGTACTTTGCGTAAAGGTTCGGTCTAATGGCCTCATACACTCGCTTCTCGCAGTCAAATAGCTTTTTATGCTGTCTGACCGCGTCTAGTTGGCTGATGTAACCAGACGGGTAGAAGATGAAGTCCATTCCTGAGATGCCACAACTTGCCTTGCCTCGCTCCATCGCTTGACCGTATGGGGGGTCAAATAGGTCTCTTCTAATGACTAGCATGACTCCGCCATTGTTCACACCCATCACCTTGTCGGAATCGGTATGCATAAAGAAATGGCCCATGTTGAATACCCCTTACCCTTTAATCTAGATTATCGGACGATCCACCGAATCTCGTTATCTTCTAGATGGACAACGTGCCCCTCTGGGCAACGCCACTCCGACACCCATGTGGATGTCTTCCCTTTTCTTTCGTTGTCGTGCGTATCGCAATTCACCGACTCGTGGAGACATGCGCAGTCTGGGCACCAGAGGCGGATGCGACCTTTGACAATAAAGTCTTGGTCGTATGGCTGCAAAACCTCCAGCATGTCGTGATCCGGAATAGACACCGATTCGTCATTTGGATCCGACCCCTGTATCCAGGTGGGTAAAAACTCACGTGCTGACTGCTCAGCCTGAACGGTCGACCACACTCCCTTGGCATGACCCACCGCCCAATCCTCAATCGACTTTGCCTCCACCAAAAGCGTCCCACTAGGCGGCGAAGACACGGACCCCGAAACTGGGCTCTCCCACGCAGCTCATGCGATGTGTTGCTGTATGTTCATCTTGGGGCTAGAACACCGTGAGGACCTCGATGACCGTTTCCGGGAGACCGCATGAGCGAACTTCACAATGCGGAGTTTCTGACCCCCGAGGAGCTCTCCCAGATCACTGGTTACAAACTAACCAGTTCCCAGCGGCAGTGGCTAGACCGAAACGGCTGGGTCTATGTCCTGAATGCCTCTGGGAGGCCCGTGGTGAGCCGCTGGTATGCCCGATTGAAGCTTTCCGGGGTCACACCCACCGAAAACGGCTTGCAGGCGTCTTGGCGCCCGGATTTTAGCGGCATAAATTAGCCCTATGGGACGCCCGCGCACCTCCAATCGAGACCTTCCACCCCGGATGGTGAGGCGCCGCCGACCCTTGAAATCCGGCAAGGTCTGGGAATCTTTTTACTACTGCGGCCGGGACGAGGATGGCAAGCGAGTCGAGATCCCCCTCGGCCAAGACCTCGGGGCGGCCAAAAAACGATGGGCAGAACTAGAGTGCTCGATCCTGCCCGCCAACCAAGATGTGATGAGCCCGGTCTTTGACCGTTACATCAAGGAAATCATCCCGACCAAGGCGCCAAGAACGCAGAGGGACAACTTCTTTTGCCTGAAATTTTTAAGGCTGGTTTTTGACAAGGCGCCAATCGACAAGATCACACCCCAGCACATCGCCCAATATCGTGACCAGCGAGGAAAAAAAGCCCCAGTGCGAGCCAACCGGGAGATCGCCCTTTTTTCGCACATATGGAACATCGCCCGAGAATGGGGTCTCACAGACAAAGAAAATCCAGTCCGCGGCGTAAGAAAAAACAAAGAAAAGCCCAGAGAGTTCTATGCGGATGACGAGGTTTGGACCGCCGTCTACTCCATGGCATGTCAGGAACTCAAAGACGCCATGGATCTTGCCTATCTCACGGGCCAGCGGCCAGCAGATGTACTCAAGATGCGCCTCACCGACATCAAAGACGGGGCGCTAGAGGTAAGACAGAACAAAACAGGCAAGCGGTTACGAATCCTCTTGCAGTCAGAGGACGGAACCCCAACCCGCTTGGGAGAATTAGTCGATCGGGTCCGAAATCAGAAGCGAAAAGTATCCACGCTCTTTTTGGTCACCACCCCGGCTGGAATTTGCCTTAACCATGGAACTCTGAGGCTTCGATTCGATAAGGCCCGGGAGAACGCGATCAAGACAAACGAGGGCAATCCGGAGCTAGTCGCCCGAATAAAGGAATTTCAGTTTCGAGACATCCGCCCCAAGGCTGCAAGCGAAACTGACCTGGCTCACGCCAGCAAGCTCCTCGGTCATACCCGCAGCCAAATCACCGAAACCGTCTACCGACGGGTCGGAGAGGTTGTCAGACCTACTCGGTAGATTAGTCAGGTAATCAGACCTCAAGCGGAAGCGCTCTGAGCGGCTATGTTTAACCGAAAACTTAACCGTTGACGCGAGTAATTGTCGTTCTATGGTGCCTGAGTCAAAATCAGGCACCTGCCGCATCTTGTAATCGAGCACTAGAATCTATGGCTACCAAATTCACATCGCTCACGAAGAAAAAAACAGCTGAGTTACACAAGAAGATTAGAGCCGAATACGTCGGCTACTCGAGTTCTGAAATTGAAGAGGAGTACACGACCTTAAAGGATCGTTATGAAGAGTTGAAAGAGTTTTCTGAAAGAGTGAAAGCTGATGAGCAAACTTCAAAGCAGTTAAGAAGCAGCCTAAGATCCGCACAAAGTAATGTGCAGCACGAAAAGAATAGAGCTCTTGCAAGCATGGGTACTCTGAGGGCGCTTGGCACGATATTCTCTTCAAACCCGAAATATTCAGACTCACATACCAGCGCCGTAGAAAACGCAAGGAAAGCAGGCGAGAAATACCAAAAGTTCACTCCGGTTTCTTACGATAGTGAAATTGCCGAGAGAAAGGCTCTGTTTCATCGACTTAAAGTCCTCTCGGCGATTCGAAAAGAACACAAGGAAGAGCGGGTACGCGCACTTGCTCAAGCAAAATTAGACAAAGTTCGCAACGCCTCAGGCGCCCTAAAAAAGAGAGCTACAAAAGGGCTGGACTCATCTGAAGAATGCCCCTACTGCGCTGAATTAACACCCACAAATGAAATGGTTCTTGATCATATATACCCAGTAGCTGAAGGTGGCTTGGGCACGAGCAAGAACACGGTCCTCGTCTGTTGGCAATGCAATTCAAGAAAGTCTGATATGACTTTGCGAGTCTTCGCGAAGAGGTTTAGGTTGGACTATGAAGCGATATGCGAGCGCCTTGATGAACTGGGGAAAAAGTTCTAGATCCGTATGAGATTCTAACTCTGACTTAAAGAACATTGGCGCTGCGATCTCGCTATACTTGAGTCAACCCCGACATGTTTTGCAGACGATATGCGGAGAGAGCCTTATGTTTTGTTCTTCTTGCGGCGCAAAAAGAAAGTTGGCCGACCCATTATCAATTATCGACCTGTCTCAAAAAAGCGATCCGGCTCATCAGACCTTGACTGCCCTCAAGTAAAGAAATTGATGCGATCTTCTCGCGTGACCGACCAACTGAAAGCCAACCCCTTCTAAAACGGCCTTAAGTTCCTCTTGCCTCTCACCCTCCCACTTCGATGCCGGTTCCGCCACCTCTATGAACCCCCCTGGCCTTAGAACTCGATGAGCCTCTTTAATGTAGTCAGCCCAATTGAGTCCCATCAGTGATAGCGAAAAAACGGCCACATCAAGAGTCTCGTCAGCGAGGCCAGTCCTAGTCATGTCACAAGCCTCTACAGACTTATTAATAGCCACATGATCAAAGTTATAAACCTTATTGAGGATGATGGTTGAAAGCAGCGCCTCACCACAGCCAAAGTCACCGATGACCCAATCCGGTCGCTTCGCCAATGACTCCGCAATCACCACATAAGGAACTTCGACCCAAGTTTTCCTAGCTTCCTTGTATAGCGAATGATAGAGATACCACTCATCTGGAGATTCATTAAAGCGCCTGTTCGTGGTCTCGGAGGCTGAGGAACCTATTCGGGCATTCATCTGGCTGAAATCACCATACTTTCGTAGAGCTGTTTGCAGCTGCTCTGGCGGCAGGGGGACTTTAAGATCAGGACGGGCTATTGAAGATAGCGATGCCCCACCTTCTAAGGCACTAATCCATTCCTGAAGAATCTTTCTTGCCTCTGCAAACATCTTTCCTTGAGACATGAGCTTGCCCTCAGGAACAAAACCGTCCACTGCTGCATCTGCAAGGGTCTTCTTGTACTTGATCCGCCCAAAGCGTTGCTTGTCCCACGACCATTCTTGGCCCTCGTAGTTAAGGACAATCTGAGGAATAAAAACTTCTATTCGCTCAAAGCGGCTCCCCTGCCTGTAGATACGCCCTAGAAGCTGCTCATAGCCAGCGCTGGTCCATGGAAGGGTGATGACAATTAGGCGATTACAGATGTATTGAAGACCATCCACGCCGGTTCCAAGCGCAGATGAGCCGACCAAGACATCGGCCTTACCCTTCTTAAATTCTTCGAGGCCAGATTTGTCTTCGCCACTGAAACGAGCAACCTTGAGGCCCTTACCTCTTAGGGAGTTCGAAACCGTATCGAAGATTCCATCGACAAAATTAGAGAAAACAATTGTTCCGGGCTTGGCTAAGTCAAGGATACAGGGCAGTTTCGGCTCCAACAGGATATTTTCTAGCCCCAAGACATCGCCCTTCCCAAGATTCAGGATCTGATCTGTTAGACCATCTGCCCTAATCTCTATTGCCTCTTCGTGCAACTCCATCTTGTAATTGGGGCGATAGCGAACCCCATTAAGAATAAGTTGCTGATGCATCCCAAGCGCATTTGAAATCGTTGCTCGAGAGTCTAAGTCTGAGTAATCTTTTGATGTGATCATCTCTAGAAGCGAAGCAGCTTCGTCGAGCGAATTGACTACAGGCGTTGCCGACATCCCAAGAACTTTCAGATCAGGATTGTTCCTCCCTGATTCAGTTATCAAATAATTTAGAAGCTGTCGACGCTTAGACTCAACGGTATTTCTTGACTTAGCGGAATGAATTTCATCTAAGACAATCAGGTCAATCTGATGATCTCTAACCAGATGCTCGACCATCGACCTAGAGCCGGCTAGTTGGAAGGATTCGTAGTTCAAAAGAAGGTAATTTGGAGCGCCTTTCTTAGGTGCGAACTCACCACGCTCTTTGATCTGGACATGAGATCTTGGGAAAGCACTCCGTATCTCTAGCGCCCAACCAGCATCTGGATCGTTAATCGTATTGTTAAGGGCTATTACCAGCGTGATCTCCGAGTTAACTACTCTTGAACTAAGAACAGCTGCTAAAGTTTTTCCAGCCCCAGTGCCTGACCAGTTTCCTACCCTTCTCATGGTCGTGAGGCGATGCGCAATCAACCTCTGCATTAGGTTGGGTATAACGGGCTTACCCGCTTTCGTAAACGCATAACCATCTGGGATAAGAATTGCCTCAACTGAATCAAATTCATCGATAAATCGATCCCTGATAGTCCGGGCATAGTTGTCACTGCTGAATGCTCTAGCCTTTTCCACCTCCGCTTTTTGATCTATAGCGCCAAGCACGGACTGCCATAGCCTTGAAACACCCTTATCAACCAGGAAATTTATTGTCTCTTCGTCACTGACTCCTAGGGTTTGTGAAACCTCATCTAATGCATCCAAAATCTCTCGGGCTGTTAGGTTAGGTAAAGATGCTGCTTCACGATCACAACCGGAGGAAACCTCGATGTCAACAGAGTCATCAACCTGAACGGCCTCTATATCCCGCTCTTCATCGTTGTTAAGGCTTGGAAGATCGCCGACCTTTGACTGCAATGCATTTGTAAGTTCCGACACCAACGCTTGCTCGCCATTCAAGGCTGCTTTGGTAATCATCACCAGAGGGTTGTTATCGCCTAAAGAATCTATTGCTCCAAGGCAATTGTTCTTTCGAAGTATGGCAAATAGTTCTGAGGGTTCAAGTTTTCCGAGAACAGGGACCAATGAACTTATAAACCCAACTAAAGCAGTCTTAGACCAACGAGAACCATAGTTACCCAACCAATCAGACCAGCTAACCCAATTACGAGCATAGGTTTTTGAGGGGGTCACAGGAAGATCGATTGGGAATTGTGGGGACCTAACCCAAGCCTCCCAGTCATCTTTGCCCGCTAACCTCTGAGATCTAACGAAGGCCCTGGCGTCCTCGAATTTCCTAAAGGATCTACTAAAGCGCCGATGCGAGGTTCCAAGCCAATCTGGCATCCCAGACCACTCATCCGCTTTGTTATACACCCAGTGTGGGGACTTAGGAATCCTTGGGTCGTAGTCGTCAGAATTTACCCACCGATTCCAGTCCTCCTTTGTTTGAAGTCCAAGATTTCTTACAACCTCCCTTGCCTCAACAAAGGGAAGCCACTCAACGGCTTCTAGTCCGAACCAGTCGGGCCAGGAGAGAAACTCGGTGTAATTTGATGGATTTGTAAAAATTTGTGGTGGCTTGCCTGGTGACTGCGCAAAATCATTCCACTCTTTGTGAGTAATCTTCCCACCTCTGTCTCTCACATAATTTCCGACCCACTCCCTAGCAGTATAGAAATCCCAATGCTCCTCTGGACTTACCTTTCCGTTACCTAGCCAGTCGGAAGTGCCTCCCCACCCCCCTGAGGCATAAATATAACGGGGGTCTTTGGGAATGTTTACTGGGAAATCAGAGGTCTTAGACCACTCTTCAAACTCCCGATATGCTCTGAAGCCCTTCGCTCTTACTATGGCTCTCGCATCTTCATAACTTAGCCATTCACCACGATCCTCGTATCCCAACCAGTCGGGCCAGCTAATCCAACCTTGAGTCTTGTAGAAAGCGTCTGGACTGGCAGGCACCTCGCTTGGCCTAGACGAGGTGGCCGCCCAAAGCCTCCACTCCTTTTGTCCCTTGAACCCGAGCTTTCTAGCAAACTTTCTGCACTCCTCGAAAGGTAGTCGGAACTTCTTCTTTGAGACGGTATAAGGTGCATACGACTCACCTAACCAATCCTCTAGGGAGACCCATTCTTGATAGTGCTTATCTGGATTTACTGGTATTGACTCAGCTTGATTTTTATTTGCTAGAAAGTTGCTGTGGTAATCCAGCCATTCAGTCAAGGTCCTTAAGCCAAGTCCCCTCACTAAGGCTCTCGCCTGACCAAAAGACATAAATCTAACTCTTGGCTTATTACCCTCATACCCGCACCAATCCCTCCAGCCCTTCCACTGCTTCTTATAGATGTGATCTGGCCGTCGCGGAATATTCGAGGGTAGCTTACCTTTTGCGATGTACTCTCGCCAATCCTCTCGGCCCGTCAGCCCATAGGCATGTACTATCTTTTTAGCAGAATCGAAATCAAGAAAGACATCACTCATAAAAACCAAAAGGCAGACCTGAGCGCGTTTTTATTGGAAAGCTGAATGGTATGTAAATAAGCTAACCACCTATAAAGCTCGTATTTATAGAGCGACTGGCGGAAGCGGTGAGATTCGAACTCACGGAGGGGTTGCCCCCTCGCTGGTTTTCAAGACCAGTCCATTAAACCGCTCTGGCACGCTTCCGTTGACCTGCTAAATTTTACGAGTTGCGGAAATCGTTTCCACAATATTGCGGAAATGATCTCGAAAAAGCATTTTAAATCAATCGCTTAGGTAGCCCATGCGGCGGTTTTCAAGACCGGTGCATTCAACCGCTCTGCCACGCTTCCTTCAGACGAATTCTAGCAAGACCGACCACGGGCCGATATGGGCCACACATCGACCACCCTGCCCTCTGACATCACCACAATATG
>Ga0194118_10007419_pt1 | contig 10565 bp, 8 predicted proteins | sample TA2MahsurfametaG_2_FD_148662 | JGI IMG/M metagenome (GOLD analysis project Ga0194118, IMG submission 148662) | Freshwater microbial communities from Lake Tanganyika, Tanzania - TA2015013 Mahale N5 surface | ecosystem: Environmental > Aquatic > Freshwater > Lake | place: Tanzania: Lake Tanganyika... | reverse complement strand
TCGGCCGTCAAACCAGGCCCCATAAAACCTCTTAAGAACCACCCCTTCGCTGCCTCAATTGGCTCAGGCGTCGGCTCTGCCAACTCCTGACCTCCAGGCCCAACCAGGCCCAACCAGGCCCAACCCGTTCCATTGACTTTTACCCACCTATTTCGTTTACCAGTACAGAGGGCGAAAAACCTCTAGAACCAGGAGCACCACTATGCATGTGAAAGCGTTACTTGACCTCGATATGGTCGCAATGGAGGCATCAGATGAACTGACTTTGATGCTCGATCTCACCGCATCCTCCAACCCAAAGCAGAGCACCCGCCCAAGTCAGGCGGTCCAAATCGTCGTCGATCGCTCTGGCTCGATGGAAGGCGGTCGCCTCGAATCGGCTAAGGGATCGTTATTGAAGTTAATCGATCGCCTAGCGCCTCAAGATTTCTTCGGCATTGTCTCATTCGATGACAGTGCACTTGTTGAAGTTCCCACTCGCAAGATGAGCGATCATCACCTGCCGACTCTTCGAAAATCTATCCGTGATTTACAGACGGGTGGCTCCACCGATATCTCAGCGGGATATCTCCTTGGTCTTCGCGAGGTAAATCGCATCCAAGCCGAAGGTGGCGCAACGCTCCTACTGATTTCGGATGGCCATGCCAATGCCGGCGAGCGCGATCTACGCTTCTTCGATGATGTCTCGTCAAAGTCCGCAACCGAGAAAGTCACCACATCGACAATCGGAATTGGGACTGGGTATGACGAAACAATTCTCGAAGCGCTTGCTAAAGGTGGCGGCGGAGCACACCGCTTCGCTGGATCCGTCGATGAAGCAGTTGGTGCAATTGCAGCTGAAGTCGATGATCTTCTCGATAAGACGGTCGTCAACGCCGTACTTCGGCTCACTCCAACCGCTGCGATGACCTCAACTCCTGCTATCGAAGTCTTGCAACGCTTGCCATATTGGAAAGATGGCGAGAGTTATGTAGTCCAACTTGGTGATTTCTACAGCGGAGAGAATCGTCGCTTCGTCATCAAGATCGACCTACCTGGAGTTGCCGCGCTTGGTCTCTGCAAGATTGCAGATATCACTGTCGAATATCTCGATCTCGCAGCGCGTCAAGAGATCTCGGTAACCATGCCAGTCAATGTAAATGTTGTCCCCGGTGATGTCGCCGCCGGACGAGTCGCAGATCCAATCGTTCGCGCTGAACGGTTGATCCTCGAGGCTCAAACTGCAAAGTCCTTGGCAGTTGATGAGCTTCGTAGCGGGAAGATCAAGGAGGCCTCGAGTCGCTTAAACACGACAGCGGCCTCCCTTCGTCGTGAGGCCTCTTTGATTCCCGTCTCCGATGATCGCAGCGCGGAATCTCTTGCGATCATCAAAGCCGAGGCCGAGGAGATCGAAACCTTGGCGAAAACCGCTGAAGTCGAGGATGTCATGTACTCCTCGAAGCGAATGACCGAGTCCTACTCACGTAAGACCCGTTCCCGCAATGTCCGCAATCAACCCACCAATCCATCACTCGATGATGATTACCTCAACTAAGGAGAAACCCTTGCCATACGAACCAGACTCTCTCTATTCCGAGATCGCACCAAACCTCTTCATGGGAGGTACCGATGACCTCGATGTCATCCAACTTCCTGCGCGCAACCGAAAACGTGATGAACTGCCATTCGAGGCGATTGTCACGATGTACGCCTGGGCTCGACCTGCCGACTGGCAGGTTCAAGAGTTCCGCTATGGAGTCCCAGATGCATCCATCGCTGACATCGATCTCCGTCGACTCCGTGAGGCGGTCGATTTCGGATTCAATCGATGGAAATCAGGCGATCGAGTTCTCGTCCGATGCCAAGCCGGCCTTAATCGTTCAGGCCTTGTGTCAGCTTTAATTCTGATGCTCGATGGTTTGAGTGCAAAAGATGCAATCAAACTAATTCGCACCAACCGAGCCCAACTTGCGCTCTTTAACCATGACTTCGTCACATGGTTACTCACCGAAGGCGCGAACTTCCTCGCGCCTTCATCCTCCCAAGACGCAGCCTAAGGAGAGATTATGTGGCTATTTACAGATACCGGATTTGTCAGTGCGGTCAGCGACGGGAGCGATCTTATGGTTCGCTCTCGCGATCGAGAGTCCCTCGAAGCGCTGGCAGCAGTGGCCAACGTTGAAATAAAGAAAACCCCAAAGAATGACTACCCCTACCGCGTCCATGTAAAACATGAAGTTTTCGCGGAATGGGTAGCGATGATGGCCCGAAATATCCGATATGGGAATTTCAAATCTGAGGTATCTGCGACTCGAGGTAATGCCTTTGCCCATCCGCTGATGGAGGTCTGGTCAGCGATGCATCAGGTGGAAGATGCCGGAGCACGAGAATAAAATTGGACTTTAAGGTTCTAAAGGACAAACCAGAGCCAATGTGCTACTGTTACATCATTGCGTCGACCGATGCAATGTAGATACGGCTGAAAAGCTGTAGAAAAGAGAAAAACTATGTCTATTCGTCCATTCAATCATGACGTTACGCTCAAGATCGAGCAGTGCAACACTCAAATAGTAGGTTCTGCAAAACGCCTAATTGGGTTAGTAAAACTAAAGCAAATTGTAAAAATCATCGAAGTCTTAGATCTTCAAGCAAATCCTAGAGACTCAAAATTAAGTCAAATTACAACAGATATTATTGACTCTCTAGAAAAAACACCGGAGCTTTTTGCTCTCAAGTCAAAAGGTCTTTTGCTAGCAGCATCTGTATACAAAGAGCTGGATCGTGATCGGTACGAACTAACTTTTGCCGACCGTGACGTTGAAGGTGTTTTAGATGGCGGTCACAATCTGCTCGCCATTGGACACTACATTTTAGACCTTGCATTAGTAGAGCAAGACGATAAAAAAGAATTAAAAAAGGCAAAAATATGGGGAGAATTTAAACGTGTTTTCAATAAACACATTGATTTAGTAAACGAGTTCCTTTCAGATGACGAAAATGCATCTGAATTATCAACCCTCATTCCAGTTGAGTTGTTATTGCCAAAAAGCGATAATCCACTCGACATCGATGATTTCAGTCGCTCATTGATTGATATACAGGAAGCAAGAAATAACAATGCTCAGTTAAAACAAGAAACAAAAACCAATAATGAAGGTTTATACGATGGATTGAAAGCGGTTTTGCCAGCCGAGCTAGAGAAAAAAATTGAATGGCGATCCAATGAAGGAGGTGACATCAAGGCCGCGGATATTGTTGCGCTAACTTGGATTCCACTAGCCGCCCTCAATTTAGATGTCGAGGATGAAGACGGTAAAAAAGTCACCTCTCCTAGCCCAGTTCAGACCTACAGTTCTAAAGGCGACTGCGTCAATCGTTATCATCGATTTATGTCCTCTAAAGATATAACTACGAATAGCGCAAAAAGGGAAATCAAGAGCGTGAAAGTGCTGTCCGCCTTCAAAATTGCCGCGGATCTGCCAAAATTATATGATTTTATCTACGAGAACTTCCCCGATTATTACAATGCAAATGACGGAAAATTCGGGCGTATAAGTGCTGTAAATAAAATGAATAGTAAAGGCGGCAACAAGGAAACTAAATTCTCTCAAAAGTCTATTTCCTGGAAATACCCAGAAGGCTTTATCGCTCCACTGGTTTATGGTTTGAGGTCACTAATGGTTCCGGATAATGAGGGCAATCTAGTGTGGGCAACAAACCCGTTGCTTTTTTTACAGAACCAACTTCCACAAATAGTTGTTCGCTATAAACAGCTCATGGAAGAAAATGATTTCGATCCACAGAAAGTGGGAAAGAGTCAAGTAGCTTACGATTCGGTTCTGGATGCCTTTGAGCTTGCACTTTTACGAAGTAGCAAATCTTAAGGCCGATAAGCCCAGCTCAAATAAATTCTTTGAGCTGGGCTTATTTTATTACTATAAATCTCGAGAGAGGTGGAATATTCTCTGTCCATGGAAGACGAAGAGCAGCTTCTAGTCGAACATAGAAAAAGAATCGCGGAACGTAAAGCTAGAAAAGTAGCGCTTCAACAGAAACTTGTTAGCGATTTTTTAGGCGATATCGAAAGTGATCAAAAACAATTCTTAGTCAACTCACTACATTCAGCGCTAATCCTGCTAAAAAACAAAAAAGCAACAACTTCTGAATGGGAAAAGAATTGGTCGATTTATGAGAATAAATGGCTCGCACAAGGCATATCTAAAAAAGGAATTGAACGATGGTTTGCTATCGGAATCGATGAACCAGAGAAAGTCCAACACTATTTATGGCTATTAGGAGAGATTAATGTTCAATCGGATATTAATGATCCACCAGATTTGGCAGCTATCAGCAAAAAATTGATCACGGAAATAAAAAAATCATCAACACAAAATTCAGTGCAGATTCTAGTGGAATTGGAAGAGTCGGGAATATTGAAATTTCAAGAAAAGTTAAGCCATGTGATTTATGGGATACATTTAGGATTTGAAACCGGAAGTTGTGAACCTGGTGATTTGACTGGAAATACTCTGTTTAAATGGTCAGTTGCCGAGAATGTTTTAGCAGGAAAAGAAATCTTTAATCGCTTGCCAATTAAAAAATTAAACGATCTGGATTTTGAGATTATCGATTATGGAATAGAAAAAGGAATTTTCGGGATTAGGCTTTTGCAGAGACTACGTAGAAGTCGAGAATACAATTATCTATTGGCACGAACTGAACCTGACAGCAAATATTTAACAAACAATGTAATTGAAAATCTGAATTGGAAAGAAGAAAGCCTTCGAAGACTTTTTAATTTAAATGTATATAAACCAGAAATGGAGAATATTGCTCAACTAAAGAATTTAAATAAACTAAGAAAAGGATTTGAATTCAACCTGAATACTATTTTGGAGATTTCTGAGAATCCAAATTTAGAATTGCGGGATAGAATCAAAGCTTTAGAAATAATTGAATTTGTTGATTCAGGAGAATTAAGCGAAAATGTGGAGAAAGACTCTGATACATGGCGAATTCTTATGCATCTTGCTCCAGAAAATTGCTTTAGTAAGGCAGATCCCCTATCAAACATGAGATTTCGTCGGTGGTGTTTCGTTCGAATGATGCAATATTTTGTTCTTCAAAATAAGCGTGATGAATTTATGGCCAGAGTGGACGATAATTTGATTCGATCACTATTTGATAATAAACCTCTAAAAATAGAACTTTATACTGGAAACGCACTAATTCATTTGCGAGCCGAAGAAAGAGAAGAAGCTAAGGATTTGCTGAAAAAGGCAAAAACGTTAATTGAAAATGACATCACCACACACAACCTTGAATTAGTTTTGAGTAAGAATTACGACGTAAATCGCCTCAATCCGTATTTGGTAGCTGGTATACCTCATGATGTTTCGCAAGAGGTATGGCGAAGGCAACTGAATGAAATGAGAGCAAGGGCTGCTCGAGAGGGATCTGATCTTGAAATTCACTTAAATTGGGCCAAAGGTGTAAATGATCCACATGTAAAGACATCTCCTGAGGTTTCTAAAAGGATTTTTCGATATCCTGCCTCGCCGCAGCTTCACTCAACAGACCCACCGGGCACATTTCTTCATCCTCCGGCAAGGCCCATCCCGAGAAAATACTTTCTAGAGAAAACAATCGACGGTATACGTGGGGAAGCCTTTGGGGCTATCCTTCCGGAGGTAATTAAAACCATTGAAGACAGGATGTAGGGGATTGTCATGTCTATCGGAATAGATTTTGGAACGTCAAATTGTTCAATATCAAAATTTGATACAAATCTTAAAGTGATCCCTATCGGATCAAATTTGCCACCGAGTTGGGCATTTAATTTTTTTGAAAATATTTTTCCAAGTGTATTTGCCTTCAATGAAGGTGACTACCTTTTTGGATGGCAAGCGAAAGTAAGCAATAAAGATGTCGTCGCTGCCGTGAAACGAGTTTTGACTGGACATGAAGTTATTAAATTGGGGTCCCGCCAGTTTTCTGCTGACGCTATTGCCTCGCTGCTGTTTCAATCTTTGAGAGAAATGGCTGAAATTTATGGCGTTGATGCTTCTGAGGCCGTGGTCACAATTCCCTCAAATGTCTCTGCGAGAGCTAGACATAGAACAAAAATGGCTGCAGGGCGCGCCGGTATTCGAGTAAAAGCACTTATCAAGGAACCAACAGCGGCTGCGATCGCATACGTACATAAAACTCAAGAGAAGCCAGAAAGTCTTCTTGTTTTTGATTGGGGTGGCGGAACTGTTGATGCGACTCTTCTAGACAGTACAGACGATTTTTATGACGAAAGAGTGTCTGTCGGTCAACCCGTTGGTGGTATAGAAATCGATAGACGACTGGGAGTGTTGGTAACCAATAAACTCAAGAAACACGTCGAATATAAAGGTAATGATGGTGAAATATTTAGATTAGCTCTTGAACGGCTGAAGATTCATTTATGTGCAACTGCGGATGAAAATGAAGAAGTGCCAATCACTTTGCCGGACGGTAGGGAAGTGAGTATTACCCGCAAAGAGTTTGAGAAGGATATACATTTCCTTGTTGAATCAGCTATAGGTCCTGTCAATCGAATCTTACAAACCATGAAAATTTATCCGGAGGAAATTGATGATTTCATTATGGTTGGTGGCAGCAGCAACATCCCTTTAGTCCAGAAGATGCTGGCTGAGGTCATGAAGTCTGAATCAACTAATTTTGGGCTGATCAATCCATTTACGGCAGTTAGCGAAGGTGCCGCCGTAGCAGCAGCTCAATTAGACGGAAAAATTGAAGGTGGATATTCCGTCATTTCTGATTACTCGTATTTTGTGAAAACTCACAAAAATGAGAAAGATTCGCCGGAAGAAATGATCCCTAAAGGAGTTTCTCTACCTTACAAGAATTTCAAAGAGTTCATCATCAAAAGTAAAAAAGAGTTTCAAGATCTATATATTTACGAAGGCAATCCCCCCACCTATTCGATTAGTAACTATCACCCCGATTGTGTTGGCTTTGCAGTAATAGATGATCAAACTTCAAGGCTTGTCGCCTGTCATAAAACCCTTGAATTAGCCGAAAGTGCTCGTTCAACACTTAATGAAAGAGTCTTTATTGACTCAGATTCTCAGGAGATAGGGAAATTTCAAATACCTAATCCAAGCATAGTCTCTGGAAAAACAGATGCTCGAGTGAAAATTGAATTCTCTTTTGACCGTTCAGGAATTTTGCACGTTGCCGCTTCAGATGTCCGATCTGGCGACCTTATCTTGAAAGATAAGGTCGACTTTTACAGTGAGACGACCGGGATTAATGACGCCGAAATAGTGGACACCGAAATGCTTCGCAATTTACAGGATAAACAACAAGTAAGTTCCATTGTGTCAAGTCGAGTTATTGATCCAATTAAAGTTTCACAATACACGGGACCAGAACTGATAATCGATGCCAGCAATATCGCAAATGTCCTCAATGATAAGCAACCAAAATGGAGCTATGTGGTCAGTTGCCTCGAAGCCTTAAAAGAAAAACACAAGGGTGCAAAAATCACGATATTTGCGGACGCTAATTTACGACACAAATTGGATGATAAAGAAAAAGAATTAATGAAAAAGACTGAAGAGAGCGAACGAATCCATACGCCACCCGCTGGAGCTATTGGTAAAGCTGATTCATTAATACTCAGATATTCAGATGAAAAGAGAGGTGCGGTTATTTACACGAACGACAGCTACCGAGAATTCCAAGAGGAATTTCCTTGGTTGCGCACCGAGAATCGACTTATTGGAGTCAATCTAATCGATAAGATTTGGTTTTTTAGTCCCAGAACTCCACCCGCGCCAAAAAAAGGTGTTGGAAAATAGTTAATCGTAGGATGTTTTCGCATTACATCCCATTGAATTAGACTGAGGATGTGAATGTGCGAAAGAGAAAAGGTGAAGGCGGAAACGCTTCAAGAGATCCACGCTTAAATAAAATGTATCAGGATGAATACAAAAAGAAATTTAAAAAGACGACTAAGAAATGTACTGGTGTGTTGCATTATGGCGCGGACGAAATTCCCATTACTCAATTTCGCCAGCAAAAGGGAAATAAGTCAACTGGGCTTCAATCGCGTTGCGATTTATGTAACAGACTCTATTTTTCGATCCTACAAAAACCGATAAAGCGAGTGGCTGCAATATGTATTTGGGCTGAACAAAGCGGTGAGTTCGACTGGCGGCAAGACGTCCCAAGCACATTGAAAGCAGGCATCGAAGAGGCTTTAGATTTCTGGAAAAGTTTTGAATGTGGAGTTCAAAGTTGCACCTATCCATATCAACACGCTGGATATCGCGAGACCGCTGCCAGATTGACGAAAATTTGGAGTGGACTCGAAAGAGGTCCGAAAGATGGTCAAGTGCTGGATAACAAGACTGGAGTTAGCTATCCAGCCCCGTTGTTCATGCAGCAACTGCAGGAATGGGCATCTTCATCAGGAAAGCTAACTGCCTACTACGAATTAGCTTGGGATTGGTGGTGTGATCTACTTGATCAAGACACTGCTTATGATTCGGCGGAGAATCGAATAGCCCAAAGAAGCAAGGGGGCTGGAAAGGCAGCCGGGCACCCCTTGAGCGATTTTCCGTGGGGTTCTGGAAATATCCTCGACACTATTCAAGGGCACAGTGCACCTGGATTTAATCAAGTGAAATCTTCTGCGAGAACGCTGAAGATGCCTTCGAACGCGAGCTCACGAGTGTATAGCTACCTCGTAGAAGGTGATCGCCTGCGAATGATGGAATTGAGCAAGAAATGCAAGGAAATGGGCTTATCTCTCGGGCACTCTCCAGCGCCTTTACGTTGGCTGGGTAAGGACGACCCAATCAATGGGAAACCCGAAGATCTTCAAGAAAATATCGTCAAGTCAGACTCCTTGATTGATTTATACACTCTTGCTAAAAGCGATCTGAAAAAAGCAGCAGATTGTGTCTCCTGGCAAATTAGAGATTTACTCATATCTTTAAATTTTGAGAAGATTTCTTTTGAAGAATTTACGCAAGTAATCGAGCGCGCCGTTGAAGAGTATCTAGATTCTCTGATTGCTGATTCCTCTTTGGGTGAGAAATCGACTCTTTATCATCACATAGTTCGTGCTGATCCAGGGAAAACCATCACTGTCTATAACTATCGGCATAAGAAGGTTGCAACTTGGCTAGTTTCTCGTCCGTCAGCTTCGAAAAAGTAATTCAGAAGAGTTTTTGATTTTTATCTTCTATAACTTGGTTCAAGCGGCTAGTTGAAATTCGAACAGCCTCTATGCTCAAGTCAGTACCTATAAATCGTCTCTTGAGCTTCGCTGCCGCCACGAGAGTTGTGCCAGATCCCATAAATGGGTCATAGACCAAATCATCAGGATTTGTTGTAAGTTCGATAATCCTCTCGAGCAACTTAATCGGTTTCTGAGTTGGGTATTTCCTGTTATCGACTTCAGTCCTGGTGATGTTGTGGATATCAGTCCAGATATTTTGGAGAGCTGCTCCTTGAGCCTCTTCAAGGTAGACCTTTTTGTAGGCTCTATTTGCCCCCCAATGTATTCTATTCTCTTTCTCTAATTTCTCGAGCGTATCTAATTTAACGCGCCACCCATTGGGAGGAGTAACCCCTTTAAATTCATAAAAATGACCTTTTCGCGCCTTCTCCTGGATGATTGGAGCTAATGCATATTTACCCCGTTCATCTTGATTTGAGAATGAATTTGCGAGGTAGGTTTCATCATGAGGCGTATGGAGCAGATTAAACGTGTAATCATTACCTTTGGAGTAATAAAAAATAAAATCACTTACATTCCCCAGTGATTTCGTCAAATTATTATGCGGATGGGAGCGCTGCCATGTGATGGTAGATCTCCAGTTTTTCATTCCAAAGATATTGTCGAGCAACAAATTAACGTATGGGGCCTCACGAGTGCCTATGTGCAAGAAAATAGAACCTGTATCTGAAATGTGTTTATGAATTAGCACAAGTCTGTTAAAGAGCCAAGATAGGTATTTGATGAGTGACTCGTTTCCACTGGCTGCTCCAATATGACGACAAATTTCAATAGTAGGTTCATCGTGCCAATTACCTTGGAAACTAACATCATCTGACGAGGCTTCTAAACTAAATTTTCTTTCGAGAAAAAATGGCGGATCGAGATACACCAAATCGAACTTGGGTCCACTGTAATTTTGCAGAAAATCTAGGCAATCCTGATTATAAAGAGGAAGCGAATCATCGTGTCTATCCTTCTTTGACTTTTCGTTTCCCGGCATAAAATTCTTTCTGTTGATTTGGAGTGCTTAGAATACTCGAATAGTCCGACAAAATGTTCAGGTCATATTTGACGCTTCCGGCGCCAGCTTTTCCCGCGAATTCAAGTTAATCTCATGTGAGTGCGGCGGCACGACTTATGAGTTGACGTAACTTTGGTTTCTCTTGAGATTGATTATTCGATATCTGTCACCCCCTTCATATACACTTATCTCAGGTCAAAGACGCCGAACGCTCTAGCCCTTTAGCTAGTTCGGCACCAACCGCGCACCGCGCACGGTGGTCCTAAAGGAAGACCCGCCTAG
>Ga0194118_10007415_pt1 | contig 10567 bp, 8 predicted proteins | sample TA2MahsurfametaG_2_FD_148662 | JGI IMG/M metagenome (GOLD analysis project Ga0194118, IMG submission 148662) | Freshwater microbial communities from Lake Tanganyika, Tanzania - TA2015013 Mahale N5 surface | ecosystem: Environmental > Aquatic > Freshwater > Lake | place: Tanzania: Lake Tanganyika... | reverse complement strand
GTCCTGTCCAGTCCCTAACTTTTTTAAATGCTTGAGCTTTGCCGTCCCATTGCATTAAAGCAAATTTTCCAGCGCCTTCATGCTGAGAACAAGAAAGAGCAAAAGGAGCTAACATTCCTTCAATTCCAATTTCTTTCATTCTAGCTTCGGTCATATTGATGGCCTCATATCCTGCTCGAAACTCTTCGCCAGTAACTGGTTGACCAACTTTATTATGCATTTTTTGCGCATTTCTTAATGCTTCAACCCACATAATAGATGCACCAAGACCTCTGTTGTAATAAGCAGTTCCAACTCGGTTAGGATCAGCCATATTACCTTTGCCAGCTTTGTAAACTTTATCCTGAATATTTTTAATCAACGGATAATTTTTTCCTGGAAGAGCATTTGAAACAACATACGTTCCATTAGCAGAATCTCCAGCTGGGATCATGTCCTCCTCAGCTCCACCGAAAGTTACGTACATCATTTTTGTTCTAGGGAAATTTATTCTTGCAGCGTTTGTCATAGCTGTTGAATTCATTCCAGAACCTGCTCCCCAAAAAGTTACCCAATCTGGTTTTTCTTGTCTAATTTGTAACCACTGTGATTGCTGCTCTAATCCTGGAGGAGCAATTGAAATTTCAACTAATGTAAATCCCCACTCTTTAGCAAGTCTTCTCATTGTTGGTAATGGTTCACGTCCGAACGCTGTGTCAATGTGAAGATGAACTATTTTTTTACCCTTTAATTTTTCAGGGCCACCACCTTCTATTTCAGCCATCCATCGAAGTTTGACTGCAATTTGCGACCAGTAACTTGAAGCTGCATTAAATACCCATGGCCATACAGTTCCATCAGCAGCATCTGTTCTTCCGTATCCGTATTGAGCTAGAACAACTTTGTCTTCAGCCATACGATTAATCACCGCATAAGCACCAGGTGTTCCAAGAGTATCGAACACAACCATTTTCTGACCGTCTTTAGTCATCAGTCTTTGATAACACTCGACTGTTTTTGCCGCGTTGTATTCTGTTTCACATTCTTGCCATGTCAACATAACTCCATTGACACCGCCAGTAGCATTTACATAATTCATGTAATCAATTTGAGCACCGTAATATCCAGTTCCCATTGCTGAATACGGTCCCACTCGACTGCTTGGAATCGGAAAATATTGCGTCTTAGCTTGAGCGAATAAATTCTGAGGAAGCAGTGATAAAGAAAAAATTAAAGTTAAAAATATAACTGAAATTTTTTTTGTCACTTCTTTTAACATTAAACCCCCTTAAATTAATTTTAAAAATTTAATTATATGAAAATAAAAATTTCAGACAATTAAATTAAAAAAACTTAATCATTATACAACCTTTGATAGAATAAATTTGTAATTGGCTAAATTTATTTTGAAAGTTAATGTTATTAATTTTAGTAAAATTAAATGCTAAATATTATCAAAGAAAATTTCAGCAAAGCCTTCTTTGCATTGTTATTTTCAATAATTACGATTGGAACTCTCTCATTTTTAAGCTTCAATACTACCTACGGTTTATTTCTTGCAGTTTCATTTGGGGCCACCATGGTGCTCGTATATGGCTATCCGGAAAGTCCCTTCGGGCAGCCAAAAAATGTGCTTTTTGGCCATTTTATTACCTCTTTAGTTGCTGTTTTAGTAATGCATTTTCTTCCTTTTGAAGATTTTTTTAAAATTACGATTGCAGTTGGACTTGGAATTTTTTTTATGATCCTTCTTGGTGTTACTCATCCCCCGGCCGGTGGTAATCCGATTGTTGTAATATTGGGGGCCTATTCGTATGAATTTTTATTTAATCCGATTATTATAGGATCGTTAATTATTATTGTTTATGCAATCATCTTAAACCGTTTTATTTTAAAAAAAAATTACCCTATTGATTGGAGGAGGTTTTAGCCCACGTTCAATTATATTTAAAGTGTGCTTTTAAAATATTTGCGCTGTGCAATGAAGTTTTTTTATGCTTAAATAATAATTACTAAATAACCTAGGGATTAAAATAATGAAAATATTATGTGTGCTTTACGACAATCCAAAGAAAGGAATGCCAAAGAAATATCCTTTAAATAAACTGCCAGTAATTAAAAAATATCCTAACGGTCAAACGCTTCCGACTCCGAAAGGAAGAGATTTCAAGCCTGGAACCTTACTTGGATGTGTGTCAGGTGAATTAGGACTTAGAAAGTTTTTGGAAAAAAATGGTCACGAACTAGTTGTAACCTCTGATAAAGACGGAAAAGGTTGCAGGGCAGATAAAGAGTTAAAAGATGCAGACATAGTAATTTCTCAACCTTTCTGGCCTTATTATCTCACGAGAGAAAAAATAGAGTCAGCTCCAAATTTAAGATACGCAATCACTGCTGGAATTGGTTCAGATCACGTAGATCTACAGGCTGCTATGGATCACAACATTGATGTGTACGAGGTTACTTTTTGTAATTCAAGATCAGTTGCAGAACATATTGTAATGATGATCGTCTCGTTAGTAAGAGATTATCATAACCAGCACGCAATCGTTAACAGAGGTGGATGGAATATAGCCGACGCTGTGCAAAGATCTTACGATGTTGAAGGAATGCATATTGGAACTGTGGCTGCGGGAAGAATTGGTTTGGATGCATTAAGAAAAATGAAACCATTTGATGTACATTTACATTATTTCGATAAACATCGATTGCCAAAGTCTGTAGAAAAAGAACTAAACTTAAGATTTCATAGTTCAGTTGAGTCATTGGTAAAAGTTTGTGATGTAGTGACAATCAACTGTCCTCTTCACCCTGAAACTGAAAATCTTTTTGATAAAAGAATGATCAGTAAGATGAAAAAGGGGGCTTACATAGTAAATACAGCAAGAGGTAAAATTTGCGATAAGAATGCTATAGCTGCAGCATTAAAATCTGGCCATCTTAGCGGTTATGCTGGAGATGTTTGGTTTCCACAACCAGCGCCAAATGATCATATTTGGAGACGAATGCCTCACCAAGGAATGACTCCACATACATCTGGAACCTCATTATCTGCACAGACAAGGTATGCAGATGGTGTACGAGAAATTTTAGAATGTATTTTTGCAAATAAGCCAGTTCGAAGGGAATATACTATCATAAGAGATGGTGATCTTGCGGGCACTGGTAAGCATTCCTACACAAAAGGTAATGCTACGGGCGGATCGAAAGAAGCAGCAAAATATAAAAGACGATAGGCATTAAAATAAATTATATGATTATTTCTCATGAGACCTACAGGTCTCATGAGAATAAAGAAAAAAAATTGTGTTTACTTAGACAGATTTTTAATGAGTCATAAATTTTATAAACCTGCAAAATCTAGACTACAGCGCAGTGAATTAGCAGTTCCAGGCTCATCGCCACAAATGTTTGAAAAAGCATTAAATTCAAAGGCTGATTACATTTTCTTAGATCTAGAAGATGCGGTGTCTCCGAATGACAAAATTAGTGCAAGGAAAAATATTATTAAAGCACTTAATGAAATTTCCTGGAAAGAAAAAGGTAAAACTATTTCAGTTAGAATTAATAGTTTAGATACTCACTATATGTATAGCGATTTAGTCGAATTAGTTGAACAGGCTGGTGAAAATATTGATACAATTTTAGTTCCAAAAGCAGGAACCAGTAGTGATGTCTATATGGTTGACTGTATGCTTACACAAATAGAAACCAATAAAAAAATAAAAAAAAAAATTGGTATTGAATGTCTTATAGAAACAGCGTTAGGTATGTCGAATATAAAAGAAATTGCAAAATCAAGCGAACGACTGGAAGCATTGCATTTTGGTGTGGCTGATTATGCTGCAAGTTTACGAGCCAGGACAACAGTCATTGGTGGTTTAAATTCAGATTACCCTGGTGATCAATGGCATCATGGTCTTTCTCAATTAGTTTTAACCTGTAGAGCTTATGGCCTAAGAGCTATTGATGGACCGTTTGGAGATTTCAATGATCCTGATGGCTACATCGCTGCAGCAAAAAGAGGAGCTGCTATAGGAATAGAGGGTAAATGGGCAATTCATCCTTCTCAAATTGAACTAGCAAATAAAGTATTTTCACCACTTGAGACAGAGGTCAATAAAGCAAAAAGAATTTTAGAAGAATTAAAAAAGGCTGAGAAAGAAGGCAAAGGTGCTGCTCAACTTGACGGGAGGATGATTGATGCGGCCTCAGCTAGAATGGCAGAAAACATTGTAAAAATTGATAACTTAATTTCATCAAGGTAAAAATGGATATTCACGAGTATCAAGCAAAAAAAATATTGTCAGATTTTGGAGTTAAGATTCCAAGAGGAGGGATAGCTTATAGTCCTGAAAATGCTGAAAACAAAGCAAGAGAAATTGGCGGCTCTAAATGGGTTGTTAAAGCTCAAATACATTCAGGAGCAAGAGGAAAAGCTGGTGGCATTATCATATGTGACTCTCCATTAAAAGTTGCTCAAGCAACAGATAAATTACTTGGAAAAAAACTTGTTACAAATCAAACTGGTCCTGAAGGTAAAATTGTAAACAGAATTTATATTGAAGAGTCTACTGACATTGAAAGAGAATTGTACCTTGGATTAGTTTTTGACAGGGGCTCTGAAAGTATCATGGTTGTTGCTTCAACAGAAGGCGGTATGAGTGTTGAAGAAATTTCTAAAGAAAAACCTAAGAGTATTATTAGAGCTAAAATTGAAGTTGCTGTTGGTATGCAGAATTTTCAGGCAAGAGAACTTGCATTTGCTTTAGGTATAGAACCTGACTTGATTCAGGTCGCCTCTGAAACAATTATAAATTGTTATAAAGTTTTTAGCGAACTTGATGCAACTATGGTTGAGATTAATCCTCTCGTCATATCTAAACAAAAAGAAATATTAGCTTTAGATTGTAAAATGAGTTTCGATAACAATGCAATGTTTAGGTTAAGTGAGATTTCAGAGCTAAGAGATAAAACTCAAGAAGATCCAAAAGAAGTTTACGCATCTGATCGAGGTTTAAATTATGTAAGTTTAGATGGAAACATAGGTAATATTATAAATGGAGCAGGTCTTGCGATGGCATCTATGGATATGATTAAATTAGCAGGAGGCAGCCCTGCGAACTTTTTAGATGTTGGCGGTGGTGCAACCCCTGAAAAAATTGTTAAAGCATTCAAATTAATTACCATGGATAAAAAAGTCGAAGTTATTTTAGTAAATATTTTTGCAGGTATTAATAGATGTGATTGGGTAGCGGAGGGAATAATACAAGCTTTAAAAAAAATTGAAGTTAAAGTTCCTCTTGTTATCAGATTAGCCGGTACTAATGTTGAGAAAGGAAATAAAATTTTAAAAGAAAGTAAGTTAAATTATATAGAAGCACATACCTTGGAAGATGCAGCCAACAAAGCTGTCAATGCAATAAAAAAAAAATAGTATGGCAATACTCATAGATAAAAGTTCAAAAATTTTAATTCAGGGATTTACTGGAAAAATGGGAACATTCCATGCTGTAGAGATGATTAAATACGGATCAAATGTCATAGGCGGAGTAACACCTGGTAAGGGTGGACAGAAGCATTTAGAAAGGCCAGTTTTCAATACAGTAAAAGAAGCCGTAAAAAATACAGGTGCTAATGTAAGTATTTTGTTTGTGCCCCCTGCTTTTGCTGCAGACTCAGCCATGGAAGCGGCTGATGCAGGTATTAAAATTTGTGTTGCTATCGTAGACGGTATACCGGCTCACGATATGATTAGAATTAAACGATATATGAGAAGGTACACAAAAAATTCTAAAATGACTTTAGTTGGACCTAATTGTGCTGGTATTATTAGTCCCGGTAAGTCGATGCTTGGAATAATGCCAGGTCATATTTACAAAGAAGGTAGAGTTGGAATAATTAGTAGATCTGGAACTCTTGGTTACGAGGCAGCGCAACAATTAAAAAACCTTAATATTGGTGTCTCAACTAGTGTTGGCATTGGTGGTGATCCAATTAACGGAAGTTCATTTAGAGATATTATAGAAAAATTTGAAACAGATGATGAGACGGATGTTGTTTTAATGATTGGTGAAATTGGTGGACCTCAAGAGGTGGCTGCAGGAGAATTTGTAAAAAAAAATATGAAAAAACCGGTGGTTGCCTATATAGCAGGTTTAACTGCACCTAAAGGAAGAGTGATGGGACATGCTGGGGCAATTGTTTCTGCTTATGGGGAAAGCGCTATGGAAAAAGTAGAAATTTTAAAAGATTGTGGAATTACAATTTCAAAAAACCCATCCGTTATGGGCGATACTGTTAAAATGGTTTTAGGCAAATTAAAAAATTAATTATTATTTTTCAATTTTAGAAATTTAGCCAGTATTTTTCATGGCAGCAGCAATACCTGCAATAGAAGTCATTAAAGCATCGTCGAGATATTTTTTATCTTCTTTATTATATCTTTTATTATTTATCTTATTCATAATATTTGCTTGTAATATATTTAACATTTCTGTGTAATTATTTCTTACAAATAAAGTTTTTCGAAATTTCTTTCTCTCTTTAATTATTTCTTTTGGTGTAATTTTATTATGCAAGCTTACCAATTTATGAAATTGGAAACGTAATTTTTCACCTATTTTTTTTAGTGAATTATCAGCTAAATTATTTTCATAGATCGCTGAAATTTCTGTATCAACTTTAGAAATTACCATGTCTAATATATCCATTGTAGAATTAAAAAACGCCCAATTCTTCTCCATATCATTTAAAGTTTTAGAAAATTTTTTCATTGATGCATATTTTAAAGCCTCGGTTGTTCCTAACCAAGCTGGTAACATTAGGCGGATTTGTGTCCATGCAAAAACCCAAGGAATAGCTCTTAGACCTTGAATATTATCGATATCTTTTCTTTTGGAAGGTCTTGAGCCAATTGAAAGTTTAGCTAAAGGCTCATGTGGTGTTACTGTTTTAAAATATCTAACAAAATCCTCACTTGTATTAATATCTTGTCTATAAGCTGAGGTTGATATCTCCGACATTTTTTCAATTAAATCTCTCCAATTCTTTTTGGGTCTTGGAGGTGGATTTAATGTCGCCTCCATTGCTGCTCCAATGTAGCTGCAAAGATTGTATTCAGCTAAAGGTTTGTAACCGTATTTTTGCTGAATAACTTCACCTTGATCTGTAATTCTAATTTTTCCATCAACGGTTCCTGATGGTAACGATTTCATTGTGGCTTGAATTGGTCCACCTCCTCTACCAGGGGAGCCGCCTCTACCATGAAAAAAATTTAACTTAACTTTGTACTTTAAAGCTAAATCCTTAAGTTCCTCTTGGGTTTTAAATTGATACCAACTGGCTGATAGTTTTCCAGCATCTTTACTTGAGTCTGAATAACCAATCATAACCTCTTGTTCATTATTAATTAATTTACGGTACCAGGGTAATTTAAATAAGTTTTCCATCACTTGTTTTGCATTTTTCAAATCCTCTAATGACTCAAATAATGGAACAACTTTAAGTAATGTTTTTATTTGAGCTTGTTTTTGCAAGAAATATACTTCAAGAATATTTGAACTACTTGAGGTCATAGAAATAACATAAGTGCCAAGACATGCTGAAGGTTGCTTAGCTATTTCGCAAAAAGTTGTCCAAACCTCCTTATTTTCAAGATTTTTTATTGCAATTTTATTTACGAAAAGTCTTTTTTGTTTAATTAATGATGAAAGTAAATTTATCTTTTGAATTTCAGAAAATTCTAAATAATTTTTTTTGTAATTTTTTTTAAAAATTTCAATTAATAATTTTCTGTGTCGAGAGGACTCCTGTCTTATATCAATTTTTGCTAAACTGATGCCAAAACATTTAACCCTTCTTATTAAATCTAATACAATTGAATCTGCCGCGTGTTTTGCTCCGTTTAACAGTAACGAGTCCCTTACTATTCTTAAAGGCTCTTCTATTTCCTTTTTATCTTTTAATAATTTTGATTCATCCAAAGGTTTGTTTAAATTAAGATGATCCTCAATTAGTAAATGAGTCAATTTTACTTTATCTCTAATTGGTCTTAAAAAAACTCTATAAGGTTCAAAACTTTTTCCAGAAAAATCCCTAATTTTTGTTGAACACTTTTCCATAGATAGGTCTTGAATTAATTGAGTTAACTCTCTCTCATACAATTTTGCAGCTTGCCATCTTGAATAAAGGATTACTTTTTTAGTAATTTCCGACGTTACGTAAGGATTGCCATCTCTATCTCCCCCCATCCAAGATCCAAACTTGATTGGATTAAAATCCTTTGGCAAATCGAGACCTATTTTTTTTCTAAAAATATCATTTAATCTTTTATGGACCTTAGGAATAGTATCCCACAAGCTATCTTCAATTACTGCAAGTCCCCATTTAGCTTCATCTAAAGGTGATGGCTTAACTCTTTTAATGTCATCTGTTTTCCAAATGATTGAGATTTCATTGTAAAGTTTTTCTTCTAGTTTCTTTAATTTTGTTGGATATTTTTTAAATAGTTGTCTCTGCTCTAATAAATCAATTAACTTTGCATATTTTTGGATAAGAGTTCGTCTTTTAACCTCTGTTGGATGTGCGGTTAAAACAATGCCTATATCTAAGTTATTAATATTTTCGAAAATTTTATTTTCTGAAAGATTTTTTTTTCTAAATAGATTGTCAATTATATCCTCTATAAATAAATTTTGATTTTTATTATTTTCAGGAAAGTTTTCGTAATCATTAAGTTTTCTAGAAGCATCAAAAGACTCTGCTAAATTCATTAAATTTAAAATATGCGCAAAAGACCTTGTTAATTTAAATATCTGCTCAGGGGGAAGTTTTTTAATCTGATAAGAAATTTTGGAGAAAATTTTACCCCTATTTTTGTCGTATAGAGATGCTTTAGAGAGTATCCTTAAATTCTCAACTTTCTTAAAAAAGATGATGCCTTCGTTATCTCTTATAACGTTACCAAGAATTGTTCCTAATAATTTTATATCCTCTCTTAAAAGTTTTGTAGGTATTCTTTCGTAATATAAATCTCTTTTTTTCATCCTAATATAAACTTTTTAATGTCGCTTTATACTAAAGGTTAAGTGATGAGGGAAAAATTTAATTAATTATTTTAAAAATAACTTCATTTCTTTTTAAAAACCAAGGGATCCAAGGAGCATTATATCCTGCATAAATTGCTGGCTCTTCGATTCTCATTCCTTTTTGTTTGATATAATTTCTTAACTTTAATTCATTCTCTTGAATGTTGCTATCGCTTAATAAACCTGAAAACGTAATTACAATTACTTTTAAGTCATTATTATTTTTAATTTGAATATTTGTGTTATCTGGCTGAGGTACAGTTTTAAGATCAAATTTTTTTGGAACTACAAAAGATACATTCCATTTGCTATCTCCTGAGCTTTTTTGCATTACTGGTATTGTCATTGAAATACTTTCTTTATTTTTATTTTCACCACTTATGTATTTAAATAAAAATCTAAATCCCTTATTAATTGCTTCTTTTCTATCGCCTTCTACTTCGATAGATGCTGTTAAAAAATTTTTATATTGTCTTACCTCAATTTGATCATCTCGTTGCAAAACAATAAAATCTGGTTCTTCATTTGCCATAATGGTTGAGGTAATGATTATTAAAGAAAAAAATATTCCTCCAATAAATTTAATAAAATAGTTTAAAATCATCCCAAATTAAATCTGAAGCTACCCAAACAAGGCTTAAAATTCCAAGCCAGCCGACCCATCTATTTTCTTTAATGTAAGTAGTTATTGCATTTGCAAGCGTTATCATCATTATTATTGAAAGAGTTAACCCAAAAATTAATAAGGTGTAATTTGTTTTTGCAGCGCCCGCAACGGCGATAGCATTATCAAAACTAATAGTTAGATCAGCAATAATGATACTAATTATTGCTTTTCTATAACTTGTTTTATCGGTTTCTTTGATCTTTTTTTTTATCGCAATTGTTTGCTCTGGATTTTTTAAAATATCACCATAAAGTCTCCAAGCCATATAAAAAAGTAAAAGTCCTCCAAACGTTCGAACTCCTGCAAATTGCAAAAAATAGGCTATTAACACAGCAAAAATAATTCTAAAAATAACCGCTAAAGTGGTTCCAATAATTAAAACTTTTTTTTTTATTTTAGGATCAAATTGAGAAGCAATAAGACCAATTACAACAGCATTATCTGCTGATAAGACCATGTCGATTAGTATGATTTTTAAGGTAAGCCGAATATCGTCTGCAAAAAATTCCATGTATATTTATAACAGTAAAAAATTACTATTCAAAATTATTTAGATACTTTTTTAAAATTTAATTTTAAAATTTTTCGAATTCTTTAAGATCACCTAAATGAAGTTCCAAAGCCTTAGCTGAAATACTAACCTCATATACAAACAACATAATTGCAATTCCAAGTAATAATACCCCTACCCCAAAAGATGTGAAAGCAAGTAGGTTAAATTGAAGATAATGAGAGGGCACAGAGACTAAATTAAATAAAAAACTAAATCCTGAAAGTATTTGAGTTGTTTTGATTAACTTTATTCTAAGTGCAAGAGTTTGTAGTTGCGCCA
>Ga0194118_10007411_pt1 | contig 10571 bp, 13 predicted proteins | sample TA2MahsurfametaG_2_FD_148662 | JGI IMG/M metagenome (GOLD analysis project Ga0194118, IMG submission 148662) | Freshwater microbial communities from Lake Tanganyika, Tanzania - TA2015013 Mahale N5 surface | ecosystem: Environmental > Aquatic > Freshwater > Lake | place: Tanzania: Lake... | reverse complement strand
GTCCCTTTAGTGAATTTACTGTTTACAGGTTCGAGTTTGCGGACTACGCTGTTGATTTATGAACCGACAATCAAAAAGTCGGGGAAGAACCCGGTCCAGGCGGAGTGAAACCCTCAGCGCCCACCATCATTTTGTGGCTCTCGTTCAATCTAGAATTCGGTTGTGTTTCAGATTACTCGACGAACCGACGCGGACCTAGATCATCTTGCCGAGGTAAGTCTTCGAGCTCTCTTATTTGATGCCTTTGAAGGTGACTTCTCCCAAGAGGATTGGGAGCACACCAACGGTGGATTGAGGTTTCTTGGTTATCTAGGAGTGGAGTTAGTAGCTCATGGCTCCGTCATAAAGAGAAATGTGCGGATAGATGAGGAGGATCTGAAGATTGGTTACGTCGAAGGACTTGCGGTAGCACCCTTGTATTGGCGTCGTGGTTTTGGATCGAAATTGATGTCCGAAATTACTTCATATTGCAAGACCGAATTTCGTATTTGCATGTTGTCAACGGGTGAAAAAGACTTTTATCGAAAACTGGGTTGGCTGGACTTTGAAGGGGAGAGTTATGTTTTTCATAATGGAGTTGAGGTTCGAACCGCTGATGAAGATGAAGGATTGATGTACTTGCCTAGGTCAGTAGGTTCACTAGGTCTCGCTAAGGTGGTTTGTGAGGCTCGTGAGGGAGATGACTGGTGAGGAGGTCCAATCTCATAGATTTCCCAGCAAGAGCCCGCCCCGACCGCTATTGAGTCTGAAGACTTGAGATTACAGTTTGTAGATGTCTAAGCGCACTAGCTTTCTCGCAATAATCCTGGCGTTAATGCTGACTGCTTGTTCATCAAATAGTCAAGACAGTTCGCTCGAAGTTGACGAGAGTACTGCGCAACAGAACGAGGAACCCACAACTCAAACTGAATCTACGAGCACCAACGCGACTTCATCGCTCTCAAAGAAACCGAAGGCTGAGTCAAAGTTAGAGACACCTGCGAAGGTAGGTCAACCAGGAAGTTATCTGACTCTCAAAGAGTATGAAGCATCCAAGGAAAGATTTGAAGATTCTGACGTTGTTCTGTTTTTCAATGCCAATTGGTGCTCAACCTGCAAGATTGCTCGAGACAATATCGAATCGAACCTGGATTCAATCCCGTCTAATCTGGCAATTGTTGTCGTGGACTTTGATAGTGAAACAGATTTGAAAAAGAAGTATGGAGTCACAATTCAGCACACTTTTGTTCAAATCGATAGTGATGGCAATCAAATCGCCAAGTGGGCTGGAAGTACCACAGCCGAAGAAATAGCTGAAAAAACTCTTTGATGCTCTTGCTCACGGGGGCATTTATTGCCGGAGTTCTTACGACGCTCGCTCCGTGCGTGCTTCCACTTCTTCCTGTAATTGTTGGGGGATCGCTTGGTCAATCGGGGAGGAAGTCTTTTGATAGAGCTCTCTTGATTGCAGGTTCCTTAGGTATATCTGTAATTCTTTTCACTTTGTTATTGAAAGCAACCACTTACTTCATAGATATACCAAGCGCATTTTGGCAATGGCTCAGTGGATTAATTCTTATCTCATTAGGCTTGTTCGCTGCTAAACCTGCTATCTGGGAACACCTTTCTATGCGTCTTTCTTTACAAAGTAGGAGCACGCCTCTATTGAGTAAGGCTCGAGAGCGAGAGGGAAAAGTGGGAGCAATCCTTACAGGTGCAGCTCTTGGACCAGTCTTCTCATCATGTAGCCCTCTGTATGCGTATGTAATTGTCACCGTGTTGCCTGCCTCTTTTGCTGAAGGTTTAGCACTTTTGTTCGCGTACGCACTTGGGCTATGCGGAACACTTATGGCAGTGGCACTTATCGGTCAGCGTTTGATTAAGTCGGCGGGTTGGGCTGTTAATCCGGAGGGAATTTTCCGCAGAAGTTTAGGTTGGGTTTTTATACTGGTGGGTGTTGTGATTATTGCTGGCTGGGATAAGGACCTTCAGACGTGGATTCTCGATAACTCTCCAATTCGTCCCTGGGAGATAGATTCAAACTTCATACCTTAAAAAACGAATATGGTTCACCCATTGATCGAAGCAAGTGATGAAGCAAAAGCCAAGGAACTAGCTCTCGCCGGATCATTAGCCTGCAATAGAAAAGTTGAGTTACGGCCCTATCTATAGGAAGTAAAGGATTATTTACTCCAATCCGGATTTTCGTATTGGTGCCACTCAGAGAACGGCTTCATACCTACTTTCTCATATAAACGAAGAGCGCCGCTTTCGTTGCCGGCATCAACATTAAGACAAAGTTTCTTTCGTCCAAGTTCAGTGTGAATTTGAATGGCATGGCGCAATAGCGCTTCACCCAGACCTTTTCCATGATGCGCTAAGCGAACACCTAACCCGGCAACATAGCCACAATCTTCATGTTTTAACTCATCATTACAGTCAAGGAATCCAACATCCTCGCCGTTAACCGATATGAGCCAGGCTCTAAGTCCTAGCTCTTCTGAATCTTGTAGAACGAACTTGCTCCACTCCTCATAGCTTCGCGGCATGAAACCGAAGTGTTTACTGAAGGAGTCTTGGTGGACGGAATGAAAAGATCGCAGTTCCGCATCATCTTTGACATCTATCTCGCGAATTGCGCCTGGAGAATTTATACTCGCACTTACCGTTTGATCTAGATCCATCTCGAGAGTCCAGTACTTTCTGATCAGCCCAAAGCCTCTAGATTCCAAAAGTGATTTATAGGAATGGTCATTTGATTGGGCTCCGAGCCATAGTTGGAAGGAGGGATCAAACTCCTTCGCTAAATAGAGCGCCATCGTTAGAGAAAGTTCGAGCGTGCCTGCTCCGGGCACCGTGTAAATGTCTAGGTAGTAACGTTTTCTAGAGCGATCAGGATTTAGGGTTATGAAGCTTTCCCAGTTATCGCTATCTGGTGATTTTGTAAGTCTGGTCATTGCCGGATCAAAGAAGCCCTTGATGAACTCGCGGGCTTCAAGGTCTCCAATTCTTTTCTCTTTTGGGTTGAAGTATTGAAGATTTGCATTTGCGATGCCCTTGACTAGTTCAATATCGGCTTCCGTCGCAGGCCGCGAAGTTAGTGCCACCCCGTAAATCTAGTGGGTTAAGTAGAAAAGGCCCCTTGTTGATGTCAGAATTCCCGCCTATGGACCTGCAGACCTTCTTCTACTCGCTAATTGGCTTTACAGCCCTCATGGGATTTCGTGCTTGGCAGAAAATGGGAAGAACCTATTTGGACCCGGATGCGAAGAGTAGGAATAATCGCCGCGGCGAAGATGAGTTCTTTCGCTGGCTGATAGTTGTAACTGTTATCGCTGTCCTTGTTTTTTCTTGGTACGCCTAGACAATCCAGAGTTATTTGTCGTTCTCCTGCGAGATAACGACAGACTCGTCGCCGATTTGAACAATTCGCTTAAACGAGACCACCACAACAATCAGAGAGATTAACCCTCCAACCAAATAGGGGAGTCGTAATCCCTCTCGTGCAACAAATCCACCGATAACGGATCCGATTGGCATGATTCCCCAAACAATGGTGCGACGCGCTCCATGGATACGTCCGTAGAGTTCGCGCGGAATTATGCTCTGGTAGACGCTCGCTTGGCTCTAGAGTTGAGGAGTGAAATTTGAAGTCATCACTGATTTTGAAGATGCTCTTGATTTCTTGAGCGATGATTCACGGGCTCTAAGACTATTTAAAACATGGATTCCCAGAGAGAAATTCATTGAGCTTCTTTATTCTGAATCAGGCTTCTCAATTTACAGATCCGACTCGACCCCAATCGCCTTTTCGCTCGGAATCCAACCACCAATTCGTAGCTCTTGGATGAGATTGAATATTCAAAGAGGAGCAAAAGCGATTGAGAAGATAAATTCAAAGGAGAGGTCAGATTGGGAAACTTACTTTATTGACATACCTAAAGAGGGTTTAGTTGGGCCTGATGCAAGAAGTAGAAGCGATGCAGAGATTGATTCATTTTTGAATTTGCATGCCCCAAAATCCTCGGTCTTCCCAGGAAACAGAGAAATTGTGAAATGGACATGTGTTGATGTTGAAGATGAATTGGCTGGTGTCGCTGCAATCTGTCGCTGGGAGTCTGGGGAGCACGTTGTGGTCTCGGTAGCAACGCATGCTCAAATGCGTGGCAAAGGAGTGGGTTTGAAAGTTATGGAACAAACTCTCAAGGTTGCCAAGCAAGAATCAATATCGAGTCTCTGTCTAGGCGTCGTCAGCGACAATAGCCCGGCAATTAAGCTCTATGAGAAGGCTGGATGGAAGCCACTCTTTAAGTTCACTAATCTGGAGCGTGATTGAGCTTCATTAGTTAACGATAAATTCACTTTTCACTAGGTGGCGTTACCCTCAGGAAATACTATCTTCACCTAATGCGCAAGCTTGTTGCAGAATTCACTGGAACTGCTTTTATTACCGCAGCAGTCATCGGGTCGGCAATCATGGCGACGAATTGGACGAAAGACGGAGCGGTTTGGCTTCTAGTAAATATGGTGAGCACCGTATCCGCACTTTATTTGTCCATAGTTTTATTTGCTTCAATCAGTGGAGCACATTTCAATCCCGTTGTAACACTTGTAAAGGCGATTCAACGTGAAATTGAGTGGCGGGGAGCATCTGAATATGTCTTAGCCCAAATCCTTGGGGCGACTTTTGGTGCCGGCTTGGCTCACTTCCTCTTTGATTATTCGATCTTAAGTATTTCAGAGATAGATCGCTTTGGAGCCAATATCTTTCTATCTGAATTGGTCGCAAGTTTTGGTCTAGTTCTAATCGTTATCGCAAGTTGGCGTAAATTCAAACTTCGTACTCGAGCATCACTAATCTCTCTTTGGATTGCATCGGCATACTTCTTTACTTCATCAACATCATTTGCCAATCCTGCGATTTCCTTAGGCAGAATGCTCACGCACTCATTGGCTGGACTTTCCCCTTCATCGTTCGGACTGTTTCTTCCCGCTCAAATCCTTGGGGGATTACTAGCCCTCGGCTTTGCAAACTACCTGGCTAGGAGTAAGAGTGAGTAAGAAACCAACCGTTCTTTTTGTCTGTGTGCACAACGCAGGACGCTCACAGATGGCCGCAGGATTTGTGGAGCATCACGGCGGCGGTCGAGTTGAGGTGCTTTCAGCAGGAAGCGCTCCAAAAGAGAGCATTAATCCGGTGGCAGTCGAGGCGATGCTGGAAAAAGGTATTGATATCGCTAATCGCAAACCAAAAGTGCTAACGAATGAGTCGGTGCAAGCAAGTGATGTTGTAATCACGATGGGATGCGGAGACGCTTGTCCCTTCTATCCGGGAAAGCGCTATGAGGATTGGGTACTTGAAGATCCTGCCGGTCAAAATCTTGAATTTGTAAGAAGGGTTCGCGACGAGATTGAGGCCCGAGTAAAGCAATTGTTATCTGAAATTCTCTAGCTTTAGGTTGAAATCACTCGCTGGCATAGAATCTCGCCGTGAAGGCAACGAGGGAAGTCCAAGAGAAATTATTGGCCCTCCAGCAATTAGATTCAGATTTGATTCAAATCAAGCACAAGATGAGCACCCTTCCTATTGCTCGCCAGTTTGATGAAGTATCAAAAGAGCTGGCCGCTAAGCAGGACTTGTTAGTCGCGGCTCAAACGGAGCGAGATGACATTAAACATGAGCTCTCTCGCGCTGAAGTTGATGTGGAGCAGGTTGTCTCTCGAATTGAGCGAGATGAGAAGCGACTCTCCTCGGGCCAGGGAAGCCCAAAGGAGTTAGAGCAACTTCAACATGAGATGGGATCTCTAGGTAAGCGTCGGGCTGAACTTGAAGAAGTCGAACTGGAGATCATGGTTCGAATTGAAGGCGTAGATTCTCGTATCAAAGAACTTGATGAAGAATGCAAGAACCTTGAGGCGCAAGTAAGTGATCTAAAGGCAAAAAAAGAAGACGAGTTAAGCTCTTTGGAGAGTTCAGTAAAGAGCACTACTGAAGCGCGAGCAGAGTTGGCCCCAAAAATCGATAGTGAACTTCTTGCGCTCTACGAGAAGGTTCGAGCAAGTGGAGATGGAATCGGAGCGGCGAAGTTAGTTGGCAATCAATGCATGGGGTGCCACTTAACGATGAATGCCGCAGAACTTACTCGGGTCAAAGCTCTGGCAGACGATGAAGTAGTTCGATGCGAGGAGTGCCGACGTATCTTGATTAGGTTGGATTGATGTCGCGCCATTTCATGCTTTACGCAGATGGTGGCTCACGAGGAAACCCGGGCGAGGCAGCTTTCGGTGCTGTGATTAGTGAAGATGGAAAGGTCTTGGTTGAGCTATCCGAGCGAATCGGAATTGCAACAAATAACGTCGCCGAATACAGCGGATTGATAGCGGGATTAAGGGCGATAAATGAGTTAGACCCAAGCGCTCAAGTACTAGTGCGGATGGATTCGAAGCTGATTGTGGAACAGATGAATGGAAATTGGAAGATTAAGAACCCTGAGATGCGCAAGATGGCCATTCAAGCAAAAGATGCTCATCCCGCTAATTTGATTCGCTACGAATGGATTCCACGCGAATTGAACTCTGATGCTGATAGTTTGGTAAATCTCGCTTTAGATTCTTAGTCTTCGGTCGCTAATTACCTGGACTTACTGTTGACATATTGAACTCACCGATCACCATTGGAGGGACATGCATATGAGTTGCGTACTCCGCCCATTCGCGCGGCTGGGTCCACTCACTTGCTCCAGAAGCTTTAATTCTTGAGAGCGCATTTACCGGTGAATCATTCCAGCGGAAGTTGTTTGTCGCTCCTTGAACTTCGCCACCTTTAACGTAGTACACGCCGTCGCGAGTTAGTCCGGTAAGAAGGAGCGTATTGGGATCAACCATGCGGATGTACCAAAGCGTGGTGAGCAATAATCCGTTATCGACCTTCTTGATCAAACTCTCCAAGTTCCCGGATGCGCCAGCAACTTCCATAAAGTAGTTATCGCCCATTGGTGTAAATGGAAGTGAGGTTAACTCCGAAGAAGCACGCGTTTGGATAAGGCTCTGAAGAACTCCATCTTTCATCCAATCAACACGCACGCTCTTCTGGCCGTTATCGAAAATTGATCCAAGCGGGCTTGAGGCAGCGTGGGAGATAAATGGCGAACCTGGAAGCAGTTTGTTGGAAGGATCGCTATAGAGATTTACCGGGACATTTGCGAGTTTTTCACCGACGCGAGTTCCGCCACCCTTTTTGGAGAAGACGCTCTGGCCTTCAAATGCATCACGCGCCGTTGATACCCAGACCATGTATGTGTAGAGATCTGCGATAGAGCCTGATGGAAAAATCGTGTCGTATTTTCCAGCTGGAAGATCGATCTTCTTTGCCTGCCACTCAAGGCGTTGCCGGATTGCTTTATCAATTGCGGCAACTGAGACATTTGAAAAGTCATGGGTTTCAATTCCTTCCCAAGTAGAGCGGGAACGCTCATGAGACTTTCCAGTCATCTCAACTCGGCCAATCGGAGAATCGTTACGAAGTCTCAAACCACCTTTAGAACCAACCCAGACTGTTGAATGAGTATGTTCGGCATAACCAAAGAGTTCGATCTTGTCGGCCACCGAACGTTGCATCATCTCGCCGAGATCTGGGGCAAATTTCTTGAATACATCCGGCCCGGTTGGATTGTGAGGAGCGCTCCAATCGCCGAGCGTTAAGTCTTTCGCTAGGGGGGCGTAATCATCGGCTGGGCCGGCGGCCTTTGCCGCTGAAATAGCTTCAGATAGAAGCGCATCAATATCTTTCTCGTCAACGTTTGTTCGGGTCACGCCACCGGCTGCCATCGATCCATCCATAGCAACGAAAGCAAGGACCGTAACGCTACGTTCTTGGATTACACCGTTTGTAGTGAGAGTGCTACTTGCCCAACGTAAGTTTGCTTGGGTCTTATCTTTGACAATGACGATGCACTCATCACTTGTTGCACGTGCGAGTACCTTTTCGATTAAATCTTGCGCAGCGATCATTTGCCGGCCTCCGCAACTGTGTTGAGGATATTTATCTTGTCGAAGAGTGCGGCTGGACAGCCATGGCTAACGGCTGCGACTTGGCCTGGTTGAGCTTTACCGCAATTAAATGCACCGCCCAGAACATAAGTAGAAGGACCACCTACAGCCTTCATGGCGCCCCAGAAATCAGTGGTTGTGGCTTGATATGCGACATCTTTGAGTTGACCGGCAAGTTTTCCATTCTTGATGCGATGGAATTGTTGGCCGGTAAATTGGAAGTTATAACGCTGCATATCAATCGACCAGGATTTATCACCGAGGATGTAGATGCCATCCTCAACGGAGGAAATCAATTCATCTAGACTTGGACCCGTTGGATTTGGCTGGAGAGAAACGTTAGGCATTCTCTGGATAGGTACGTGAGCTGGTGAATCCGCGAAAGCACAACCATTGCTCCGCTCTTGGTTAACGCGAGCTGCGATACGACGATCTAGTTGGTAACCAACGAGAACGCCATCTTTGACGATATCCCAACGTTGCGCTGCAACACCTTCATCATCCCAACCAACTGTGCTTAAACCATGCTCAGTTACACGATCACCAGTTACATTCATCAACTTCGAGCCGTACTTAAGATTTCCAAGCTTTTCTGGGGTAGCAAAGGAAGTTCCGGCGTAATTAGCTTCATATCCAATTGCGCGATCTAACTCAGTTGCATGGCCAATCGACTCATGAATTGTTAGCCAGAGATTTGAAGGGTGAATTAGTAAGTCGTAGCGACCAGGTTCAACCGAGGGCGATTTTACTTTCTCAGCAAGAAGGGTAGGTAGTTCATCAATCTCTTTATCCCAATTCCAAATCGAATTACCCATCCACTCCCAGCCATATCCCGCTGGTTGAGCAAGGGTGCGCATTGATTCAAAGCCATGTTCACCAATTGAAATCGCTTCAATCTGGGTTTGAACGCGGACACGTTGCTGGGTAGTGCTTGTTCCATTTGAGTCTGCGTAATGTTTCTGTTCCTTCACATACATCGTCATTGCGCTGGTGTGATTAACGGCGCTAGATGCCAGCAATTTAGAGCTTAGAGAAGCGAGGCGATCTTTCCGCTCGCTATCGGAAACTGAGAATGGATCAATCTCGTAGGAAGAGACCCAGGTCTTGTTTGGATAGGAAGGTTCGGGAGCCAGGGAAACCTCTTCCGTTGAGAGCGGCTTTGAGGTCTTGGCCATGGCAACAGCGGTATTTGCGAGGCGCTTTGCGGTGTCGGCCGATAGATCAGGGGAGGATGCAAAACCCCACGCACCGTTAACAATCACGCGCACACCGATTCCGACGATTGTTTCATCGCTCTGGGTTTCGGGTTTGGCATCTCGTAGCGAAAGGACGCCAGTTCGAGTCCGCTCAATTCTTACATCAACATGAGATGCTCCAAGTGACTTCGCGGTTGAGATAGCGGCATCAGATAGAGAGGAGAGCGGGAGGGCTAGAAAATCTGCATCAACTGTTTTGCTCACCCACACACCTTATAGTCTCTTTGTAATCGTGTCATCGGGGGTAGGGTTTATTCGTGTCAAACATAACTGGCCTAGTTGATCTCCATGTAAATGGCCATGCCGGTATTGACTTTCTCACCGCGAAGAGCGCGGACGAGATCCGAATTGCAACCCGTTCACTCAAAGTACATGCAGTCGACGGTTTTCTAGCCTCACTAATCACAAGCGAGATGGATGATTTAAGAAGAGCGGTCGCCCTCATCCAACAAGTTAAAGATTCTCAGGGAAGTGATGAAGCAAAGATCCTCGGCTTTCATTTTGAAGGCCCATGCCTAGCGCAGGAAAGACGTGGGGTGCATTCTCCGAACCTTCTCAAAAACCCTGAGCCATCGCTAATTTCACAACTATTAAGTTTTCCAAATGTAAAAATGATAACTCTTGCCCCTGAATTACCCGGGGCAATAGCAGCGATAAAGAAAATCTCAAGCGCTGGAGTGGTTGCCTCACTTGGACATACAACAGCGGGAAGAGAGATCGCGGAAGAAGCATTTAATGCCGGAGCCAAAACAGTTACCCATCTCTACAACGGGATGGAAAAAGATGGTGGACTTGTTGATGTTGTTTTAGAGCGCGAGGACGTTTACTTCCAAATGATTATTGATGATGTCCATGTTTCAAGAGAGTTAGTAACGAAGGCCTGCGATAAGGCGCTAGATAGATTGATAATCACAACAGATGCGCTAGCACCGGCCGGACTTGGGCCAGGAAAGTATCCGTTCGGGGATATGGAAATAGAAATTAGAGATAGAAAGGCGCTACGCCTCGATGGAAAGCTCGCTGGCGGCATTGGAACTCTGAATCGCTCGCTGGAAATTCTCGATGAATTGGGCTATTCACGCGAGAAAACCTTGCCTGCGGCTTCTTCTCGTCCGCTCAAACTGATTAACGCTCACCTGTAATTCAAGGGTAAAATTCGCGACGAAGAGTCGCCCGGATCACCGCGTTACTTAAGAGCCTAATTAACTTTTAAGCACCGAGGAAAGTCCGGACTCCAAAGAGCAAAGTGGTGGATAACGTCCACCCGGAGCAATCCGCGGGAGTAGT
>Ga0194118_10007410_pt1 | contig 10572 bp, 10 predicted proteins | sample TA2MahsurfametaG_2_FD_148662 | JGI IMG/M metagenome (GOLD analysis project Ga0194118, IMG submission 148662) | Freshwater microbial communities from Lake Tanganyika, Tanzania - TA2015013 Mahale N5 surface | ecosystem: Environmental > Aquatic > Freshwater > Lake | place: Tanzania: Lake... | reverse complement strand
ACTGAGATCAAAATACGCGCAAAGCGATTGGATAACCTTCCATGGTCAGATACCGTATTCAAGGTTGGCCGAAGTCTCTATGCTTCATGATGGCTTCATTAATGCTTTTTGGGGATCTCTTGATAAGGCAATCGTTGAGGCTCTGGTGTTAAAGCGAATAGTTGTATCGGCTAACCCGGAATATCTATCTGAATTCGAAAATGAAATCTCTCCAAACGCAAATATTTCGCATCAAGTTCAGACACAAATCAGTGCTCTGTACACCTCTTCTTTGGAAAAAGTTAAAATGGATATAGATAGAAAACATAGACTTGCGCTAGTTTCGCATGAACTTAACGGTTGGATAATGAGACTCTTAGATGTAATTCAGGAACCAGCGGATAAAAGATGAACATTACTCATGTGATAACAACGATTGAGCGCGGTGGGGCTGAAAAAGCCGTCTTATCGCTAGCGATTGCACAAGCTAAATATGGCCATAGAGTAAGGGTTATACCGCTCAAAGGAATACCTGAACTCGCCGACAATTTTCTTGTGAATAATATTGAAGTGGAGTTAGGCACTTTGAATCAAAACCCTTTGACTCAAATAAAGTTCCTGAAGAAGAAACTGAGAGCGTCAGATATAGCCCATGCACATTTACCTCGTGCAGAGTTGATATCGCGTATAGCTTTTGGGAAGAATCCCTTAGTTATTACGAGACACAACTCCGAAAAATTCTTCCCAAAAGCACCACACTTTATGTCATCTTTATTTTCTCGATGGGTCACTCAAAACTCCAGTGTTATTGCAATTTCACAATCAGTTCTTGATTTTTTACGCCTCAATAGGGAATTACACACTGAATGCAATGCAACCGTAATCTACTATGGTTATGAAGCAAAGAGAGAGATAGAGGTGAAATCAAAGCCCCCGGATTATCGTGACGGAATAAAGTTGGGAACTATAAGTAGGCTTACAGCGCAAAAAAACTTAACTTTACTTATCCAGTTTGTTAGTAACCAAGTAGCTAATGGGCGAGAAGTTTCTGCATTCATTGTGGGAGCGGGTCCGATGAAAATTGATCTTCAAAACTTGGCGCACAATCTTGGGTTAAGTGATCGAATATACTTTCTTGGAAAACTAGATGAAGTATTCCCGTTCTTAGAAGATCTTGACTTTTTCTTACTTACTTCAAATTATGAAGGTTTCGGTCTTGCTCTTTTAGAAGCTTTTGACTGCAATGTTCCTGTAATCGCATCTAATGTAACTTCCATTCCAGAGGTATTAGGAGCGAACCATCCAGGACTTTTCACTCGTGGCTCTATCGATTCTCTAACGCTAGTTTTTGACAAGCTTTGTAACTCAAAAAAACTAAGAAGGGAAACTCTTATAATGCAAAAAAATAGACTGTTGTTCTTTAGTATGGGCAAATATTTGACTTCCCACAACTCTCTGTACTTAAGTCATCGGAACCGCACATAACTCGAAAAACTATGACTTTGACACACAAGAGGAAGAGTATTTTCTCTAGACTCCCTATCCGCGTTCATAGCTGGGGCGGACTAGGATCTCAAATCTTCGCCTGCGTCATCGCACGGAGATTGAAAGCGAGATTTCCAAACAGAAGAATTGTTCTTGTATTCCATAGTGCGGGCGTTACTTATAGAGGTCAGGAAGTTAATGAAAATTTAACGTCTTCACTCTCCACTGAATTCGTGGATGATTACCGGTCGCGAGAGCTAGATAAAAGTGTTGAACCTGAAAATGAAAGTAAGTCTCTTAAGAGGGTGCTGCTAAAGATCATGGAAAACTGCGGCTTTCTTGCTAGGTTGAACGAGGAGCAAGAATTTGTTTCAATCTCTTCACGAGTGCTCGAGGTTCGAGGCCATTACACGAGAATGCAATTGACTAGGTATGAGATAGACTGGGTTGCAGATTCCTTAAATTTGATGGAGGAACACCAAACTTCATTTGATCGGGAATCGATAGCGATACATTTAAGGCTTGGCGACTTATTAACCCTTAAGTCAAAGGACCACATAAACCTTGACCGTCTGGACAATGCTACAAAACTTGTTCAAGGAGCAAAGAAGCTTGTTATCTACTCTGACTCCGAACCCGAAGTCGTGCTGCCCCTACTTGAAAGAAACTTCAGTAAATTCTCTTTAGAAGTCCTCAAGGTTGCAACTCCTCTAGTAATGAGCTCATGCATGAAGTCGAGGGTCTTCATCGGAACTAACTCCAAGATTTCAATATGGATTGCAGTTTTGAGACTATCACTAAATTTGGGCGAAGTCACAATTCTGCCTAAGGAAATAGCTTCACAAACGAGCTTACTTTTAAAGTCAATAAGTTCTCCTCAGCAGTTAGTTAATTTTTAAAAGATAATCGAGGTCTGGGACAACACTCTATGAATTGAGTACTAAAAATGAAAATCTACTACTACAAATTTCTCAATTCAATTACTTTAACTAATGAGCAGATAAATCAACAAGGCATACAAGAAGAACTTGCAGGGACTATATTCATTTCCAGTTCTTATACGGTTTCATTCTCTTAACCACATTCACGGCTAGTTCAATTTCCCTGTCATCAAATCCTATTCCTTGTGATTCCATCTCCAAGAGAACTTCGTGATATTCAAGCGGAATTGAGGCGCTTTTGATGACATGCTTGGTAAGAAACTTTAAGTATCTTATGCTGTATGAATTAAGCCATTCCCTCGCTCTATATCTGTTTTTATCCACTCTTGGCTGTGAAGCTTTACTGGCAGACATAATCATGCCCCATATTTCATCAAATGATTCCGAGTCGGCAAACTCTGAAAAAGCTTCGATAAGATCTCTACGAAATCTGTGCCCTTCATCAGAGTTAACATTTGCTATCCACCAGTCATGCAAATAGATACCCCTGTTCCAGTTTGCATGCGATTTTGGAAACTCGTTCCAATTCCTTACCCAAAAAAGTTCATTTAGATATTTACTCTTTCCCGCAGCACATATGGTCAGAATGCTGATTGCTTCTGTGGCAATCACTGGCGAACGAGAATATAGATTCAAGCATCGCTTAAGATAGTGCGTTCTGTTCAAATTACTCGTGAAGAATGCCGAGTGTGGTTTTTTACCATCACCCGTATGAAATCTAATCCTGTCTATTGGTAAGAATTCTTTGTTTTCGTATCCGAAAGTTCCTTTGTAAGGCCACGATCCAGCCACTCTCGGCCCGTACTTCCAGATTGCAATCGCCATGCCGCCCACACTTACTAAATCCGGGTCCTTTTCCAATTCTCTTTTCATACGCAACAAACCGGAGGGCGTGTATAACTCATCGTCTGAAACAACAATCGCGTAAGGGGAATCTAAGATTTGAGCTGCCATCTTGCATCTTTCGGAGAATTTCTGCCTTGTATGAAAATACCTCACAGAAGGAAAATTTCCCGCTTCTTCTAGAGGTTTTTCAGATTCATCCAAAACCACAACATTGACTCCCGAGTTATTCCAATATTCAAGGGCTGGAAGCAAGCAGTTGTGACGATTGTGAGAAAGTATTAAGACTGTTACGTCAGATAGTAAATTCATATAGTTCACTATATTGATGGTTTCTTAACCCATTCTTTATTTAAAAGGCCCATGAGCACAAGATTGACAAAATCTCCATCGCGAAAGATTGCTTCACGGTATTTTCCTTCGATGCTAAATCCAAGTTTCAAATAAAGTTTCAAAGCTTTCTCGTTACTTTCTAAAGTCAACAGTTGGAGCCTGTGCAGGCCAACGGAAAGAAAAAGATAGTCTATTATCTTTCTGTAGGCCTCCGTAGCATAACCCTGATTTCGGAAAGTCAACTTGATATCGGCTCCGATAGTAGCCGATCGATTCGCCAAATCTAAATCATCAATTCTAAAAATTCCGCATAATTCTCCCGACTCCTTGAGTACCAAAACGAATCTCCTAGAATTTCGTGACGTTGAAATTTTTCTGAACCAGACCAATTGCTCTTCCTTGCTAACATGAAACGGATCGCTTAATCTCTTGAGTGTTGATTCATCGTTATGAATTTGCCGGACTTCTTCAATATCCTTCTCTTCCATCAACCGAATAATGAGTCGATCTGTTTCAAACACTTCTCTAGATTCCCGTCGCAATCTCAACAATTTCCTGACACATTGATTTGCAATCCTCTTGCGTTAACCACCATCCGCATGGAAGGGAAATCTGCCTCTCGGCAAATTCACTCGTTCCAGCAAGCTCCCGATGAAACGATGAAAACACTGAATATGTATGGTTGGGCAAGTGAACTAGCCCCGCCCCTATTCCTCTCCTGTTTAGACTCTCAAGCAGAAGATTTCGCTTTTCTACGATTCCGTTGAAGAGTAAGGTAAATACCCAATGAGAAGACCTTGCCTCTTTTGGCAAGTTCAATAAGGTAAAACTAGATAAAGAGCCTAAAGCCTTCGAAATATACTCCGCGTTCTCTCTGTGAGACTCAATTATTCCATCTATATATTTCATCTGCACTAAGCCGATAGATGCCGCCAGATTATTCATATTAAATTTGTAGCCTATCTCGCCAGGTGCGATATCTGCATCCCACCTCTGACCCTTCCACTCACCTTTTGAATCCTTTACGGAGTCGCGATCATAGCCAAACCACTTCAACTTTCGAGCCAACAAGTAGTCTGATTCGCGCTTACAAACAATTGCTCCGCCGTCTCCCGTAGTAAAGTGTTTTATAGCCTGAAATGAAAAGCAGGTGAAATCAGCAAAATCAGATATGGGTTTACCGCCAAATTCCGCACCAAAAGCATGAGCGGCGTCTTGAATCAGTGGTATTCCATGCTCGCTACCAATTCTCTTCAATCCATCAAGAGCGCATGGATTGCCTGCCCATGCCACAAACATTATTGCTTTAGTCTTAGCATTAATCAGTTTACGCAATTCATTAGGATCTATGGAGCCAGTTGCTGGATCTATGTCCGCCCAAACAATTTTTGCTCCTAGACTCAAGATTGGGGTATTTGTCGCTATACATGTCATCGATATTGAAATGACTTCATCTCCAACAGATACACCAGCTATCTTCAATGCCAGGGTTAAAGCACTTGTTCCAGAGTTTGTAAGAACTAAGTTTGATATCTTCAAGAATTTGCTCAATTTTTCATTTAACTCAGCGACTTGTTCACCCTCATTAATAAAACCTGAATCAATTACCTTTCCCATTTCGCGAAGAGCCTCGTCTTTGGGAATATGTATCTTGAAAAGAGGATATTTCATCTATCACCCAAAATGGAGTTATTTGAAGTCCTAATTTCCTCAATCCCTTTACCCAAAAAACTATCTAATGGAGTTGATAGAATCCCCGTTTCTCGGAGGAACTTTTCTAAAGCATCCTTGCTTAAGTTGTCATATTGCGAGCTATAGGTCCACAAATCCTGATTCACAGAGCGAGAATTACTCTCAGGTTTTAACACAATTACGCCTTGTGATTTTGCCGCTCGTAGCGATTCGGTTGGACTGATCAAATCCTCATGAAGTTTCTCCCCGGCGCGTATTCCAATTTCTATAATCGGTTTTGGGAATAAAGTCGAGAATATTTCGACTAAATCCATTATTTTCATGGAGCGTAGCTGTGGAATCCAGAATTCACCATTCTGTCCCATTTCAAGGGCACTTTCAATTAAATCAACACTTTCGTCAAGTGTCATTAAAAACCGTGTCATTCTCTTGTCTGTTAAAGTGAAATGGTCCCCGTATTGTGCCTGATATCTGAATAGAGGGACGATAGAGCCTCTTGAATCTAGAACATTCCCATATCTAACACCTAAAAATTTCATTTCTTTGCTAATTCGACTTTTACCTACAACAAGCCTCTCAGAGAGCGCTTTTGACATGCCATAAACATTTGTTGGCGCGCATGCCTTATCGGTAGAAACCATTAGAACAGACTTTAGACAACTCATCTGATCTTCAAGCGCGTAACAACTCTCGACAACATTGTTTACCCCTAACACGTTAGTCTTTAGACTTTCAGACGGGGCAAACTCACATGTGTCTACCTGTTTCAAAGCGGCGGCGATAATCACTATTTCTGGTAGGAACTGTTGAATTACCTCTTTGATTCGTTCCCTATCTCTTATATCCCCAACATAGAATCGAACGCTCTGTTCTTTCGAAAGGTGATTTTTCATGGTCCAATGCTTGGCCTCATCGCGACTAAATACACCTAGAGAATTTCCAAAACTCCACCTATTCACTAAGGCTCGTCCCAAAGAGCCAGTTCCACCAAAAATCAAAATTCTCTTAGAACTTAAGTGAGTTCGCAAAATTTGGCTCCTAGGGGTGGCAATTTGACCCTTAGTCTACCAAACGACCCTCGCTACCTTTGTGGTAATCCTTTGTACAGATTAGACCTGTATTTCTGTTGAGAGAGCCGAACTTCATTTCAGAACGGAAGTGTGGAAAAATCTGAAAGTTTTGATTAATCTACAATCCGCAGTGGTAATTCGAATTACTAGACATTGCAATGCTTTTTGCCTTCTCAGTATATGTTAACATCCGAACTGAATAAACCTTGCTTTCTTGTTGAGTATCAGTCCCCTCACTCAATCAATATTCAACGCCATTACACACGAGTTCGGTTTCTGACTCTCTCGTGTCTCTTTAAATTTCTCAGCGTTTCCAACTTGGCAGAAATAATGTTTGATTCCAATTGCAAATTATCTCTGCATCACTTCTCTAGTTGAGGTAACATGCCCGCCAACTAAGACTAGAATTGCTTTAGGTAAAATACCGATATTGGCTCAAAGTAAAAACCGGACCATGAGGTCTAAGTCTTCGATCAAGTTCAGGAAAACTTAAGTGTATCTTGTCTGAGGCTTTCTATAAGATTTGGCGTGCTTCAGAACTTTCATCAGAGGAGCAGTCTATTGACCTCACCCTTTTATCGACAAATTCTAAAACAGCGCGCTGATTCCAATTGTCTGCCAGTACGCCCCATGAAATTCTTCTAAAATCTCCAATCCTTATATGAATTGCTGCTGATCTTTCATTTCTACGCATCTTACTCGCCCGCATTTCAATAGACTTTCGCAATTGCCTAATATGTTTTTTGTTTAGTTGTAACTCTTCTACCGTTAGAAATTCAATCTTTTGAAACCAGTCATAAAACTCGAATCTTCTATCCCAGGAAATGTGCTCAACCATCTTATTCTTCCAGTTTCTTATCCAGAAGTTACTTGGTATGTATGCGGTTGGTCCAAGCCAAGCTGACATGAACTCTGCAACACCTTCAAATATGTAGAGCGTCTTCACTTCGGTACAAGTACTTAGAGTATCCAAGAGAATCCCCCTCTTTTCTTTTCGAAAAAGTCGATAGATGGCCGCTCTGGACAATTTTCCCATTTGACTGCCTAACATGTGCTCTACTATTCGAGATTTTGAGCAATGATAGAGACATCAAAACTTTGATTTGAAATAAGGCAACTATGGAAAGGGCTTTGGTAACCTTTTTTCAAAAACTAATCCAAATTTCGTATACAACTGCATGGTTGCAAAGGACAGTTCTCCTCGCCCGTCCATTCGAGATGCTCAAACATCATTCTATGTAAATTCATTTTTCCCGAAACATCTCTTGAGAACTTCTGTAAAAAGAGGAATCTTTCTTTTTGCGTTTAGTACTGATGCTGTGTTTTCAGGGAGAAAAAGGCCTTGCAAAGAGCAGGATTACAGAATGCCTACAACTGCATATGGTTTGACAAAAATGCTTGGAGAGTTTTCTAGTAAATCGTCGCTCTTGCTCAGGTTTTCAATGGTTGCGGCTCTCAACAGTTCATTGCCCAATGACAAAAATTTGAGTTCTAGAATAATAACCCTTCCCAGAGGGGCAGAGATTTCTGTTAGTTCTGAACCCAACTGGAATGGCGTGACTGTCAATGCGCTAGTAAACCTCATCACACAATTGTCACTCTCGGACGAACGGCCTACCGGTGTCAGGCACTTTTTTTCATCATCTACTCTCTCTAAATTTGAACTAGTGAAACTACTTTCCCAGCATTACTCTCGGCATGATTTGCAAATTTTTCCACAAAACAAACGGTCTCAAAATTCAGAGCTCACAACCGAGCACCAATTAGACCATGACACATTCTGGGGTCTGATCGGCCACAACAATGTGCCAAGTATCAAAGACCTGATCATGCGGGCTAATGGATAAGTGCCGGCCTAGCGTTCACTAATTTCCAATATTCTCTTTATATGAGATTCGATAGATATGATGGGGAGAACTCGAGTTTGTTCCTCTCTTTTTATTGACTTACTTAACATGCAAAATGCTTCAATTTTATCTTGCACATCTTTGATTGACCAATCTGTAGTCACGACAAGTGGTGAATCTTTAAGTTCTGGCCAAGATAAGAAGTCCTCTTCCGAAATTAGGCTGGGCACACCAACGGCTAAACATTCCAACACGTTCAGACCAATATTTTGCGGATACTTCACTTTCCTTCCATACGTTGTTGGATAGATATGTACGAACTTCTCACCTGGAAAGACCTCTGCGATTCCTTTATGGATAAGAATGTGATGGTTTTTCAATCTCTTGAAGTTCTCAATTTGCTCTGAGGATAGATATAAGGGAGAAGAAAAAACAATCTTATGCGAACTTGCTCCTACTTCTGTACAAATATTGTAAAATGTTTCAAACCCTTTCCAACTAACTACTCGAGAAAGAAAAATTATCCCTCTACCACTTTCAATATACATTTTTTGATTACGGTTTCTGAAGTACTCCATACGCTCAAGATAAACTCCCATTCGATCAAACTTGGGAAGCCTTTTCATAATAACTCGATAAATTCCTTTATCTTCCCTCAGTTTCAATAAGTCCAAAACAAATTGAAAAGAGGAGGCTCGCAAGTCGTCAGCAAACTGAAAAAAAATAATTCGTTTAAATTTTTGAGAATCGCTTGACAAACTTATTAACTGATGTACAAAGCCGATTATCCTAGGTTTTGGTCTTGTTCCAATGGTTGCAATCCTCGAAATAAATATTCCTTTAGCTGAATGACTGATTATCATCTCAGGAGAGTGCTTTTCAATGTCTTTCCTCAAACCTAAAAGATTAACTACAAGGCCCCGACAAATTTCTTTTAAGATAACTCTATCCTTGTAAAGATTAAAATATTCCGAATCGACTTCGCGCATAGAGTCATCGGACCTGTACTGCTCCAAAGTGTATATTCTTACCTTATACCCAGCTCGACTCAACGCGTACGCTTCATCAAGAGCTAATCTTTGGATACCGCCAACTCGAAGATTATCTAATACAATGAAAATTGATGAATTCATACGTACATTAAGATCGCGGGTTTGATTCTTGAATTCTAGTCATTACGTGCTCTTTCACTTTGCCACATATTCCCAACCATCAACCAGCAGGTGTGAACCCCACGAACATAATATTCTCTGTTCGTCGATTATGTTGAAATAACTTGCCCACCAGCTCAAGGTTGAGTTACTAGAAACGAAGTATTTGTAGTTACTCAAAGCAAAAAGTAATTCATGGGGTTCAAAAGAAGTTTTAGTCTCAGGAAAGTTGAAAACAAAACTCTTTGTCAACGGCTTTAAAATTTCCTTAGCATCATTAATGTCGTCAGAATAACAGTCCACTTCTCTGACCTCAGACCGAGCGAGTTGCTCTATTGACTTTCTGTACCACTCGCTAGATAACGTACCCCATGACGTATTCTTAAAATCTCCTAATCTTATATGAATAGCAGCTGAGTCTCTTCTATTTTTTAGCTCTTCGCAGAAATCTTGAACATGGGGATGAATAGACTCTCTTTCCTTTATTGAAAGTATTCGCTTTTCAATTGGTGCATACTTCTTAGAATGAAACCAATCAAAAACATTAATGTTGAAGTCTAAGGATTTAATAACCTCAAGATCTTTCTCTTCAAGGTAAGGAGATCTATCGTTTCCTCCCAAATTCTCTCGAGCGAACTGAAACTTTGGGCTCGCTTTCCAGGATATTTGCAAATCCGGGAAGTAATTCTGAAGATCTATTTTTTGAATCCAAGCTCTCCGAGTTATATCTTTATGGCGAAAGAGAGCACTTCCATCCAACTTCAACTGTGATTGAAATTTCCTAGCATAGTATGCACCCGCAAAAAACTGAAAAAGTTGGTTTCCTAACCCCCCCCTAAGTTTAACAGTTATAAACAAGGCGTACTCCAATAGCGCTCGTCACAATTAACCCTTTAAGCTCCGAAGTAAAGTACGAAAACCGAATGTACGGCCGCGCAAACTCAACATCCCATCACCACCCCAAGTATTTGAGTCTGTGAAATCAAGCAGAGAATTTGTCCATCGTGAGTCACTTTCCTCCTTTTAGAACTATGGCAAGCTTATCATGTTAGAAATTGACCTACATTTCCTTTACTGCTGGTGACAGTATCTCAATATAGATCGATTAGATACCTTTGAAGTTCTAATATCTCCTCAGCCTTCCTACTTCCCAAGTTACCTAAGTTTGCGAAACCTAGCAATCTGGAATTTCAAGCAATATTGGTATGTTTTAACCAAAGCTCTTCGAGGA
>Ga0194118_10007409_pt1 | contig 10572 bp, 6 predicted proteins | sample TA2MahsurfametaG_2_FD_148662 | JGI IMG/M metagenome (GOLD analysis project Ga0194118, IMG submission 148662) | Freshwater microbial communities from Lake Tanganyika, Tanzania - TA2015013 Mahale N5 surface | ecosystem: Environmental > Aquatic > Freshwater > Lake | place: Tanzania: Lake Tanganyika... | reverse complement strand
AGCTTGGCCCGTTGTCGCCACCACGATGTCAAGCTCTTCGCGTGCACGAGTCATTGCGACGTACAGCAACCTTGCCTCTTCACGCACCCTCTCCACGTCTTCTTGATTCCAAAGTCCGTTGTCGCTCGGCCTCACATTCGTAAATGGTGAGCCCACGTTCCACTTCCACAGCACCCTTGCTGAGCCGTCAACGCCGACGAACGCAAACTCCTCGGCTCGCCCGCTGGCTTTAACAAACCGATTCGCGGTACCAGGAATCAAGACGCAGTCGTACTGGAGGCCCTTGGCCTTGTGTACCGTCAGCACAGTTACACGAGTTCCAGAGTCTTCGGTGGGCTCAGGCTCGTCCTCGGTTCGGTCGGTGGCGATCTTGAGGCGCAACCACTCGAGCAATCGGTACGGCGAGATAGGGGCGTTGGAGAAGCTCTCGTCCAACAACGTGATGAGGTGGTCAAAGCAACGCCCGTACCGCAACCGTTCCACGGGGTCGTTGGGGTCTTCTCCAGGCAAGAGGGAATTGCGCGGCTGCATCCACGCATTGCAGTCCATCAACCAGCCCAACACCGGCTTTATCTGAAGTAGACGTGCCAAGGACGCGACGCGGTCTCTGAGAAGGTCCAAGTCGGTTCGGTCGAATCGTCCACCATTTGTCACACTCCCGAAACGCTCCGCCCACGTCGTGATTGCAGGCAACTGGTGCGACCATGCACGTTGCTCCGACTCGGTCAGCGAGATTGGGTTGTCACCGAGTTCTGCCGGCCGGGTCATGGTTGAAAGTCCGACGAACCATCGTGTGGTACACAACTCCAGGAGGGCCGCGTCATCAGCAGGGCTCAGCATGGCCTCGAGCAACACGCGAAGCTCGCGCACTGCGTCCGAACGATAGAAGTCTCCGCCTGTTCTAACCTCGCACGACACTCCTTCAGCCCTCAGGGCCTTTACGAATTGGTGCACTTCATAGTTTGCGCGACACAACACCGCGATTTTCTCGTCTTCTCGTGGGAACTCGCGCAGCCACGTCTTTACTTTTGTGACAACATAGTCATCAACCGTGCCCCGAGGAACCGGGGTCAAGCTGACTGTCTTTGATCTCCCGGCGCCCCGCGTGGCTTCAAGACGATCGCGCAATGCGTACTCGAGGTACTTGGCATTGCCCCACTTAATAAAGAAGGGGTGGAGTGAGTCGAGCAGGGTCGTGCCGGAGCGGAAGTTTCGCGTGAGGGTGTAGCTGCGGAGCGTCAGATTGCGCGCAGTCGCAAGGTCCGTGAGCTGGTCAAAGGCGTTGCCGGCAGCACCACGGAATCGATAAATGCCCTGCTTAACGTCACCGACGGCGAAGAGGTTCGAATTGGCACTGGAACAGATGGAGAGCACCATTTGAATCTGTTCGCTATCGGTGTCCTGGAACTCGTCAACGAAGAGGTACCGGGGAGCCCGATTGATTAGTGGTCCTGCGGCTGACACGGCGCGTGCTGCAGTTGCGACGAGCTCCGACACCGGAATGGTTTGCTTGCGCTCACAAACTTTGGAGAACGTCTTTGCCGTCTCCTCAACGACCTCGCGAACCGCATCGGCGACCTGACCCACCAACCCATCGGGAGGAGATCCCCAGACAACCTTGCTGCGGGCACCAGGAGCTCCAACGGCCAGCGGCGATAGTCCATTGCCTGACAGCTTGTCCCAAAGGGATTCAACGAACTTCTCGAACTGATAGGCGGCTGGCACCTTCTGGGCATTCCCAGAATTAATGATTGCATCCAGCCTTGGCGACAATGCCGTCTTGAGTTCCCGACGAAACTCCATCGTCAATTCCCCAACCGCGAAACCTGGTCCGAGTCCGACGTGACTTCCCTCGCGTTGAATCAACTTCTTTGAGTAGGTATGAATTGTCTCAATCTCGGTGTTGCTCAGCTCCATGAGCCAGGCGATCGTGGGCAGCACACACTTGTCGCACAAGCGCTGCCGAAGCATCAGCGTCGTGGCAATTCGGGAACGCATCTCGCGGGCCGCTTCACGGGTGAACGTGACGAGTACGATCTCGTCGAGTCGAAGCTGGAAGACGGCCGACTCATCTCTGGGGTCGGCGTGAAGGCTGCTTGTCGCGAGTAGGAACACGATTCGCTCGGCCATGGTTTCGGTCTTCCCAGTGCCGGCGCCAGCCCGCACAAACACGTGTCCCAGATGGGACGAGTGCACGATCATGTACTGGTGGTAATTGAATGGCTGATCAGCCGGTGCGCGCGAGATCAACTCGCGAACGTTGTCTTCAATGGCGCCATCGACCACCCAACAGGCGAGTTTCTCGGCACCCGGAACGATGGCCCACTCCAGCAATCGGCTCGCCTTGTAGGCGTCGATCCATTGATTGCTCACTTCAAACTTCGGTTCGGTCTCGGATATCAGAAAAACTCGAATCCCATACCGCACGAGACCAAGTATCTCGCTGAGATCTTGACCCTTCAGTCCGACTCGCATAACCGAATATCGCGGTGAGCTCGGAATACCAAGAGATCGCCTGAGTGTCTCCAAGCCAATGCGCGAATTTTCTCGGAGCAGGTCCACCACTCCTGCCCTATTCTCTGCATCCACTAGAACGGGTCCGGGTCGCGGATTTCGCAGTTCCCGCTCGATCATTCGGATGATTTCGTCCTTTACAGGCGGCATCTCCCCTTCGCGGACAAGAAGCGGGACTTCAGTTCCCGTACCTTCTACCTCCGGGCCATCAACAAGAATCATTGCACTCGAAGGCCAAATCCACGCAGAGATCTCGCCGCCACCTGCATCGTGGCGAATACCTTGATATCCCTGGGTGAACAGCGAGACGACGTCCGCTTGCAGCCACTTTCGAGTTGATGACCATATCTCTGAATCTCGCAAGATCATCCAGACAGTGGCACCGGACTTCCTGGCTATGGCGTAGTAGTCCTGAAAGGCCTCGTACGAAACCCAGTACTCCGCTTCGCCGGTAACGCGATTGATCATTGCAGCACTGCGCTGCTTTACTTCCCAGTACTCAGTGACACCGGCTTTCATGGCTGAGATGTCAGGGGCCCTAAAGTAATCCGCTCCCATCTGCATGAGAGGGGCCTTGAATTCCCCGTCTCGACCGTAAGCATCCGCAAGCCTCGTAACGAGGTGATCTGACGCCGCAAGATACGCGGCCCAGGCATTTTCGCACTTACGCCAGAGGGGCACTACCGACTCGGTCATCAATGAACCTCGTTCAGTTTGCCAAACTCCGCAAGATAACGCAACCGTGCGGTGTCCACTTCAAGGCTTGCCAGGGATCGACCAAATTCGTCCGGCTGATCGGCGAGCCTTGCCTTCCACAACTTAAAGACTTGCGCACGCATGTCGTCTGGTAGCGCAGAAGTCATCCCCCATCGGGCCAAGAATTCGGCCTCTTCCGTGTAGGTCTCGCGCAACACGGCAAGTCGCTGAGCGGTGTCTCTAGCCTCCGGACCTAGCAGCTCCGTCTCTTTCGGTATCACACCATCGCCCGAGTTGTTGGTTTGTTTCGAACTGCTGGATCGACGTCTAGCTGCGCGGCGAGAAGCCGCAACAGGCTTCGTCACTTCCGTTACCAACGAGGGGTTCTTCTTCTGTAATCGGGCTAGAAGTCTCTTTGCCTTGGGAGTAGTTCGATAGGAGAGTTCGTCGATGACTTCCAAAATTGTCTTTTTCGTGACCTTCTTGTCGTCAACCAACTGGGTTAGCTGAACAATGGACTTGGAGCGATGGGGGCGGGCCATGGCTACTTGCCGAAACGCACGGGAATGGTTACTAGACCAGCATTCGAAAAGTTGTAGTACAGGTCGCCGCGGAGGCCACCGTAGTTGTCCTTGTACTGCATCAGATTGTGCAAACCCGTTTGTCGCAGATTGGTGGCAGGATCGAGATACATGCTCAAGAGCCGACTCACTGCTTTTTGGTGACTCAGTTCCGTTGATGTCGACATGATCTTGGTCCCCGTACTGGAGACTTCGGCGTAACCGTTCGGTTGCAGACCCATCAGAGTTCTGGCCGCGCCGACTTCCACAACATGCCGTAACGAGTACGCGCAGCAGGCCGACTCTTCAAGACACGAATAGGGCTGCATTCTGAAATGAAACGCCTGCCACAGATCCCGAGAATGGTGTTGAGCAATTCTCAGCACTCCCTCAAGTACGGACACCGCGCGATCCACCAGGAAGTGGTGAACCTGGTGTGTGACGATGAATCTCCACGCCACCTCACGGCACTTGGCCCACGACAATCTTGGGTGGTAGCGGTGCACAAGAAGTGTGTAGAGCAGGTAGCCCGAGGAATCGATTGTGATGCCGAACGCACGATGCTTGTTTCGCGGCATCAGTCCCGACCTAAATGAGTAATACCTTGAGACTTCATCAACCGAGGGAAACTGACCATACATCAGAAACGATTCGCCGCCCGTTGGACCCCTGCCACCGAACGCTTCTTCAATCGTTGTTGGCGCTTTGGGAGGTTCACCACCACCCCATCCAGATGACGCGGGAACTCTCTCGGGCTCGGGAAGAGGAGGCGCTGCGTCGGTTACGTTCCAACTTCTGCCCGGCTCTATCTCGAGAGGCCGCTCTCCAGGCGGCCGGCCCGGGGTGATCTCTACGTCAATCGGCTCTGGAACGATCGGCTCGCCGGGCGTGATTGGAACCAGTTCCATAAACCATCCTTGTCTATCACTCTTGGGGCGCGCCGAGCCTGGTGAGGAGAGTCCTTCTGTCGAGACCGGAATGAGTTGTGAACAGCATCAAAACACGTTGCGCGGCCGCTTGCCGCTCAGCTCATGTTGCTGAGCCGATGCCTGTCAAATTCAGAAGGTGTCGGGCAATCTCACGAACCACCTTCGCATTAACCGCATTACCGGCGTGCTCATATGCGAGACGCGGATTTTCATGGGGTACGAAACCGGGTGGGAATCCTTGGAGAAGCATCACCTCCTTCACCGAGGCTCGGCGAAGATGTCCTTTGCCGTAATATCGAAAATCAGGAGTGAACTCCTTTTCGGTGATGCTCGGTAGCCGCTCCTTCTCGTGCGGAAAGTAGACCGGCAGGAATCTTGCCCAAATCTTCGTGAGAGTGGGCACTAATCCGTAAGCGTGATATGCCTGACCGACGTTTCCCCCATTGCACAAATAAGCCTGACCGACTCTACGCATTCCGTCCTTGTAGGCGGGCGGACGCTTCATGAAACTGCGAATGTTGCTCGCTTGTTTTGGGGAAAGCCTCAGCTGAGCGTCAGACTCTGACATCGGATCCGCGATCGTCATGAAGTTGTGCTGGAGAAACTCGTTAGGGAAGAAAGCGTTGTAACTGAGCTGCTCCACGTCGGCCAGCTCTCGTCGCACGCCAATGATGTAGACCCGTTTCCGAACTTGTGGTGAACCAAGATGGCTGCTGTCAACCTCAAACCACCTAACGTGATAGTCACGTAGCTCAATGAGCTTGTCCTCAAGGGTCTTCATCGTGCTGCCAATCATTTGCGGCTCGTCGGCGAGACGGGATGGATAGAGCCGACCACCGCCGTTCTTTGTCATGCCAGGTACGTTCTCCAAAATGAACGATTTGGAACTGAAGTGTGTGATAATCGTTTCAATTCGCTCATAGAAGCGACCCCTTGGATCCCTAAGCCCACGCTTTCGACCAGAGTTGGAAAAGGGCTGGCAAGGGAAGCCAGCTGTGACGATGTCTGCTTCGTCGCGGTAATCAGAAAGTGCAACTTTGTTGATGTCGCCCTCGACAGAGCACTTGAGATTCCGTTCGTAAGTGGAACGACAGGAGTCTTCTATCTCAGATACCAGAATCGGTTCAACTCTCAAGGACTTCGTTGACGCAGCAGCCGCAATTCCATAGTGGAAACCGCCGATTCCTGCGAACAAGTCAACGATCCTCACCGCTAATCCTGTATACTTGATTAGTCTTCCCAAATCTCTGGATTGCCATTTCCGTTACATTACTGGCAGAGACCCTCAAGTCCTTTTCGTCCTTCTGGCCCAAGTCTTCTCAAGCAGGTCTGATCAACTTTGCAGTCGGACCACCGATGTTCAAGATTCGGTTCATCCTCGATTCTTCGATACGGAAGTCCTAGATGGTGCGCGGCAGCCGCCAGACGCTGATCCTGCGTGATAAGTGTCGCACCGAGAACCCGAGCTGTGCCAAGAATAAGGTGATCAAGCGAAGAAGCGAGAACCTGAAATCCCTCGTTCTCTGTGCATCGGAAATTTGAAGACTTGGAGAGGTCGTCTATGACCGACCCCAGGGACCGACTAATTACAGGAACCATCTGAATCTTTGCGTCAAGGGGCCACCGCGAGATGCGGTACTCCTTGAGTGACGGCGACAACTCACTGCCATTACACCAGCTGACAACGATATGTGCTTGACCCGCAAACTGTCGTGCGAGTTCTGGGGATACCAGATTCCCCCGTTTCGAAAACTGATACCGAGAATGAGAGTTGCGCACAGATTCCATCATGGCGAGCAGCGGAACGTACGCTGTCGTAACGAATTCATTCAACTTGTTGATAACACGGTCCGACCTGGTGGGTCGGGCAGCATTTAGGTAAGCGAGCTGTTCAAGGGCGCTTGTATCGAAGAGACAGGACGTCAAAAGGCATCCTCCGAAGGTGCGCGTGCTGCTACTTGTGCTGCCGCACGCCTCAACGCCTGGGACTGCTCTTGATCTAACACTTCCTGGAAGTGCGCCAGTAGGTCCGCACAAATCTCGAGAAGGTCAACATGCGCGACTCGACTCTTGCTAACAAAGCACGAGGGTCGTAGGTTTGGTTTCTCTAGACGCCGCTCCAGATAGTTCTTTTCTGACTCCCGCCCTGTGAGATACACAACCGGAAGTGCCAGCCCGTCAGGTCGAGTCTGGCGCAATTCCCGAACAATGTCATAGCCGATTACGCCATTTCCCAAATCATGATCAACGATAAACACCGCAGCCTCAACTGAATGAAACTCAGACTCTGCGAATGACTTCGCATCAAGATAATGACGAATTCTCCAGCCGCGAATTTCAAACCTTATTCGAAGTGCATCAATCATCGCCGCTTCGTCATCAAGTACAACCACAGTTTTTATCAGCTCAGTCACTTGGCTCCTCGCAAAGACGAAATTGTATCAAGAAGTGAGCTCCGGGTTGACCATCTCGAACCAATTGAATTGTGCCATCGGCACTCTCCACCACACTTCTCACTAAGGCCAACCCCAAGCCAAAGCCGTGACCAGAACGGGTAGTAAAACCTCGTGTGAATATCTGCTCTTCCATGTCCTCCGTAATCCCGCCGCCGTTATCGCGAATTGAAATTGATACCAGATCCCCAACACGATGTTGCTTCGGTGCCAAGACACTTACTCGGATTCTTGGGTGTTGCGGAGCATTGGTCTTCAGCTCAGTCAATGCGTTATCAATTAGGTTTTGAACAACGGTTTTCAGTCCATACTCGTTGATGGCCACCCAGTACTTCTGTGGGGCGATATTGCTGACTAACGAAACCCCACGTGACTGAGCGGTCATTTCACACTCCTTCAATACTTTCGCGAGCGTATCTGAAACCTCACATAGTCCTGAGATGTTTGGATCGGCAATATCGCTGTAACCCTCGATTCGCTGACTGAATTTTCTGGTTAGCTCCAATGCTTCGCGAACTCCCACGACAACCCCAGGGTGGGAGGACTCGCCCACAGAATCACCTATCGCTTGCAATCTAAGCGACAATTGCGCAATAAAGTGCGACATCTCGTGGCGTAAATCGTCCAGTACGCGGCACAATGCCTCAAAGTCCAAGGAACCAGAAGCCGTAAGAGCCAGACCCACATTTGAGGGTTTGACGGAACTGATCTCCAACTGTTCTCGGAGCGTGAAGTCGTCTTCTTGGATTCCGAGAGAGCGCATCTGTGCAATGAGTCGCTCAACATCAACACGGCGTCCGGCATGGCGATAGGCCTTTGCAAGAAGATTAAAGAGAATCCGATGCGAACGTTCTTCCAAACCAGTGATTGACGCCTTATAGGAGTCGTAAATCCGCTCAAGGTCTTCTGGTGGTAAGTGACGAACGAAGTCACTCAACAGAGTCCCTAAGTGCCACGAGTTTCCCAGCCCCCGTCTGATTAACTCCTTAAAGAGTGAGAGCGCTGGCAAGATCTTGAGGGCCGCGCTCGCAGCCACGAACAGCCGCTCTAGTTGTTCGTCGGACAGCTCCGTTGAATGCTTGAGTAATTCATCGAGAGGCTTGGATGATTCCGACGAAGTGCTCTCAGATTCCCTTGACTGCGTGACTTGCTCTCCAATACGGATGATTGGTGAGTTGGGACTGAGTTCTCTAAGGAGTTGCAATGTGGAGCTGGACATTCGAGTATCGTTCCCAAAGAGCTGCTTTATCAACTGCGCTTCCATTGTCCGACCAAAGTCAGCCGCGAGAGCCTGGTCGCCTCTTCTCGTAATGATCTTCACTTGTTCGCAAAGCCCCTCATAAAGTTCATGTTTTTGATTCGTCCTCAGGACCTCAAGTACATCAAACAAGTCATACGGCGAAACATTCAGGGAGCCGACTCGAGGAATCAGGTCTGATAATGGATTCCAGTCACCCAACTGCACTTGCGTAAGTGCCAATCGATATTCAAGATAGGCATCAACTGATCCTGCTCTCTCTGCAACATTGAGGATCTCTAGAGCCTCTCGAAACCTCTTTCTGGAGAAGAAGTAATCAACAATGAGGCCAAAAGCTCGCGCATCTGGCACGAAGTTATTGGTTGACCGTTGAAGATACGACAGCATCTCATGTCCACGATCAAGTGCCGCCAGAGTCTCTAATGCAACCATTAGGACGTGGGAGTCTCTCGCCGATGTTGCAGATTGAGTTTTCTGAAGTACTGCCCAAGACTCACTAGCCCTATTTGCTCGGTTGAGCTCCCGACAGATGAGTGCGACCGCGTGGGCATCCGGTACAAGACCCATCTCTTCGCAATCAAGAGAGAAGGCGAGCAGTCCGTCCACGTCTCCCTTGCGTTTGAGATAGCGCATGAAAGGCCATAAATGGAATTGAAATGACAAATCTTCACTTCTCATTGCCCAACGTAGGTACTTATGAGCTGAGCGCGGTAGTTGAGCCGATAGATGCGTTTCAATCATCGGTGCAAACTGGTGTCCATTGAGACGATATCTGCTCTCCAAAATGTCACCGAAGACAAGTTCTGCAAAGCTCACACACTTAAGAAGTTCATCCGGACTTGCTTCTTCTTCAACTTTTGCGTTTGCAATGACGGAGGTGCTCTTCAACACAACTGTCATGAAATACCCCCGCTGTCCGATGACACTTGCGTCACGATATTGAGAGTAGAGCTGCCGCAAACCTTCAAGATTCCGCGCCACGCCGTGAGCTCGAGCGCTTTCGGCCAGCATCTGTACATTGTTGCTCTCTAGATTCAGTCCTCCCAGATTCAGTCTTCCCTCTGGTGCGACGAGTGCCGTCTCTGATCCCGATTTGCTTGTAGAAGTGCTGTCTCTGATGGTCCGCAGTCTGTCCCTCAACAACTCGAGATCTATCTCAGGAGGGTTCGGTTTGAGCTGCGAGTCAGACGCATGACGCGCAACTTCGTATCCTCTGGCCGCAAGGGACTTGGCAACGTGCAACCTAAAGGCAATTGACTTATCACTCGCGGTCAGTTCACGAATCTCAGACTGAGCGGCTTCTCCGAAGCCTAGTGAAAGCTGCACCATTACCCAGTCAAGTTTTGACTGATCGTTGAATGCTTGTTGCTCCTCAAGGAATTTTCTCAAGCGATCGGCCTCAATTGGGTCGTGGGTCTCCCTACAGATCTTGAAGCCCAACGATGCAACAGGCGAGCGTGGACTCTCTTTGAGAATCTCCCATACCGCATTCAGAGCTCCCAGCTTGTCCCCGCCATCAAAGGAGAGCCTGGCGTCCCGCTCCTTGATCTGGAGTGACTGCATTGTTGCTGCCTACCTCAGCCACATTACGCCAGAGTTGTGGCGCTCTATCCAAACGTGATGCCCAATAACTGGGGAAGTCTGACGGTGAGAAATCAACATTGTGTAGTTCTCACTGCCGGCTATTACCGAAACCGTACGACCATCAATTGCGGTGACCTCAGCGAGGAATGACTCAACGTTTACTCCTACACGGCAGGCACGTCTCTCAGACGCTATTCCAGGCATCGCGGAATTCGGCTCCACAAGGACAACGCAATCCAATCTGTCTCCCACTTCTGGGTCCGGAGTGACAAGTTCAGCCTCGTCAATTATGAACGTTGCGTCACGCGCGTCATCACAAACAGTTACCGATTTAGCATCTACGGAGATTACGGTGAAGGGTAGCGTCATCTCACCAAACAACACTTGATACCTAGCGGACGAACCGAAACTTCCGAGATTGAAATAGAGATCCATCATTTTGATACCTATCGGAAATCTACAGATCTCACCACGAACCGACAACTCTGAGTCCACAGGATTTCCTCTGAACATCATAAATAGATCCATTACCGATACTGATAGGCCAGCACTTACAGAAGTTTCCCCACACACTCCTC
>Ga0194118_10007408_pt1 | contig 10573 bp, 26 predicted proteins | sample TA2MahsurfametaG_2_FD_148662 | JGI IMG/M metagenome (GOLD analysis project Ga0194118, IMG submission 148662) | Freshwater microbial communities from Lake Tanganyika, Tanzania - TA2015013 Mahale N5 surface | ecosystem: Environmental > Aquatic > Freshwater > Lake | place: Tanzania: Lake... | reverse complement strand
TAAGAGACAAGGCAGCGTATGATCCTGTCTATCAGGAAATGCGTAAAGAGTGGAGAGCAGCAGAATAACCGAAAAGGATAAGATTTAAAAAAGCATCTTGGGAATAAATACTTAGACTTTGCAGTTGGATTATGGAACTGCTTAAAGAAGACGATATATTACTTCGCAGGAAGTCAAAAAGAGTTGATAAAATAGATGATACGGTACGCAACATTGCTGCAAACTTAATGCGTACAATGTTTGATAATAATGGAATTGGTATTGCAGCACCACAAGTTGGAATCCTTAAACAGATTATCGTAGTGCTTGTTGGAGATAATCCAAAAGTAATGATAAACCCCGAGGTGCTTGATATCTCAAAAGAATATTGTGTGATGAATGAGGGTTGCCTATCTTTTCCGAGACAATTTTATGACATTGAGAGACCAGAAAGAGTTAAAGTTAAATATCGTGGACTTAATGGTAGACCTGTGATAGAATGGTGCGATGGAATGGAGGCACGTTGTGTACTTCACGAAATCGATCACATTAATGGTATTGTATTCACTGAAATAGTTAAAAATGACTCCGAAGGAGAAAGCGCAACTTTATCATAATATCTGGTGCTGTGCTTATCAGCGTCGATATAACGCAAAAGTTGCTGGCGACTGGGATCGATATGATCGAGAGCACACAACAATTTTAATGTGCCTTCACATTGCTGACTGGGCAAAGTTTGATACAGATCAATTTCGTCACTTAAAAACAGTATGAGGTGCTAGATGCTAGATATTAAAGAAAAGAAGAAGGGATTTAAGTAATGTTTTCCCGACCATTACTAGGAACCAATACCGATAAGGTCAAACTGTCTTGGTTTGAGTATATTTGGCACTCTTGTATCATTCAGGGATGGTATAATTGTTGGTATGCTTATAAGAACTGGGCAGATTTGATGGGTAACAACTATCAAGATTATGCCTTACTTGTAAGTGATGATCCACTGGAACAGTGTATTCTATATTTTTGGGATTCATTGGAAGATGAAATTTACCCTAAAGAATTTCTTGAGCATCTTCTGCAACTTTCTGATGATGTGAAGACAGGAAAGGAAGAAGTTGTGCCTTTGGATGAAGTTTTTGATAGAATGGAAGACCTTCTAAAAGATATGGAGTTAGATGATGACGATTTTTGATACTATGCACGATGAGCGGCGTTATGGTTGGGTAGTAGACAAACGCTACGACTGGATTAATATGCTCACCAAAATGCAGAGTGGCAATCCACGTCGTTTTAAAGAGTTTCAGTATTCACAGCAGACAATTTATCATTACCTAGATAGAATACAACAGGAGCAAAATCTTTACGACTAATGAGCGAAGTAACTTTTGGGGAAATGTAATTTATGATGGTGACAAAGAAAAACCACCCGATTATGGTGGTTGACAATTTTATGGGAGACGCTTACAGTCATCGATTACATTATAACTTTTTTGGACCTGTTGGATTTCCTTGGGTCTTTTTGCCAGATTCCACTTATCCAGATCAAGTTGTAAGTGAATGGAAAAATAATAAAATTGTTCATCCTAATCCACAAGATTATTCTTGCTCACTTGTGCATATGGCATATGTGAAAAGAGATAATTATAAAAGTTCGTATTATGAACTGTTTGCTCCTATTATGGACAATATGCTGGATCTTCTCGAAGCAAATTTAGATTTTAGTCGGGTTAGATTAGGTTTTCATCTCAATCGACAAGTTGATAAACTTCATAATAAACCACACATTGATGATCAAGAAGATCATTATGCTGCACTGTATTATGTAAATGACTCTGATGGGGACACATTTTTCTTTGATCAGTATGATTCACCGTATAGTGGAAGTTCTCAACAAAGATCAGAAGCAATTGATAAAGAAGATCTTACAGTCTATAAAAGAGTATCCCCAAAAAGAAATCGTTTAGTTATTTTTGATGGGCATCAAGTACACGCATCATCAGAACCAAAAATAGCACAATCGAGAATTGTAATTAATTTTAATTTTACTGCTAATAAAAATATATTTAAGGATTTAAAATAATGAACTTCACATCCGAACAATATCGATTGATCTATACTGCGGTTCGCCGCTACCAGATTGAGAAAACTTTGCATAATACTAAAGAGTACAGCGAATGCTCAGAAATACTTGACGAACTGTTTGATTTGGTCTATACTCAACGTGTTGAGCAACCTACCTAATGGATTATACCGAAGAGTTTCCTTTTGATCAGTTTCCCTGGAAACTTGTCCATAAAGATGGAAAAGAAACACGCAAATGTTACTTTCAAACGGAAGAGCATCGTAAGAAGCACATCGATCGCTACAATCTTAAAAAGAAAGATATTCAATTGAGTTATAAGTATGATGTATGAAGAAGCACGGATTTGTTGAGATTTTAACACAAAAAGAGTGTGAACAATCTATTGCTTCAGTAGACAGTTTGCACTCATATTGGGAAAGAGATGTACCTGCACCTTTAAACTCCTATGTATTAGGTGCAGTTACATATCATATTGCTTACTCAGATCTCAATAAACAAAAATATTTTTTAAATCAACAAAAGTTAAATCCATTATTTCATCAGAACTTTAATTCAGTATATCAAAAGTGTCTTGATAAATTAGAAAAATACATTGGACCTTGTCAACTTATTGATTCTTTAGGATATCCAGGATTTCATATTTTTGGACATCCTCCTGGAGAAAAGAATAATGCATTAGATCTTCGTTTAATGCGAGAACCTCTTGCAAAAATACATCAAGATATACCATATGTACATCATATGGAAACTTGGAATAAATTTTCTAAAGTTGATTTGGAAAATACTCTTTCGTTCACATTAACTTTGCAGGCACCAAAGAATGGTGCTGGATTACTATTTTGGAATGATGAGACTTTGCAGCAATATGAGGTAGATAATGAGTATTCACATTATCTCAGGCAAGTAAGTACAAAATCAAATCCAAGTGTAATCCAATACAAAGTTGGAAGTCTATTCTTTTTTATGGGCAATACTCTTTGGCACCAGATTGCTCCTGCTTATAATTTAAATGAAACTGATCGAAGAATTACAATGCAGGCACACGGAGTATTGTGTGATGGTATTTGGAGAATTTATTTTTAATGGAAGTTCATTCTATTCAAGATCCATTTCCTCACCTTATTGTAGATAATATTTACAATGAGAATGAATTGCAATTAATATGGCAAGAACTTGAGTTTTTAACATATTCAACGAAGTGGAAGTCTCCACAAGAAACTGCATCTGCGAAATTAAATGATAGAATTCTTAAAAACAATTTAGGGATATTTCTTGATGGAGATGATGGTGTTTATGCCGATAGAAAAGTTTCAAACATTCTTTCTACCAATAGAAAGATATTAAATAAAGAAATTTTAGGCGAATACGGATCACTGTCTTTTGGATATCAGACTGCCTTTATGACTAATACTGATACAACTCTAATCAGTTACTATGAAGATAGTCATTATTATGAAAAACATAAAGATCACGCTATTATGACTGCTTTAACTTGGTTTTATAAAGAACCGAAAGCATTTTTTGGTGGAGATTTAATCTTCTCAGATTTTGATAAACATACAATCGAACTTAAAAATAATCGTGCGGTTCTTTTTCCATCTTTTATATTTCATGAAGTGGAAGAGATTTGTATGCCAGAACATAAACCTGGGTTTGGTCGATACTGTATGGCACAATTTTTTATGATTGTGTGATATAATAGTCCTGTATTGATAAGTTAAAATGGCAACCCGAACCCACAAAGATAAACACGGCAGCGATTGGACTTGGGAAGAAACTCCCGAAACGATTGAGGCACTTAAACAACTTCACGAAACGGTAAAGCAAGCAAATGAGCGAAAAGAAACTAATTGATGATTGCTTCTATATTGAGCAGAAACGATTTGGTATGTGGGACTCGACCGATCTCGAAGGTAAGGGACTGATAACATCTCTCTCTGAAGACATCTGTATTTCGGCAACTCGTTTCTATCTTAAAGGACGGCAGGAAGGTTTCTCTACGTCCAGAACTTATGATGGGAAAGTTGGAGGTATGTTGTGATCAAACAGATCAGAATATTACTCTGGCAAATAGTTTCTGATTGGGAACATCGCCTGTATCCTTATGAAAAAGAGGACGCTGGTGATTATTACTATACCGTTAAAAATGATGATACTGGAGAGACTTTTATGGTCATCGAATGGATTAAATCTTTTGATGATCGTATTCAGAGACTTCAAGATGAAATGCTTTATGTTAAAAGTCAAATTAGAGAAATAAAAAATGGTAATTAAAAAATTTGTCGATTGGTTTTTCTCTCCAACACAAAAATTCATTGTAGAAAATCATCCTGATCTTTATACTAGACTTATGGAGTTAGAAAACCGTGTCGAACTTCTTGAAAGAGAAAATGTAGGAACTACTAATGAACTTTATCGTATGGAGAATTCTCTCGATGCTCGTATAGATATTATTGCAGAGCATTGTGGAATCAATTACAATGTATGAACTGGACGACTTTGAGAAAGCACTCGCTCACTTCGGCACGAGAGTGGACATCATTGTTGCTCTTGAACTGGGCAACAAAATTGATGCCACAGCAGCATATAAAGAAATTAAAGCAGAGCTTAAAGAACTCAAAAAAGCAAAAAAGAATTACGGAAAGGACTTGTAGTAAGTGTGGTGAGACCAAACCACTTGACAGCGACCACTACCAAATTGTAAAATATTTTAAAACTGGATACTCATACTACTGCAATGAATGTAACAAACCAAAACCCAGAGAATGACTCTCTCACGATTACAGAAAATGAAGATGGATCGCTCACAATGGACTGGGATCCACAAGACTCAAAATGGTCTTGGTTGAATGGGTTGACATCCAAAGAGATCCAAGTTATAGTGGAACAAGCAATCAAAGACCACCTCAATGACAAATAAAGTTTGGGAAGTGATGAACGATCTTGAGATGGTGACATCCAAGATTGTATCTGCTCGTGAGATTATTGATACTGCAACAGAATCAATTCAGAAACACGATTATGATAAGGCAGAAACTCTTGCGATGGCAGCATATGAGTTTCTTGGATATTATCTGGAAGAGTTTGATGAGAAGTTTAAACTCGCCTGGAATGAGACTGTAAAGAAACAACCTCAATATCAATATACCGCAACTGGTGAGAAGTGGGATCTTTATGATGAGGTTATGAAAGAACGAGAATATTACGAGTATAGTCAATCCGAATTAGAAAAACAAAGAGAAATTGATAAAAAACTCTTTGCTTGTGACAAAGACGATCCCTCACCTGAATATAAAGATGCTTGGACTTCTTTCTGGGAAGAAAACTACTATCCAGAAGAACACCAGCAATACACAGAAGAAGAACTGAATGCGATGTGCGATAAAGCAGCATCGGATGAAGAGAAAGAGAAGTGTCGTGAATATAATCTGCGAGAAGCAGAGTATTATGATAAGCGAGTCAAACTGGATGCTGAACATTCACAGCATTATTATGATTACACTCGCAACGATTCAAACCGAGAAAATCCATTCACAACTGATATTGGAACAGTTGTACAAAATGGAGTAACTCACACTGAATATCTCAAAGCAAAAGCAGAAGCAAACTCTGCCTGGAATGATGGTTGGACCAGAGAATACTATCAGAAACTTGTAGATAAGTATGAGGGTAAAAAGGAAGAAAAAACTCTCAACTATGATGAAGCAATTGCCGCTGGTTGGAGAATGACCGATGATGGCATTTGGATGCCACCACAAGAAACTCCTAAAAAGAAGTGGATCTTACCTGTTGAACAAGTTCACGATGACTGTTATGTTTCTTTTCCAGATGATCTGTTAGAAGCAGCAGAACTGAAAGAGGGTGATGAAGTAAACTGGGTAGATAATGGTGATGGATCTTACCTTCTTCGTAAGGTCACTCAACCACTTAAATCCGATGAGTGCTGATGTATACACTTGAAATGCTAAAGTTCCTAGCACCATTTGCTGGGGCTCTGTGTATGGAGAACTTTGTTTATCGTCAGGGAGAACTCTGCAACATTAGGGATTATCCCGCAAATGTGGTAAAATATGATAAACAAGACCCCAAGGATGCCTGCTATAAGGATGGTATCTTTTATCCCCGTTGCAAAGACTTGGATAATCCAGAGGTTCTTCGTTATCACAATCTACTTTATGGGCAAAAATGACTAACTATGATAGACTCATTGATACTCTTGTTATGCATCTTTATGATATGAGAGTTCAAGAAAACTGGGACGAAACCCAGGCAAAAAGAAAAGCACACGAAATTCTAACAACTGTAGAAGCATTTCAACATAACCGATCAACCCTTACTCTTTAATTATGGCATTATCTGAATCTGTAGAAACGAGTTTAAAAGAAGCAGAGGCATCTCTGCGAAATGCACTAGCATATGCTGCTCGTCAAGAACGTCCAATGGTTTGTAGGGTAATTGCTGACCTTATTTCTCGAATTGAGTCTCTACAAAGCACTGATTCTCTGCTTGATAAACTTGAGAATCGTAAACCAGGCGATTCTGGATTCTTCGGCACATTTTTCGGCAAAGATGAGTAATGGCAACACCAAAGGATTTTACTGGTAAGTTTACCTTTCATCGAAAAAAAGACTTTGGATTTATGCCTGGTGACGATTCCGAAGAAACAATTGATGTCTGGTTTTATCGGAGAGAAACTGAAAAACGTTCTCTGAAAGAGTTCCTAGATACTTTACATCCAGAGAATATGGGTTATGATAAACCATCAAATCAGTTGTTTTATCGAGCACCATCTGGTAAATTGTATCGTATAGATTTTATCGAAATGCGTGGTAAATTCGAACCAGTGGGGTATCGTAATGAATGAAAAAAAACCTAACGAACTTGGCAAAGCACTAAAAGAGTGGTGGGACTCTGATGCTTTCAAGGAACTTCAGAAGGCAAATGAAGAGGCAAAGCAACGAGCAATCGGAAAGTATCATATGCTCTCCGAAGAGGATAAGATTGATATGGTGGAAGCAATTACTTACATTATGTGTAAGGCAGAAGAAGAGGGAACCAGTCATCGTGGTCTGCAATCTGCTCTCGGCATTTATCCTGCTGGTTTCTGGGTCAATCACTTGATGGATGTGCATAATGCCTTGTGGGCGTATTATCACGACAAGAAAAAGGAAAAAGAACTTAAAGATGATTTAGATACCCTTGATAAATTTTTAGATAGCGGAGGTATTAATTAAATGATTGCACCCGTGTATGTTGTTGGTTATGGGATGATTGATGGATTAGGAAATAATCCAACCGACTGCTTTGCCAATATGCTTATCGATAAAGATTTTTCTCAAGACATTTCATTTATGGTTGAGAGGAATGAAAAACATTTTAGAGGAATTGTAGTAGATAAAACTTCTATTGAAGTTCCTGATATTCCTGATAAGGTTTTTAAGGTTTTAACTAATTCACAAATACTTGCTTTTCACTCTGTAGATCAGGCATTAAGAATGTCTAAGTTGCCTCTAAGTAGTGATGTTGCAGTTATATTTTCCTCGGTAGCATCTGCAGGTGAGGATACAAAGCACTATCTGGATGCTATTCACTCAGGAAAAAGACTTAATCCTAGACGAGTTGTTAATCGTATTACTGATATGGTTCCAGCTGCAATTTGTAGTCAGTATGGTTTCATGGGAGCATCTGTTTCTCTTGAAGCTGCTTGTTCTACTGGATTATATACAATTGATTATGGACTTAAACTTTGTGATGAGTATGATTATGTGATAGTTGGATGTAGTGATGCCAATATGTATTATGAACAAATGAAGTTTTTCTCAGTGCTTGGAGCTCTGGGAAATTACAACTGTCCCTTTGATGATAAAAGGGAGGGATTTATGTTAGGTGAAGGGGCTGGATGCTTAATTCTTCAATCTGAGAAAAAAGTTAAAGAATATAATAGTAATGTTTATGCCAAACTTTATCCTGCTGGATATGCTTCAGATGCTCTAGATATGACTGCACCAGCGATGGATAATAGAGGTGCAAAGATTTCAATTTCAAAGGCACTTAAAAATTCAGGGTTAAATATTTTTGACATTGATGTCGTGTCCTCTCACGGAACTTCTACTCCAATTGGAGATCCGATTGAATATAATGTAATTGCTGATCAATTTGATGATGTGCCAATATATGCACCAAAGAGTAAAATAGGACATACTTTAGGTGCTGCTGGTATGTTAGAGACAATTTATGCAATTATGTCAATGCAGAGTAAAGTAATTCCACATTGTCAAAATCTTGAACATTGCTCTTTTGACCACTCTAATCTTTTATCAAAAGAAACAAGACAATTAAAGGATAAAGTATTGAGAACTTTAAATAATTCCTTCGCATTTGGTGGTAAATGTGTTAGTCAAGTTATAGAACTATGATAAAAAAATTTACAGAACCTCCATTTTGGGAGGATATCTTAACTGAAGAACCAATATATCAAAAGTTAATTATCAACTTTGATATCATTGAAAAAGAACTTATAAGACTTCATAAAATTGGAAAATTTACAAAGTTATTTTACAAATATCCTGTTCAAAAGAAAAATCTTAAACTTAAAGGAACTGATTGGTGGTTTATTGATGAAGACACAAATTGGAAAATTTCTCCCATTTTTGGTGCAAAACACGATAAAAACATTCATAAAAGAACTAGTAAATTTAAAGTCTACTATTACGAATTCATTGCTTTTATTGTAAGAATTTTATGTCCACAGACCACTAATCTATTGATACAAGATTTTAAAGATGGTAAAATATTAAATGCATCCATTCCTGTTCTTTATCCAAATTCTGAAATTAGACCTCATCGTCATCCAACATTTAATAATAAACATAGGATGAATTATCATTTATGTGTTACTGAAGATCCTGAAGCATATTTGACTGTTGGATATGAAACAAAGTCTTGGAAGAGGGGAGAAATTATCGCTTTCAAAAATAGTGGACCTTATCGCCACAGTGTAGTTCATAATGGTAAAAATATTAGAATTATTCTAATGTTGGAATTAGACGTGGACTACTTAAAACAATACGGTGTCTTTAAGGGAGAGAGAGTTAAAGATGAGTCAAAGGATTAAAAAATTTACAGAACCAGCTTTTTGGAATAATTTTTTAGAAATAGAACCATTATGCCAATCTTTAATTACCAACTTTTTAGAGATTAAGAAAGAAGCACTTAGATTGCAAAAGATTGGATTTTTATACGGTAAATTTCCTGTCAGTGAGATTAAATTAAAAAACGATCAAAGACTTCAAGTTTATATCATTAACAAATCAGTTAGATGGTCTATCGCCCCCATATTTGGGAGTCGTTATGACGCTCACGCTAAAAGAAGAGCATCTAAACTTATGTTATTGAATGCGGACATTGGTGCTTTTTTCATTCGATTATTGTGTCCAAATACATATAAATTGTTGAAGGATTATTTTAAACAAGGAATTGTATTGAATGCATATTTTACAATGGCATCACCAGGAGTTCATATCAAACCACATATTCATCCGATTGAAAATGGTGTTCATCGGATGAATATTCATCTTGGCATCTGTTGTGATCCTGATGCTACTGTAACTGTAGGAGAGGAGACTAGAACCTGGGAGGAGGGTAAATTGCTGGCGTTTAAAAATAGTGGACCATATAGACATTCTGTTGAACATAAAGGGACGAAAGATCGTATTATTCTAATCGTAGAACTTGATGTAAAATACCTAGAACAATACGGTGTCTACAAGGGACATCGAATACTAAATAGTTAAGTAATGTAACGTGATCCCGAAGAAAATATTAAGTTAATAGATACTAATGTATTGTAATGCTAACATTGAGATTCATCGCAAACGACCCTATGACCCTTGCAAAGACTGGACCCGAAACTCTTTCACAAGAAGAGTGGAACGAACTTGTAGCACTTAAAGACGCCATCACCTATCGTCCCAGTTCAGTTTCTGCTGAAAAGATGGAAAAGTTCACGGAATTGATGGTTCGATCACTTGAAGGCAAGAGTGATACACCTCCACCAAAGAACTGGCGTGGTAGTTCATTGAGCGAATGATAAAATAAATATATCAACTCGATACATAACAATGAACGACATCGACCAACACATTCAGAAGGATGTGGATCTTTTGAATGACCCAACAATCTCTCCACAATCAAGACGGCACACGGAAGAAGAACTAGAAGCACTGAAGGCATATAAAGAACATCACCCAGAAGACTCACACGATCCCACATCACTGGAACTGTGGTGTGATGGTCATCCTGATGCAGTGGAATGTAAAGTTTATGATGATTGAGGACAGTTTCGAAACTGGCACAAGACCCTGCCAATGACCTGCTAGAGGCATTATACTAACAAGGTAATCAACAAAAGCCCCCAATGGCAACTCGTGGTCGCATCGGCATTGAACTCACTGATGGTTCTATCCTTTCTGCTTATCACCACTGGGACTCGTATCCCGAATGGTTGGGTCG
>Ga0194118_10007404_pt1 | contig 10580 bp, 11 predicted proteins | sample TA2MahsurfametaG_2_FD_148662 | JGI IMG/M metagenome (GOLD analysis project Ga0194118, IMG submission 148662) | Freshwater microbial communities from Lake Tanganyika, Tanzania - TA2015013 Mahale N5 surface | ecosystem: Environmental > Aquatic > Freshwater > Lake | place: Tanzania: Lake... | reverse complement strand
CGCCGTCGTTGTCGATGGAGGTGAGGTGGGTGTGCGCGTCGATGAAGCCGGGGAGGAGGGTCTGACCGGCGAGATCGATTGTCCGTGCGCCAACGGGGATCCGGATCTGCGCTGCCAGGCCCACGGCGGTGATGCGTTCGCCTTGGACGAGGACGACGGCATTGGGGATCTGGGTGCCGTCGCCGATGATCACGCGATCGGCACGGAGGGCGGTCACCTGGGCCGATTGGGCCGGGAGGAGTGTGGCGGCGCAGAGTCCGGCCACGAGGTGCAGGGAAGAGAATCGCATCCCGGAAAGGTGCAGCGGGATGTCCGACCTCCGATAGTAGGCGACAAGGCGCCATTTGACACCCAAACATTCGGACCCCCCGATATCCGAGAGGGTCGAGCGGCACCTATCCTTCGTCGGGGAGGGGCACTGTGATGCGTATCCTGGGAGTCAGTCTGATGATCTTCCTTGCGTCAGGTCAGGTGGAGGGACAGATGCGGGGACTGACGCTCGATGCCGGGCCGGGCGCCCTGCGGGTCACGGCGGTACGTGCCGCCACTCCAGGCGCCCGCGCCGCCCTGCGGGCCGGGGATCTCATCGAGCGGATCGTGGATGAGCGCTCGGGGACGGCGATCGCGACCACCCCGTCAGAGATCCTGACACGGCTCCGTGGTGCCGAACCACTCTCTCTCGTCGTGCGCCGTGGGACGCAGACCGTCATCGCACGCCTCGAGGGGGAGGACGGACCGAGCGTTCCTTCCTTCGATGATCAGACCTCGGTTCCCTCATTTGACCGCCCGACCAGCGTTCCGTCATTCGATCGCCCCGTGCCTGTCCCCTCGACCGGGGGATCTGTGACCGTGCCAGCGACTGAACGTCAGTCGAGCGAACGACCGTCTGCCACGGCGGCGCTCACCCCACCGGCCGCTACGTCGCCGGTCCCCGAGCGGAGCAGTGGACCTGACCGCACCTGGCGCCGCGCGTGCGCCGAGTTGCGTGGTATCCGACCCAACCGCGTCTATCAATGGCTCTCGGCGTCCGGAGCGGCGACGGAGAAACTCTGGCTCAACGGCGACGGGAGCTACGCGCTCCATCGGAGCAGCGCTGTCTCGTCGTTTGCGGAGGATGGGTGCTATCAGATCCAGGGGAAAGGGATCACGCTCTATGCGGTGGCGAGTTCGGCGCTCGCGACGAGCGTCGGTGCGACGCGCGAGGGGACGGTGACCCTCGGGAGCAGTTCGACTCCCTTCACCCGGCGGACCCTCACCGTGCAGTTGATCGACGGCGGGCGTACCGGGCTCGTGCTGGATGGCGAACAATATCGCCTCGCTGGCAACGATCGGTGACGGACCGTCTCTAGTTGGTCGGATTGGGTCGCGCGCCGACGCGCAGGGTTCATCCGATGGGAGGACGAGTCCCACGGATACGGTCGAGACATCACCCATGAATTACCCGAGAGTTACAACCTAGAGTACCCGTACGACCACATACCTATGACCGGCGACCGTCGGAGGAGACCAGCCAGACCCGTTGTCCGTTTGGAGCAATCGCCAGCGAATCCCCCTCACCCGCCATCACGTCACTCCGCCGCGATCACCGCCACCAGATGCTCACCCCGAACCGCCCACCGATCTGTAGATCGTCGAAATTGCGAACCTCGGCCGCCACCCGCCACGACATACGGTCCGTCGCGCCAATCTTATATCCGAGGTCAGCACCGAAATCGAAGGTCGCATCCGCATCCCCCAACTTTGTGACGGACACCCCGGGGGCCAGGAAGAGCCCACTATGCCCGCGATTCCCACTCAAATAGAAGGGCGCATACACACCGAAGTCGAGATTGAGTGTGCCATCCTCTCCGTCTGGCTTCGAGTAGTCGAACGACGCCCGCGGTTCGAGCGCCACGGCATCGGACAGATAGACCCCCAGGGCCAATGCCCCCGGGATCCCGGCTTGGAGGCGCGTCCCCCCCGTGGTGCTGAGTCCGGCGAGGTCGATGCGAACCTCCTCCACCCGGACCTGAGAGAACTGCGCGGAGGCGGCGGTGGCCATCGTCGCGAGGAGGACGGCACCAGCGAGGATGGTCCGAAGTGCAACCTGCATGGGTGCTCCCGTGATGAGGAATGAGGCCTGCCCACTCCGGCCAGCCGGGGGCCTCCCAAATATGCCAGCGTCCGGTCGGTGCGGCTACCGGAGCGTTATAATCGCCGCGATGCCCAAGCCACTGCATTGCGGCGCCTGGACCACGGCCTAAGATTCGATGCCGACCGACATGACAAGAAGACTCGTCACTCTCCTGCTCGTCCTCCTGGCTGCAGCATGTCGCAACGAGGCAGGAGGAGACGAGGGAATGCCGATCTCGCGGTCGGCAGACGTGACCGTGGACCGAAGGGTTGGGTCGCACCAGGTGGTGAGCACACCATCCTCCCCACGGACGCACTTTGCCGGGAATTGGTGCGATGATTCACGAGAGCTTCTTGATGAAGGCCGGTTCTTTCAACGCACGATCAATCGTGATGCCGATGGGCGCATCAGCGGTGAATATTGCAGCGGTGGCCCATTCGAAGAATATCTCTCTGCGAGCGTTTCGGACGATGACACACTGACCCTGTTCTTCGATGTTCTCGCAGGCTTTATTTCCTTTATGAGTCTCCATGACGAAGGCGTTTTGGCGGAATGTCGAGGAACTCCGGTCGGGTCTGGGACGCTCGCAGACAGCAACACACCCGTCGTGACGCTCGTGCCAAACAGATGTTCATGCCTTCAGCGGGCTACCCAACCACTGCGAGGCTTGGCCGAGGGAGAGCGTTGTGCCCAGGATGACTGAGGAAACGCCAGTATGCGAAACCCTGTCTGGATCGTACCACCTTGCGCGGTATCGTGGGAAATGTGGGCGACCCTCGGGGTTTCCCTAGAATGAGCTTGCTTCGCGAGGACGCAGATGAGCACCAGGTGGCTCGGGAGGCGGGCGCTCTGATACCCTCCAGAGACGCCCGGCGATATCACACCGAGGGGTGGAGGCTGGTCACATGAAGGTACTTGGATATCTGTGTTATCTCTTCGGGATCGTTGATTTCGCCGGGATGTTTCTGGGCTATGATCTGACGGGCGTCAGTTGGTCACCCATCGTGGCGGGTGTCATCGGGTCTGCCCTCATCACCCAGGCGGACAAGACCTCCACGCCGTCAGAGCGGGCGTCTTGACTGTGCAGAGGTCGAACCGACATCTAACCGCAACGCTCGCCATCGGAATAGGTCTCCTCATGCTGGGGGCTCGCGCGAGTACAGCGCAGCAGACCGGCGTCGCGGCACGGCCATCAGGAGCCAGCTCCCCGCAGGGGAAGTCGGGCCCCAGTTTCGACTGTCGGAAGGCAACGACCGCGTACGAGCGATTGGTGTGTAGGACGCCGGAACTCGCCATCGCGGATCGAGCCCTGGCGACCGCCTATCGCAATGCGCTCGCGACGCATCCGCTCCCCACCTATGTGCGCGAGCGACAGCGCCTCTGGCTCCCGAGCCATGGGCATTGCGCCTCGGGAGACCAATCGGTACGGAGGTGTCTCGTCAGTGTCTACGAGCGTATACAGGAATTGAAGCGCATTCCCACAGCCGTCTACTCCGATGCGGAAGACGGAGCGTTCAGCTACTATGCTGGACATGCCGTCTTCGAGCTCTTTGCACCGACGGTCAACGGTCAGATCCCCTTCGCCATCTGGGGTGGTGCGCGCATCCTTCGATCCGCGAACGCCTATACCGAATGCCATGGCACGGGGATGCTCGACGGGGTCTCGGGGGAGGTGATCGCATATGAAGGAGACGGCCCCCTCTCGATCAGGCTGGGCCAGAATCGGACTCGGCTCATCCTCGACCAAGACCTGCCGTGCATGGGATTCGCTCGGATCCTGGCGGGGGAGTATCCCGCCATCCGGCGCTGACGCGCGTTACGGGACCACTGGGAAGACCACCGGCACCCAGCGCCCATTCCGCCGCGTCAGTGCATTATATGTTCCGTCCTGATAATTCTCCGCGACGATCTCATCGACGCCATCGCCGTCCAGATCGTCGAACTTGAAGACACTCCAGCCATACCGGTCGGTCGGGCCGTGCAGTAAATTCCCGTCGTGCGATTCGGGAAAGAAGGCCTCGTCCATCTCGAAACGGCCTCCCTGATTGCGGAATACGGTCAGTCGTGAGGCGGAATAGATGGGGTCGTTGCTGCCGGGCGGATTGCCACCACGCTGCGCCAATTCGACGAGATCGAGATCGCCATCCCCATCCACATCGATGATCTCGATATCCATGACCGCCTGATAGGTCGCCATCGGAAGGACGACCGTGCGATTGGCCGAACTGAAGGAGCCGCGATCGTTGTAGATGATCGTGGTCCCCGTGAACGGACCACGCACGATGATGTCATTCCACCCGTCCCGATCGATATCCACGATCTCATAGACGAGAGGAGAGTGCGCGCCGAGCGAATAATCCATGCGACGGGAGAATCCGCCGCGCCCATCGCCGCGCCACAGGAAGGTCGCAGTGATGACATCGACGTGGCCATCACCATCCAGATCTCCTGCGGCGCCATTGTGGAACCAATACCGATCCGGATTGGGGATGTCCCGCACATCAAACCGCCCATCCGTGCGCCCGATGAGCACGGTGAAGTTGCCGGTGTAGTTGCCGGGAATGCTCTCATCGACCCCGAGGGCGATGAAATCGGCAATCCGGTCGTTGTTCACATCGGTCTTGAGGATCTTGTGTGCATTGAGGCCAATGGTGCTACTGGTGAATGGCGACGGCCCCGCTTGGGTGAACCGACGATCATCTCCGCTGTTGAGATACCAGCGCAACACACCAGTGCCGCCCTCTGGATGGAAGGTGACGAGGATATCCTGGAATCCGTCGCCATCGATATCGTGATACGCCTGTCCATTCCCGAAATATCCCTTGCGATCGAGCCGGTCATCGAAGTGTTGATGGTACGACTCATCATACCCCCACGTGAACGCGATCCCAGCCCGCTGGTTGCGGATCGATTCCTGATACAGCGGGAACACGCGCCTCGAATGACCCGGTGTTGTCGCAAGCTCTCGGCATGCCGTCGTGAGGAGGCCGCACGATCCAATGGTCCCGATAAGGACGCACGTTCGAATGACGGTCGAGCGCGTCACAGGTATAAGGAAGGGTTGAGCAAAAGGATGTGACGGCGCATCAGTATCGACCCAGGTCGGACGCCGAACCCATCTTCCCTATGTAGCCGCTCCCCCGGACCTCGGCGAGCAGTCCGGCATCGGTCGTGCCCCAGAAGAGTTGATGATAGAGCAGCAGCATCTTCGGTGCGGCGCGATTCGCCAGTGCGGCGAGTTCGGTGGTCGAGGTGTGCGCCGAGGCGTGATACGCCTGCCACGCCGGCGGTCGCGTCTGATAGCGCTCGGCGGAGTACACCTCATGCACGAGGAGGTCACAGCCACCGCACGCGGTGACGACGGCGTCGCTCGCACGGGTGTCACCGGAGATCACGATCGAGCGATCCGCACTATCGAATCGATAGCCGAAGGCGACCGCCCAATCGCCATGTGGGACGGCGAAGGCCGTGACGGCGACATTCCCATCGTCGAAGACCTTCCCGGGCGTGATCTCGTGCACCCGCACCTGATAGCCGGTGGGATTCGCAGGTTCGAGTCCGTCGATGCGATTGCGGATATCGGCATCGTATGCCGCGAGGAGATGATCGACCATCGCCTGGGTGCCCGGTGGACCAAAGATCTCGAGGGGCACGTCGCGCTCGAGGGTCCACGCCGAGAGGATCAGATCCGGAAGGCCGACGGTGTGATCGGAGTGGAGATGGGTGAGGAAGAGGGTGCGCAGGTGGCGGGGCTGGAGCGCGGAGTCGGCATGGACCGCCGCCGCGGCCGCGGCGCGGCGCACCACGCCGGGACCGGCGTCGACGAGGTACGACCGTCCTCCACGTACCACCGCGAGCGCTGGCCCACTCCGATCAGGATCGGCATTCGGAGTCCCGGTGCCGAGCATCACGAGCGCCGTCTGCTGCGCATGCCCGAGTGCGGGTCCGAAGGCGAGGTACGTGAGTACGACCCAGCACGATAGGCGCATGAGATGACATGGCATGGCAACATGGAAACGTACCACGGTCCTGATCCCTGTGCGACGGGACGCCTTACGCGGACGGGAGGTCGGCGAGAGATTAACAGGGGATCGGATCGGACGTCATATCATCGGATCCAACATCAGCACCCTCCCATGCGCCGACGCTTCCTCTTCCTCTCCCTGCTCGTGGTGACGGTCGGCTGTTCTGAACACGCCACCGATCCCTTCGCCGAGGGACATGCCGCCATCCGGGCGGCCCTGCTGATCGATCCGGAGAACCTGCCACGCTATGCCGGGGTCACGCTGCCGGCGTACTTCGACGCCGCGGTGCTGGGGCGAGAGGATCGCACCATCGGGGCGCCGATCACCGATGCCGGGGCGACCCTCGGGCGGGTGCTGTTCTATGAGCGGCACCTGAGTCGGAACGGGACGGTCTCCTGCGCGACCTGCCATGCACAGACCGCCGCGTTCGGGGACACGGCGCGGTTCAGTCGGGGGTTCGAGGGGGCGCTGACCTCGGCGCATTCGATGCGCTTGGTCAACATGCGCTTCAATGAGAACGGCCGCGCCTTTTGGGATCGCCGAGCCGCTTCACTCGAGGCCCAGTCGACGCAGCCGATCCAAGACGCCGGGGAGATGGGCTTCGACGCGGCCCATGGTGGGATCGCGGCGGCCCTCACGGAGCTGCGCGCACGGCCCTACTACGCGCCGCTCGCCCAGATGGCGTTCGGCGACTCGATCCTCACTGAGGATCGGGTACAGCGGGCGCTCGCCCAGTACGTGCGGAGCATCATCTCGACCACCAGCCGATGGGATCTCGCCGCCGCTCCGGTCTTCACCTCCACCAACCCACAGGGATCGCTCAATGGTCTCTTTCCGACGCTCACACTCGAAGAGAACCAAGGGAAGCAGCTCTTCCAAGGAAGTGGATGCGCCGCCTGTCATGTCCCGCCGAGCTTCTCGCTGAACGCCAATTCACGAAGCAACGGGCTCGATGCGGGTGAGACGCGCATCTTCCGTTCGCCCTCATTGAAGCAGATCGGCTGGAGTGGTCGTTTCATGCATGACGGCCGCTTCTCGACACTCGAGCAGGTAGTGGAGTTCTACGACAATGGTATTCAGGCGGGGCCGGCGTTGGATAACCGGCTGATGGCGCCGCCACTCGCTCCTGGTGGTCCACCGAGCGTGATCCCGCGCCGCTTCGGGTTCACGGCGGAGCAGCGTGCGGCGCTGTTGGCCTTCCTGCGGACGCTCACCGACGAGACACTCGCGGTGGATGCCCGGTTCAGCGACCCCTTCCGGCGCTAGACCATGTGGTGGCGTCTGGTGGCCCTCCTCTTCGTCGCCGCACAGGCCCGTGGCCCATTCCGGGAGATCGGCCGGGGTCTCTTCGGGGGAATCACCTTTGGGGCACATGAGTTCGGCCACCTCTTCTTCGCGCTCGTCGGGAACGAGCTCATGACCATCGCCGGTGGGTCGCTGATGCAGCTCCGGTACCCGGGATGGGGTGGGTATCGCGATCGCCGGCCTCTGGCTCGCGGCGGCCCTCGGCGACCTCTCGTGGTACGTCGGGGATGCGCAAGCGCTCGAGCTCCCGCTCGTCTCCCTGGGGGGTGAAGGGAACGATCACGATTGGAACTACCTCCTCCGAACCTTCGACCTCCTACGGAGCGATCTCGCGATCGCCGATCAGCTGCGTCGCATCGGCGATCTCATCTGGTTCGGCTCCGTGATCGGCGGACTCGTCGCCTGCTGGCGACATTGGCAGAACCGGCGCCCGCCAGAGCCCCATTCCTACTGACCGCGGGGTATCTTCCAGCAGACCTCTCCCCTGGGTATCGCTGTGCTCTGGACCTCCTTCCGTCTAATCCTAGGCCTCACCGTCGTGGCGATGCTCTCGCTCGCGACCATGGCCGTTGCGCAGTCCGCCCCGCGCGTCATCGTCATCCCGATCGAGGGGACGATCGACATGGGGCTCGCCCCGTTCGTGAAGCGGGCGCTCGCCGAGGTGGAGGAGTCCCAGGCCGATGCCTTGATCCTCGACATCAATACCCTCGGTGGTCGCGTCGATGCCGCCGTGGTGATCCGTGATGCGCTCCTCGCGTCGCCGGTGCGCACGATCGCCTTCGTGAATCGCCGTGCGATCTCGGCGGGGGCGCTGATCAGTCTCGCGGCGAAGGAGATCGTAATGACCGAGGGAGCGACGATCGGCGCCGCGACCCCGGTGCAGCTGAGTCCCACCGGCGGCGAGGCGAGCCCGGTGGAGGAGAAGACGGTCTCGTATGTCCGGAAGGAGTTCCGCGCGACGGCAGAGAGCCGTGGGCGTCCGCTCGCGATTGCGGAGGCGATGGTCGATCGTGATGTGGAGATCCCGGGGCTCAACCCTAAGGGGAAACTGTTGACGCTGACGACGAACGAGGCGTTGGCACGGAAGGTCGCCGATCGCCAGGCGAACACCTTGGATTCGTTGCTCAACGGGATTGACCTCGGCACCGCTGAGATCGTGCGACTTTCACCGAACTGGGGCGAGGGGTTCGTCCGACTGCTCACGAATCCGGTGGTGGCCTCGCTTCTCCTCTCGATCGCGACGCTTGGGATCATCATCGAGCTCAGGACCCCGGGGTTCGGCGTACCGGGTGGGCTCGGGATCCTGAGTCTCATCCTCGTCCTCGCGGGCCACTACACGGTGGAGCTCGTGGGGTGGGAGGAGCTGATCCTCGTGGGGCTGGGGCTGACGCTGATCACGCTTGAGGTCTTCGTGATCCCCGGATTCGGGATCGCGGGGATCGCCGGGATCATCTCGACCCTCGCGGGCTTCTCGTTGAGTCTGATCGGTCATGGATCGACGTTGGCGGCGTTCTTCGGGGCGATGGGGCGCGTCTCGCTGGCGATGATTCTCGCGCTGATCGGGAGCCTCGTCGCCTTCCGATTCATCCGGCATACGCCGTTCAGTCGGCAGTTGGTGCTCGACGCGTCTCTCCCGCAGGGGATGGGGGATGCGCCACCGGCACCGGTGGTGGCCCCGACGACGCATGTGGGACAGCAGGGGCAGACGGCGACGCCGCTGCGTCCGGCTGGGATCGCCCTGATCGATGGGGTGCGCGTGGATGTGGTCTCCGAGGGAGAGATGATCGCGGCTGGTGTGCCGATCATCGTCACGCGCATGGAGGGGAACCGCATCGTGGTACGTCGTGTTGTTTGACCTTTACTCTGAGATGACCTGACATGGCTGAACTGATCGGTGGTGGCATCGGACTCCTCCTCCTCGTGATCGCGGGGCTCGGCGTCCTCCTCTTCCTCGTCCCCGTGAACCTCTGGGTGGCGGCCTGGGCCTCCGGGGCCTACGTGGGCCTCTCGACGCTCGTCGGGATGCGGCTCCGGCGCGTGCCGCCGGGCACGGTGATCACGGCGCGCATCGGTGCGGTGAAGGCGGGGCTCTCGATCTCCCTCAACGAGCTCGAGGCGCACTATCTCGCCGGTGGGAACGTGGTGCGTGTGGTCAACGCGCTCATCTCCGCCGACAAGGCGAACATCCCGCTCACCTTCCAGCGCGCGGCGGCGATCGACCTCGCGGGGCGCGACGTACTCGAGGCGGTGAAGATGTCGGTCATCCCCAAGGTGATCGAGACACCGAAGATCGCGGCGATCGCGAAGAACGGGATCCAGCTGATCGCGGTCTCGCGCGTGACGGTGCGCACAAACATCGATCGTCTGGTCGGTGGCGCCGGCGAGGAGACGATCATCGCGCGTGTCGGCGAAGGGATGGTGAGCACCATCGGCTCTGCTGAGAACCACAAGGACGTGCTCGAGAATCCCGATCATATCTCCAAGCACATCCTGAGCAAAGGGCTCGACGCCGGGACAGCCTATGAGATCCTCTCGATTGACATCGCCGATGTCGATGTCGGAGAGAACATCGGGGCCAAGTTGCAGATCGACCAGGCGAATGCCGACAAGCAGATCGCGCAGGCGAAGGCGGAGGAGCGCCGGGCGATGGCGGTGGCGCTCGAGCAGGAGATGCGAGCGCGTGTGGTCGAGGCGGAAGCCGAGGTGCCGCGGGCGATGGCTGAGGCATTCAAGCAGGGGAACCTCGGGATCATGGATTATTACAAGATGAAGAACGTGCAGGCCGATACCGCGATGCGCAGTGCGATCGCCGGGGGCGATGAGCCGCCGACGCCGGCCAAGCCGCGCTGATCGACCGATCCTTCATCGATAGCGACTCGTGGAACAGCTCCTTCCGGTCCTCTTCATCCTCGCCGCGGGGTTGATCGACTTGATCCAGCGGTGGCAGCGGCGCGCCAAGCGGCCGCCGCTGGAGCGGGAGTCGGAACCCGAACGCTCGTCACCGGAGATCATCTTCGATCTCGAAGAGATCCTGCGCGGGACAGCTCGACCGCGGAAGCCAGCGCCCCCACCAGCGCGGCCCACGCCCAAGGCGCCAAGCGCCCGCCGCGCGCCGGTGCCGTCGCCCGCTCCCGAGG
>Ga0194118_10007403_pt1 | contig 10582 bp, 9 predicted proteins | sample TA2MahsurfametaG_2_FD_148662 | JGI IMG/M metagenome (GOLD analysis project Ga0194118, IMG submission 148662) | Freshwater microbial communities from Lake Tanganyika, Tanzania - TA2015013 Mahale N5 surface | ecosystem: Environmental > Aquatic > Freshwater > Lake | place: Tanzania: Lake Tanganyika... | reverse complement strand
GAAGAAGGCATCGGGCATGCGCCGGTGCAGCCACACGATCGAGGTGAGCCCGCAGAACACCTCCCGCTGGCCGTTCTCGCGGATCGATACCGCATTGGAGGCTGCCACTGTCATGCGGCAGTGCCGGCGAAGAACGTCTCATGCTGATGCCCTCCACTCGCAGAGGCAGAGAAATTCCGCATCTGTTCGGAATTGTGTGATGGCGGTCGACTGGCTGGCGCGACGCCGGAGCTGGCTGCTGGCTGTTGTTTCGACTAAGGTTTTGGTATGGATTGGGCAGTGCCGGTAAGAGGTTGGTGCAGCCCCATCCCGCGCTCTCCCGTTCAATGCAGCGCTGTGCGACGCAGGATTAATTCGCTTTCGGTGGGTCTACCCCTGCCGGTTGTCTTGTCATCCGGATCTCAGCTGTGACCCATTCCAATGTCTTTGGGGTGATTGAGTTCGGAGCTGAGCTTTATGAGTTGATGGAAAGTTGTAGTGATCTGATTCAGATCACGAGTGCTGACCGTTGCATCGTTTATGCAAATCCCGCCTGGTGCCAAGCTCTGGGTACGTCCTTCGCGGCTATCGAGGGTGGTGATCAGCTGGAGCTCATGCATCCGGCTTCACGGGAACGCTGGCTGCAAAGTGTCGAACGGGTCTCCTCAACGGGTCAGTCGGAAACAGTGTGCTGCCATCTTCTTGCAGCGGAGGCTTCGCCATTGGTGCTGGAGGGCACTCTGGCGTGTTGGAAGCCCACGGAGCACGACCATTTTGTGAGGTTGATGCTCCATCCAAAGCGGATGTTCAGGGATCTTGCCGAATCCGGTGACGCTCCCTCCCAGGGCGATCTCGGGCCTGGCCGCGAGGAGCCCTCGGCCGAGATCCTGCGCAGCCGCCAATTGCTGCAGGAGGCCCAGCGCATTGCCCAGGTCGGCAGTTGGAGTCTTGACCTTCGCAAGGCTGAGCTGCTCTGGTCGCCTGAGATCTACCGGATTTTCGAGCTGGACCCATCCAGATTTGAGCCCAGTTATGAAACATTCCTGGCGTGCGTTCATCCCGAAGATCGCCAGAAGGTTGACCGGGCTTACGCCGACTCGCTCATCGATCAGAAACCCTATGAGGTGGTGCACCGCCTGCTGATGCCGGATGGTCGGATCAAGGTGATCCGAGAGCGCTGTGAGACGAGCTTCAGTGAGGAGGGGGAGCCACTGCTATCGATCGGTACTGCCTCCGACATCACGCTGCAGACCGAGGCTCTTGAGCGTCTCGAGCAAGGAGAGCGAAAGCTGCGAAGTTTGGTGGAGCTTGCTCCTCTGGGCATCGTGCTGAGCAATCTCGAAGGTGAATTGCAGGAGTGCAACTCTGCATTTGCTCGCATGCTGGGTTGTGCTTCTTCGGGGGTGATTGTCGCGAGCTCGAGTTTCAATGCGTTGGCTGCTAAGGCCTTGAGCGATGTTTTGAGGGGCAACCGCGAGGAGCTATTGAATAATGGTTGCTGCGGTCCAGTCAAGACTTCCATTCGAAGGCCTGATCACGTGCTGATTGATCTGAAAATTAATTCACTTCTTTTCGAAGTGGGTGATCAAGGCCCTCTGGTTTGGTCGATCGTTGAGGATGTCAGTGAGAGTTTGCGTATTCAGGAGCAGCTCGAACAGGCCGCCAGCGTGTTCAGCCATTCCCATGAGGGAATCATGATTACGGATGCTTCTGGAAAAATCCTTGACGTGAACCAGGCTTTGTGCCGGATCACTGGCTATCGGCGTGAGCAGCTGCTTGGCTCCAACCCCAGGCGGTTGAAGTCTGGAATTCATGATGATGACTTCTACCGTTCCATGTGGCAGGAGTTGCAGGACCAGGGCACATGGTCTGGCGAGGTGATCAATCGGGGGCGAGATGGCAACTTGCTGCCGGTGCGGGAGACGATCAGCGCGGTGAGGTCTCCCGATGGCCAGACCCGCCGCTATGTAGCCCTGTTGACTGATATTCGGGAGCTGAAAGAGCAACAGCAGCAGTTGGAGAATCTCGCATTGAGCGATCCGCTCACTGGACTGCCCAACCGTGTTCTTCTGCGCGACAGGATGGAGCAGGCCATCCGATTCGTTCAGCGCAATTCAGGCTGCATGGTTGTTGCATTGATTGACCTTGATGGTTTCAAGCAGGTGAACGACCGCCATGGGCATGCCGCTGGGGATCACCTGTTGCAGGTCCTGACTGAGCGCCTTCTTGTGGTGTTGCGCAGGGGTGAGACCCTTGCCCGCCTCGGGGGGGATGAATTCGTGCTGCTCGTCCCCAATCTCGACGATCCACCTCAGGTGCTTCCCCTGGTTGAGCGGTTGCTTGCGGCTGTGAACCTGCCGGTGGAATGGGATGACCGCGCGCTGAGCGTGGGTGGCAGTGTCGGCCTCACGGCGCTGGTTGGCGGATCTGAATCTGCGGACCATCAATCTCTCCTGCTCCAGGCCGACCAGGCGATGTACAAGGCGAAGCGCACCGGGGGTAACCGCGTGGTCTGGTATCCCGACTTCCCCTCCTGAGCCTTGAGGGGCTGGCGGGACCCGGAAGCCTTCAGCCCCGGAAGCCTTCAGCCAAGGAAGCCCCCGATGCCCTGGTCGTTCACCACAAAGGTGCCCAGCTCAAGCCGCTCCCTGCCGCCCTGCAGCCCGGCCAGCGCATTCATCCCCGAGACCAGCAGAAACGTGTCTGCCGTGGAGATCTTCAGCACCGCTGGATCAGATCCCGGCCCCGGCGCCGTGTTCTCCACCGTGTAGCGGCCCGGCGGCAGCACCAGGGTGTCGGTGCCTTTGCCGCCCCTCACCGTTCCGATCAGGTCGTCGTTCAAGGACTCCGGCGGTGCCGTGGCAAATCCCCTGAGCAGATCATCCCCGGGGCCCAGGGCGAGTCGGCCATAGGCCCAGAGGTCCAGCCCGCCTGCAAGGGCATCCACGGCGTCATCCCCTTTGCCCGTGGTCATGCCGCCTTCGGTGAGCCTCAGGGTTCCCTGGGAGGACAGACGGTCGTTCCCGTTGCCCAGGTCGATGGTGGCGATCCCCGTAAACACGCCTGCCGAACCGATGCGGATCGCGTCCTTGCCGGGGCCGGTGGAGAGGAACCCCCCCGATCAGGGCGAGATGCTCCGCTTCCACCGTGTCCTTGCCCGAGCCGGTGAGAACGCCGCTGTCTTCGCCGATGAGCAGCTCGCCCTGGCTCACGACAAGGGCATCACTCCCCTTGCCGGTCTCCAGGGAGCCGTTCCAGTCGTCGACGGCCAGCAGGGTGATCTGCTGCTCCGCCTCGATCCGATCCCGCCCAGGCCCCACGCTGGTGGCGCCGAACAGCTCGATCGTGCGTCGGCCGGTGATGGTGTCCGCCCCGCCCAGCAGGCGGATCACCCCCCGGCGGCCGTTGATCACCCGCTGCCGGCGAGTGCTGCCCCGCACCAGATCGTCGCCGGGGGTACCGAGCAGTTCCTCCTGATTCGGGGCCTTGAGGGTGAAGGTGCGGGCCATGCCGTTCGCCTCGCCGATCGTGGATGTCTGCAGGCCGTGGTGCTGCTGAGCCAGGGCGTGCAGCGCCACGGCCGCTCCCTTCAGTATGGGTCGACATTCGGGGGGGGGCCGCTGTTCCGGAGGTGCACCTGACGCAGATCGACGATGCAGGTGTCCGGAGCGCCCGTGTGCTCCCAGGGGGCCGGGCAGTCGGCTGGTGCAGCCGGGAGCCCGCACTCCGGCTGCAGGGGCATGAACCGGGGAGAGCCCGGCTCCAGAACCCAGTGTGAGTTCGTGCCCGCGTGCTCGATCGCCAGTACCAACGAGCCCTCCGGGGGAATGCCCGGGTGGAGGCAGGGATAGAGCCGCTGCTCCCTCCAGCGCACGGCCATGGGCAGCTCGCGATCCGCAGGCAGGGGCAGCAGCCGTCCCTGCAGCCGCAACCGGCAGGCCTGGCGGAAGCTGGCATTGGCGGTCACCTCGAAGCGGCGCAGGGAGGCATCCACAAAGCGGCTGGTGTGGCCGCCCTCCCGGGGGGTGTCGCAGATCAGGGGCCAGGGTTCGAGCGCATGGCGCAGCTCCAGGGCCGCGCCGCTGGCGGGATCGTGCCACTGCAGCAGCAGGGGGAAGCGCCAGGCCCAGATCTGCCGATAGATCTCCGGCTCCAGGGGCAGACCAGCGGCCTCCAGGTCGGCCAGCACCTGGCTCAGATCGGCCCAGAGCTGGCTCGGCAGCAGCATCCGCTCATGCAGGGCCGGGCCCCAGTCATGGAGTCGCTCAGGCCGGTGTTCTGGATCCAGCAGCAGCGCTGCCAGCGATGTCCACAGCAGGGCGATGGCCGCGGTCCAGTCGGCGCGGGGCAGGCTCTCGATCGCCCGGAACTCGATCAGCCCCTGACAGCCGCCCGGCACGCCGGGATTCCAGAACTTGTCGAAACTCACCTCGCTGCGGTGGTTGTTGCCGGAGCGATCGGCGTGCAGGTGGCGCAGGGTCTCGCCGATCAGCTCGCGCTGATCGCCGGGGGGCGCCGCCTTCAGCACCCGGTAGGCCAGCTCCAGATCCGCGAGCGTTCCCAGGGCTTCATCCGGCCGGGGGGCCTGGGAGGCGGCCCCCACGCCATCGCCGCTGAACAGGTAGGCCAGGCAGGGGTGGTGCTGCCAGTAGCGCAGGATCCCCACCAGCCAGGCCGGCCTGGGGAAGAAGGGATTCTGATCGAGGTCGGGGCCTCCCCAGAGCAGGTGGTTGCCGCCACCGGTTCCCCGCTGGATTCCAGCCGGATCCTGCCGCCAGCTGCGCAGCCCCACCGCGGCGCTCGCATCCTCCAGCAGTGTCAGCCAATCCCGGTAGGCGACCCAGCTGCGGCAGACCGGCAGGTTGATTTCCAGCACCCCCGGATCGGCGGTCAGGCCCAGCACCTGCCAGCCTGTCTCCGCATCGAGGGGGAGCACGCCGCTGAAGAGGGGCCGGCCGAGGGGCGTGTCCCGCGCTGGATCGGTGGCGCCGGCCGCGATCGCCTGCAGCAGCTGCTCGATCGCCAGCCGCTCCAGCGGTGGCAGGAACAGCTCCCAGCCCTCGCCATCGAGCTCCAGGGTGAGCAGCTGGCAGGTTTCCCCCGCCGGATAGTGCTCCAGGGGCAGCCGCAGCCCGGCAGGGCCCTGGGCAGGTCCCAGCTCGCGCAGGGCAGGCGCCAGGGGCCAGGGCAGGCTGCGCCAGTGGCCCTGCTCCCAGGTGAGGGGCACGGCCCACACTGCCCGTGCCGGGTCGCGGGGATCCCGCAGCCGCAGGGTGTGCAGCGCCACCCCCAGGCGCTCTCCCAGCTGCTGCAACCAGGCTTCAGCCTGGCCTGCCCCCAGGGGCCGGGCTCCGGCCTGCTCCGGCCAGGGGGCGATGGGACGGCCGTCATGGCCGGTGATCAGGCGTAAGGCCCAGCGGGGGTTCACCTCACCGGCGTAGCGCTTGCCACTGCAGTAGAGCAGGGTGCTCCCGGGCCAGGTGCGCGCCTGGATGGCTGCCGCCAGCTCCCTGGCGAGACCCAGCTTGGTGGGGCCATCGGCCGCCACACTCCACTCCGCTCCCTCCGGTTCCAGCGGCACCACCGTCGGCTCGCCCCCCAGGGTGAGCGCGATGCCGGCCCGCTTCAGGCGCTGCTCGGCCCGTTGAGCGGCGTGGTCCATCCAGCCCATGGCTTGCGTGGGCGTCACGCCCGCTGCGGATCTGCGGCGCAGCCACTGTGACCAGAGAGCGCTGGAGCCGGCCGCCGGAACGGCTACCGAATGGCCATCAACAGCCAGGTGGCCGGTCTGTTCTTGGTTCAATGGCTGGTGATGGCCCCCCCCCCTCGCCGGCGCCGCCGCCCTCCGTCGCCACCTTCCACCCGCATCCGCCGCCCCTGGCGTGCGCCCCTGGCGCTCACGGTGCTGGTGAACGTTGCTGCGGTGGGCTACCGGCTCACCGAGGGCTGGGACTGGGGCGACTGCTACTGGATGGTGGCGATCACCATCAGCACCATCGGTTTCGGTGAGGTGCAGCCGCTCAGTCCCGCTGGGCGGATCGTCACCGCCCTGCTGATCCTGGGAGGGTTGGTGGTGGTGCAGATCAGCATCCAGGGGGTGCTGGGGCTCAGTGAGTCGGGCTACTTCCGCCGCCTGAGAGAACGCCGTTTCCGCCGCTGGCTGTCCACCATGAACGACCACGTGATCCTCTGCGGCTATGGCCGCATCGGCCGGGAGATCGCCGAGCAGGTGAGCCGCGAGGGGGTGCCCCTGCTCGTGGTGGAGATGGATGAGGACCGCAGGATCGCGGCGGAGGACCAGGGGCTGCCCGTGCTCATGGCCGACGCCACCCTGGATGAGACGCTTCGGGAGGCGGGCATCCAGCGCTGCCGTTCCCTGGTGGCCGCCCTCTCCAGCAACGCCGCCAACCTCTATGTCGTGCTCAGTGCCCGGGGGCTGGTGCCTGATTGCCGCCTGATCGCCAGGGCCGACAGCGATGAGGCGGAACGCAAGCTGCGGCTCGCGGGTGCCGACGAGGTGGTGAGCCCGTACGTGAGCGGCGGTCGGATCATGGCGGCCACGGCCCTGCGGCCCATGGCCGTGACCTTCATGGACCTGATCGCGGGCAGCGACTGCGAAGTGGAGGAGTTCCGGCTGAGTGCCGATCCCGCCAGCCTGGGGGAGCTCAACGGCCTCACGCTCGGGGAGCTGCAGCTCGGCCGCCGCACCGGTGCCCTGGTGCTGGCGGTGCGCTTCCCGGTCACCTCGGCGGTTCCCCGCCAGTACCGGGGCTCCACCTACGGCGACCGGGAGGCCGTGCTGGTGGCCAACCCCGGCCGGGATCTGCGGCTGGAGCCTGGACAGCTGCTCGTGGTGATGGGCAGCAAGCAGCAACTGGCCCAGGTTGAAGAGCTGTTCGGCCCGGCGCTGAACAGTGTCGACGTGGTTGCCGGCTGATCCTCGCCAGTGGCTGCAAGCCGTGCTCAGGCCTCGCGATCCGCGTCGCCTTCCTCAAGGATCTGGCGCTTGAGTTCAATCTGATAGCCCTCGGTCATCGCGTCCAGGGCGTCGCTCTCCTGTTCATCGACCTGCAGGGCATCGGCGAGGGTCATGTCCGGCACCTGGGTGGCGCCCACAGCAGTGAGGGCCATGCCGAGCGAGGCGCTGTCGCGGTGCCAGATGGAGGCGGCCTCCGCCAGCTTGGCCAGGGTGTCCTCATCCACTGGTTCCCCCTGTCGCTGATCCAGGGCGGCCTGGAGACGGCGCTCGTCGAACACCGCTGCGGCCGCCAGGTGGGCCGCATGCAGGGCTCCGAGGCTGTACAGGGCTTCGGTGCGCAGGGTCGCCAGGCTCTTCCCCAGGGCCCGCTCCCGCACGCCCTGCCAGGGTTCCGAGGGCATCGTCTCCCGTTCGGCGGCCGGTCCCTGGTCCGGGTCCGCCAGGCCGGGCAGCTTGCGGTTGCCCCCCCCCAGGCCGGGCTCGCCGGGCTGGGGATCAAGGCGCTCGCCCAGCTGCCGCAGCTGCCGTGCCAGCCATTCCCCCAGGCCCCTGCGCCAGCCCATGCCAACGTTCCTGCATCTCTCTCTACTGTGGACGTTCACGCTGCTGTTGCCTTCGCTTCATGTACGGCCTGGTGAACCAAGCCATTCGCGACATGATCGTCGTGAACCACGGTGAAGAGACCTGGACCCGGGTGCGGGAACGCGCCGACGTGGAAGTGGAGCAGTTCGAGGGCATGGAGCCCTATCCCGACGACCTCACCCACCGCCTCGTGATGGCGGCCAGCGTGGAGCTCAACGCCGATCTCCATGCCCTGCTGCGGGCCTTCGGCGAGTTCTGGGTGACCTACACCGCGGCGGAGGGTTACGGCCCCTTGATGGACATGGCCGGCTCGACTCTGCCGGAGTTCCTGCACAACCTTGACGACCTTCACGCCCGGGTGGGCGTGAACTTTCCCCAGCTCGTGCCCCCGAGTTTTGATGCCGAAGACCTGGACGAAGGCAGCATGCACCTCCACTACCACTTCAGTCGGGAGGGGTTGGCACCGATGGTGATCGGTCTGGTGGAGGGGCTTGGTGGCCGCTTCGAGACGCCGGTGGAGGTGGAACAGCTGGCCTCCCGCAATGAGGGTGCGGACCACGACGTCTTTGCCGTGCGCTATGAGGTTGAGAGGGGGCGGCCCGACAGCGAGCCTTCCGAGCCATGAGCCTGGCGCCGTCGCCCGCCCGTTTTCCGGAGCTGTTTCCGTTTCACCTGGTCGTTGACGGGGATCTGGTGATCCGCCAGGTCGGCCCCGCCCTCGCCAGGCTCCTGGGCCCTGGCGCCTGCGCTGCACCCCTGCTGGAGCAGGTGCACTGGCGCCGTCCCCATCTGCCCCAGGCCAACCTGGCTGCTCTGGAGCGCCTCAGCCACAAACTGGTGGTGCTGGAGCTGCGCAGCCTGCCCCTGCAGCTCAAGGGCCAGTTGCTGGTGGAGCCACCGCTGGCCTTCTTCCTCGGCACCCCCGTGGTGCACAACCTCGAGCAGCTGAGCGCGCTCGGCATCCGGTTCAGTGACATCGCCCGCCACGACGCCCTCGCCGACGCCCTGGTGATGCTCCAGACGAAGGACATGACCATCGCCGATCTGGTTCAGCGCCGCACCCAGGATCTGGAGCAGCTCGCCACCCAGGACGCCCTCACCGGCGTCGGCAACCGCCTGCTGTTCAACCGGGAGCTCAGCGAGGAACTGGTGGAGCACCGCCAGCAGGACAGGCCCCTGGCTCTGCTGCTGGTGGATGTGGATCACTTCAAGCGGTTCAACGACAGCCACGGACACCTGGCTGGCGATGCCTGCCTGCGCGCCGTGGCTGAGCGGCTCGTGGACCTGGTGGGGCGCGGAAGCGACCGGGTCTACCGCTATGGCGGTGAGGAATTCGCCGTGCTGCTGCCCGGCACCGATCTGGCCGGCGGGCGTCAGGTGGCCGCGCGGATTGTGGAGGGGTTTGCGGCCTCGTCCCTGCGCTTCGCCCTGGCGGCCGGCGCTGCGCCCCAGAGCCATGCCATCACCCTCAGCACCGGTCTGGCCTGGGCTCACCCGGGGGAGGAAAGGGCCGAATCCCTCGATGAGATGGGCCTGATTGCCCGGGCCGATGAGGCGCTCTACCAGGCCAAGCACGCTGGCCGCAGCCGCTTCGTGAGCCTGGTCTGAGACCGGCGGCGACCCCGTCGTTCTCAGCGATCCTGGAAGCGGTCGCAAATGGCCATCACCTCCCCGCGATGGCGTTTCACGGCGGCCACGCAGTCGGCATCGAACTTGCCGGTGGCCACCAGCCGCTCCAGTTCGGCCACCGCATCCTCGAAGCTCCAGGGCTCCTTGTAGGGCCGGTGACTCGTGAGGGCATCGAGCACATCGGCGACGGCGATGATCCTCGCCTCCAGGGGGATGGCCTCCCCCTTCAGACCCAGGGGATAGCCGGAGCCATCGAGGCACTCGTGGTGGCCGGCCACCACATTGCGCATCACCGCGGAGTCCGGCAGCTCCTCCAGGCCGAACTCACCGATCAGTTTTTCCAGCACCTCCACGCCCTTGCCCACGTGGGTTTCCATCAATTGGCGTTCCTCCGGGTCGAGGCGGCCGGGCTTGAGCAGCACGCTGTCGGGGATGCCGATCTTGCCGATGTCATGCAGGGGGGCAAAAAGATAGAGGTGCTCGATGAACTCGTCACTGAGGCCATGGCTCTCCTGCAGGTCGCGGGCGATCAGCCGGGCGTAGTGGGCCATGCGCTCGAGGTGGCCGCCGGTCTCGAAGTCGCGCAGATTGGCGAATTCCCGGGCCACCTGGGCTGAGGTGGTGATCGAGCGCACCAGGTTGAGTTCGTTGCTGATCGTCATGTTGATCAGCGTGGAGAACAGGGAGAGGTTGCGCTGCACCGCTGCGGTGAAGGCCGCTGGCCGGCGGGAGTCGTAGAAGAGGAAGCCGATGAACGCCCCCTTGTCGTAGAGCGGCACCGTGAGCGAGGAGCGGTAGCCCTCCTTCAGCAGCCAGATCGAGTGCAGGCTGTTGCCCTGGACGGCGGAGGGGATGTCGTCGAGCACCCGGGTGCTGCCGCTGCTGGCCAGCCGGCTCAGGGAGTCGCTCTCGGCCAGCCGGAACTCATAGGCCTTGATCGCCTCGCCGGAGCGGGTGCTGTCCACGAAGGTCTTGAGCAGATCGTCCTGCGGGTCGTAGAGCACGCAGGCGATCCGATCGACTCCGGCACCAGCTCCAGCAGCTGCTCATGGAGCTGGCGCAAGCGGGTGCCCAGCGCATCACCGACCCGGGTGCCGACCACGGCCGCGAGGGATGCCTGCGGTGGTCCGGATGAGCCAGGGGAAGTCACGCAGCGTGCTCCAGCAGGAGACCTTTCGTTTTCTTAGCTCGCCTGGCGCGACGGGCGAAAGGGGTCTGGGCTGCTCTGTCACCGAACCCTGCATCGGAACGCCCAGGGTCGCGGTGTCAGCCCGGCATTGCCAACGAGGCCCAGAGCGGCCCATGGAGCGGGGAGGGCCGGCCGAACAGGTAGCCCTGGCCGGTGACGCAGCCCAGATCCAGCAACGCCTGCCGTTGGGCCACGGTTTCAATGCCCTCGGCCACCACCCGCAG